>Ga0156328_1203_pt1 | contig 19587 bp, 16 predicted proteins | sample RifCSPlowO2_12_FD_107976 | JGI IMG/M metagenome (GOLD analysis project Ga0156328, IMG submission 107976) | Candidatus Tectomicrobia bacterium RIFCSPLOWO2_12_FULL_69_37 | reverse complement strand
CGCCCCGCCGGGGGCGGGGGTGGAGTAGCGCACCCACTCCCCGGGGGCGCAGATGACGGCCTGGCCCGCCTTCACGTCGAGTGCCCCGCCCTCGTGCTCCACCCGGAGCATCCCCTTCAAGACCACCGTGATCTCCTCGAACTCGGGCCGCTGGCCGGGCTCGATCCACCCCTCGGGGGAGACCATGCGGGCCACGCTCGCGCGCTCGTGCCCCGAGCGCACCCGGCCCGCGTACTCCTCGATGCGCTTGGGCTTCGTCCCCGCCGCCTCGATGACGGCGGGGGAGGCGATCAGGCGGGGCATGCGGGGTCATCCTTCTCGTCAAACGGAGGGCGGACGCCCCCTCCCCCTCCGGGGGAGGGTTGGGGTGGGGGAATACGCAGAACCGCCGCGCAGGCCCTTCCCTCCCCCCACCCCCTCCCGGAGGGAGGGGGAAAAGAAAAAATCTACCCCACCTGGAACCCCGCCTTCACGACCGCCTTCTGGAGCTCGGGGAGGGCCGCCTTGGCCGCGTCGTACTCCACCGTGGCCACGCCCCCCGCGAGGTCCACCTGGGCCTTGGAGACCCCGGCCACCCCGCCCAGCGCCCGCTGCACCGCGGACTGGCAGCCCCCGCACGTCATGCCCTTCACGATGATCTTCGCGCTTGCCATGTGGTCTATCCTCCGTGGTGATGATTGTTTGTAGGGGCGTTCCATGGAACGCCCCTACGGAAAACCTGCCATTGGGGGAAAAATTCCCCCATCATTTCACCGGCAGCTCCCACGTGAACACGCGCTCCGCCGGCGCGCCGACCCCCTTGATGCGCAGCTCGATCTTGCCCTTGCCCCCGGGCAGGAGGGGCTTGCCCGAAGAATCCTTGGCCGGGAAGCGCAGCACGCCCTCGCGGTGGTGGCCACTTCCCTTCGGGTTCGCCCACTCCTTCGGCTTCACCTCGGCCTTCCCCGCGCGGAGGACGGACATCTCCTCCAGCTTGTAGCCGTCCAGGCCGACCGAGTGGGTGTTCAGCTCCACCGCGAAGTCGAGGGTGTCCTCCGCTCCCTTCTCCCGCGGGTCCAGGTAGGTCACGCTCACCGTCACCGCCGCCCCGGAGTCCCGCCGGGTGAGGTCCTTCTTCGAGGCCGCCCAGGCGCTCCCGGCCCCCAAGGCCAGCACCGCCACCATGATCCCGATCCATCCCCGCCGCATGGCCCCGCCTCCTGAGTGAGAGTACGCCGTGGGTGCAATCCCGGGGGGCCGATCAGGGCCCGGGGAAGAAGAAGGAGGCGATCACCGCAGCCGCCCCCACTGCCAGGGTCACGTTCCGGACCGTCTTCATGTTGCACCGGGCGAGCGCGCCCTCTCCCGCGAACCGGGGCAGCAGGCCGTGGCGCTGCATGAAGTAGAGCATGTAGGCCGTCCCCGCGAGGTTCGAGAAGATGCCCAGCACCAGGAAGGAGGTCTGGTACCTCGTCAGGAACATCGAGAGGGCCGAGACGCCCACGATGGGCAGGATGTTCGTGAGGTAGTGGGAGCAGCAGGCCAGCATGGCCCCCGCCGAGACGCCCCCCGAGGCCGCCACTTCCGCCGTCGCCGCCTGGGTCCGGGCGCGCGCGGCGAGCTTGACGCGGGTGTAGAGGGCGGCCTGGATTCCAAACCCCGCCACCAGGGCGATCAGCCACCACCGGAGCCGCTCGAACTCCTCCAGGGCGTACTCGAACTTGTTGGCCAGGGTGAGCGCCCCGATGAAGAGCCCCAGGAGGGCCCCCGCGGAAGCCGCGCCGGCGGCCGCCGGCACCCAGGCGCTCGAGCCGAGCTTCATGCCCCGCCCCCTCCGCCGCCCTGGGCGGCCGCCTGCCTGCCCTTGTCGTCGGCCTTCGGCTTCTCGCCGCGCCCCTCGTGATCCTTGCGGTCCCCGTGACCGTGGCCCCCGCAGCAGCCCACCCCGAAGCGGTGCATCACGAGCATCAGCCCCGCGAAAGCCAGGATCCACACCCAGTCCATCTCTCTCCCCTCCCTCGCCGCCGAGGCGGCCGAAGACTGCCCTCTTCCCAGATCCCGGAGCGGCGGCCCGAGCTCACGCCTTCCTCGAAACGTAGATCTCCTTCCCGCGCACCGCGGCCGGATACGCCGCCAACGGGCGCGGGGGCGGGCCCCCGATGTTCCGGCCGTAGAGGTCGAAGTGCCCGTTGTGGCAGGCGCACCAGATGTGCTCCAAATCGGCCCTGTACTGCACGGTGCACGACAGGTGAGTGCACACCGCGCTGAAGGCGCGGTATTCTCCCGAGGGCGTCCGCACCAGGATCGCCGGCTCGCTCCCGAAGCGGAAGATCTTGGCGGAGTTGGGCTTCAGCTCCGCCGCCCCGGCCGCGCGGACGTCGCCCGTGCTGACCGCGGCCGCCTTCGCCGGCATCAGATATCGCAGGACCGGATACGCCATGCTCGCCAGCATGCCGAGCAGCCCGCCCCCCAGGAAGAAATCCAGCACCTTCCTCCGCGTGAACCGCCACTCGCCGAACATCTCACGGCCCTCCTATGGCGGCTTTTCCGCTGTCCCGCCGCTTCCTACCGCTGGGGCCGCCAGCGCTTGAGCAGGAGCGCGTTCGAGACGACCGAGACCGAGCTCAGGGCCATTGCCGCCCCGGCGATCACCGGGCTGAGGAAGCCCAGCGCCGCCAGCGGGATGCCCAGGACGTTGTAGATGAAGGCCCAGAAGAGGTTCTGGCGGATCTTGCGCAGCGTCGCCCGGGAGAGGCGGATGGAGTCGGCCACCCCCATGAGGTCCCCGCGCATGAGAGTCACGTCCGAGGCCTCCATGGCCACGTCGGTGCCTGTGCCGATGGCGAAGCCCACGTCCGCCGCGGCGAGGGCGGGGGCGTCGTTGATGCCGTCCCCCACCATGCCCGTCACCTTGCCGGCCGCCTTCAGCTCGGCCACCTTGGCGGCCTTCTCCTCGGGGAGCACCTCGGCCATGACGCGGGTGATGCCCGCCTGGGCCGCGATGGCCTCGGCCGTCCGGCGGTTGTCCCCGGTCAGCATCCAGACCTCGATCCCCATCCTCTCCAGGGCGCGGACCGCCGCCGGGGAGCTCTCCTTCAGGGTGTCGGCCACCGCCACCGCGCCCAGGACGCGCCTCTCGTCCGCGAGGAACATGACGGTCTTGCCCTCGCCCTCCAGCTTCTCCACGGCGCCCGCGTGGCCGTCGAGGGAGAGGCCGTGCCGCGCCATGAGCTTGAGGTTGCCGAAGCGCACCAGGCGCTCCCCGACCCTCACCTCGAGCCCGTGGCCGGGGACGGCCGTGAAGCCCTCTGCGGGGAGGAGCTCCACCCCTTCCGCCTTGCCGCGCTCCAGGATGGCCTCCCCCAGCGGGTGCTCCGAGCCCTGCTCGGCGCTCGCCGCGAGGGCGAGGAGGTCCCTCTCCCCCACCCCGTCGAAGGGCACGATGTCCGTCACCTCGGGCTTGCCGCGCGTCAGGGTGCCCGTCTTGTCCAGGATGATGGCCTCGATCTTGTGGGCGGTCTCCAGGGACTCGCCCCCCTTGATGAGGATGCCCGCCTCGGCCCCCTTTCCCGTCCCCACCATGATGGCGGTCGGGGTAGCCAGGCCCAGGGCGCACGGGCAAGCGATGACGAGGACGGCGACCGCGTTCACCAGGGCGGGGGTGAAACCCTCCACGTAGTACCAGGCGCCGAACGCCGCGGCCGCGACCACGAGCACGGCGGGGACGAAGACGCCCGAGATCTGGTCCGCCAGGCGCTGGATGGGGGCCTTCGAGCCCTGGGCCTCGCGGACGAGGCGGACGATCTGGGCGAGGGCGGTGTCCTTCCCCACCTTGAGGGCCCGGTAGCGCACCGCGCCGTTCTTGTTCAGGGTGGCGCCGATAACCATGTCCCCGGGGCCCTTCTCGACGGGGAGGCTCTCCCCCGTGAGCATGGACTCGTCCGCCGCCGTCCGGCCCTCGGCGATCTCCCCGTCCACGGCGAACTTCTCCCCCGGCCGGGCGAGGACGAGGTCGCCCACCATCACCTGGTCCACCGGGATCTCGCGCTCCTCCCCGTTCCGGAGCACGCGGGCGGTGCGGGCCTGAAGGCCCATGAGCTTCTTGATGGCGGCCGAGGTGCGGCCCTTGGCGCGCTCCTCCAGGAACTTCCCGAGCACGACCAGGGTGACGATGACGGCCGAGGCCTCGAAGTAGACGTGGATGTCCGCCGCCCCGAGCGCCGTCACTACCACGCTCTCGAAGTAGGCTGCGCTCGTGCCCAGGGCCACCAGCACGTCCATGTTCGCCCCGAAGTTCTTGAGCACGTGCCAGGAGCCCCGGTAGAAGCGCCAGCCCGCGACGAACTGGACGGGGGTGGCGAGAATGAGCTGCCACCAGCGGGGGAACTCCCAGTGCCCGGTGCTCCAGGGGAGGAGCGAGCTCATCTGCCAGGCGAAGGGGAGCGAGAGGAGGATCGCGCCCATGAGGATCCAGAAGTCCTTGCGCGCCTTGCGGGCGCGCGCAGCCTCTTCGGCGTCCTCGTCCTGGGCGGCGGCCTCGCGGGCGGTGTAGCCCGTCTCCTCCACCCGGCGGATGAGGCCCTCCACCGTGGCCGCGCCCGGCTTGTAGCGCACCATCGCCCGCTCGGTCGCGAGGTTCACCGAGGCCGAGACCACCCCCTCCGCCCCGTTCAGGGCCTTCTCGACCCGCGCCGAGCAGGAGGCGCAGGTCATCCCCCCGATGGCGAGCTCCACCCGGGCCTCGGGGACGGTGTAGCCGGTGTCCTCGATGCGCCCGGCGATCTGGGCGGGGGTGAGCCTGCGGGCGTCGTAGGCCACGGTGGCCCGCTCGGTCGCGAGGTTCACCGCGGCCGAGATGACGCCCTCCAGCCCGCTCAGCTGCTTCTCGACCCGAGCCGCGCAGGAGGCGCACGTCATGCCCCCCACGGGAAGCTCCAGCGTTTCGTGCGCCGGCGTCTGTTCCGTCGTCATCAGAATCCTCTCCTTCCTTCGCGCGGGCCGCGCGAAGGCGTCACAGGGTCTCTCCGTGCGCCCGGGGCGCGAGGCGGGGGAGGAACGCCGGGACGCCTTTGGCGTAGCGGGCGTACTCCTCCCCGAACTGCGCCAGGGCCTCCGCTTCCTCCCTCCGGGCTAGGCGGACGTACATGAGGACCAGGACAGGGAACATCAGCATCGTCGGCAGCGTGGGCCACTGGAGGAGGAAGCCGAGCATGATGATCATAAACCCCGCGTACTGGGGATGCCGCATGCGCGCATAGGGGCCGGAGGCGGCCACGCGGCGCTCCCGCTGGGCCCTGTGGAGCACCCGCCAGCCCCACCCGATGAGGATGAAGCCTCCCCCGATCAGCAGGCCGCTCAGCAAGTGCAGGGGGCTGAAGTGGGGGTCCCCCTCCCCGCCCAGCAGGGTGGACCAGAGGTGCCCCGCGTTGTGGGAGAGGAGGTCCACCTCCGGGAAGCGGCCCCCCAGCCAGCCCGAGAGCAAGTAGATGGTGAGCGGGAAGCCGTACATCTCGGTGAAGAGCGCCACCAGGAAGGCCGAGAAGGCGCCGAAGGAGCGCCAGTCGCGCCCCGTCCGGGGGCGGGCGAAGCTCAGGGCGAAGAGGATGAAGATCGCCGAGTTGATCAGGACCAGGGACCACAGCCCGTAAGCGGGCGCCTCGGGGGTCATGACCGCCCCTCCCTCCCCGTCCACGGCAGGGCATCCAGCGCCCGGCGGCAGTCCCGCCCCAGGGCGTCCCCATCCAATGACGTCCGCGCGAAAAGATGCGCCCCCTGGATCTGGGCGAAGAAGGCGCGGGCGAGATCCCCAGGATCGGCGCCCGGGTCCAGCTCCCCCTCGGCCTGGGCCTGGCGGACGGCCCCGGCCACCCGGGCGAACACCCCCTCCCACACCTCCTTGAGACGCAGGCGGAGCTCCTCGTCGAGGCCGCTCAGCTCGAGCGAGAGGTTCCCGATGGGGCAGCCGCAGCAGGGGGACGCGGCGAGCGGGAGGTGGGAGTAGAGGTCGGCCAAGCGGGCGAGCTTCTCCCGGCCCGCCCCCTCCCCCCCGAAGGAGGGATCGAGGAAATGGCCGTGGAGGAGGGCCTCGTAGTGGGCGATGACGGCCAGCCCCAGGTTCTTCTTGGAGCGGAAGAAGTAGTAGAGGCTCCCCCGGTTCACCCCCGCAGCACCCGCCACCATGTCGAGGGAGGTGCCGTTGAAGCCCTGGCGGTAGATGAGATCCGCCGCCGCCAGGATGAGCTTCTCGCGCGTGCCCTGTTTTTCCGCTCCGGCCGCCACCGCTCCATGCGCCATCGGTCTTACCTCCTGGGCGAGAATATATATCGATTTAGTTAGTCAGTCAACTAAGTAGATAAAAAATTTTATACCAGCATTAGTTTCAATATTTTACATATTGCAACTGAATCTTGTATCTAGATTTTATCCGGCGAGAACAAGGAGATGCGCTGCCACCGAGGCCTCCAGGGCGCCAAGGTCGTAGCCTCCCTCCAGGAGGCTCACGATGCGCCCCCCGCAGCACCTCCCCGCCGCCTCCTTGAGCTCCCGCGTCATCCGGGCGAAGGCTCCCTCGGTGAGCAGGAGCCCCCCCAGGGGGTCCGCCCGGTGGGCGTCGAAGCCGGCCGAGAGGAGGATGGCCTCGGGGGCGTGGCGCTCGACGGCTGGGAGCACCTCCCCCTCGAAGCGGGCGAGGTATGCCTCCACGGGCGTCCCTGCGGGGAGCGGGATGTTGAGTGTGGTCCCCTCCCCCGGGCCCTCCCCCCGCTCCCGGGCCGCCCCGGTGCCCGGGTAGAGGGGATACTGGTGGAGGGAGGCGAAGAAGACGTCCGGGTCCCGCCAGAAGACGGCCTGGGTGCCGTTCCCGTGGTGGACGTCCCAGTCCACGATGGCGAGGCGGCGCAGCCCGTGCCGCTCCTGGAGGTAGCGGGCCAGGATGGAGATGGTGCCGAAGAGGCAGAAGCCCATCGAGTAGTCCGGCAGGGCGTGGTGTCCGGGCGGGCGCACGGCGCAGAAGGCGTTCTCCGCCTCCCCCGCCGCCACGGCGTCGGCGGCGGTCAGGGCGGCGTCCACCGCGGCCAGGGCGGCGGCGAAGCTCCCGGGGCCGCCGACGGGGGTGTCGGGGTTGTCCACGAGGCCGGGGCCGCGCTCGCACGCTCTCCGCACCCGCTCGACATGGCTCTTCTCGTGCACCCGTAGCACCCATCCCTCCGCCCCGTGGGGGCGGAGGGGCCGGTGATCCAGGCCGGGGACGAGGCGGCCCAGCCGATCCGGCCGCAGGCGCTCCAGCCGGGGGATGCCCTCGACGAAATCACCCGTGTCGTGGCCGAGGGAGGCCGCGTCCCAGTAATAGGCGGTCAATTCAGGCGCACGCGGGGGTCGAGGACGGAGTAGAGCAGGTCCACGATGAAGTTCAGGGTGACGAAGATGAGGGCGGTGATGGTGACCGAGGCCTGGACGAGCGGGAAGTCCTTGGCGTAGACGGCCTGGATCATCAGCCGCCCGATGCCCGGCCAGGCGAAGATGGTCTCCACGATGACGGCTCCGCCCAGCAGGTGGCCGAACTCGAGCCCGATGATGGTCACGACGGGGATCATGGCGTTCCGCAGGGCGTGGAGGTGGACGACAATCCACTCCGAGAGGCCCTTCGCGCGGGCCGTGGTGATGTACTCGTTCCCGAGGACGTCGAGCATGGAGCTGCGGATGACGCGGGTGTTGCGCGCGATGGAGTAGGTCGAGAGCGCCAGGGCCGGTAGCGTCAGGTGGGCCAGGGTGCCTCTCCCGCTCACCGGGAGCCAGCCCAGGTCCACCCCGAAGATGAGGATGAGCATGAGGCCCAGCCAGAAGACCGGCATGGCCTGCCCCACCAGGGCGAAGAGCATGCCTCCCTGATCGATGAGGGAGCCGCGGTGGATGGCGCTCAGCACCCCCACCGGGAGGGCCAGGATGACGGAGAGGAGCAGGGCCACGAGGGCCAGCTCCAGGGTCGCGGGCAGGCGCTCGGCGATGAGGTCGAAGGCGGGGCGGCGGTAGCGCAGGCTCTCGCCGAAGTCACCCCGCACGGCCCGGCCCGCGTAGCGCGCGTACTGGACGATCCAGGGCCGGTCGAGCCCCATGTCGCGGCGCAGCCGCTGGACCTCCTCGCGCGTCCAGTCCTCTCCCACGAGGATGTCCGTCGGGTCGCCGGAGAGGAAGAGGACAGCGAACGAAATGAAGCTCACTCCGATGATGACGAGGACCGCGCGGACGGCCCTCCGGACCAGATAGGCGCCCACACGCCCTCCCTACTTGACGGGTTTTGCTTCCTTCATCTGGATGGCGGGGATGAAGATGCGCTCGTCGGGCCGCGGCTTCCATGCGATCCGGGCGCTCGCGGCGAAATAATCACGCTGGTAGCAGAGGAAAATCCACGGGGCCTCTTCGCGGACCAGGGCCTGGAGGCCGTAGCTGAGCTTCTTCCTCGTCTCGGCGTCGAACGCCGTGCGCAGGTCGCGGTAGGAGGCGACGAACTGGGGGTGCTTCCAGGCCGTCAGGTTGGCGAACAGAGAGGGCCGGAGCACCCCCAGGTCGGTCTCCTCGTTGAAGGCGGAGCTGAAGCCGTGGAGGTAGAGCGGCGAGAGGGTCTTCTTCCGGCGGTTCGAGAGGAAGACCGACCACTCGAGCGGCTGGACCTCGACGTGGATGCCCACGGCGCGCAGGTCCGCCGCCGCGGCCTCGGCCAGCTCCGTGCCCTGGAGGTAGCGGGCCACGGGCACGTCCATCTTGATCCGCAGGGGCCGGCCGTTGGCCTCGAGCACCCCGTCCCCGTCCGCGTCCTTCAGGCCCGCCTCGGCGAGGAGGGCCTTGGCTTTCGCCGGATCGAATTTGTAGGAGCTCACGCCGGGATTGTTGTTGGGAGGCAGGACGACGCTCGCCATCCGGGCGCCGTGGCCGTGAAGAAATTTCTGGATGACGACTTCGAAGTTAACGGCGTGGTTCATGGCCTGGCGCACCCGCTTGTCGCCGAAGGGGCCCCAGTCGGTCCGGATTCCGATGTAGATCCGGCGCCCCCCTTGCACGTTGAAGCTCTGGAACCCCGGCTTCTTGCCATCGAGCACCTTTGCCTGATCGCCCGTGATGTTGGTGATGAGGTCCGCCCCGCCGGTCTCGAGCTCCGCCAGGCGGGCCGAAGTCTCCGGGACGGGGCGCCACACCACGGTGGGGATCTTCGGCTTGCCGCCCCACCAATCCCCGTTCGCCTCCATGCGGATGTGGCTGTCCTTCACCCACTCGGTCAGCTTGTAGGGGCCCGTCCCCACCGGCTGGGAGAGCACCTCCTTGGGCGGAGTGGCGGAGTAGTGCTTGGGCGGGAGGATGAAGGCGTTGACCAGCCAGACGGGGACGATGGCGATGGGGGTGCGGGTGTGGAGGCGCACCGTGTGGGCGTCCACCTCCTCCACGCGGTCCAGGGCGATGCGGCCGGGCACCGTGCTGCGGGGGCGGAGCTTCTTGTCCCGCATCCGCTCGAAGGTGTACCGGACCGCCCGGGCGTCCAGGGGCTCTCCGTTGGTGAACTTCACCCCCTTCCGGAGGTGGAAGGTCCAAACCTTCCTGGAGGCGTCCACCTCCCAGCGCTCGGCGAGGGCGGGGGTTACGCGCATGTCGTCCGCGCGGGCGACCAAGGGCTCCAGCACGTTCATGAGGATGGTCCACTCGATGGTGGAGGTGGCGAAGTGCGGGTCGAGGGTGTTCGCCTCGACCGAGATCAGGATGGTGAGCGGCCTCTCCCCGCTCTTCGCGCCGCAGCCCGAGAGGGCAACGGCGGCCCCGAGCGCGAGCAGGGCGGCCGGAAGGAATCTCTTGGGCATAACGGGCTCTCCCTCGATGGGCGCGGCCGCGCGCTAGGCTAGGTCCCGCAGCCTCGGATCGAAGAAATCCCTGAGCCAGTCGCCGATGAGGTTGATGCTGAGGACGGTCAGCATGATGGCCAGCCCCGGGAAGGTGGCCAGCCACCAGGCGACGCGGAGGTACTCCCTGCCCTCGGAGAGCATGCTCCCCCACGTCACCGTGGAGGTCGGCACGCCCAAGCCCAGAAAGCTCAGCGATGACTCAGATATGATGTTCCCCGCCACCGCGAACGTAGCGATCACGATGAGGGGGGAGGTGATGTTCGGCAGGATCTGGAAGAGCAGAACCCGGTAGACGGGGTAGCCCAGGGCGCGGGCCGCCTCGACGAACTCCTTCTCCCGCACGGTGAGCACCTGCCCCCGCACCACCCGGCCGTAGGCCACCCACCGGCTCACCCCCAGCACGGCGATCACGTTGAAGAGCCCGGGCCCCAGCACGGCCATCACCGTGATGGCCAGGAGGATGAAGGGGAAGGCCAGCTGGACCTCCGCCAGCCCCATGATGAGGTCGTCGAGCTTCCCCCCGAAGAAGCCCGCCAGCAGCCCAAGCGTGATCCCCACCATGCCCGAGATGACCACCGAGGCGAGGCCCACCAGGATCGAAACCCGGGCGCCGTAGATCAGGCGGCTCAGGATGTCGCGCCCCAGGGAGTCCGTGCCGAGGAGGTTCGCGCGGCTCCCGCCGCGCATCCCGGCGGCGGGCCTCAGGCGGTCGGCGACGCTCACCTTGTGGGGGTCGTGGGGGGCGATGAGGGGGGCGCCCAGGGCCGTCAGCAGGAGCGCCGAGAGGAACACCAGGCCCACGAGCGCCGTCTTGTAGCGGCGGAGGCTCTGGCCCAGGCCCACCCGCTCGGGGCCAAGCGAGGCGGATTCTTCGTCGGGGAGTGCCGGGGCCTCCTGCCGGACCATGGGCAAGAAGATCCTCCCTTCGCTCAGCCAAATCCCTGTCGACAGGCAGCCGGAATACTAGCACAGGCCGGAATTTCCTGCCCCCCAGCCTGTGGCGGAGCGATGGCGCACGGGCGGAGAATTGCAGGAGGAGCGGGATATCCATAGAATCGCCCGAATTTTCCCCGGGTCCGTCCCGGGGGTCCACGCACCGCTGGCCCGGGAGGCCCGCCGCTTGTCCCCGTTCTCCGCCGAGACCCTCCGAAGCCGCCTCTCGGCGGCCGCCTCCCCCTCCGCCCGCTTCGGCTTCCAGGGGCTGCGCGCCGCCGACGCCATCGCCGTGGAGGAGTGCCTCCCCCTCGAGTTCCTCATCGCCTGCGACTGGGGGCTTGACGGCCCCCGCTGGGACGCCCGCCTACGCTACTTCGCCGTCGAGCGCGGCCTCAGCCGGCGCATCGTCTGGACCCACGCCTCCTTGGTCGAGGCCTACGAAGGCCCCCTGGGCCAGGAGATGCGGGCCTTCCTGCGGCGGGACGATCTCCCCCGCTTCGTCGTCCCCTACCGCTCGACCGAATTCCTCGCCCGGATGGCCCGGGAGAGCGGCGGCCAGCTCTCCATCCTCGCCAACCCCCTCGCGCTCAAGACCCGCTTCGACGACAAGATCGCCTTCCGCGAGGAGGCCCAGGGGCGGGGGCTCAGGGTGCCCCCCGGGGAGATCGTCGAGGCGAAGGGCCTGGAGGCGGGGCTCCTCAAGCGCTGGGGGGCGCCCTTCGTCGTCACCGAGCGCATCGGCTCCTCGGGCAACCAGACCCACCTCGCCGGGAGCGCGGAGGAGGTCGGGCGCCTGCGCGGGCAGCTGGTCGCGAAGCTGGGGGCGGGAGCCCCCGTCATCGTGAGCGCCTTCCTCCCGGGGCCCGCGGTCGGCGCGACGGGCCTCATCTACGGCGGCCGGGCGTGGATGTCCCATCCCTCGGTCATGGTGACCGGCCTCGAGGGCTGCGCCATGCACCGCTTCGACTACGCCGGCAGCGACTACGGCGCCTACCTCCGCCTGCCCCGCTCCGTCCAGGCCCGCGTCGAGGAGGCCACCCTGAAGATCGGGGAGTGGGCGGCGGCGGCCGGCTATACGGGCATCTTCGGGGTGGACTTCATCGCCCACGGGGGGGACGCCTACGCCCTGGAACTCAACCCCCGGATGCTCGGGACCACCCAGCTCCTGACCGAGCTGGAGCGGCGCGAGAGCGGCGCGCCGCCCACCGTCTTCTGGCATCTCGCCAGCTTCCTCGGCCTCGTCGCCGGGGAGGAAGCCCGCCAGTGGATCCCCGGGCTCGCCCGGCCCCGGCTGGCCGGCTTCCAGCTCCTCCTGCGGAACACCGGCCCCACCCTCCTCCGGGTGGGCTCATCGTTAAAGCCCGGAATTTATGGTAGCTTAGGCGCGCACCCACGCTTCCTGCGGGCGGGGGAGCGCCTCTCCGACCTGCAAGGGCCCGGAGAGGTTTTGCTGGCGTGCTCTCCGCCCGAGCGGGGTACGGTGGTGGAGCCGCGCGGCGTCTTCTTCAAGCTGGAGGGGTTGGGCACCCTCTACGACGAGGAAGTAACAGGCATCGCCCCCTGGGTGGGGGAGGCCGTGCGGGGTTTCACCCACGGGCTCGGACTCTCGGGCGCGGGCTAGGAGCGGGCAAAGGTGGCCGAGACGATCAAGGTTGACCATTTCGCCACGACGGTCCGGGGGCTCTTCCTCGCCCCCCATCCTCTCCCGAGGGAATCGCGGGAGGTGCCCCTCCTTCCCCTCCCCCTCTCCAGCGGGGCCGTGGCCGTGGCCGAGGTGGTCTCGGCGCCCGAGGGCTGCGCCGTGGACCGCCTGGAGGTCATCGAGCCCCTCGCGGGCTCGGCCGATGCCTGGCGGACGCGGGAAACTCCCCTCGAGCCGGGCTGGCGGCTGGTGGTCGCCCTGGGCGGGCGCTCCGCGAGCCGGAGCCTCTCGGGCCGGGGGCCCGAGCGCCCGGTGCCGCCCGGGGGGGAGCTGGACCTCCTGAACGTGGGCGGGGTGACCGGCCTGTGCAGCGCCCCCCACGGCCCGGTGGTCAAGCTCCGCATCCTGGGCGGGGTGGATCGGGGCGGCCGGGCGGCCCTCATGCGCGATCTCATCTCCATCCCGGGCGTGGGCGTCCCCGTGGACGAGGACGCGGTCCCAAGCACCCCCTTGGTGCTCGTCACGGGCTCGGACATGGACGTGGGCAAGACGACCTGCGCCGCCTCGCTCGCCCTCGCCCTGCGGGCGGCGGGCATCCGCGTCACCTACGCCAAGCTGACGGGCACCGGCCGCATGCGCGACCTCATGCGGGTGAACTACGGCCGGGCGACCGGCTTCTTCGACTCGGCCCGCTTGGCCTGGGACTTCGTGGACACGGGCCTGGCCACCACCTTCGAGATCCCCGGGGAGGAGCTCCGCTGGCACGCCCGGCTCCTGCTCGGCCACGCCGCCCTCCACGGCGAGGTCGTGGTGGCCGAGGTGGCCGACGCGCCCTGCGCGGACGGCAGCATCGCCGCCGCCACCGACCCCTGGCTGCTGAGCTGGCTGAGGCAGCGGGGCCTCGTCATCTGCGCCTGCGACACCCTGGGCTCCACCCTCATCGTGCACTGGATCCGCAGCCACATGGGGATCGAGGAGGAGGACATCCTCATCTCCGGCGTCGTGGCGAACGACGCGGCCCTGCGCCGCGAGGCCGAGCGCATGACGGGAGCGGTCCTCGTGAACTGCACCTCGCCGAGCGGGCTCTCCGCCCTCGGGGGCAAGACGGCGGGCGGAGCCCTGGCCGACTGGGTGCTGCGCCACATCATGTCGCGCCGGCGCGTGATCGCCTGAGGATCGCCCCATGCGCGCCGCCGCCCCTGCCTCGAAAACCGCCCGCCGGCCCCTGCGCCGGGAGTCCTCCCTCTACCGCCTCAGCCCGGACGCGAGCGGCGGGCAGTGGGACCTCCTCCGCGTCACCCGCGAGTTCGACGCCTCCCCCGGCAACCTGACCGAGGAGATGATCGAGCGGATGAACGGCTGGGCCGCCCGCGAGGAGGCCTTCGCCGGCCTCCGCCTGCGCAAGGAGGGGTGGAAGCGCCTGCCGGGGGAGATCCTCCTCCTCGACGGCTCCCCGAGCCGCATGCCCCTGGCCCCGGAGACCGCCCGCGTCGTGGCCGCCTGGCTCGCCGAGCGGGGCGCCGCCATCCCCGTCCAGGTGGTGAACCGGCGCGAAGCCCTCCTCGAGCGGGTGGCCCGCTCCCCCCGGGAGACTCTGGTCCTCAGCCAGACGGCCCAGCGGAGCCTCTACGACAGCCACTTGGCCGAAGCCCTGATCGAGCGGGGGGTGGTGGTGGTGCCGGGGCCCATCACGGCGCCGGGCGGGCCGCTCTCCAACAAGAAGACCACCTATGAGCTCCTCAACAACGGCCACCCGGAGGGGTCGAACGGCCATCCCGCCCGCCTGGCGGCCCGCTACCACACCATCGAAGTGGACAGCGACGGCCCGGCCGCGACGGCCCGGGCCATCCTCGAAGAGGCCCAGCGGCTCGCGCGCAAGTGGGGCGAGACGGCCTTCTTCGTGAAGCCCCAGGAGGGCGGCGGCGGGCGGGGCGCCTTCCGCCTCGACATCTTCCCGGAGGGCTTCTCGCTGCCCGACCTGAGCCGGCTGGGCGTACCCCCGGAGCGGTCCTGCCCCCTCCCCCTGCCGCTCGACCCCGCCGACCGCAGCCACCTGAAAGCCCTCGCCTTCGTGGCCGACCGCTTCGCCGCCAGCCCCGCTACGGCCCGGGCCTACCTCGACAGCAGCCCTCTCCCCTCCCTGCCCAAGGGAGGGGCGCGCACGGCCCATCTGGCGGGCCTCCTGCGGCACTGCCGGCTTCCGCTGATGGAAAACCTCCGCGCGGCGGCCGAACCCTTCCCGAAAGCCCAGCGCCGGCTCGCCCGCGCCATCGAGAACTACGAGGACCTCTTCGAGGTCCGCTACCGGCCGCTCCTGTGCGAATGGATCGATTTCGGCCTCTTCAGCCTGCGGGTCCACCTGCGGATGAGCCGCAGCGGACCCGTCCTGGAGTCCCTCTACGCGCGGCTCTTCCCGATCGAGTTCACGGAGCAGAGCATCGGGACCATCGGCGTGGACAGCATCACCAACCGGACGGGCGGGGGCATGGAGTTCAACCGCTACGCGCCCCTGCACCCCTCCCTCGCGGCCGCGGCCGGGGGCGTGGACGCCCTGGCGAAGCGGCTCCGCGGGGCCTTCCACGCCTTCGCGCGCTACGTGCGGCTTCTCCCGCCCGAGGAGCGCATAGCCCTGCCCGTGCGCGCCGAGTTCGACCTCTCGCCCCTGAACGGCCTCATCGCCGAGGGGAACGCGGACCCGGTGCGCGCCCAATGCCCCAACACGCGCTGGGAGCGCTTCTGCGCCGACTCCCAGGCCTGGCTCGAGGACGCCCTCGCCTATTATTCTTGGAAAGCCGGGGGAAGATGAGGTACTATTCCCCCCGACCCGACGGACAACGTGACCGGGATGGGCACCATCCCTTCCCTGCCCTTCGCGACGGCTGACCCGGCATGGCCAATCTCCTCAAGCGATTGTTCAACATCCGCCCGGACGAGATGGCGATCTTCGGCGCCTTCTTCGCCTTCTACTTCATCATCGGCGTCCAGTTCTCGCTGGGCCTGACGATCGCCGAGACCCTCTTCCTCTCGGAGGTGGGCCCGTCGTTCCTCCCCTACATGTACATCTTCAACGCCGTCATCATCATCATGGCGAGCGCCGTCTACACCGCCTATACGGACAAGCTCTCCGTCTCGGGGATGTTCGCCGGGGTGCTGGCGATCTTCGTCGGGCTCATCCTCGCCGTCCGGCTCCTCATCGGCATCGACTTGCGCGTGCTGGCCTTCCCCATCGCCATCCCGCTCCTCCACACCCTGAACGTGATGTTCACCAACATGATCCCCAACAACTTCCGGGCCCACTACGGCCTCTACATGGACGTGCTTCAGTCGAAGCGGCTCGTCCCCATCATCCTCACCGGGGGCCGCTACGGCGGGATCGTGGGCGGCATCCTCATCCCCATCCTGCTGCCCGTGATGGGCAGCGTGGCGAACCTCCTGTTCCTCTGGGCGGGCACCATCTTCGTCAGCATCGGCTTCATCTACTTCATCGACGTCCGCCTCCGCAGCCGCCGCCTCGAAGAGGAGCCCTCGCCCCGCCGCCGCTCCGGGCAGAAGCCGTCCGCCTCCCGGGAGGGCAACCTCGCCCTCGTGAGGACGAACCGCTACGTGGCGGCCTTCGCGCTCTTCAGCTTCATCGTCGTGATCCTCCGCACCTTCCAGGATTTCCAGTACTCCATCGTCTTCCGCGAGGCCTTCCCGGAGCGCCGGGACCTGGCGACCTTCCTGGCCTACTTCACGGCCATCGGGAACACGATCGCCCTCCTCATCCAGACCTTCATCACCCCCCGCCTCATCCGGCGCTTGGGGCTGGGGACGGCCAACCTCATCTATCCCTTCACCACCCTGATCGGGCTCGGGGTGATGGCCGTCTCGCCGACCTTCCTGCCGGCCGTCTTCCTGCGCTTCAACAACCGCAACATCCAGGAATCCATCCGCAACACCATCAACGCCCTGCTCTACAACGCCGTGCCGACCCGCATCCGAGGCCGGATCGGCGCCTTGGTCTCGGGGCAGGTGGTGGCCTTCGCCAGCATCCTGAGCGGCGTGATCCTCCTGGCCATCAAGCCCTCGGGCTTCGCCCTGTTCCCGCTGAGCCTCCGGTGGGTGGCCGTCCTCTCGCTCGTGATCGGGCTGGCGTACCTGGCCGCCGGCTTCGTGATGCGGCGCGAGTACGGCGCCGCCCTGCGGAAGATGCTCGAGGACCGGACCCTCGGCCTCTTCCGCTACGCCCAGGAGGGCTTCGGCGCCATCGACGCCGAGAGCATGGCCCTCCTCCTCAAGAACCTCCGCGAGGGCGACGGCGAGCTGTGCCTATTCGCGGCCGGCATGCTCGCCGAGAGCGACCGGCCCGAGGCCCTCACGGCCATCCTGGAGGAGATCCCCCGCCGCCAGGGCGCCGTGCGCGCCCAGCTCCTGCGGCTCCTCGGCGGCGCCCCCGGGGCGAAGGAGAACACCCTCGCCCGCGGCCTGCTGCTGGACGCCCTCCTCTCCGGGGGCGCCGGGGAGCGCGTGGCGGCCATGGACGCCGTCGAGCGGCTCGGCCTCATCGAGGACTCCCTGGAGCGCGCGCAGGAGAGCCTGCGCCACCCCTCCCCCGAGGTCCGGGTGCGGGCGGTGCGGCTCCTGGTCCGATCGGACGACCTGTTCTGGCTGGCCGCGGGCCTCCAGACCCTCCACGCCATGCTGGAGAAGGGATCCGCCACCGAGCAGGTGGCCGCCCTCCAGTGCATCACCGAACTGGGCAACCCGCGCCTCATTCGCCGCCTCATCCCTTACCTCCGCAGCCCTCACGCCGAGGTGCGGGAGGCGGCCGTCCGGGCCATCGAGCATCTCCTCCCTCCGGACGGGGGCGAGGCGGCCCAGTTCGAGGAGGTGCTGCGGGCCGCCCTCCCGGACCTCTTCCCGGCCGTCCGCCGCTGCGCTGTCCGCCTGATGGGCGCGCGGGGGAGCCGCCTGGACTTCCAGCGTCTCCTGGCCACACTCTCCGATCCCGACTCCCTCGTCCGCTACGAGGCCGTCGGATGCCTCAAGGCGATGAAGCGGGCCCGGGCCCTCTACCTCGAGGGAGGGCCCCTGTTCGCCTTCCTGGGGCGATGGCTCCCCCTGCCGGCGAACGGCCGCGCCAAGGAGTTCCCGGCCGAGGAGCTGATCCAGGGCCTGGGGGCCTTCTCCCTCGATCACCTGCGCGAGGTCTACGAGGTCATCGGCCACCTCGACGCCATCGAGCGGGAGGGCGACCTGAACGACGTCTTCATGCTGCGGAAGGTGCTCTGGGACAAGGTGAACGAGCGCCAGCGCCTCCTCATCGAGCTCCTGGGCGTCATCGGGGACGAGAAGACGGTGGACACCGTCTCGACGTCGCTCGCGCAGGGAGGAACCTCCTTCCGCGCCCTCGCCATCGAGACCCTCACCACGGCCAGCACCGCCGGCCCCGCCCGCCAGCTCATCCTGCTCCTGGAGCCCCTCCTGGCCCCCGGCAGCACGGCCGAGAAGGTGGCCGAGGGCCGCAAGCAATGGAACCTGGGCCAGCCCTCCCTGGAGCCGGTACTGCGCCTCTACATGGGCTCGACGGAGCCCTGGCTTCGCGCCGTGGCGGCGGACGCGGCCGGCCGGCACCTGGCCCACCGCTGGTCCCACCTCCCCGCTCCGGAGCGGGAGGGGTGGCTCGCCCTTTTCCGGACCCTGGCCTATGATGAAGACCCCCTGGCCCGCGAAGCGGCCCTCTCCCTCATGGGCCGCCTCGGCGGCGCGGAGGGAGAGGGCCGCGCGCTCGGGCAGGCCGCCCAGGACGACGGGGACCCGCGGGTCCGGCTCCAGGCGCGCCGGCTGCTCCGGGCCCTGGGCGGGGGAGCGGATCTGAACGGAGGAGCTGGGAAGATGCTGTCCACCATCGAGAAGGCCCTCTTCCTGAAGGGCGTCAAGCTCTTCGAGACGATGACAGCCGACCAGCTGCGCATCCTGAGCAATATCTCGCGCGAGATCCAGGTGGCCGGCGGGGAGGTGCTGTTCGAGAAGGGCGATCCGTGCGACTACCTCTACGTCATCATCGAGGGCCAGATCGAGATCGTGAACGACCCGGGTACCTCGCACCAGGAGGTCTTGGCCACCCTCGGCCCGACCGCCTCCTTCGGCGAGATGGCCCTGTTCGGGAACCAGGGCCGCTCGGCCGGCGCCCGGGCGGCGCAGGACGCCTCCCTCCTCGGCATCGAGAAGGATCCCCTGCTCCTCCTCATCCAGGAGCACCCGACCATCTCCGTCGCCATCATCGAGCAGCTGGCCTCCATCATCCGCAATCAGGACCACCTCCGCGCCTCCCTCGCCCGAACGGAGAAATAGGCCCTGGCGGGGGCTCTTCCCGCCTCCTCCCGGTTGACGCGGGAGGGTGCCAAACCTATAATCCGCCGGGTCTTTGGCCGAATTCCCGTTCATCCGCTCGGACTTTCCGGGAGCGCCGTTTCTCATGCCGTCGAGAGAATTCAAGCCCCCCGAGGAGAGGACCAGCCCGGTCACTTTCTTCGTGCTCGGGCTCATCATGGTGGCCTTCACCTTCTGGACCGTCTGGGACGAGACCTTCACCCGGCGGCCCTGGAAGGCCATCCAAAAGCAGTTCAACGCCTACGAGCAGGGCTTGGCCGAGAAGCAGCTGGCCGAGGCCCGCCAGAAGTCCTCCGCCCGGCTCGCCGAGATCGACAAGCGGATCGCCGGCCTCGCGAAAAACCTCGCCGGCGACGCCGAGCTCATGCGCCTGACCCAGGGCCTCGACAAGCAGAAGATCGGCACCTTCGAGAAGGCGCAGGAGTTCGGCTTCGCCAAGGCCGTCTACGACCAAGCCTTCTTCGAGTACCAGGAGGCCATCCGCCAGGGCCACGACACCACCCGCGAGCGCCGGCACGTCGAGGAGGCCCGGAAGGAGCTCAACCGACTCCAGCCCATCGCGGACAAGGCCGAGGCCGCTTTGGCCGAGGCCGAGGCGAGGGTCGCCGCCAAGCGCAAGACCCTGACCGACCTCGAGCGGGAGCGCCGCGACGCCGGCAAGGACATCGGCGACCTCGAGCGCCGCCTCGCGGCCATCCGCGCCCGCACCTACGACGTCCGCCAGGCGGTCTTCCGCGAGTACGACCGGAACAACTTCAACGAGCCCACCATGCG
>Ga0156328_1098_pt1 | contig 19855 bp, 14 predicted proteins | sample RifCSPlowO2_12_FD_107976 | JGI IMG/M metagenome (GOLD analysis project Ga0156328, IMG submission 107976) | Candidatus Tectomicrobia bacterium RIFCSPLOWO2_12_FULL_69_37 | reverse complement strand
CCTCATCCGGCCGGTCTTCGTCTACTCCATGCCGGACGAGGCGAAGCGCCAAGCCTGCGCCGACATCAACCGCGCCATCGAGGAGGGCGGGCTCCGGCACGCCGTCGCCGCGCGCTACCCCCTCGCCGACTTGGCCTCCGCCCACGAGGCCCAGGAGAGCGACAAGGTGATGGGGAACATCGTGGTGACGATCGGGTAAGGGGGGCGCCTGGGCCTCAATCCTAACAGGGATGGTGGTGAAGCGGCGCGGGTAGAATGAAATTACCCCGCCGGGCGGCGCCTGCGGTCAATCCCGTTCAAAGCTGATACCTGGCGATGTCGAGCGAGCCGTGAAAGACCCCGAGGATGTCAATGTTGCCATCGTCTTTGATAAGATAGGCGATTCGGTAATGCCCGTATAGGAGAATGCGCACATGGCGTGAAGATGCCGGGTAGCGATAACCGACCTCGGGATGCACGGCGAGGTCTTGGCCCGTTCGTAGATGCCTTGGACGGTCCGGACCCCAGCCTGGGGGTTATCCGCGGCAATGTACCCGAAGATATCTTCGATCCAGCGCTGGGCTTCGGCGGTCCACGTTATCTCTGCCATGCGCGGATGCGCCGCGCCATCTCCTCATTCGAGATGACGCGCTTCGCGTCCGAATCGGTCAGCCCGCGTTCCACCATGACGTGAAAAGCAAGCTCGCGCACGATTTCCTCGTGCGAGCTATCCTCGGGCTGCTCCTGGATGAGACGGGTGAGTTCTTCCTTTGCCGTCGGCATGACGTAAGCCTCCGCGCTTCCCTCAATTCCGCCAAAACCGCCCGCCATCACCACCTATATCGTATCGGTCCCCGTATTTCCCCGCAACCGGCGAGGATCCGCCGAAGAAACGGCGCTTACACCGCCCGTCTCGCGGCGGCGCGGCGGGGCCGCCAGCGGCGCCGGGAGGCGGAGGGTCCCGCCGGCGCGGCCTGCGGCCTGCTTGGGGCCTGGGGCCTGCCGGGCGCCTGCGGCTTGCGGGAAGCCTGCGGCCGGGCCGGCGCCTGGGGCGGCGCGGCGGCGCGGGCCGGCTGGCCCCCGGCGACGGTGAGGGGGCGCTTCGTCAGCCGCTCGATGTCCCGGAGGTAGGCCTGCTCGGCCGGGTCGCAGAAGGAGAGGGCCACCCCCGCCGCGCCCGCGCGCGCCGTGCGCCCGACGCGGTGGACGTAGCTCTCCGGCACGTTTGGCATCTCGAAGTTGATGACGTGGGTCACGTCCGCGATGTCGATGCCGCGCGAGGCGACGTCGGTGGCGACGAGCACGCGGGCGCGCCCCGCCCGGAAGCTCTCCAGGGCCCGCACGCGGGCGCCCTGGGTCTTGTTGCCGTGCAGCGCCTCGGCCGCGATGCCCTCCTTGCCGAGGAACTCGGAGACGCGGTTGGCCCCGTGCTTGGTGCGCGTGAAGACGAGCACCCGGCCCAGGCCCGGGTCCTTCAGCAGCCTGGCGAGGAGGGCGCGCTTGCCCGGGGTCTCGACGAAGAAGACGCGCTGATCGACCTCGTCCACCATGGTGGCCGAGGGCGAGACCTGGACGCGCACGGGGTTCCGGAGGACCTCCCCGGCCAGGCCGGCGACGGCCGGGGGCATCGTCGCCGAGAAGAGCATGGACTGGCGCCGCCCCAGCATCGCCGAGATGATCTTCCGCACGCTCAGGATGAAGCCCATGTCCAGCATCTGGTCGGCCTCGTCCAGGACGAGGATGGACGCCTGGTCGAGCCGCAGCTTGCCCTGCGCCAGATGGTCGAGCAGGCGCCCCGGGGTGGCGACGAGGATGTCCACCCCCCGGGCCAGCGCCTGGATCTGCTTCTCGTAGCCCACCCCTCCGTAGACGACCGTCTGGCGCAGCCCGAGGTGGCGCCCGTAGCTCTTGAAGCTCTCCCCGATCTGGAGGGCGAGCTCGCGCGCCGGGGCCAGGATGAGAGCCCGGGCGGCGCGCGGGCCGGCGGGCTCGCGCGCGGCGGAGAGCTGCTGGAGGATGGGGAGGGCGAAGGCCGCGGTCTTGCCGGTGCCGGTCTGGGCGATGCCGAGCAGGTCCCGCCCGGCGAGGAGCAGCGGGATCGCCTGGGCCTGGATGGGGGTGGGGCGGGCGTAGCCCTCGGCCTGGAGGGCGCGGCGGAGGGGCTCGGCGACGCCGAGCCCGGCGAAACTGGGTTCTGTCACGTAACGGTTTCCTTCTGCGTCTGGACGGTCCTCACCCGGCGGGTGCGCGGACGCGTCGTGGCGCGTGTCGCCGGTCCAGGCGCATCTGGAGCAGACGGGGTTTGTCAGAATTGACTCGGGATGAGGTGCTTCGGGTTGCCTTGAGGGAAGCACGTTGCGCTATCGCGAGCAATCACGGGGCGGACTATGGACTTCTTCCGGACGGGTGTCAAGAGGGGGAGCGGGGCAATTGTTATGCCTGTCTTGCCTTCCAATAACCGGGGCGGCGCCGTCCGTGAGCGACAGCTACGATCTGGATGAACCCATGAAGCTCGCGATAGACCAATGCGAAGGGAAACCGCCGGAAAAGATACCGGCGCGTTCCCTCAATATAAAGTGGTCATCTGGCGGGAGCCTGGGCGACCTGAAAGACAGCATGATCAAGCTCGGCCAAAAAGGCGATTCCCGCGTTCTCGCCCCGTTCCCGGTACCAAGCCGCGGCGGCGACTGTTTCTGCGGCGGCTTCAAAATGGAATTCGACCGGAAGCGCCGCCATCACCGCTCCGCGATGCGCCGCCTGACCTCCGCCCAGGGAACTGTCGCCGATTGGCCGCTATCCAACGCTTTTAACCGAGCCGAGATTTCGGCTTCCCAGGCGGCCTCCGCTCCTTCGTCAACTGTTTCGTCAAGGCTGTCCAGCAGCGAACCCGCCAGCGCCGCGCGAGCCTCGGGGGGCAACCTGAGAGCTTCCTTGAGGATTTCAGCAGGATCTTGCGTCATGGCTGGACTTCACCTCTGCCTCCGTAAGTAACGCGTACCTGTCTACCGCCACATGCCATTCTACTCCCTGCCCCAATCGGGGGATAGCCTCCGCAGCAGAGCCGCTTGACGCCAGCTGGGAGGAAGGGACTCCCCCCTCAGTACCTCCCCACCCCCGGGTCCACCTCCCGCGCCCAGGCGTCGATGCCACCGGCGAGGCTGGAGACGCGCTCGAAGTCGCGCTGTCGCAGGAACTGGGCGACCATGGCGCTCCGCTGGCCGAGGTGGCACATCACGACGATGCGGGCCTCGGGGTCGAGCTCGACCGTGCGGCCGGGGATGTCCCCCATCGGGATGTGGAGCGCCCCCTCGAGCCGGGCGAGCGGGAGCTCCTCGGGCTCGCGCACGTCGAGGAGCACGACCTCCCCGCCGTCGAGGAGCCGCTTGAGCTCCCCGGGGGTGACCTCGAAGGGCACCATGGCCCTCTCCATGATTGCAAAAATAGCAGGGGCGTTCCATGGAACGCCCCTACGGGCCGTGCGTCAAGACGGCAGTTTCCGGCCCTCTACCTCGCGGGAGAGCGCAGGGGCTCGCCCCTCTCATAGCGGGAGATGGCCTCGCGGATGCGCTCCGCGTCCTCCTTCAGGCCGGCCGAGCCGGCCCGGGCGGCGGCCTGGCGCGCCGTCCGGAGGGCCTCCTCGAAGCGGCCCGCCTCGGCCAGGGCGGCGGCCAGGACGTGCAGGCCCTGGGGGTCGTCCCCCAGGGCGGCGCCCCGGGCGAGGCGGAGGGCCTCCGGCCCGTTGCGCAGCTTGGCGTCGGGCGCGGTGGCCAGCTCCCAGGCGAGGAGCTGGCGGGTGGCCAGGTCGTCCGGCTGGTGGCGCAGGCCCTCGCGCAGGAGGGCGATGGCCTCGGCGTGGTTCCCCTGGATGGTGTGGAGGAGGGCGAGGTTGAAGCGGGCCTCGGCGAGCCGGGGGTTGAGGCCGAGGGCGCGGGTGAAGTGCTCGGCCGCCTTCGTCATCGGCGCGCCCATCAGGAGGAGGGCGCTGCCCAGGTTGGCGTGGGCGGGGGCGTAGCGGGGCTCGCGCCGGATGAGGCTCTCCAGCTCGCTCACCGCCTCGTTCAGGCGCCCCTGGGCGAGGAGGGCCTGGGAGAGGTTGTTGCGGGCGTTCGGGTGCCCCGGCTCGGCGGCCAGGGCGCGGCGGAGGGCGGCCTCGGCCTCCGCGATCTTGCCCTGGTGGAGGAGGGCGTTGCCCAGGTTGTTCAGGGCGTTGGCGTGGCCCGGGCGCAGGCGCAGCGCCTCACGGTAGTGGCGGATGGCCTCCCCGGTCTTCCCCTGGCGGGCGAGGAGGTGGCCCAGGTTGTTGTGGGCCATCCAGCTCCCGGGATTCTTGGCCAGGGTGTCGCGCCAGAGGGCGCCCTCGTCGCGGTAGATGCGCCCCTGGCGCAGGGTGAGGAGGCCGAGGAGGGCGAGGAGCGCCCCCGCGCCCGCCATCCCCGCCCGGGCGCCGAGGCCGAGCCGCTCCCGGCCCCGGGCGAGCAGGGCGGAGAGGAGGGCGATGGGCCCCAGGCCCGCCAGGTACTGGAAGTGGTCCGCCACGAAGGAGTAACGGAAGGGATAAGCGTCCAGGAAGCCGAGCGCGGGCCCGAGGGTGACGAGGAAGTAGAGCCCCGCCGCCGCGGGGCCGCGCCCGAGGCGCTCCCGCCACCGCCAGAGGGCGAAGGCCGCGAGGAGGATTCCCCCGGGGCCCAGCCAGGCGAGCGGGTCGCCGGCCCGGATCTCCCAGCGCGGGTAGGTGAAGATGAGCTCGGCCGGCCAGAGGAGCTTCCCGAGGTAGAACCAGGGCACCCGGCCGGCGAGCAGGAGGCGCTCCAAGAGGCCCAGGCTCCAGTCCGGCCCCGCCGCCCCCACCCGGTTCACCTCGATCCAGGCGGTGAAGAAGCCCGAGGCCGCCCCGAGGATGAAGAAGGGGAGGAGGGCGATGGCGCTCCTCGCGCGCACGGTCCCGTCCCGCCACCAGAGGATGACGAGGGCCGCGGCGGGCAGGGTGGCCGTCACGCTCTTGCTCAGGAGGGCGCAGGCAAAGAGGGCGAGCGCGAGGGTGTAGCGGCGGCGCCCGCCCTTCTCCTCGAAGGAGAGGAAGCCCCCCAGGGCGAGGAAGTAAAAGAGGCCCGAGAGGACGTTCTTCCGCTCGGTCACCCAGGCCACCGACTCCGCTTGGACGGGGTGGAGGGCGAAGATCGCTCCCGCGAGCCAGGCCCCCGGCACCTCCAGCCGCCGCAGCAGGCGCCAGACGAGCAGGGCGCCCGCCCCGTGCAGGAGGACGTTCACCGCGTGGTAGCCCAGCGGGTGGAGGCCCCAGAGCTTCTCCTCGATCCAGAAGGTGGTGAAGACGAGGGGGTAGTACTGGGGCGTCTGGGCGGTGAACCAGATGCGGCGCAGGCCCTCGAGGGTCTCGATCAGCGGGTTCTCGGTGAGATAGTCCGGGTCGTCCCAGATGAAGCCCGCCCGCAGGGCGGTGGCGTAGGCCGCGAGGGTCAGCAGGACGAGGAGGAGCCCCCAGGCGGCCTCCTCCCTGCCGCGCCCCGGGGAGGGGGGTGCGGCTCCCCCGGCTGCCCGGCGTCCTCGCCCGCCGCCTCCGGCCCTTTGCGCGCTCACGCCCACCCTCCCAAGCCCCTCAATCTAAAGGGGGAAGACCTCTCGCGTCCATCGCGAAAAACCGGGATGGAGGGGGAAATAAAGGAGCAAAAAATCCGAATATGGAGTATCGTTATGGGGGGCGGTCATGCCCCGGGAGGAGCGGCGGATGGCGGAAAACTATCAGGTCTTGCCGGGCTACAAGCGCTTCAACCAGAAGAACAACGCCATCATGCGCTCGTCGTGGGATGCGAAGCTCGGGAGCTACGACCCGCGCAACGTGCGGGCGATCAAGGAGCACATCCACCGCGGCGATCCGGGCTTCGACCACCTGGATTTCGCTCTCTCGAACGGCGCCACCACCGTGGCCTCCTCGCTCGGCACCGCCATCAACCGGCCCAACTCGGGCGTCACCTCCTGGGAGTCGCTGGCCAAGCAGTGGGGCCGCAGCTTCCCGATCGAGGCGGACCGCCTGGAGGCCGGGGACCCGGACCGGATGCGGAAGGCGCTCGGGAAGGTCGCCCGCTTCTACGGGGCCGACCTCGTGGGCTTCACCCCGCTCGACGAGCGGTGGGTCTATTCCCACCACTACGACCCGAGGACGGCCGAGAACCCCCCCGTGGAGATCCCCGCGGGCTGCAACCAGGTGATCGTCATGGGCGTGTCCATGGACCACGGCATGTTCGCCACCGCGCCCACGGCGGTCATGATGGCCGAGACGCAGCGCAACTACTCGGTCCTGGCTTCGCTGGCGGGCTCGGTGGCCGAGTTCATCCGCACCCTGGGCTACCAGGCGCTCCCCTGCATGAACGACACCGCCCTCTCCGTCCCCCTCGCCGTGGACGCGGGCCTCGGCCAGCCCTCCCGGCTTGGGCCGGTCGTCACGCCCGAGTTTGGCCCGCGGGTGCGCTTCTGCAAGGTGATCACCGACCTGCCCCTGAACGCCCGGAAGAAAAGCGCCGACTTCGGCCTCATCGAGTTCTGCGAGGCGTGCGAGAAGTGCGCCGAGGCCTGCCCGGCCAAGTCGCTGCCCTTCGGCCCGCGCACCGCCGAGCCCAAGAACATCTCGAACAACCCGGGTGTCCTCAAGTGGTACGGCAACTACGAGTCCTGCCGCCTCTACTGGTCCCACGTGGGCACCAACTGCGGCATCTGCCTGCGGGTGTGCCCCTTCAACCACGGGAGGGGGTTCCACCACCGCATCGCCAAGCGGCTCGTCCGCCTGAAGTGGCGCTGGGTCAACCGCCTCCTCGTGAAACTCCACGGCTGGCTCGGCTACGGGAAGCAGAAGGACCCCCGCTTCTTCTGGAACGGGGGCTAGGCGGGCGCGGACGGGCCGGGAGGGGTTCCCATCCGGGCGGGGGGTCGTCCATGACGGAGAATTATCAGGTTCTGCCGGGCTACAAGCGATTCAACCAGCGGGACAACGGCCTGATGCGGGTGGTCTGGGACGAGCCCCTGACGAGTTGCGGCGAGCGCGAGAAGCGCTCCATCCGGAAGAACCTGGAGAGCGCCACGCCGGGCTTCACCCTGCGCGACCGGGCGTTCGACCTCGCCGCCTCCACCATGACCTCGGTCTTCGGCACCGGCATCAACCGTCCCGACTCCGGGCTCACCTCCTGGCGTCCGCTGGAGGCGAAGTACGAGCGGGCCATCCCTCCCGGCGTGGGGAGGTTCGAGGCCTCCGACCCAGCGGAGACGCGGCGGACGGTGGAGAAGGTCGCCCGTTTCTTCGGCGCCGACCTGGTGGGCTTCACCCCGCTCGACGAGCGGTGGGTCTATTCGCATCACTTCCGCCCGGGGGCGGAGGAGAAGAACCCGCCCGTCGAGATTCCCGAGGGCTGCGGCCAGGTGATCGTGATGGGCATGTCGATGGACTACGAGATGTTCCGCACCGCCCCCACCGCCGTGATGGCGGCCGAGACCCACCTGAACTACTCCCGGATGAGCGTGATGGTGGCCTCGATGGCGCAATTCATCCGCGCGCTGGGCTACCGGGCGATCCCCTGCCTGAACGACACCGCGCTCAACGTGCCCCTGGCCGTCGACGCGGGCCTCGGCCAGCCCTCGCGGATCGGCCTCGCCATCACGCCCGAGTTCGGCCCGCGCGTGCGCTTCTGCAAGGTGATCACGGACCTGCCCCTCCAGGCGGTGAAGAAGAGCGCCGACTTCGGCGTGATAGAGTTCTGCGAGACGTGCGGGCGCTGCGTGGAGGCCTGCCCGGTCAAGGCGGTCCCCTCCGGCCCCCGGACCGCCTCGGGCCCGGACCGCTCGAGCAGCAACGGGGTGCTGAAGTGGTACCTGAACGCCGAGCGCTGCCGCCAGCACTTCGCCCACGTCGCCACCAACTGCGGCATCTGCCTGCGGTCCTGCCCCTTCAACCACGGGAAGGGGTTCCACCACCGCATCGCCAAGCGGCTCGTCCGCCTGAAGTGGCGCTGGGTGAACCGCCTCCTCGTCAAGCTCCACGTCTGGCTCCGCTACGGCGAACAGAAGGACCCAGGCTTCTTCTGGAACGGCGCGGGCTAGCCCCCCCTCCTCCCCGGCGTGATAGGATTCCCCCCGCACGCTCCGGGGAGGGCTCACCATGCGGAAGCTCGCGGCGGCGCTGGCCGCCGTTCTCCTTCTGGCGGCGGGGACCGCCCTGGCCCAGGGGCGGCCGGTGCCCCTCGCCATCGAGGAGGGCATCCGCCGGGTCACCGTCCAGGCCGAGGTCGCCGAGACGCCCCGCCAGCGCGAGGCCGGCCTCATGCACCGCGCGGGCCTCCCCGAGGACGCGGGTATGCTCTTCATCTACCCCGAGGCCTCGAAGCTTTCCTTCTGGATGAAGAACACCCGCATCCCCCTCTCCATCGCCTTCATCTCGGAGAAGGGCGTCATCACCGAGATCCTCGACATGGACCCGCCCCGGCCGGGCCAGGAGCCGCCCGTCTACACCTCCCGCGAGGCGAACCGCTATGCCCTGGAGGTGAACCAGGGCTGGTTCCGGAAAAAGGGCGTCGGGCCCGGCGCGCGGGTGCGCGTCGAGGGGCTGGGGCGCTAGGGTGAAAAGGCGCCGGCACGCCCTCATCCGGGCCGCGGCCCTCCTTCTGGCCGCGGCGCTCCTCCTGCCCGGCCCCGCCCTCCACGCCAAGGTGCCGGGCGGCGCCCCCAAGGCCCCGCTCCAGGCTCCCTTCCACCGGGGGGAGCTGCTCGTCGCCTCCCCCGGCATGGGGGACCCGCGCTTCCGCGAGACGGTCATCTTCCTCGTCCGCCACGACGCGAGCGGCGCCTTCGGCCTGATCGTCAACAAGCCCCTCGGGGAGATGCCCCTCGCCGAGCTCCTGCGCCGCTTCGAGGCCGGGGGGAAGGCGGAGGGGGGCGAGAAGGTGCTCATCCACTACGGGGGCCCCGTGCAGCCCGAGCTGGGCTTCGTCCTCCACACGGTGGAGGGGGGCTTCACGCCGCAGAAGCCGCTGGCCCCCGGCTACGGCATGAGCCCCTTCGCCGACATGCTCCGCGCCATGGGGCAGGGGAGGCGGCCCGCCAAGGCCCTCTTCATCCTGGGCTACGCGGGCTGGGGGCCGGGCCAGCTCGAGGGGGAGCTGAGCCGGGGGGGCTGGGAGACCGCCCCCGCGGACGAGGACATCCTCTTCGGCCCCGACCCCGGGACCAAGTGGGAGCGGGCGATGGAGCGGAGGACGCGGACGCTCTAGGCCGGGTCAGTTTCGGTGGCGGGGAAGCCAAGCTGCTCAGGACGACCAGCCCCCTCACGCTGTCCCCTCCTCCGCCATCCTTCATGCTGCGCTGTCCGGCGGCGCTCTTGCCGCCCGCCCAAAATTTCCCCCCTGATCCGGAACTTGAGGGAATTTGAGGTAAGGGCTTTTCCCCGCCCGCGCCCTATGTTGCCCGAGGGGCGGGGTGATGCCCACCCCCCCATCCCCCCCTTGTCAAGGGGGGGCAGGGGGGGTCGGTCTTGCCCAGGGTGTGGGGAGAGAGGGTTTCGGCGCATCCCCCACCCCAGCCCTCCCCCCCCGGAGGGGGAGGGGGATCTGCCGCGGCGGGGGGTGTTCAGTGTTTTTCAGCGAATTCCACCGGAAAAAATGGGCATGGCGGGGGGGACAGGGGTTGGGAGGCCGTCTCGGGAATTGACGTGAATTGATGGGAAAAGCGCATGATCTCAAAGGGGAGGGGCCTGTCACGGCGATGGAGGGTTGTTGAGGGCAAAAGGGTATGAAAATCGGGTGTCCGGGGTTTTCCGGGACGTTCCGGCGGAAAAAATGCGGCGCGGGGGGTCAGGTGGTCAGGGCGGTCGGGACGGGGTTCTTGGCGGCGCTGGCGTATTTCTTCATGAACTCCTCGGGGAAGTCGATGAACTCCTGGACGATCTGGGAGGAGAGCCGGGTCATCCGGTCGAAGGAGCGGTGGTCGGCGGCGCGCCGCATGGCCTCGCCGAGCTTGGTGTAGGCGCCCGAGCTGAAGGGGACCTTCTCCAGCCGTTCCTTCTGCTCGGTGACGACCTCCCGGTAGCGCGCCTGGAAGTCCTCGTCCTGGTCCTCCTCGTTGATGAAGGCGGAGAGGAAGCCCAGGGCCAGCGACGTCTGCTTGAAGAGCGCGATGGCCAGCCGTCCCCGGCCGTCCCAGCGGCTCTCGTGCACCTTCTCCTTGAGGCTCTGGTCCTTGGTCTTTTCGCTCTCGTCGACGTGCCGCTTGATGTACTCGAGCATGGGCGTGTAGATCTGCCGGATCTCGGTGTCCACCGTGAGGAAGATCTTCAGGGCGTTCTGGCAGATCTCCTTTTCCTTGGCCTTCTCGGTCTCGACCTGGGCGGCGAGCATGTTCTTGCGCTCGGTGTACTTCTTCCACCGGTCGTGCGCCTCTTGCAGCACCCCGTAGCCCTCCTCCAGGGTGCGGTGGAAGCGGGTGATGTCCTCCAGGAAGCAGGCGGGGTCCCGGTGCCGGGCGCGGCCCTGGTTGCGCCGGTCGGACCCGCCGCCGGGGCGGGCGGAGGCCTCCTCGGGCGCGCGCCGCCGCCCGCCCGTATCGGCGTCGGGATGCTGGGTCTTCTCGTCGGGGCCGGCCATCGCTGGGTATCCTGTTCTCGTAGAAACCGGTCATTTCACATGCAAGATCCGTCCCATTCTACCTCAGCCAAAGGGGAACGGTGCACGAAAGTGAGGGGTGCCACGGCCCGGCGGGATTTTGGAGAGTGGCGCGAAAAAAAGGAAGCCGCCCGGGAGGGCTCCCGGGCGGCTTATTTGATTCGATGGGTCAAAATAGATGAGCGTCTTACTTCTTTTTTGCTTCCTCGGCGACGTAGATCGCCCCGCCCGCCTCCTTGAACTCCTGGGCCTTGGCCTGGAGCCCGGCCTGGAGGGCTTCCTCCTCCTTCAGGTTCTGCTGGGCGGCGTACTCGCGCACCTCCTGGGTGATCTTCATCGAGCAGAACTTGGGGCCGCACATGGAGCAGAAGTGGGCCACCTTGGCCCCCTCGGCGGGCAGCGTCTCGTCGTGGTACTCGAGCGCCCGCTCGGGGTCGAGGGAGAGGTTGAACTGGTCGCGCCAGCGGAACTCGAAGCGCGCCTTGCTCAGGGCGTCGTCGCGGGCCTGGGCGCCGGGGTGGCCCTTGGCGAGGTCGGCGGCGTGGGCGGCGATCTTGTAGGCGATGACGCCCTCACGCACGTCGTTCTTGTCCGGGAGCCCGAGGTGCTCCTTGGGAGTGACGTAGCAGAGCATGGCCGTGCCGAACCAGCCGATCATGGCCGCCCCGATGGCGCTGGTGATGTGGTCGTAGCCGGGGGCGATGTCGGTCGTGAGGGGGCCCAGGGTGTAGAAGGGGGCCTCGTGGCAGATCTGGAGCTCCTTTTCCATGTTCTCCTTGATGAGGTGCATGGGCACGTGGCCCGGGCCCTCGATCATCACCTGGACGTCGTGCTTCCAGGCGACCTGGGTGAGCTCGCCCAGGGTTTCGAGCTCCCCGAACTGGGCCTCGTCGTTCGCGTCCGCGATGGCGCCCGGCCGGAGGCCGTCCCCGAGGGAGAAGGAGACGTCGTAGGCCTTCAAGATCTCGCAGATTTCCTCGAAGCGGGTGTAGAGGAAGCTCTCCTGGTGGTGGGCCAGGCACCACTTGGCCATGATGGAGCCCCCGCGCGAGACGATGCCCGTCACCCGCTTGGCGGTGAGGGGGATGTAGCGCAGCAGGACGCCGGCGTGGACGGTGAAATAGTCCACCCCCTGCTCGGCCTGCTCGATGAGGGTGTCGCGGTAGATCTCCCACGTGAGGTCCTCGGCCACCCCGCCCACCTTCTCCAGCGCCTGGTAGATGGGCACGGTGCCGATGGGCACGGGCGAGTTGCGCAAGATCCATTCCCGCGTCTCGTGAATGTTCTTGCCCGTCGAGAGGTCCATCACCGTGTCGGCCCCCCAGCGGGTGGACCAGCGCATCTTCTCGACCTCTTCCTCGATCGAGCTGGCCACGGCCGAGTTGCCGATGTTGGCGTTGATCTTCACCAGGAAGTTGCGGCCGATGATCATCGGCTCGCTCTCGGGGTGGTTGATGTTGGCCGGGATGATGGCCCGCCCCCGGGCCACCTCGGAGCGGACGAAGCCGGGGTCCATGTTCTCCCGGATGGCGATGAACTCCATCTCGGGGGTGACGATGCCCTTCTTGGCGAAGTGCATCTGGGTGACGTTGCCCCGCCCGCGCAGCACCTTGCGCTTGGGAGGCATGGGGAGGCCCGGGTCGCTGTGGCCGGGCACGGGCTTGTAGGAGGGCTCGGCCTCGTCGTACCCGGCCCGGGCGCGGATCCAGGGCTCCCGGAGGCGCGGCAGGCCCTGGCGCACGTCGTGGCCCTGGGGGCCGCTCGTGTCGTAGACGCGCACGGCGGGCTCCCCGCCCGAGAGGGCGATCTCGCGCAAGGGAACGCGCACCCCTTGAGATCCCTCGACGAAGACCTTGCGCGAAGCGGGGAAACTCCCGGCCTTCGCGGAGCCGTCCTCCTTGGCGAAGAGGGGGAGGCCGCTCGTCTTGCTGTTCGCTCCGCTTGACTTGCCGTTCCCGTGTGCCATGTCTCCGGGCTCCTCTGGAACCTGCGCGAAGGGCCGAGAGCCCTCTTCCGCAAAGATACAGCTTTGGGCGGCACGCGCGCCTGGGACGGGAAGGATCCGGCTCGGGCCTCGATGACGGGATTCGCTTCCCTACGCCGGCGCTAACCGGATCAGGTTCGAAGGGTATAATCTCAGCCTCTCGGCACCCCCAGCGAACTGCTCCTAGCCTACCAGCCCCGCCCGCCGGGGTCAAAGGCGGTTTCGGACCCCTCCGCGCCGGCCGGGCGAGGGGGCAGGAGCGACTTTCGGGCCGAAAGGGTGTAGAGTTCCCTTCGCCCGCCCGCTTGTGGATTCCAGGCCCATGCAACCCGGCGCATCCATCCAGCTTCCGTCCCGATCCGTCTGGCTGTGGCCGGCGGCCGTCTTCCTTGCGGCGTGCCTCCCCTTCGCGGAGACCCTCTCCCACCCCTTCGTCCACGATGACCTGACCGTGATCGGCGCGAACGCCCTGGTCCAAGAGCGGGGCCGGGCCCTCGAAACCTTCCGGACGGACTACTGGGCCATGCGGAAGGACGACTCCAAGCGCGACCGCCTCTACCGGCCCCTCGTCACCCTCTCCCTCGCCTTCAACCATGCCCTGGGCGGGAACGCCCCCGAGGGCTATCGGGCCCTCAACATCCTCCTCCACGCCTTGGCCAGCCTGCTGCTTCTCTGGGTGGCGCGGCGGGCGGGCCTGGGCCCGGGCACGGCCGGGGCGGTGGCCCTCCTCTTCGCCCTCCATCCCCTCCACTCCGAGGCGGTGAACGCCGTGGTGGCCCGGGCGGATTTGATGTGCGCCATAGGGGTCTTCGCGGGGATGGCCCTCCTCCTGGGCCGGGCGCTGCCCGCCGGGGAAGAGAATGAGAAGGAGACGAAGCTGAAAAAAAAGGCCGCTTCCCAGCCCTCCCCCGCCATGAGTGAGATGGCGATGCTGGGCCTGGGAGCGCCGCTGGCGCTCCTCTTCGCGCTCTTCTCGAAGGAGACGGGTGTGGCGCTCGTCCTCTTCGCCGGGGCTTGGTGGCTGTGGAGCCGGCTGACGAAGTGGAGGATCCGGCCGCTCGCGGTTCCCGCAGGGGCCGGGCTGGCCGCCGGGCTCCTCGCCTATCTCTATCTGCGCCATGCGGCGCTGGGAATGTGGGTGCGGCCCGTCTCCCCCTCGCGCCTCGACAACCCTCTCGCCTACGCCGGCGCCCTGGAACGGAGCTGGGGGGCGCTGGGCGTCCTGGGGCGCACCCTCAAGCTCATGGTCTGGCCCTGGCCCCTGAGCCTGGACTACTCCTACGCCCAGATCACGCACGCCGGGACGGAGACCGCCCTCTATGCGGTGGCGGGCCTCGCGGTCCTGCTGGGATGGGGTTGGGTGTCCTGGAGGTGGCGGGGCGAGGCCCCCTGGGTGGGCCTGGGGCTCGCGCTCTTCCTGGCGGGCTGGCTGCCGGCGGCCAACCTTCTCGTCCCCATCGGCACCGCCATGGCCGAGCGGGCGATGTACCTCCCCTCGGCGGGTTTCCTGCTCGCCGCCGTGCCCGCGGCGGCGAGGTGGCTCTTCTCTCTGGGCGAGGGGGGCTGGCGCGCCCCGGCGGGGGCGCTCGCGGCGGCGGCGCTCACCTTCGGCGGGCTCACCTGGATGCGCAACCGGGATTGGTCCGATCCTCTGCGCCTCTGGGAGCGCGCGGCCCAGGTTTCCCCCCGTAGCGCCCGGGCGCTGCGCAACCAGGGCCAATACCTCGTCCGGAAGAGCCGGTTCGCGGAGGCCATTCCCGTCCTGCGCGAGGCGGTGCGCATCTATCCTCTCTACGATCCCGCCTGGATCGACCTCGGGATCGCCCAGATGCAGAGCCGCCGCGAGAAAGAGGGGGAGGCTTCGCTGAAAGAGGCCCTCCGGCTTAACCCCGACGCCCCGGAGGCCCACCTCGCCCTGGGGGCCCTCTACCTCGGGACGGGGAGGCTGGAGGAGTCCCAGCGCCACTTGGAGCGCGCGGTAGCCCTCGCCCCCCGCTTCGCGGAGTCGCGCTTCAATCTCGGCACCCTCTACCTCAGGCAGGGTCAGCGGAAACTCGCCATCGATCACTTCAAGGCGGCCCTCGCCCTGGAGCCGGGCCGGGGGGACGCCCACCACAACCTGGCCGTCGCCCTCTATCTCGAGGGGGATGAGACCGAGGCCCGCCGCCACGCCCAAGAGGCGGCCCGCCGGGGGGTGCGCCTCCACCCGGCGATGGCCAAGGCCCTCGGCCTCTCGCCCTCTCCCTGAGGGTGGGAGTTACCCCCACACAGTTGAATTTTCCTCGTTTCTTCTCCTCCGGGCCCTTGTGGTAAACTTTTCTGGCCGTCCTTTCTTGGAAAGGGCTCGGAGCGGTGCGCTGCACGAAATGCGGCTATGTGACGTTTGACCGCCCCGGCGAGTGCCCCCGGTGCGGAAGGAGCCTCCCCGAGCCGCTCGTCGCGGTCGCCGCCGCCGCGCCGTCCGCTTCCCGCATGGAGCGCCCCGCGTTCCTCTCCCCCCTCATGTTGGGCCCCATCCCCCGCTTCTACGGCGGGCCCGGCGACCCGGACGTATTCTCCCTGTTGGAGCCCGAAGAGGGCGCCCCGGCCGCTCCCGCCGGGGAGATCGGGGAAGCCGCCCTCGGGATCACGCCATCCGGCTTGGATACGAAGGAATCGGCGGCGGCCGACGCGCCTTTCCTCGGGGAGTTGGCCGAGGGGATGGAGGAGATCGCCCTTCCGGGCGGGGGAGAGGCGCCTGCCGTGCGCGCGCCGCGCCCGGAGCGGCCACTCCCGCGACGGGAAGAGCGGCCCAAGGCCCCCGCAGCGGAGGAGGCGGATGACCTTCTCGCCTCGCTGGACCTGGAAGAATCCCCCGGCCTGGAAGCGGCACCCCCGTCGAAGAAGCCCGCCGGGCCCGTAGGGGCCGAGGCGGATGTCCCGCTCGATGCGATCAGCGAGAGGGATCTTTTCTCCGCCGAGGACGCCGATGCGCCGCCGCGGGCTCCGTCCCGGCCCGCCCCGGCCGCGGCCAAGGGTGTCGCCGCGGAGGAGGATGAGGAGCTCGCCCAGTTCCTTGCCTCGGAGGAGGATGAGAGCCCTGCGGCCGAGGAGGAGTCCCCGGCGGCGGCGGCCGCCACGCAGGAGGACGAGGACTTGCTGTCGCTCCTGAACGAGGCGGACGAAGCGGCCCCGGCCGCTCCTGCCGCGCCCTTGGAAGCGCCCGTGGCGGACCTTCTGCCCGGCAAGGAGGAGATGAGAGCAAAATCGCCGGCGTCTCCCGCGCGGGGAAGGGCCGTGAGCAAGAATGCCGAGGAAGCGGACGAAGTCTCAAACCTGTGGGCCGATGCCTTCACCGAGGAGCAAGCAGCTCCGTCCCCGGCCGCAACCGAGAATCTTCTGGATGACGCCGGGGAAATCGCCGCTTCCCAGCCCGCCGGGGCAGGGGGGGAGGACGATCTCTCCAGCGCCTGGGCCGGGGCCCTCGACGAGGAAGAGGGTGCCCCCGCCGCGGGGCGGAAGGGAGTGGTTCCCCCCGTTGGGGCCTCCGCCGGCGGGGGGGAGGACAGCCTATCGGACATGTGGACCGAGGCCTTCGCTGAGCAAGAGGCCGCCGCCAAGGCCCAGCGCACGGGGAAAGAGGCCCAGCCCAAGCCCGGGGCGGCCGCCGCCGAGGATCTCGGCGAGGGGGATCTGGAGAAGATGTGGTCCGACGCCCTGAACGAGGCGGGCGATGCATCCCCCCCCCGGGTGGGCATGGCGGAGACGCCCGCGGCCTCTCCCCGGGATGCGGGAGAGGCGGACCTCTCGAAGGAAGATCTCGGAGGCTTCCTGGAGGAGGCCGATGCCCCTACGGCTCCTTCGGGCGCAGCGCCAGAGGAGGCAAAGGCGGCGCCCGCTGCCGAAGAGGCTGCCGAAGAGAATGAGAAGGCCGCGCCCGTTTCCCGCCGGGGCGGGGGCTTCATGGTGGATGAGGATCCCGACGAGATCGAGGCTTATGTCCCCGAGGAAGCCCCTGCGGCCGCGGCGGCGGAGCCGAAGGGCGGGGATTTCCTCGACGACGCGGGCGCGCCCTCCGAGGAGCCAGAGAAGGAGGAGCAGGCCGAAGTCGTCGGGGTTCCGCTCTCCGTCCGCTTCGTCGCTGGGGCGATGGATTTCGGCGTTCTGGCCGTCCTTCAGGGGCTCTTTTCGGGGGTCTCCTTCGGAATCGTGAGCAAGGCAGCGGGGCCGGTTTCCTCCAACATGGAGGCGCTCATTCTGCTCGGGATTCTGAACTTGGCGGTGCTCATCCTTCTTTCCCTTTTATATTCGGTGTATTTTGTCGGAATGTTCGGCTGCACCCCGGGGCACAGGAGCATGGGCCTCTCGGTGGTGGACATGGACGATAAGCCGGTAGAATACATGCAGGCCGTTCTGCGCTTCTTTGGCGGACTGGCGGCCGGCCTGCCCTTGGGGCTGGGGCATCTGTTCGTCCTCTTCGACAAGCGGGGCCGGGGGCTCGGAGACCGCCTGGCGGGAACCCACGTGGTTCTGAAGGTGAAGGTGTAGGGAGAAGGACGATATCCGGCCGGATAGGGATTAAGGCTTCATCCCGGTTCATCCAGGAGATCAGGAAGGACATGATGCGAAAAGCCCTTCGAGGGGTTTCAGGCGCTATGGTGCTTGCCCTCCTGGCGACGGCCCACTGGGTCGGCGCCCAGGGAATAGACCATGCGCGGGCGCTGCAGACCATCAGCGACAAGCTCCACCAGCGGTACCCCCACTTGGAGGGACAAGTTGTCGCCGTCCGGGGTGGCGACCTATACCTGAGCATCGGCGAGAACGACAAGGCGACCAAGGGGATCAAGCTCACCATCCTCCGCAAGGGTGCGCCCTTCCGGCATCCGGTCACCGGGGCCGTCCTGGGGACGCTGGAGGAGGAGGTCGGCGAGGCCGAGGTGGTGGAGGTTCAGCCGCGCTTCTCGGTCGCCCGGCTGGTGCGCCTCGCCCCCGGCAGGGACTTGGTCCCGCGGGTGAACGATGTCGTGCGCCTCTCGTCGGCCAAGATCCGCCTGGCCCTCCTTCCCTTCATCAACCAGACCAAGGAATCTCTGGGGATGGACATCCTGACCCGGGAGCTGGCCCGCCTTCTCCTCGCGCAAGGGCGCTTCGACGTCTATGACGTCGATCAGCTCCAGGTGTGGATGCTCGAGCAGGGTCTCGCCGCCGGCGATGTGCTGAAGGGCGATAACGCCATCAAGCTTCGCAACCAGGTCCGCTCCGACCTGGCGGTGGAGAGCAGCGTCCGCGACGTCCGGGGCAAGAAAGTCATCACCAGCCGCCTGCTTTCGCTCACCACCCGCCAGGAGATCTTCCAGACGGTGGCCATCGCGGACGAGCTCCCCTTCGAGCAGCGTGCCCCGCGCGAGCAGGCCCTGCGCCGGGGAGGGGCGGGGGCCTCCGCGGTCGGTCTGGCCTCGAACCCGAGCTTCATCCTCAACCGCGAGGGAGTGCCGGGCGCCAAGGGGCGGGTGACCAACTTCACGTTCGACGGCCATCAATTCCGCGGGATAGCGGTGGGGGACCTCGACGGCGACGGGAAGAACGAGGTGGTCATCATCACCCCCGGCCAGGTGCTGGTCTTCCAGTTCGCCGGGAACCGGATGCGCGAGATGGCCCGCTTCGACGACGGGCGCACGAACGATTACCGCTGGGTGGACGTGGCCGACATGAACGGCAACGGGAGGGCGGAGGTCTACGTCGCCAACTACCGCTTCGGCGGCCTCTTCTCCCTCGTCCTGGAGATGAAGGGCAAGGAGTTCGCCAAGCTGGCGGACAACGAGAGCGTGTTCTTCCGGCTCCTCCGCATCCGCCGGCCCGAGCGGGGCGCCAAGATCCCCGACGCCGACAGCTTCTTGCTCCTGGGCCAGGTACAGGGCCTGGACAAGCCCTTCGCCGGCCTCATCCAGCGCTACCGGTGGACGGGCAACCGCCTCGCCGCGGCCGCCCCGTACATCCTGCCGCCCCAGGTCACCATTCTCGGCTTCGGCCTCTGGGACCTGGACAAGGATGGCACCCTGGACGTGATCGAGGTGGGCGATGACGACAAGGTGCGGGTCTACTCCCGGCGTGGAGAGCAACGCTTCGTGAGCGGCGGCCGCTACGGAGGGCCGGTGCACACTTTCTATTCGACGAGGGACGCCACGACGACCCAGGAGTATCTGGGCGGCCGGTCGCCGGACCTCCCCATCCGCTCGCGCGTCCTTGTTGCGGACGTGGACGGGGACGGGGTCGATGAGGTCCTCGTCATCGCGAACGAGTACAGCGCCACTCGCATCGTGCCCGGCCTCGGCGTCTCGGGAGGCCAGATCGTGAGCATGGTCTGGGACGGCGGCGGCCTCTCCGACGTATGGCGGACCACCAAGGTGGGCAGGGGGATCGCGGACTTCGCTTTTGCCGATGCCGACAACGACGGTTTCGAGGACTTGGTGGTGATCACCACCGACACGGGCCCCATGCCGGAGAACAAGAGCACGTTATATATTTATAAAACAAAGGGTTAGATGATCATTTCCGGGCTTGGCCGAAGCCGTGGCCCGGTTTCGGGCCGTGCGGTCAAGGGGGGTTGACAAATCCCCCTCCCGGGTTGCATGATTCGTGTTGTCTTTTTTGCATTTGGCTTGCGAACTGACGGTGCAGTAGGCGGGGTTGCCTGGTGCGGCAGGCGATCCCGCCAAAGTGAGCCGGAGCGCGGATTTCGGGGGCGCCTCCCGGCGACTTGTCCCTTCCAAAAGCCGCACGCTTGAGCGTGCGGCTTTTTTTCTTGCCCCCCGCAAGGGGCAGGAGGCCGCCCCCGCCGGATGGGGGATGGGCGGGCGCAGAAGGAGGTGACGGCGCGCGGGAGAGGCGAGCCAGGAGTGTCGGCGAAACAGAAGAGCTCTTGAATCAGCAAGAACGGCAACACACGCAGCGATAGGAACACACTCCCATTCAAGGAGAGAGAAATGCGGAAATACCTCTTGGCCCTGGCAGCGGGCCTGTTGGCGGCGAGCCTGGCGGTCCCGGCCCCGGCCGCCGACTTCAAGTACACAGGCTTCTTCCGCCTGCGCGGCATCACCTCGGACGACCTGGACCGCAACAAGAACACCCACGACGGGGCCCAGTACTACGACTCCCTCATGCGGCCCCGCTTCACCGCCACCTCCGAGGGCGGCAAGATCGTCGCCGTCTACGAGCTCGACTTCATCACCGGCGGCAACTACGTGTGGGGGCGTGAGAC
>Ga0156328_1158_pt1 | contig 20514 bp, 19 predicted proteins | sample RifCSPlowO2_12_FD_107976 | JGI IMG/M metagenome (GOLD analysis project Ga0156328, IMG submission 107976) | Candidatus Tectomicrobia bacterium RIFCSPLOWO2_12_FULL_69_37 | reverse complement strand
ACCGGGAGGCGATCTCAGTGATTTATGGGCCTTCCCCCCGTATCGAGGAAATACGCCCCGGAATACGGGGGGAAGACAACATCCGATCCCGTAAGACGATGATGAATTCCCGCCCCTCCATAATTCAAGAGAAACTCGAACATCCTCACGGCGAGGACCTGTCCCCTGGCTTGTATGAGGGCCACCTCCCCTCCGTCCTCACCGTCGAGGAGTTGGCCAAGCTCCTCAGGGTCAACCGGGACACAGCCTACAAGGCCGTCGCCGAGGGCCGAATCCCCGGGGTCCGGAGGGTCGGGCGGGCCATCCGTATCGGCCGGGACGCCGTGCTAGACTGGCTCCGAGGAAAGGACCACGCCCCGCGCTCAAAGCGGAGCATCGTATGAGCGTGAGACGGAGAGTCTACCGCGACCCGGCGACGGGCCGGGCGAGCGCGGTGTGGATGGTGGATGTGGACCTCAGGCATCCGGACGGCCGGAGGCAGCGCATCCGGAAGGTCTCGCCGGTCCAGAGCCGGCGCGGAGCCGAGAGCTACGAGCGGGACCTTCGGGAGTCGTTGCTGGCGGAGCGGTCCGGAAGAAAGGAGGTGGCACGGAAGGAGCCTCCGAGGCTTTCGCGCTTTGCGGAGGAGTTTCTGGAGACCTACGCCGAGGCGAATAACAAGCCGAGCGAGGTCGCGTCGAAGAGAACAACCTGCAAGAAGCACCTAGTGCCGGTCTTCGGGAAGAAGAAGCTGGATGAGATCGGTGCCCGGGACGTGGAGGCCTACAAGGCCATGAAGCTGAAAGAAGGCCTCTCGCCGAAGACGGTCAACAACCACCTCGCAGTGCTGGGGCGGATGCTCCGGGTGGCCCGGAGGTGGGAGCTGACCGAAAGAGTCCCCGAGATCGTCCTGCTCTCCCTCCCGCCCCAGGAATTCGACTTCCTGGACTTCGGGGAGGCCGAGCAGCTCATCGAGGGGTCTGACACTGGCTGGAGGCCGATGGTGACGCTGGCGCTGCGGGCGGGCCTGCGGCTGGGTGAGTTACGGGCGTTGCGGTGGGAGGACGTGGACTTGAAGGCCGGGCGGGTGGTGGTCCGGAGAGCGGCCTGGAGGATGAAGGTCGGGACGCCCAAGAGCGGCCGGTCCCGTGAGGTTCCCCTCTCGGACCAGGCGCTAGCCGCCCTCAAGGGGCACCGGCACCTGCGAGGGGAAACCGTCTTCTCTAACGAGGGCGGGGGGATGCTGACCGCCGAGTCCTGCAAGTGGCCGCTCTGGCGGGCCTGCAGGCGGGCGGGGCTCCGGCGGGTGGGGTGGCACGTCCTGCGCCACACCTTCGCCTCCCACCTCGCGATGCGGGGGGCACCCCTCAAGGCGGTTCAGGAGCTCTTGGGCCACGCGGACATCAAGATGACGATGCGCTACGCCCACCTGAGCCCCGACGCCCGCCGCGAGGCGGTCCGGCTTTTGGATGGTTACGGCACGATAGCGGCACTTTCCCCCGAAACGGGGAAAGTGCCGCCGCAAGCGGTTGAAAGATAAGGAATAAAATGGTGGAGGCGGCGGGAATCGAACCCGCGTCCGAAAGGCTTCTGCCGTGAGCGTCTACGCGCGTGTCCGGCGCATTTGGGTTTCGCCCGGGAGCATGCCCGCCGGCGGGGCCCTCCCCCGGGCTAGTCCGGTTGGGTTTCGCCGCCGGGGCCTTCGGACCGGAGGCCCCGGAAGCTAGTCCGCGTTATGGCGTCCCGGTCCCGTCCCGCGGACGAGGACGGGGGGGACGCTCGCTAGCGGTTAGGCCGCGAGAGCCAGCTCAGTGTCGGCTGGTGTGTTTTGCCACATTGATAACGGGGCCTAGTGGCGTCCCCGGCGCGCAGCTCAGGCGTCAATCCCTCCCGTCGAAACCTGGTCGCCCCCCTATGAGCGGCCTCCCCCCGGGCGCGACCGGTGCCCGGGCGGAGCCATATCTTTTATCGGCCGGGCCTCACATCTGCTTGAGGCTCACCCGCATCAAGTATACCGCCGTGATCGCGAAAACGATCCAGAGCGCCGCCGTCCAGCCGGCGAAGGCCTGGGGCCAGCCCGCCCCGATGGCGATCCCCGCCGCCAGCATGCCAAGCTTGAGGAGGCCGAGCTGCCACCAGGTCAGGGTATAGTCATGGTAGGGGTTCTTCATCGCCCTGTCTCCTCCCCGGCGGCGCGCGCCGCGCTACCCCTTGTTCCGCTCGCGCAGCGCCCGCTCCACCTCGCGGCCCGCCGCCCGGGCCTTGAGCTCCTCCCGGCGGTCGTGGAGCTTCTTGCCCTTGCCGAGCCCCATCTCCACCTTAGCCTTTCCCTTCGAGAAGTACATCTTGAGGGGCACCAGGGTGAAGCCCTTCTCCTGGGTGCGGCCGAGCAGGCGCTTGATCTCCTCCTTGTGCAGCAGGAGCTTCCTCGGCCGGGTCGGGTCGTGGTTGAAGATATTGCCCTGGGCGTAGGGGCTGATGTGGCAGTCCACCAGCCAGGCCTCCCCCTCCCGCACCTCCCCGAACGCCTCCTTGAGGTTGGCCCGGCCCTCGCGCAGGGACTTCACCTCCGTCCCCGTGAGCACGAGCCCGGCCTCGTAGGTCTCCTCGATGAAGAACTCGGCCCGCGCCCGGCGGTTCTCGGCGATGATCTTGATGCCGGGCTTGGCGCCCTCCGCCTTGGCCACCGCCGAAAGCCTCCCCGCTCCCCGTCCCGGGAGCCGAAAAAACAAGAGGGGGCGCAGCGCCCCCTCCGGTCCCGCCCTGGTATGAATATACGATATTCGGCGGCTCTTCGCCACCCGGCCGGCTTGGCGGAGGGGCGGAATGACCCGGCTTTCAAGCCCTTCGGGGGAGCCTCCCCTCACCGCCTTCTTCGGCGCTTGCGGGGCGGGGCCTCGGTCCGGGGGCGCCGCTTCGCCCGGGCCGGGCGCTCCCGGGCGGGCCGCTTCTCCCGCTGGGGGCGGCGCATCCCGAAGGCCCGGGCGAGCCTGCGGGCGCCCTCCTCCCCGGGAGCGGCCTCGCGCGTCCCCCCGGCGAGGAGCAGGAGGCTCACCTGGCGGCGGGCCAGGTCCACCCCCTCCACCCGCACCGTCACCGGGTCCCCGAGCCGGAAGCGCTTGCCCGTCCTCCGGCCCAGGACGGCGTGCTCGTCCGGGAGAAACGCGTAGTAGTCGTCCGTCAGCCATTCGAGCGGGCACATCCCCTCGACGAAGCTCCCCTCCAGCTCGGCGAAGATCCCGAAGGCCGTCACCCCCGAGACGTGGCCCGCGAAGCGCTCCCCGATCTTCCCCTTCATGTAGAGCGCCTTGAGGAAGTCCACCATCTCGCGCTCGGCCCCCTCGGCCGCTCGCTCCCGCTCCGAGACGGCCTCGCAGTGGCGCGCGAGCGCCCGGGGGTCGGGCCGCCCCCGGTCCCCCCGCAGCAGGCGGGCGAGGCGCCGGTGGACGAGGAGGTCCGCGTAGCGGCGGATGGGGGAGGTGAAGTGAGTGTAGCGCTCGAAGCCCAGCCCGAAGTGGAGGGCCGGGGCGCTCTCGTAGCGGGCGAGCTTCATGCTGCGCAGGGAGAGCAGGTTCACGTAGCGCTCGGCCTCCCGGCCCCGCACCGCGTCGAGCACCTTCTGCAAGCCGCCCGGCTCGGCGAGCGCCTCCGCCGGGGGCACCGGGAGCCCCAGCCGGGTGAGCACGAGCCGCAGGGACTGGAGCTTCTCCAGCACGGGAGGCTCGTGCACCCGGTAGACCGCCGCGCCCCCCGCCCCGGCGAGGTGCTCCGCCACCGCGCGGTTGGCCGCCAGCATGCACTCCTCGATCAGGCGGTGGGCGCGGTTGCGGGCCGAGCGCTCGACGGCGAGCGGGTCGCCCTTGTGGTCGAGGAGGACGAAGGCCTCGGGCAGGTCGAAGTCCAGGCTCCCCTCCGCCATGCGGCGCGCGTGGAGCTTCCCGGCCAGCGCCCAGAGGCCGCGCAGGGGGCCCTCCAGGCGGGCCGCCGCCTCGCGCTCCCCGGCCTCGGCCTCGGCCCCCTCGTCCAGCACCGCCCCCGCCCCCTCGTAGGTGAGCGACGCCCGGGAGCGGATGCGCCCGAAGGCCAGGCGCGCGCTCCGGCGGAGGCCCTGGGCGTCGAAGTCGAGGAAGGCCGAGAGGGTGCGGCGCGGGAGGCCCGCCGCCAGGGAGCAGACCTCCCCCGTCACGCGCGGCGGGAGCATGGGCAGGGCGCGGTCCGGGAAGTAGACACTGTTCCCCCGCCGGGCGGCCTCCTGGTCCATGGCCGAGCCCTCGGGGACGCAGCGCCCCACGTCGGCGATGTGCACCCCGAGCCGCCAGCCCCCGCCGGGCAGGCGCTCGACCGAGACGGCGTCGTCGCGGTCCCGGGCGGTGCGGGGGTCGATGGTGAAGGCCTCGAGGCCCCGCAGGTCCTCCTCCCCGGGGGCGAGGGGATCGTCCTCGGCGGGAGGGCGGCAAGCCTCGGCCTCCTGGAGGGCCGCCCGGGGGAACTCCTCGGCGAGCCCCCACTTGGCGATGATGAGCTTCTGCTCGACCGCCGGGTCCTCGGGGTAGCCGAAGGAGCGCACCACCCGGCACTGGGGGTCCTGGCCGCTCGCGGGGTAGCGGGTGATCTCGGCCTCGACCCACTCCCCCTTCCGGGCCTCCCCCCGCCCCGAGGGGCCCACGTAGAAGAGATGGGGGACGCGCTCCTCCTGGGGCTCCACCCAGGCGCGGCGGCCCTCGGTCATGTAGCGGCCCACGACGGAGGCGCGCCCGCGCTCGATGATTTCGAGGACGCTCCCCTCCCGGCGGCCGTCCGGCTGGACCTTCTCGACGCGGGCGGCCACGGTGTCCCCGTCCAGCGCGCCCCGGGTGCGGGCGCCGCCGATGAAGAGGTCCGGGCCCCGCGCCCCGTCCTCCCCCCCGGGGGCCTCCGGGATGACGAAGCCGATGCCCGAGCGGTGGCCCCGGAAGAGGCCCCGCACGAGGGAGAGGCTGGCGGGCAGGGCGAAGCGGGCGCGCACGCGGACGAGCTTCCCCTCCTCGGCCAGGGCGCGCATGCGCTTGCGCAGGGCCGGGCGCTGGTCGGCGGGCACCCCGAGGGCGCGGATGACCTCGCGCGCGGCCATCGCCCTTCCCTCCCGGCCCAGGAGGGCGAGGAGCTCCTGATCCGTGGGCGGGCCGAGGCGGCGGGCGCTCATCCGGGGAGAGGACGCGGGCGGGCGCGGCGGGTCACGCTCCCACCTCGGAGGCGCGGACCTGGTGGAGGGCGAGCACCTTCCCCTCCCCCAGCCGGACGCAGGTGAGCATGTTGCCGTAGGCCGCCCCGGTGTCGATGCCGAGGAGGCGGGGGAGGCGGTCGAACACCTCCCGCATGGGGGTGTGGCCGAAGACGACGGGCCTGCCGAAGTCGGCGTCCGAGTCGAAGAACTCGTGGCGGATCCAGAGCATGTCCGCGGGGGTCTGCTTCTCCAGCGGGACGCCGGGGCGCAGGCCCGCGTGGACGAAGAGGAAGCCCCCCGCCTCGTGCCGGTAGCGCAGGCCCTGGAAGAAGCCCACGTGCAGGGGGGACAGGCGCATGGGGCGATCGCGCGGGTCGAGCCCGTAGCTGTCCAGGGTGGCGGCCCCCCCGTTCATCAGGAAGACGTTGGGCGCGTAGGCGCCCTGCTGGTGAAGGAAGTCGAGGAACATGTCCTCGTGGTTCCCGCGCAGGCAGACCGTCCGGGGGTGGCGGAGCTTGAACTCGAGCACCCGGTCCACCACCCCCTTGGAGTCCGGGCCCCGGTCGATGTAGTCCCCGATGAAGACGACCTCGTCCTCGGGCTCGAAGGGCACGCGCTGGATCATGAGGTCCAGCATGTCGCGGCGGCCGTGGATGTCGCCGATGGCGTAGAGGCTGGGCATCCGGGGATCCGCGTCTGGCGTGGAACGGGGGCGGGCGAGCGGGACCGGGCGGCGTGCCTCCCCCGCCGCGGGAGGCACGCACGATTCTAGGGGGGCGGGCGGGGGGAGGCAAGGGTGGCAGGAATTTGAGGGAATTTGGAGTAAGGGGTTTCGCAGGGCGGGGGATTACATTCCCGCCGGGAGAGGTGCGCGCCTTCCCCCCTCCCTCCGGGAGGGAGTTGGGGGAGGGAAAAACGCGTGTTTCCCCCACCCCATCCCTCCCCCGGTGGGGGAGGGGGAGAAAACCAGCCGGGTGAACACGAGGGGCCTTCGCCCCGCAGAAGGGGGCTTCGGCCCCCGAAGGCGGGTTCGCCCCTACCGCCCCCGCGGAAGAGGAGGCGTCCGCATTTTTCACGGGCATTCGCACGGTTTGCACCGGGAAAATGCGGGGCCGGGGAAAGGCGCCGTCGCGGATATTGAGGGTAATTGAGGGAAAAAGCCCATGAAAAATTTCTCGCGGAGGAAAACTTCGGGAGAGCCAGGCCGGCCGGCCTGTCCAGGGGTTTCCGGGGTATTACGGGATATTCCGGGGGGAAAAATGCTCGCTAGTGCACTTCCCCCCAGTTCTCGCCGGTGCTCATCTCGACGGCGAGGGGGACCGAGAGCTTCAGGGCGCCCTCCATCCCGCCCCGGACGAGGCGGGAGAGGGCCTTCTCCTCCTTGGGGGGGAACTCGAAGAGGAGCTCGTCGTGCACCTGGAGGAGGAGCCGGGCGGCGAGCTTCTCCTTCTTGAGCCGGGCCGAGATGTGGACCATGGCGCGCTTGATGATGTCGGCGGCCGAGCCCTGGATGACGCTGTTGACGGCGGTGCGCTCGGCGGCGGCGCGCAGGTTGCGGTTCTGGCTCTGGAGGTCGGGGATGTAGCGGCGCCGCCCGAGGATGGTCGAGACCCAGCCGCGCTTGGCGCCCTCGGCGATGGTCCGCTCGACGAAGGCGGGCACCTTGGCGAAGCGCTTGAAGTAGGCCTCGATGAAGGAGCGGGCCTCGCCCTGGGGGATGCCGAGCGTCTGGGAGAGGCCGAAGGCCCCCTGGCCGTAGACGATGCCGAAGTTCACGGCCTTGGCCACCCGGCGCATCTCGGGGGTGACCTCCTTGGGGGGGACGCCGTAGACGGCCGAGGCGGTGGTGGCGTGGATGTCCTCGCCCTTCTCGAAGGCCTTGACGAGGCCGGGGTCCCCGGTGAAGTGGGCGAGGACGCGCAGCTCGATCTGGCTGTAGTCGGCGGAGAGGAGCCGCCAGCCCTCCTCGGGGAGGAAGGCGCGGCGGATCTCCCGGCCCACGTCGGTGCGAATGGGGATGTTCTGGAGGTTGGGGTCGGAGCTGCTGAGGCGGCCCGTGGCGGCGACGGTCTGGTTGAAGTCGGTGTGGATGCGGCCCGTCTTGGCGGCCACGAGGCCCGGGAGGGTGTCCACGTAGGTGTTCTTGAGCTTGGCGAGCTGGCGGTAGGCGAGGATCTCCTGGGGGAGGGGGTGCCGGGCGGCCAGCTTCTCCAGGGTTTCGATGTCGGTCGAGGCGCCCGTCTTGGTGCGCTTGACGACCGGGAGGCCCAGCTTCTCGAAGAGGATGTGGCGGAGCTGGGGGGTGGACTGGATGTTGAACTCACCGCCCGCCAGCTCGTGGATGCGGGCCTGCATGGCCGCGAGCTTGGCGTCGAGCTCCTTGCCCATCCGGCGCAGGACCCCGGTGTCCACGCGGATGCCCGCCCGCTCCATCTCCAGGAGCACCCGCAGGAGGGGCATCTCCAGATCGTGGAAGAGCTCCTCGAAGCCCGCCTTCTCGAGCTGGGGGGCCATGAGGTCCGCCAGGCGCAGGGTGAAGTCGGCGTCCTGGCAGGCGTAGGCCACGGCCTGCTCCACCGGCACCGAGGAGAAGGGGATCTGCTTCGCCCCCTTCCCGCACAGCTCCTCGTACTTGATGGTGGTCTCGCCCAGCATCTCCAGGGCGAGGTGGTCGAGGCCGTGGCTCGTGCGGCCGGAGTGGAGGAGGTAGGAGGCCACCATGGTGTCGAACAGCGGCCCCTCCACCTCCACTCCCGCCTCGGCGAGGACGGCCATGTCGTACTTGATGTTCTGACCCACCTTCTCGGCCTTCGTGTCGGCGAGGAGGGGGCCGAGGGCGGCGAGGGCCTCCCCGGGGGAGAGCTGGGGGCCGGCGTCCATCCGGTCGTGGCCCACCGGGATGTAGCGCGCCCGGCCCGGGGCGGAGGAGAGGCTGACCCCCACGATGCGGGCCTGCATGGGGTCGAGGGAGGTGGTCTCCAGGTCCAGGGCGAAGCGCCCGGCCTTCTTCAGCTCCTTGAGGAAGGCGGCGAGTTCCTTCGCGGTGCGGATGGCGGCGTGGTCGCGGCCCTTCTTTTCCGCCGCGGCCCGGGGCGGGGCGGGGGCCTCCCCGGCCTCCTCCCCCTCCTCCGGCGCCTCGTAGCCCGGGAGCTGCTCGACCAGGTTCTTGAACTCCATCTCCTCGGCGAAGAGCCTGCGCGCCGCGGCCAGGTCGGCGGGGCCCAGCCGGTAGCGGCTGAAATCCTCCTCCACCTCCAGGTCCCGGCGGATGGTGCACAGCTCCCGCGAGAGGCGGGCGAGGCCGGCGTTCTCCTGGATGGCCTCGCGCAGCTTGGGGCGGGCGATCTTCTCCGCCGAGGCCAGCACCTTCTCCAGGCTCCCGAACTCCTGGATGAGGGCGACGGCGGTCTTCTCCCCCACGCCCGGGACGCCCGGCACGTTGTCGGAGGAGTCCCCCATGAGGGCCTGGATGTCCACGAACTTCTCCGGGGGGACGCCCCAGCGCTTCTCGACCTCCCCGGGGCCCAGCTCCTCGTCCTTCATCGGGTCCCAGATGCGCACCTTCTCCGAGACGAGCTGGGCGAAGTCCTTGTCCCCGGTGACGAGCACCACCTCGAAGCCCTTGGCGGCGGCCCGGGCGGCGAGGGAGCCGATGAGGTCGTCCGCCTCGGCGCCGGGCCGGATGAGCACCGGGATGCGCAGCACCTCGACCGCCCGCTGCATGAGGGGGATCTGCTCGATCAGGTCCTCGGGCGGGGCGTCGCGGTTCGCCTTGTAGGCGGGGTAGAGCTCGTGGCGGAAGGTGGGCTCGGGCCGGTCGAAGGCCACGGCGATGTACTCGGGGGCCTTCTCGCGGATGACCTTGAGGAGCATCCGGGCGAAGGCGAAGACCGCCCCCGTCGGGCGGCCCTTCGAGTTCGAGAGCCGCTGGCGCAGCATGGCGTAGTAGGCCCGGAACATGTAGCCCGAGCCGTCGAGGAGGAAGATCCGCTTGGCCTCGGCCGCCATGGCCTCCCCACGCGCGTGGAACGGGCGGGATCCGCCCTCCCACCCTCGCACGAGCGGGCGGGCTCCGCAACGCCCCCTCCGGGCGGGGAGGGCCCGGGCGGCCCCCCTCGATTTCCTTTGCGAACAAAGGAATATTCCGCTATCATGCTCATTTATACGGCCTTCCGCCCCCGAAGCGGCCCGCCCGCTCCGGCGGCCTAAAGGGAGAGAGCATGCCCACGGACCCGAAGTCCCGGCCCGACCTGCTCAACTTCCTCCAGGAGCAGATCAAGCGGCGGGAGTCCTTCCGGCAGGAGATCGATCGCAGCATCGACATCCTCCGGGAGGCCGAGAAGGAGTTGCGGCGCATCCTCCCCGCGGCCGAGGAGCCCTCCGAGGCGGCGGACGACCTCCCCTACCGGATCCAGCCCGAGGAAGCGCGGCGGACGCCCGCCTCCCGGCCCCGCTGGGAGGAGCCCGCCCCGCCCCACGCGGGAGGGCCGGCCTCCCCCCTGGAGAGGCCCCTCTCCTCCCTCCGCGCCCGGCCGGATCCCCCTCGCCCCGAGGCGCGGGAGGGCGCGCCCATCGCCGATCCCCTGGACCTCCCCCGCCAGCGGGAGGTTCCTCCCCCCCGCCGGGGGGCCTACGCGCGCGGGGTGGACGAGGCCCTCCAGGAGGAGCAGATGCTCCTCCTCGGGGTGGACGACCTGACCTCCTCGCGCCGGGGCGAGGCCCGCCGGGACGACACCCAGAAGGCGAAGCCCCTCTTCCGCCTCGATGAGGAGGCGCCCGCCCCCGCCCAGGCGGAGGCCCCGGCGCCCAAGCCCGCCGCCCCCCGGGCGCGCAAGCCCGCCGCGCCGATCGGCCCCTCGGTCCAGAAGCTGATGGACTACATCCGCCTCGGGGGCGCGGTGCGGTGCACCGACCCCTGGAGCCGGACCTGCGCGGCCTTCGTGTTCCGCGCGAGCGGATCGGCCGTCTTCGCCACCGACGTTTTCGTGAACTACCTCCGGGCCGTGCTCTCGCGGATGAAGCCGGAGCAGCCCGACGACCTCGCCTCCGGCCTCCAGCGCGAGTCCGTGCCCCAGATCCGCTTCCTCGCCTCCCTGGTGGAGGCCCTCCAGACCCAGCGCCTGCTCTCCGTGCGGACGGTCAAGGGCCTCCAGCTCTCGGGGGGCCAGAAGCTCCCCGCGGCCTTCGAGTTCGAGGCCTCCACCCGGGAACTGATGCACTCCAGGCTGCTCGAGCGGCTCCAGGCGGTGCTCCAGAAGCCCGCGATGAGCTTCTTCCTGCCGGAGGGGCCCTTCGCCGAGGTGCGGGGCTACCTCACCGACTACCAGGCCTTCTGCCGCCAGAACGGGGAGGAGAGCCGGGCCGCCGCCATGCTGGTCCAGATCGGGCTGGAGGATTCCTCCGCCGCCCCGGCGCCCGCGCCCGCCGCCCAGCCCGCGTCCCAGGCCACCCCGGGCGGGAAAACCCTGGCGGACGTCCCTCCTCCTCCCTCGGACACTGGCGTCTTCATGGACGAGTCGGAGGAGCTCCAGGACCTCAACACCTTCGACTTCTCCCCCGAGGACCAGAAGAGCATCCTCTCCCACAAGGAGGACGTCTTCTCCATGTCCACCTTCCGGCGCTCCGCCGACCAGCCCGTGGAGAAGCCCGCGCGCGAGGCGGAGGCGCAGAAGTCTTCCACCCCCATCCCGGGCCCGGCCGCCGGCCGGGCCGAGGGCGCGCACAAGGACGAGCAGATCCGGAATTTCCTCAAGGACCTCGGCGTTGAATGGAAGGGATGAGCCCCTTCCGTCCCTGGTTTTTCACCTCAAGCGGCCCCTGAAAATTCCTCTTGACGGGCGGCAGTAATTTGGATATATTTGATTTAGTCAAATATTAGCCCGCTCAAATTCATGGGCGAGGCTGGACTTCACCAAGCCAAGGAGCACCGCCATGACGACGAAGTCCCCCGACGAGATCAAATCGGCCGTCCGGGCCACCTACACCCAAGTGGCCCAGGGCGCCTCCTGCTGCGGCCCCAGCTGCGGCGCCCCGATGGACACGGGGGCGGTCAGCATCGGGCGCATCGGTTACGCCCCTGAGCGGGTGGGCGCCATCCCCGCCGCGGTCCTGGAGTCGAACGCGGGCTGCGGCAACCCCCTCGCCCACGCCCGGCCGAAGGCGGGGGAGACCGTCCTCGACCTGGGCTCGGGGGGCGGGCTGGACTGCTTCCTGGCCGCCCAGGAGGTGGGCCCCCAGGGCCGCGTCATCGGCCTCGACATGACCGACGCCATGCTCCAGAAGGCCGAGGAGAACCGCCGGAAGCTGGGCCTCGCCCAGGTGGAGTTCCGCAAGGGGGAGATGGAGGCCATGCCCGTCGAGAGCGGCGCGGTGGACATCATCATCAGCAACTGCGTCATCAACCTCTCGCCGGACAAGGCAGCCGTCTTCCGCGAGTCGTTCCGCGTGCTGCGGCCGGGAGGGCGCTTCGTGGTTTCGGACGTCGTGAAGACCGGCGAGGGCGGGGAGGGCTCGATGGAAGAGTGGTGCGCCTGCATCGCGGGCGCCCTCACCCCGGAGGATTACCTCGGCGGGCTGCGCGCGGCGGGCTTCGAGGAAGCAGAGATCGTGGAGCGCAAGCCCTACATCGCGCAGGGGCACGAGAGCAACATCATCCGCGCCGTCAAGCCGCGCTGAGGCGCTCTACCGCGCTTTTCCGGCGGGCGGCCCGGAGGGCTCGGCGGGGGGCTCCTTGGGAGCGGGTTGGGCGGGCTCCTTCGGGGCCGGGGGCGCGGGAGAGGCGGCCTGCGCTGGGGGAGCGGGCTTCGCGGGGGCGGCCGGCTGCACTTTCTTCTGGGCCTGGGGGAGGGGAGGCGCCGGCGTGGTCCGCCAGATGATGCCCAGGTAGGCGATGTAGAAGAACAGCGCCGCCAGGGCGAAGCGGAGCACCTGGAGCAGGATCCGCGTCCCGAGGCTGAATTCGCGCTTCCGCTCCCACTCGTGCATCGCCCGTTCCCCGGAACCATTCCTGCCGCAAGCCAGAACAGCCCGCGCCTCTCTTTTTTCTAGGTTACACCCGGCCCGAAGGGCCATTCAACTGTTTCCCTCCGAGGGCCCGGCCCTACGGCCTCCTCCGTTGACACCCCGCGGCGGCAGGGGCAAATTGGGCGGGCTTGCATTCCCCCTCAAGCGGAGAGCGGCCCCATGCACATCGACGCCCACTGCCACATCTACCCGCAGGAGTACTTCGACATCGTCGAGAAGGAAGGGCCGCGCTACGGCGTCACCCTCTACACCGACGAGAAGGGGGCGCGGCGCGTCAACATCAAGGGGGATATGCACCCGCCCCTCGAGCCCTTCGTCAACGTCGGCCTGCGGATGGAGACCATGCAGCGCATGGGGCTCGACATGAACGTCCTCTCCTTCTCCTCGAACCCCGGCATGTACTGGGCCGACCCCGCCCTCGCCGAGGAGCTCTGCCAGGCCTCGAACGACGCCTACGCGGAGATCATCCGGAAGAACCCCGGCAAGTTCTCGGGCCTCGCCGCCATCCCCGCCCACGACGCGGCCCGCTCGGTACGGGAGCTGGAGCGCGCCGTCGGCAAGCTGGGCCTCAAGGGGGGCTTCATGGGCTCGAACGTGAACGGGCGCTACCTCGACGACGAGGGCTTCTTCCCCATCTACGAGGCGGCCGCGGCCATGAAGGTGCCCATCATCGTCCACCCGGCCAACCCGGCCGGGAAGGCCCAGATGAAGGACTACCACCTCTTCAACATCGTGGGCTTCACCGCCGAGAGCGCGAATTCCATCGGCCGCCTCATCTTCTCGGGGATGTTCGACCGCCTGCCGGACCTCCAGTTCATCTTCCTCCACGGGGGGGGCACCGTGCCCTACCTCATCGGGCGCTACGACCACGCCTGGCGGGTCCGGCCCGAATGCAAGAAGATCAAGCGCCCGCCCCTGGAATACCTGCGGGCGCACTTCCACTTCGACTGCCTCGTCTTCCACGCGCCCGTCGTGCGCTTCCTGGTCGAGATCATGGGCGCCGGCCGCGTCCTGCTGGGGACGGACCTCCCCTACGACATGACCGACCAGGACATCGTGAAGACAATCCAGGGCGCCGGCCTCAGCCCGGACGACTACGCCAAGGTCACTCACCGGAATGCCCAGGCCCTCTTCCACCTCTAGGGGCCGCCGCGGATGAGGGGCTGAGCCGTGTGGCCCGCCTGGGAGCACACCCTCCTCATCTTCGCCGCGGGGCTGCTGGAGGGGGCGGTGGGCTTCGACTTCGGCCTCATCGCCACCCCGGCCCTGGGGGCGGCGGTGGGGGTGCGCAACGCCGTGGTGCTCCTGTGCCTTCCCGGCCTCTCCCTGAGCGCGGTCCGGGCCCTGGGGGGCGGGGTGCCGGGCGCCCCCCTGCGGAGGCTCATGCCCTTCATCGGCGCTGGGAGCGTGGGGGCGGCGGGGGGGGTGTTCGTCCTGGCGGCCAGCCCCCCGGCCGTCCTCACGTGGGGGGTGGGGCTCTTCGCCCTCGCCTGCGGGGGCTACAGCCTCTCGCGCCTGCGCATCCAGCTCGACATGCGGGACGAGAGCTTCTTCGCCTACCTGGCGGGGCTCGCCTCGGGGCTCTTCACGGGCGCCGCCAACGCGGGCGGGCCCTTCACGGTGATCTACCTGGACAGCCTGGGCCTCACCCGCAGCCGGATGGCCCGGATGATGCCGGTCTGCGCGATGGCCTTCACGGCCGCCCAGGTGGCGGCCCTCTCGGGGGCGGGGCTCCTGCTGCTCGCCCCGGCCGCCCGCTCGGCGGCCGCCATCCTGCCGGCGCTCGCGGGCTTCCTGCTCGGGAAGATGCTGCGGGGGCGCTTCTCTCCCCGCCTGGGCTACGCGGTGGGGCTTGCGGCGCTGGGAGGGGCGGCGGCGGCCCTCATCGCGTGGGGCCCCGCCGGGTGGCGGTGAGCGCTACATCTTCATCCCGGACTTCGAGACGAGCCTGGCGGCCAGCTTGATGAAGGAGGCCACGCCGTCCAGGCGCCCGCAGCGGTTGTCGTACTGGACGCCGTAGAGGTTCTCGTTCTGCTCGCGGGTCACGTTGCGCACGAAGCCCATGATGTTCTCGCTCACGCTCCCGTCCGGCAGCTCGAACGACATGAAGACCGGCATGCCGACCTCGAAGCGGAACGGGCAGGAGAGGTTGCAGCCGCCCAGGCTCAGGTTCTTGATGACGCCCCAGGAAGCGTTTTCGTCCTTGCGCTGCTCCGCGAAGTTGTTCTTCCGGGGGGTGATGAGGACGCGGATCTTCGTGCTCAGCCGCTCGGACTGGCGGAGGGTGACTTCCTCGATCTTCTTGGGATACGCCAGGTAGAGGACGCGGAAGGGCTGGAGGGTCTGGAAGAGGACGGTGGACTGGAAGCCCCACACCTTCCCCTCGTGCATCCCCCTCCCCACCACGGGGAGGTTCTTGGGTAGCTGGACCGACTGCCCCCCGCGGGTGGGCTGCTCCACGAGGAGGCAGTGGTCCGCATCCCACCCGACCAGGCGCGAGTTCAGCCGCACCTTGTTCACGGGGTCCACCAGCTGGATGATCGTTCCGACGGGAAGCAAGGAATATCCCCCATCCCAACCCAGGCCTGGGCCGAAGAACCGTGTTATCGCCTGAGCCTATAGTCTAGAGGGACGCGCATCCCCTGACAACGAGAGGCCCGGCAGGGCCCTCAGGCGATCCCGCTCCGGAGGAGGTGGTGGAGGTGGATCACCCCTTCGATCTCCCCTCCCCCTTCCTTCGTCACGACCAGCGAGGTGATCGCCGAGTCCTCCATCATGCGCAGGGCGGCGCTGGCCAGCTCGCCTGGGGCGATGGTCTTGGGCGAGGGGCTCATCAGCCCCCTCGCGCCGGCGGGCAGCCGCCCGCCCCCCCGCTCCAGCGCCCGCCGCAGGTCGCCGTCGGTGACAACCCCCGCCAGGCGGCCCGAGGCGTCGACGACGCAGGTCATCCCCAGCCGCTTGGCGCTCATCTCGCGGACCACCGCCTCGGCCGGGTCCGTCTCCCTCACCCGGGGCACGTCCGCGCCCCTGCACATCAGCTCCCCCACCCGCAGCAGCCGCTTGCCCAGCGCCCCGCCGGGATGGAAGCGGGCGAACTCCTCGGGCTGGAAACCCCTCGCCTCGAGCACCGCCATGGCCAGGGCGTCCCCCATGGCGAGGGAGGCGGTGCTGCTCGCCGTGGGGGTGAGGTTGATGGGGCAGGCCTCCTCCTCCACGAAGACGTCGAGCACGGCGTCGGCCTCCCGCCACAGGGTGGAGTCCCTCCCGCCGGTGATGGCGATGACGGGCGTCCCCAGGCGGGCGAAGGTCGGCAGGAGGCGGATGAGCTCCTCGGTCTCGCCGCTGTAGGAGAGGGCGAGGACGACGTCCTCGCGCGTCACCATGCCCAGGTCGCCGTGCACCCCCTCGGCCGCATGGAGGAAGAACGAGGGGGAGCCGGTGCTGGCCAGGGTGGCCGAGATCTTCTGGCCGATGAGGCCGCTCTTGCCCATCCCGGTCACCACGACCCGGCCCCGGCAGCCGAGGACGACCGCCACCGCCCGGGCGAAATCCTCCCCCAGGCGCTCCGGCAGCCGCCCGAGCGCCTCGGCCTCGATCCGCAGGGCCTGGACTCCCCGCTCGACGGGGCTCACCCCCGCCACCGGCCGCTTGCCCAAAGGAACCTCCCGCCATCCCATCATGCGAAACTGCCCAAAAAATATCGCATTTCCCCCCAAACTGTCCACGCGGGCCCCATCTTGTCCGCCCACAGGAGGCTTTCCGGCCTCCGCGGGCCCTCCTTTACTCCCCCGCCCCCGCCGTGATAATAAACCAGGGGTTTACACCGCGTCGCGGAGGCCCATCGGCAGTCCCTCACAGGGTCTTGACCATCCCACCAGCAGGAGTCGGAAGACCATGTCCGGCCACTCGAAGTGGAGCACCATCAAGCGCAAGAAGGGTACCCTGGACGCCAAGCGGGGGAAGATCTTCACCAAGCTCATCAAGGAGATCACCGTCGCCGCCAAGACGGGCGGGGGCGACCCGGGCGGCAACCCCCGCCTCCGCGCGGCCATCGACGCCGCCAAGGCCGCCAACATGCCCCAGGACAACATCAAGCGCGCCATCGCCAAGGGCACCGGCGACATGGAGGGCGTGAACTACGAAGAGATCACCTACGAGGGCTACGGCCCCGGCGGGGTGGCTCTTCTCATCCGGGTGCTCACCGACAACCGCAACCGCACGGGCTCCGAGATCCGCCACCTCTTCTCCCGCAACGGCGGCAACCTGGCCGAGCCCAACTCCGTCGCCTGGATGTTCGAGATGAAGGGGCAGTTCCTCATCCCGGGCAAGCCCTCGGACGAGGAGAAGCTCATGTCGGTGGTCCTCGACGCCGGGGCGGACGACATGCAGCCCGCCGACGGGCAGTTCGAGGTCCTCACCTCCCCGGATGCCTTCGAGGCCGTGAAGCGGGCCCTGGAGAAAAGCAAGATCCCGACCGACTCGGCCGAGCTCACCATGCTCCCCAAGACGACGGTCAAGCTCGAGGGAAAGGTGGCCGACCAGATGCTCCGGCTCATGGAGGCTCTCGAGGACAACGACGACGTGCAGAACGTCTACGCGAACTTCGACATCTCCGAGGAGCAGATGGCGAGCGCCTCCGCCTAGCCCTCCCCGGGGCCGTCCGCCTCCTCCGCCCGAGCGGGGCAGCCCGTGGCCCAGAAGCCGCACCGCATCCTGGGGGTGGACCCCGGCCTGGGGGTCACGGGCTACGCCCTCCTCTCCCTGGCGGACGGCAGCCCGGAGCCCTTCCTGGTCGAGGGCGGCATCCTGCGCAGCGACGCCCGCGCCCCCTTCGAGATGCGCCTCTCCGAGCTCTTCCAGGACCTCACCCGCATCATCCGAGGCCTCAAGCCCGACGTGATGGCGGTCGAGAACCTCTACAGCCACTACAAGCACCCCCGCACCTCCATCATCATGGGCCACGCCCGGGGGGTCATCTTCCTGGCCGCTTCCCTGGCCAAGGTCCCCGTCCGGAGCTACGCCGCCACCGAGATCAAGAAGTCCCTCGTGGGGAGGGGACGGGCCACCAAGCGCCAGATCCAGCACATGGTCCAGCGGCGCCTGGGGCTGGCCGGCCTCCCCGAGCCGGAGGACCTGGCCGACGCCATCGCCGCCGCCTACTGCCACGTGGACCGCTCCCTCCGGCGGCCGGCCGCCCTCAACGGGAGGGCGCGGCGGTGATCCGCCGGATCGCCGGGGAGATCGCCGAGGTGCTCGAGGAGAGCGCCGTCCTCCGCACCCCCGCGGGCCTCTGCTACGAGGTGCTGGTCGGGGGCTACGCCCTGCCCGAGCTCCGGGCCCTCATGGCGGCCCGCGAGCCGGTGGAGCTGCACACCTACCACTACCTGGAGGGGAACGTGGCGACGGGGCAGCTCCTCCCCCGCCTGACGGGGTTCTTCTCCCAGGAGGAGCGCGAGTTCTTCCTGCGCCTCATCAAGGTTCCCGGCTTCAGCGCCCGCAGCGGGGTGCGGGCGCTCGGGCTCCCGCCCCGCGAGATCGCCCGCGCCATCTCCCTCGGCAACACGGCCCTCTTGACGAAGCTCCCGGGAATCGGGAAGAAGAAGGCGGAGCAGCTCGTCTCCCAGCTCCAGGGGGAGATCGCCGGCCTCGCCCGCGCCCCCGAGGCCGCCTCGGCCGCCGGGCCGGAGATTTCCCCCTACCGGAGCGAGGCCATGGCCGTGCTGGTGGGCCAGCTCGGCTACCGGACGCCCGAGGCCGAGGACCTCGTCGAGCGCGCCCTGGCCGCCCTGGGGGCCGGGGCCAACACCGAGGCGGTGCTGAAGGAAGTCTTCCGGCTCAGCCGCTGAGTGCGCTGGAAGGGAAGGAGCGGGCGTGGCCATCGAGCGGAAGGTGACGGGGCGCTCCATCGGGCCGGCGGAGGAGCAGGCCTTCTTCAGCCTGCGCCCCTCCCGGCTCGAGGACTACGTGGGCCAGCGCGAGCTGATCGCGAAGCTCCGGATCGCCCTCGAGGCCGCCCGGGCCCGCAAGGAGCCGGTGGGCCACATCCTCTTCCACGGCCCCCCGGGGCTGGGCAAGACCACCCTCTCCCACATCATCGCCGAGGAGATGGGCTCCCGCCTGGTCAAGACCTCGGGGCCCTCCCTCACCCGCCCGGCCGACCTGATGGGCATCCTCACCGGGCTCCGCGAGGGGGACGTCCTCTTCATCGACGAGATCCACCGCCTGCCCCGCCCGGTGGAGGAGTTCCTCTACCCCGCGATGGAGGACTTCCGGGTGGACTTCGTGGTGGACCAGGGCCCGATGGCCCGCACCCTGAACTTCCCCCTGAAGCGCTTCACCGCCGTGGGGGCCACCACCCGGCCCGGCTCCCTGACCGGCGCGCTCCGGGAGCGCTTCTACCTGCTCTACCACGTGGACTTCTACGCCGAGGCGGAGCTCCAGGAGATCATCCGCCGCAGCGCGGGCCGCCTGGAGCTCTCCATCGAGAGCGAGGCCGCCGCCGAGCTGGCCCGGAGGAGCCGGGGCACCCCCAGGACGGCCAACCGCCTCCTCCTCTGGGCGCGGGACTTCTGCCAGGCCAAGGGAGACGGCGCCATCCGCCTCCGCGCGGTGCGCGAGGCCCTCGCCATGGAGGGGGTGGACGAGGCCGGCCTGGACGGGCTCGACCGGAGCTACCTGCGCACCATCGTCGAGCACTACGGCGGGGGCCCCGTGGGGGTCGAGGCCATCGCCGCCACCATGAACGAGGAGTCCGACACCCTGGTGGACATGGTGGAGCCCTTCCTCCTCCGGACCGGGCTCGTCCAGCGCACCCGGGGGGGGCGGCGGGCCACCCCCGCGAGCTACCGCCACCTGGGCCTCGCCCTCCCCAAGGGCCTCCAGCCCGGGCTCTGGAGCGGCGAGGAAGCCGCCGGGGACGAGGCCAAGCCCTAGCGCCGCGCGGAGGTCAGCCCCCGATGGAACCCTTCGGCCAGTTCGGCCGCCTGCTGATCCTCTTCGGGGCGCTGCTGATCGTCCTGGGGGTCGTCCTCACCCTCGCCCCGCGCATCCCCTTCCTGGGCAGCCTGCCCGGGGACATCCACCTCAAGGGCAAGAACTGGAGCTTCCACTTCCCGATCGCCACCTCGATCGTGGTGAGCGTGGTGCTGACGGTTCTGCTGAACCTGTTCTTCCGCAGATAGGCGGGAGCGCCACGCCTCTCAAGGCAAGCGGAACCCCTGATTCTTCTCCAGGTTGGCGATATAGGATCTCATGTCATGGTCCTTGATGCCGTCGGGGCCCATCTTCCCCAGATCCTCGACCCTCCCTTTCACCCTGTCCAAGAACCTGTACCACCAATGAAGGTCGTCGTGGATATTCCCCTCCACATCAAAGTATAAGAACCGCCCCACGTGGCTGTAGCCCCACTCCCGCAGGGGGACCCGCGTCACGATGTCGTTGTTGTTCACGAAGCGGAAACTCTGCTCCTTGAAATCGGCATCGAAGATGCGCGCGAATTCGCGGTCGCCCGTCCGGGGCTGCCCGAACGTGTACAGGCCGTAGACTGGCTTGTCCCGCTCCAGGCGGAGCTTGGCCACCGCCAGCGTCGCCAGGGCGGCGCCAAGGCTGTGGCCCGCGAACCAGAGCGACTGCGCGTTGCCCTGGAACTCGGCGATCTTGTCCGAAACCTCCTCCCAGACGTAGCCCAGCGCGCGGGCGAACCCTGCATGCACCTCGCCGTGCCCGGCGGGGCCTTCCACGAAAGCGACGTCGGCGTCGGTCATCCAATCCTGGAGCTGATTCGGCTGGGTACCCCGGAAGGCGGCCAGCACGGCCTGATCGTTCCCCGCGATGAAACCCTGCGTCTCCCGCTTGGAGAAAAAATGGAAGCGGGGGAAATTCCAATCGTTCCTCACCGTCCCTTCGATGACGCCTCCCTCTTCATAGGCGAGCCTTGACGCCAACGCCAGGGAAAGGGCGTTGCGGGGCTCATATTTCGTCGTATCGGGTCGAAGGGAAAATTGCGGCATGGCGTCGCTCCTCGTCTGACGGCATGGAAATTCGGCGCTGGTCCGTCCGCACCGTTGTCTGGCGGTTTGGAGAATCATCAAAATGAACCATTCGATATGCAACCGGCGGAGAAAACGGCTTAGACCCCAGCGTGCGGGATCCCGGGCCTTGCGGTTCACCTTCCCTCACCCCCCGTTCAGCTCCCGGAAGGCCCGGTAGAAGCGGTAGGAGCGCACCCGCAGCACGGTGAGGTAGCCCTTCATGGCCTCGACCGAGAACTCGCGGGAGGCCTCGCCGTCGAGGGCGGCTCCCCCGGTGTG
>Ga0156328_1136_pt2 | contig 20738 bp, 17 predicted proteins | sample RifCSPlowO2_12_FD_107976 | JGI IMG/M metagenome (GOLD analysis project Ga0156328, IMG submission 107976) | Candidatus Tectomicrobia bacterium RIFCSPLOWO2_12_FULL_69_37 | reverse complement strand
TCTGGCTCCCCCTCGCCAACGCGGATTCCAACTCCCACGCCCCGGACGAGAACCTGCGCCTCGACGTCTTCCACATGGGCTGCGAGCTGGCCGCGCGGGTGATGGAGGGGCTGGGGAGGTGACTCCCCCCCGCCTCTGGACCATCGGCCACAGCAACCATCCGGCTGGGAGGCTCGCCGACCTCCTCGACGGGCAGGGCATCGCCCGGGTGGTGGACGTGCGCCGGGTGCCCTACAGCCGCCGCCACCCCCAGCACGGCCAGGAGGCGATGCAGTCCTCCCTGGCAAAGCGCGGCATCGCCTACCGCTGGGAGGGCGAGGCCCTGGGCGGCAAGGTGGACTGGGAGGAGCACCGCAAGACCCCGGCCTTCGCCGAGGGGCTGGAGCGGCTGCGGGCGCTGGCCGGGGAGGCGCCCACCGCCATCCTCTGCGCCGAGGAGAATCCCCAGCAGTGCCACCGCCTCGGCCTCGTGGGAGCGGCCTGGATGGAGCGCTTCGGGGGGAGCCTCCTCCACATCCGGGGGAACGGGCGGGTGGAGGCCCAGGCCCCCCCGGCCCAGCTGGGGCTGTTCCCGTTCTCGAATTGAATCGTCCGTAGGGGCGCACAGCCGTGCGCCCCTACGGATTTCCCCCCCCCGATCCGGAACCTGAGGGAATTTGAGGTCAGAACGTTTCCGGCTCGGCGGCCTATATTCCTTCCGGGCGGGCCTTCCACCCTCCGCAGCGGCAGCGCCGCTGCTGCGGAGGACGGGCCGTGCGGGTGCTGAATGCTCCCCCTCCCCCCGGGCCTGCGCGCCGAAGGGCGCTCCTGCCCGCAGGCGGGAGGGGGTTGGGGGGAGGGAAAGCCAGCCGCGTTCGCTGAAATCTCCCTCACTGTGCAACCGGGTACATGGGTAACACATCCGACCGGGCACATGGGTGACACTTTACCCCACCGGTCCTTGGGGCCTCCCCGGAGGGGGAGGGAGAGAAGGAAACAAGGCAAAATGAAAGTTCTATCGTTTTCCACTACATTCCACCGGAAAAAATCCCGGGTCCCGGGGCGCGCCCGGAGCGATGCCGGTTATTCCCGCATACTGCCGGATAATGCCCCTCGTTTTTTTGTTCATCCGGCTGGACGGGGTGCGGCTGTCCGGGGGTGTCTGGTCTTTTCCGGGGAATTCCGGCCATAAAAAAGACCTTCCTTGACGCTCCCTCCCTCCTCCGGAAGAATGCCTGGGTGGTGCTGGGCGGCGGCCCTCCCTTCGGCCCTGCTCAGGGCGGTGAGCCCGTCGGACCGCCGCCCTCCCCCGCCTTCCCGTTGAGGTCCCGATGAACCCGCACGCCAACCGCCTCGCGGGGGAGACGAGCCCCTATCTTCTCCAGCACCGGCACAACCCGGTGGACTGGCACCCCTGGGGGGAGGAGGCCCTGCGCCGCGCCCGGGAGGAGGACAAGCCCATCTTCCTCTCGGTGGGCTACTCGGCCTGCCACTGGTGCCACGTGATGGAGCGCGAGAGCTTCGAGAACGAGGAGATCGCCCAGCTCCTCAGGGACCACTTCATCAGTATCAAGGTGGACCGCGAGGAGCGGCCCGACCTCGACGCCATCTACATGGAGGCGGTCCAGCTCATGACGGGCCAGGGGGGCTGGCCCATGAGCGTCTTCCTGCTGCCCGATCTCCGGCCCTTCTTCGGGGGCACCTACTTCCCGCCGGAGGACCGCTGGGGGCGGCCCGGCTTCAAGCATGTGCTCCTGCGGCTGGCCGAGCTCTTCAAGACCCACCGGACGGATTTGGAGGAGAGCGCCGGGAAGCTCACCAGCGCCATCGGGCAGATGGGCCTCGCCGCGCCCGCGGCGGAGGCGCTCTCGCGCGAGACCATCGCCCGCGCGGCGGCCGAGCTCTCCCAGCGCTTCGACAGCCGGTGGGGCGGCTTCGGGGGGGCGCCCAAGTTCCCGCCCTCGATGGCCCTGATGCTCCTCCTGCGGGAGTGGCGCCGGACCGGCGACAAGAACCTCCTCGGCATGGCCGAGTTCACCCTCCAGCGCATGGCCCTGGGCGGGTTGTACGACCAGCTGGGCGGGGGCTTCCACCGCTACAGCGTGGACGAGCAGTGGCTCATCCCCCACTTCGAGAAGATGCTCTACGACAACGCCCTCCTCGCGCGCGTCTACCTCGAGGCCCGCCAGGCCACGGGGAGCGCCTTCTACGGCTCGATCGCGGCGGACGTGCTCGACTACGTGCTCAGGGAGATGACCTCGCCCGAGGGGGGCTTCTACTCCGCCCAGGACGCCGACAGCGAGGGGGAGGAGGGCAAGTTCTTCGTCTGGACCCCCCAGGAGATCGAGGCGGTCCTGGGGGCGGAGGAGGGGCGGGTCGTCAGCCGCTTCTACGGGGTGACCGAGGGGGGGAACTTCGAGCACGGCAAGAGCGCCCTGCACATCCCCCTTCCCCCCGCCGCCTTCGCGGAGCAGGAGGGGATGGAGGCCGGGAAGCTCCTCGATCTCCTCCAGCGCGCCCGGCGCCGGCTCTTCGAGGCGCGGGAGAGGCGCGTCAAGCCGGGCCTCGACGACAAGGTCCTCGCGAGCTGGAACGGGCTCATGATCGGGGCGATGGCCCTGGGGGGGCGCATCCTGGAGCGGGGGGACTGCGTCGAGGCCGCGCGGCGGGCGGCGGGCTTCGTGCTGGAGCGCATGCGGGGGGAGCGGGGGCTCTTGCGCACCCACCGCGGCGGCCAGAGCCGCCTGAACGCCTACCTGGACGACTACGCCTTCCTCCTCGCGGGCCTGCTCGACCTCTACGAGGCGTCCTTCGAGCCGCGCTGGGTGCGGGAGGCGGCCGCGCTCGCCGGGGAGATGATCGATCGCTACCGGGACGGGGACGGCGCCTTCTTCTTCACCTCGGCCGACCACGAGGCGCTCATCGCACGGAAGAAGGCGGGCCAGGACGGCGCCATCCCGAGCGGGAACTCGATGGCGGCGCTGGGGCTCCTGCGGCTGGCCAAGCTGACGGGGGAGGCGCGCTTCGCCGAGGCCGGGGCGGGGGCCGTCCGCGCCTTCGGGGAGTACCTGGAGCGGGCCCCCGCCGCCTTCCACATGATGCTCGCGGCCCTGGACTTCCACCTGGACGCGCCGGTCGAGATCGCCGTCGTGGGGGACCCCGCCGCGCCGGCCACCCGCGAGGCCCTGCGGGCGGTGGACGCGGAGTTCGTCCCCAACAAGGTGCTGGCCTTCCGGCCGGCGGGGGACGGGGCCGAGGAGGAGGCGGCCGTGCCCCTCCTGAGGGACAAGACGGCCATCGGCGGCGCGGCGACGGTCTATCTCTGCGAGAACTTCACCTGCAAGGAGCCCCTCACCGACCCGGCGGCGGTGCGGGCGGCGCTTCGCCCCGCCCACAAGGGCTGAGGGGAGGGCCTTCCGCTACCGGTTCGTCCGCACGAGGAAGGCCGGGTAGCCCTCCCCGCGGAGGCGGTCGACCACCTGCCGCGCCGCCGCCTCCCTCGGGTAGCCCCGCAGCCAGACCTGGGCGAAGCGCGGGTCCCCGTTCCAGCGGTAGATCACCTGGGGGAGCTGGGGGCCGGCCTCCCGCAGCCGCGCGGCCAGGCGATCGATCCGGGCGTGGGAGAGCCCTCCCACGACGATGGACCAGCGGGCGGCCGCCTCCTCCGGGACCTCGAGGGGGGTCAGCCGCACGGGGGCCAAGCCCTGGTTCTCCATGCCGAGGCGGCGGGCGGCGGCCCGCGAGAGGTCGATGACGCGCCCGTCCACGAAGGGCCCCCGGTCGTTGATGCGGACCTCCACCGCGCCTCCCGTGTCCGTCCGCTGGACCCGGACCTGGGAGTTGAAGGGGAGGGTCCGGTGGGCGGCGGTCATGGAGTCCATGTCGTAGACCTCGCCGTTGGCCGTCCGCTTGCCGTGGTACTGGTGGCCGTACCAGGAGGCGGCGCCGGCGAGCTCGCCCTGCGGCAGGCGGGAGACCTCCGCCGGGGGCCGGGTGGCGCAGCCGCCGAGGAGGGCGAGGCCGAGGACGAACAAGAGCGGAGCGGCGAGGCGCCGCCCGCGCCTGTCGGCGGGCGGCACGGCGAGGGGCTGCATGGTCTCCCGGGCTCCCTGCGGGCGGAGGGAGGTGGGCGGGCTATTCGGCGAAGGGCACCGCCAGCCGGATGAAGCGCGCGAGCAGCTGGTGGTCGAAGTGCCCCTTGCTGTCCTGCATGATGGTGAAGGCGGCCATCTTCGAGAGCGCCTCCTTGTAGGAGCGGCGCGTCGTCAGGGCGTCGTAGACGTCCGCGACGGCGCAGATCTTCCCGTAGCGGCCGATGTCGGAGTCCTTCAGGTTCCGGGGATAGCCGGTGCCGTCGCACTTCTCGTGGTGCTGGAGGACGATCTGGGCGACCTCGTCGGAGATCTTCCCCGAAATCTTGACGAGGAGGTCGTAGCCGATGAGGGGGTGCTTCTTGATGACGGCCCACTCGTCGTCGTCGAGCTTGCCCTTCTTGTTGAGGATGTCGGTGCTGATGTCCTTCTTTCCAATGTCGTGGAGCAGGTAGCCCACCCCCAGGTCCTGGAGGAACAGGGTGTTGTCGCTGCCGATGACGGCCCGGGTGAGGAGCATGGAGTAGATGTAGACGTGCACGGAGTGGGTGTAGGTGTAGTAGTCGTGGATGGTGAGCTGGAAGAAGCTCTCGAGCGCGTTCGGCTCGTCCATCAGCTTGTTCAGGGCGAGCACCGTGTCCTCGGCCTGGGCGTAGCCGGCCTCGTTGAACTCCTGGAAGATCTCCTGCGTCTTGCGGGCGGCGGAGCCGTAGGCCACGGCCGCCTTGGCCTCGGTGGTGAGGGGGGTCTGGAGGATGTTGGAGAGGTTGGAGTCCACGAGGGACTGCCAGTTCACCTGGGCGTCGCGGTCGTAGTAGAGCCGGTCCGACTGCTTGCAGATCTCCCCGTAGGATTCGGGGGAGAGGGCCTGCTGGCTCCGGAAGAGAAGGGAGAGCTCCTTCTCCTGGAGCATGTAGAGGTCGACCGGGGCGGGCGTGCCCCACGGAAGGTTCGGGAGGGCCACGGGGCGCAGCCGCACCCGCTTCTTCGCGGTATCTCCTTCTCCCCCCTCGCTGACCCGGAGCTTCTGGGCCCGATCGTCTGGGGAAGGGTTGGAGGCCACTGGACCCCTCCATGGGATTCGCCGCTCCCCGCAGGCGCAAAGGAGTGCTCCGGCGGGCGCTGCTCACGGCCTGATGGCGGGCGGACAACCCCCCAAAACTACCAATTTCCCGGGCGGAAGGGAATCCGCCCGGGCGCAGGCCTCAGCGGTACTTCGCGAAGGTCGCCTCGATGGAAGCCCCCGCCTCGAGCTCCCGGGTCATCTTCTCCTCGATCCGGGCCAGCTCCTCCGTCTTGGCCAGCACCTCGCCGAGGCGCTCCTGGGGGATGGCCACCACCCCGTTGATGTCGCCCAGGATGATGTCCCCCTGGCGGACGGCCACCCCCCCGCAGGCGATGGGCGCCCCGTAGGAGGCGGTCATCGTGTAGCCCCCGCTCCCGTGGATGGAGACCCCGCGGGCGAAGACCGGGTAGCCCAGGGCGCGGTGCTCCTCGATGTCGCGGGCGCGGCCGTCCACCACCGTGCCGGCCAGGCCCATGGCGCGGGCCCGGGTGCTCATCATCCCCCCCCAGTTGGCCGTGGTGACGCCCGGGGGGGAGGAGATGACGACGACGCTGCCCGGCGGGGCGGCGTCCACGTGGTGGGCGGGGAGCTTCTCGGCCGGGGCCCCGCCGGCCGGGACCATCAGCACGGTGTGGGCGGGGCCGGCGACGCGGGAATTGGTGTCCGGCGAGAGCATGATGATGTCGGGCATGTGGCCCTTGATCTTCAGCTTGTCGATGGCGTCCGCCACTTGGCAGGTGGAGAAGGCCAGCAGCCGCTCCAGGCGTGCGTCGCTCATGTGGGCTCCTCGGCGCGCGGGTGGGAGGGGCGGGGTGCCCGCCCCGGCAGCCCATAAGATGCGTTGGGAGCGCTCGGGCGGTCAAGCCCAAGCGAAAGGAGGAAGATGCTAGGCCCTGAACTCGGCGTAGCGGACGCCCCCGGGGTCCACCTCCTCCAGCGCGGCCTGCTCCGCCGCCGTGGGCGGCGGGGTCGTGGGGACGGGGCGGGAGAGGTCCAGCGGGAAGCCCGTCCGGGCGGCGGCTTCATCCGCCGCATGGCCCGGGTGGACGCTTTCGAGCTCCAGGCCCGGCGCCCCGCGGGCCAGCACGGCCAGCGGGGTGATCACCTTGGAGAGGTTCCCCGTCTGGGTCGCGAAGTCCACCCGGGGAACGAAGAGGCGGCGGTCGTGGGCCGCCCGCCAGATCACCGTCCGGCCCGCCTGGCTCATGATCACCGCCCCGCCGCCTCCGCCGGGGAGGCGGACCTTGGGGGAGGCGGGGCTCCCGATGTAGCTCATGTTCACGCGCCCCCCCTTGTCGATCTGGGCGCCGCCCAGGAAGGCGAGGTCCACCCCGCCCCGGGCGAAGAGGTCGTAGGCGTCGGCGTTCGAGAAGAGGGCGGCGGCGCCGTGGCAGAGCTCGGGGTCGTTGGTGCTGCGGGGCATGAACCGGGGCCGGGGGTTCACGGAGCCGGCGACCTCGATGAGGACCAGGCGCGGGGCGTGGAGCCTGCGGGCGAGGAAGACGGCCACCATCGGGAGGGGGGAGTTCACCCCGTGGAAGACGCGCTCGCCGTCGCGGATCTCCCGGGCGAGGCAGACGGCCATCTGGTCTCCGGCGCGGCGGACGGCCGCGGGGAGGGAGGAGGAGGGGCTCATCGGACCGGGGCTTGGGACGCGGTTTCCCGCAGGTAGCGGCCGAGGCCCTCGGCCGTGGCGGAGAGCTCCAGGTACCGGCGCATCCCCGCTTCGTCCACCCCGTAGGCGGGGTGGCAGCTGCACGGCCAGGCGCCGCCCGGCGCCTCCACCACGGCCCGCACGAGGAAGCCGGGGACGGCCGTCATGCCGGGGTCGCGGGCGATCTCCCCGCCCGGCACGATCTCCTCGGCGGTGAGGATCACCCCCCGGGAGGCCGCCCGGGTCATCTCGACGTCGAAGTGGCGGTTGCCCAGGATCCAGGCGTTCCCCTCGGCGTCGGCCTTTTGGGCGTGGACGAGGGCCCAGTCGGGCCGCAGGGCGGGGACGGCGAAGAGGGTCTCGCCGGTGTAGGGGTCCTCGATCGGGAGGATGCCGCTGCGCTCCGGGATGTCGCTCCCCTGGAAGCCCCGGATGGGCTGGAAGGGGACGCCGTAGGCTGCGGCCCGCAGCCCCGCCAGGATGCTGGGTCAGGCGTGCTCGGTGAGGCCGGTGAGCCCGCGCTCGATGGCCCGGCGGTAGCTGGGGGCCATGCCGAAGCCGGCCTCGAAGGTGACGATCCCGCTGTAGACCCGCTCGAGGGCGCCCGCCGCGCAGAGGAGGTCGGCGTCGTAGCCGGGGGAGGGCTTGATGAGCTTGAGCCCCTTGCGCCCCTGGCGGGCCAGCTCCCGCAGGAGGGCGGCGGGGGCGCGGTGGAGGAGGCTCCCGCCCGGGCTGATCGCCTCCCCGTCTTTCACCAAGGCGGCCGCCTCGGAAAGTGGCATCCGCTTGTCCATTCTCTCCCTCCGCCCGGAAGTCCGGCGCGATCCTGCGCCCGCTGGGGCCATCGGTGAAGCCCGAATAGGCCATTTTAGCAGAATTTGAGTGAGGTCTTTTTTCCCGCTCGGCAAGGGAGTCCGGATCGGCTGGCTTGATAATCCAAATGGGTCATATAATTCGGCTCGTTCGGGGATCGAACCCCTGTTTCACAGGGCGGAACGGCTTTTCCTCCGGCCTCCAGGCTCCGGAGAAGGAGGGAGAATGGCCCGGGTTTCGCTGATCCAGCCGGCCGAGGCGGAAGGGGCGGCCAAGCGCGTCATGGAGGGCATGCAGAAGCAGTACGGGGTGGTGATCGACCCCGTCAAGGCGCTGGCCCATAAGCCCGAGCTTCTCCGCTCCCTGCTGAGCCTCTCCGCCGTCGCCGACGGTCCGGGGGAGGTCGACGCCGGCTTCAAGGAGGTCCTCAACATCCGGGCCTCGGTCCTGAACGGCTGCCACTTCTGCACCCAGATGCACTCGAACATGGCGCGCCTGCACAAGGTGGCCGCCGCGAAGCTCGAGGGGGCGAAGGAGGGCTCCGCGAGCGCCGCCTTCGACGAGAAGGAGAAGGCCGCCCTGCGGCTGTGCGAGGAGAGCACGGAGGGCGTGAAGGTTTCCGACGCCACCTTCGAGGGGCTCAGGGCTCATTACTCGGAGGCCGCGATCGTGGAGTTGCTGGGGGTGGTCGGCGTCATCAACATGTGGAACCGCCTGGTGGTGGCGCTGGGCTTCTAGCGCGGGGTTCCGGGCGGTTTCCAAGAGGCGGTCCCGGCCCCCTTGGGAGTGTAAATGGCAGATCGGCTGGACATTCCTTCGGGAGGGGTGGAGGAAGGCCGTCCCCCCGGCGAGGCGGGCATGCTGGGCCGCCGGCTGCGCTCCTCGCGCCTGGGCGCCGGTCTCGCGGTGGTTCTCGTCCTGGCCCTCGGCCTGGGCGGCTACCTGTGGTGGCGCCACCTCCAGAACTACGAGACCACCGACAACGCGTATGTCCACGTCACGGTCGTCCCCGTGAGCGCCCGGGTATCCGGCATGATTCAGGAGATCCTGGTCGAGGACAACCAGGCGGTGAACAAGGGAGACCTGATCATCCGCCTGGATCCCGCTCTCTACAAGGTCACGGTCGAGAGCGCGGAGGCCGAGGTGGCGGTGGCCCGCGCCCGCTACGAATCGAGCAAGTTCACCGCCGCCTACTCCTCCGGCCGGGTCGCCCCCATGGTCGACGAGGCCCGCGCCCGCCTCGCCCGGGTGAACCAGACGCTGCGCTCCGACGAGGCCCTGCTGAAGCAGCGGGTGAACGAGACCCAGGCCGCCGCCGCGAGCCTCGCCCGCGCGCGGGACGAGCTGGCGCGGAAGCGGAAGCTCCACGCGCAGAAGGTGATCTCGGACGAGATCCTCGATCAGGCGCTGGCCGGCTTCCGGGTGGCCGACGCCCAGCACCGGGCCTCCATCGACGCCGAGAAGGTCCAAGAGCAGAAGGTGGCCGCCCTGAAGCAGCAGGAGAAGGAGCTGCAGGCCTCGATCACCCTCGTGCAGAAGGAGGAGATCTCGGCCCAGGGCAAGTCCGCCGAGGCGGAGTCCCTGGAGGCCCAGCTCAAGCAGGCCGAGGCCAAGCTGCGGGAGGCGCGCCTGCGCCTCTCCTACACCGAGATCCGGGCCCCCGAGTCGGGCTACGTGAACAAGAAATCCGTCGAAGTGGGGACCAACGTCGAGGCGGGACGGCCCCTCCTGCTGATCGTCCCCCTGCACAAGGTCTACGTCCAGGCGAACTTCAAGGAGGTCCAGCTCGAGAACATCCGCGTGGGCCAGACCGCCGTCATCACGGCCGACGCCTATCCCAACCGGCAATACCGGGGGCGGGTGGAGAGCATCTTCTCGGGCACCGGCGACTACTTCTCCCTCCTCCCGGCCGAGAACGCGACGGGCAACTGGGTGAAGGTGACCCGGCGGATACCGGTCAAGGTCGTCCTCTCGAGTCCTCCTTCGCCGCAGCACCCCCTCTTCGTGGGCATGTCCGCCCAGGTCCAGGTGGACATCCGCGACCAGAGCGGGAACCGCCTGCTCGCCTATCCGGGCCGGGTCCAGAAGGCCACCCCCGGCCAGCCGTGAGCGCCCCCGCAGGGTCCTCCCACCGGGCGGCGGACGAGGCCCCGGAGGCCAGCTTCGCCGCCCGGGCCTTCATCACCCTCGCCGTCATCAGCGGCGCCTTCATCTCGGTGATGGACGTGAACGTCGTGAACGTCTCCCTGCCCCACATGCGGGGGACCTTCGGGGCCGACCTCTCTTCCATCACCTGGGTCGCGACCAGCTACAGCATCGCCCAGATCATCATGATCACGATGTCGGGCTGGTGGAGCACCCTCCTGGGCCGGAAGCGCTTCTTTCTCGCCTCCTACGTGCTGTTCATCCTGGGCTCCATCCTGGCGGGGACCTCCCGCACCTTCACCGAGATGATCATCTACCGCGCCGTCCAGGGCGTGGGCGGGGGGCCGCTCATCCCCATCGCCCAGGCCATCATGCGGGAAACCTATCCTCCCAAGTACCAGGGCATGGCGATGGCCTTCTTCGGGATGGGCGTGGTCGTGGCGCCCGCGATCGGCCCGGTGCTGGGGGGGTGGCTCACCGAGGAGTACGGCTGGCCCTGGGTGTTCTACATCAACGTGCCCTTCGGCCTGGGGGGAATGGTGCTGGTGCACCTCTTCGTGCACGACCCCTCCTATCTCAAGCGGGGCATCAAGAAGGTGGACTGGGGGGGAATCGTCTTCCTGGCGGTCGCCCTCATCGGCCTTCAGTTCGTGCTGGAGCGCGGCCAGGAGGAGAACTGGTTCGAGTCGAACCTCATCGTCTGGTGGACCATCGCCACCGTTGTGGCTGTGGCGGCCCTCGTGGCCTGGGAGCTGCGCGCGCCGGAGCCCATCGTGGACATCCGGATCATGCGGAACGTGCCGCTCACCGTGGGCTCGGTGATCATCCTCATCTTCGGCATCGCCCTCTTCGGCTCCACCTTCATCTTGCCGCAGTTCCTCCAGCAATTGCTTCACTACACGGCCTACGACTCGGGCATGGTCCTCCTGCCCCGGGGGATCGCCCTGTTCATCATCCTCCCGATCGTCGGGCGGCTGTTCAACCTCATCGACCTGCGCGTCCTGCTTTCCTTCGGGGTGATCTCCATCCTGTATTCCTTCTACCTGATCGCCCACCTCTCCCTGGAAGCCGGGTTCTGGAACCTGGTGGTCCCGCTCATCTTCATGGGGATCGGGATGCCGTGCATGTTCGTCACCCTGGCGACAGTCACCCTGGGCAGCGTGCGCCCGGCCGAGGCGACGGCGGCCTCCGCCGTCTTCAACCTCTTCCGGCGGGTGGGGGGAAACATCGGCTTCGCGCTCATGGCTACCCTGGTGGACCGGCGGACCGCCGTCCACCGGGTGGGCCTGGTGGGCTACCTGAACGAGTTCAACGCCCCGTTCCGTGACTACCACGAGAGGGTGGTGAGCCTACTGGTGGACCAGCGGGTGGATCCGGCCACGGCGGGCGCCAAGGCCTACGGCATCATGGAACGCCTGCTGGACCGGCAGGCCACCATGGGCGCCTACAACGACGCCGCCTGGTTCATGATGATTCTCTTCGCCTGCGTCCTGCCCTTCATCTGGGTGCTGCCCGGCCGGCTCAAGGGCTCGTCCTGAGCGGCGGGCAGGAAGGGCGCCTACTCCTCCGGCGCCGGCAGGCGCAAGCGGAGCCGCTCAACGGGCCGGCCGTTCTTGAGGTGCTCCTCCACGATCTCGGGGACGTCCGCCGGCTTCACGCCCTGGTACCAGACGCCCTCGGGGTAGACGACCACGGAGGGCCCGAGGGTGCAGGGGCCGAGGCAGGTGGACCCGGCCAGGGCGGTGTGGCCACCTAAGCCGTTCGTCTCGATGGCCTCGGTGAGGGCCTGGGCGAGCTCGATGCTCCCCTTCGACTGGCAGCAGCCCATGGGGTGGTTTGGGGGCCGCTGGTTGATGCACACGAAGATGTGGCGTTTGATGTGTTCCACGGCAAGGGGGCTCCTTGATGGCTTCAGACAGGGGCAGGGAGATTCCCCCCGCTCCAGGAAAGACCCGCCTCAAGAATGCGCGAGAGGAGTCCCCGATGAGCGGAGCGCGGGGAGATGATACCCGCGGAACCCGTGAAGTCAAGGGTTCGCGCTTTCAAGGAAGCCGGGCTTCCTCCGCATGGGTTCCGCTTCCGTGACCCGGCGCGCGCGCTCCTCGGGGCCGCTCGGCCGCGCGCTCTTCCCCCGCCTGCGCCTCTCCCGACTGAGGGGCGGGCCGCTCCTCCTCTTCTTGCCCGACGCGGACGCTCCCGCGGCGGCCGTCCAGGCGTGGCTCCCCGCCGGCAGCCTGAGCGAAGCGGAGGGGAGGGAGGGCCTCGCTCACTTCCTCGAGCACATGATCTTCAAGGGCTCCCGCCGCCTCGCCCTGGGGGAGCTGGCCGCGCGCACCGAGGAGGCGGGCGGGGACGTCAACGCCTACACCCTGAACGAGGCCACCTACTACCACCTGACCTGCCTCCCCGGCGGGGCCGCGAAGTGCCTGGACGCCCTGGCCGAGGCCCTTTGGTGGCCCCGCTTCGATGCGGCCGAGGTCGCCCGCGAGCGGGGGGTAATCCTCGAGGAGATCCGCAGCACGGAGGATCAGCCCGAGCAGCGCCTTCAGCAGGAGCTCTACCGCCGGGCCTTCGGGAGTGACCATCCCTTCGGCCGCCCCATCCTGGGCACGCGCCGCTCGGTGAGGCGGGTGGACCGGAGCGTCCTGCGGCGCTACCACCGCCGCTGCTACCATCCCGCCCGCACCGTGATCGTCCTGGCCGGGCCCGTCGCCGAAAAGCCGATCCTCCGCTTGCTGCGGCGGAAGCTCGCCGGGCTGGACGCCGCGTGGGGCTCCGTTCCGCCGTCCTCCGCGCACGCAGTCCCTCCGCTGCCGGAGCGGGGGCCGCGTGCGTTTACCCTGCACGGGGGAGCGAGCCTCGCCTACCTGGAGCTGGCCTTCGCCGTCCCCCCTTTCACCCACCCCGACGCGCCCGCGCTCGAGGTCTTGAGCATGCTCCTGGGCTCGGGGGACAGCTCTCGCCTCTACAAGCGCCTCTGCGTGGATCGCCCCCTGATGCACGACGTCTCGAGCGATGCCTTCTTCACCGCGGGTCCGGGCCTCTTCTTCGTGGGAGGGGCGGCGGAGCCCCGGAGAGCGGCGCGGGCGGGGGAGGAGATGCTCCGGACGGCGGCCGATCTCATTCGGGAGAACCCTCCCGCCGCGGAGGAGCTGGCGCGCGTGCGCACCCTCTTCTGGACCGACCTCGAGTTCCGCCGCGAGAGCGCCGCCGGGCAGGCCCACCTGGCCGGGTATTTCCAGCTGATGGCCGGGGACGCCCGCTTCGCCGAGCGCTATCTCGGGAAGCTCCTGCGGGTGACGCGCGAGGAAGTCCTCTCCGCCGGCGCGCGCTGGCTGCGGCCCGGAGGGCTGACCGCCGGGGCGTTCTTCCCCGAAAGGGCGGACGGGGGAGGAGACGCGCGGGCGTTCCGGGAGGGGATCCGCCGCGGGCTCGAACTTCGCGGCGGCGGGAAGGCTCTCCTCCCCGCCAGAGGGGAAGATCGCCGGCCTTCACCGCTTCCGGATGCGCGGCCCCGCCCCCGGCCATCGGCCCGGGCGCGCGGGAAGAGGCCCCCGCAGGAGTTCCGCCTCTTCCGGGGGGCGCGGCTCATGGTGCTGCCCGGAGGGGAGGCCCGTGTCTTCGCCCTGCGTGCGGCCTTCTTGGGCGGGCAGCGCCTGGAGGGGTCGGAGCGCGCGGGGTGGCACTCCCTCATGGCCGACGCCGCGCCGATGGCGAGCCGCGCCGTCCCCTCGGAGGAGATGGCCCGGCGGGTGGACAGCCTGGGCGCCTCGATCGGCGGGAACGGCGGCCGGAGCAGCTTCGGGCTCTACGCCTCGGGGCACTCGAGCCTGCTGGAGGAGATCTCGAATCTCTTCTGCCAGGTCCTCTGCGGGCCCGCCTTCGAGGAGAAGGACGTCGCACTCGCCCGCCGGGAGGCCGACGCCACGCGGCGCGGGGACCGCGACGACCTCGCCCAGCGCTCCCGCCTGCACGCCCTGGCCCTCCTGTACGGGCCGCATCCCTTCGGCCGCCACCCGCTGGGCGGCCGGGCCACCCTCGCCCGGGCGGATGGAGCCCGGCTCCGGCGGGAGTGGGGCCGCTGGGCCCTGCCGGAGAACCTGGTGCTGGGCGCGGCGGGCGACGTCGACCCGGGGGAGCTGGCCCGGCTTCTCTCCCGCCGCCTCAAGAAGGGTTGGAGGGGATCCCCCGCCTGGCGGCCTTTCCGGCCGCCCGCGCCTCCCCAGGCACCCCGGCGGCCGCGCCTGCGGCGCCTGGGGGTGAGCGGGGCCTCCCAGTCCCACCTCCAGATGGCCTTCCTGGGGGCGAGCCTCGCCGACCCGCGGCGGTTCGCCCTCTCGGTGACGGCGGCGGTGCTCGGCAGCCAGAGCGGTGGCCTCTTCTGGGAGCTGCGCGAGCGGCGGGGGCTGGCCTACGAGTCGAACGTCTCCTGCGAGGAAGCGCTGGACCGGGGGCCCTTCGTCCTCTTCGCCGCCACCGCGCCGGGCGCGGAAGCGGAGGCCCTGCGCGTCATGCGGGCGGAGGTGGCCCGGGTGCGCGAGAAGGGGCTGGGGGCGGAGGAGCTGGCGCGCGCGAAGGCCTTCCTGATCGGCGAGCTCCTGCGGAGCCGGCAGCGGGCGGGCGCGCGCGCGGCGGAGCTGGCCTACGGCGCGCTCTACGGGCTGGGGGTGGACACTCTGGAGCGGGTCCAGCGGGGGCTCGATGCGGTGGACGCCGCCTCGGCCCGCCGGGCGGCGCGGGAGTTCCTCGACCCGGCCGGGGAGTGCCTGGCGATCCTCGGGCCGTGCTAGTCGCGGGGGTCCGCGCTAGGGGCGGGCGCGCTGGATCTCGTTCAGGCGGTTCTGCAGCCGCCGGAGGCGGGCGCGCAGCTCCTCCATCTCCCGGATGAGCGACTCCTCCTCGGCCGAGGCCTGGAGGGCGCCGGCGAGGCGCGCGCGCTCGGCGGCCAGGCGCCGCCGCTGGGCCGGGTCCCTCTCACCGGGAAGGACTCTGTCGATCTCGGCCATCCGCGCCCGGATCTGGTCCGGCGTCTGTGGGATGCGCGGCAGGAGGACGATTTCCCGGCCCTCCGCGCCGCGCGGGCGGGGCGGCTCCTGCCGGCCCAGATTCTGCTCGCGGGAGACCACGCGCCCGGCGGGGAAGCGGTCCGCCGGGGCGGGCCGGGGGGCGCGGACGATCGGCGCCGCCGGCTTGGCCGCCGACTCCTGCTCTTTCTTCTCCTTCTCCAGCATCTCCTCCCAGCCCTCGCGCTGCTCCCGCACGATCCGCCGCACGGTGGAGGTGACGGCGGTCTTGGTGGTCTCCAGGGCCGAGGAGACGCTCCGGACGGTGCGGTCCCACACGCTCGGCGCTTCGGCCTTCTCTCCGGAGGAAGAGGTGGAGGCGCAGCCTCCCAGCGACAGGGCGAGCAAAAGGACGATGGCGAGCGGGGCTTCCGCGGGCCCGCTCCTTGGGCTGAGGCTCCACATGGCGCGTCCCTCGGGCGGAGGGAGGGGTGAACCGCTCCGGCGGGCTAGACGGCGGCGCCCTCGAGGGCAGGGGTTTCGGGTTGGCGCAGCTCCCAGAGCCGCTCGGAGGCTTCTTCGACCAGGGGGATGAGGCTTCGGGGGTCCAGGCCGCTCACGGCGATCCCGCCGTGACGGCGGCAAAGGTTCCCCAGGAGGACCGGGTCGGCCCGGTCCATCTTGTTGAAGACGCGGAGCATGGGGGTGCGCGCCAGCCCCAGCTCGCCCAGGAGGCCCTCGACGGCCTCGAGGTTCTCTTCGCAATGGCGGGACGAGGAGTCGATGACGTGGATCAGGAGGTCCGCGTCGTTCAGCTCCTCCAGGGTGGAGCGGAAGGCTCCCACCAGCTCCTTGGGAAGGTCGTGGATGAAGCCGACCGTGTCGGTGATGATGACCTCCTGGTCGCGGGGGAGGCGGAGGCGGCGGCTCGAAGTGTCGAGCGTGGCGAAGAGCTGATCCGCCACCAGCACCCGGCTCTCGGTGAGGGCGTTCAGGAGGGTGGACTTGCCCGCGTTGGTGTAGCCCACGAGGGAGAGGACGGGCACCGCGCGCCGCTGGCGCAGGGTCCGGCCCTGGGCGCGCTTGCGCTGGAGGCTCTCCAGCTCGCGCTCGAGCCGGCGGATGCGCTCGAAGGCGCGCCGGCGGTGGATCTCGAGCTTCGTCTCGCCCGGACCCCGGCCCCCGATGCCGCCCGTCAGGCGGCTCAGGGCGGTGTGCCGGGTGGAGAGGCGGGGGAGCATGTAGCGCAGCTGGGCCAGCTCGACCTGGAGCTTGCCCACCCGGCTGGTGGCCCGCTGGGCGAAGATGTCCAGGATGATCTGGGTGCGGTCGAGGACCTTGAGGTCGGTGAACTCGGCGAGGCTGCGGATCTGGGCCGGGTGGAGCTCGTGGGAGAAGACCAGGGCCTCGGCCCCGACCTGCATGGAGCGCATGAGGACGTCGGCCAGCCGCCCGCGGCCGATGACGAAGCGCGGGTCCACCTCCTTGCGCCGCTGGAGCACCCGCCCGCAGGGGATGAGGCCCGCGCCGTCCACCAGGACCTCCAGCTCATCCAGCTCCGCCTGGGCCGGGCGGGTCCGCCGGCCGCCGGTGTCCACGTGGATGAGCAGGGCCCGCTCCCCCTTGCGGTGGGCCGCGAGGAAGTTCTGGGTGCGGGTGAACTCCTCCTCCAGCGAGTCCACCAGGTGGGCGATGTCGAGCCTCAGCCACTCGAGGCTCGGGAAGGACTGGATCTCCCAGGGAGGGGTGCGGCCGCTGGCGGAGCCGTTCGGGGCCTCCTCCGCGCCGCTCTCCCCGGCCGGCAGGGGGCCGGGGAGGATGTGGGCCACGTGGACGCGCCCGGTGGCGCCCTCCTCAACCACCTCGATGGAGGCCATGGCGTCCAGCCGCAGGAGGGCCATGTCGGTCAAGTCCTCCTGGGAGAGGGGGGAGCCGTCCAGGTGGGTGTGGACGCAGCGCAGGCCCCTCAGCCGGGCCGTGCCCATGCGGGCGCGGCCGAGCTCGGGGATCTCGATGCCCTTGGCCCCGCCCACGATGACGTAGCGCACCGTGCCGAGGCGATCCACGAGGAGGCCGATCTGGCGGGAGATCTCGCGGGAGAGGAGGGCGATCTCCCGTCCCAGTTCGAGGTGGATCAACTGGCCGGGCGGAACCCGGCGCCGGTAGAGGCGCTCGAGCGCCCGCGTCTGGTGGGTCTTGAGGCCGGTGAGGCTGCCGTACAGCTTGGCGATGGCGCGCGCCCTTCACGAGTGGGGCCCGTCAGCCGGGCGAACCGTCTGGATTATACTACGCCCGGGGGGCGCTGGCGCAAGTGGCTGTTTCGTCCCATCGAAGCCAAATTCAAATGTTTGACACCCCTGGACGGCTTGCCTAGACTTGCGTGCCCCTCCAGGGCGGGGGGGCGGCTCTCGAATGGGGAGATGGCCGCTATGGTGCACGAGCGCGACGTCCGGCTGACGCGGATCGAGGAGCTTGTCCGGCGCCTGCTGCGGCGCAAGGCCGACGCCCATCTCTCGAACGCCTTGGAGAAGATGCACGCGGCCGAGGTGGCCCAGATCTTCTCCCACCTCCTCCCCGAGGAGCGCCTGGCCGCCTTCCGCCTCGTGCCGGGGGGCGAGCACCGGGCGGAGGTCCTCACCGAGTGCGACCCGCACATCGTCCGGGAGCTGCTCGAGCCCATCCCGAACGACGAGATCGTGGCCCTCCTCAGCAAGCTCAACACCGACGACGTCCGCTACCTCCTCGAGATGCTCCCCGAGGAGCGCTCCGCCGAGGTCATGCACCTCCTCGGGGCCCGGGAGACGGAGGTCTTCGAGGGGGTGATGGCCTACCCGCCGGACACGGCGGGGAGCATCATGACCGACGCCTTCGTCGCCCTTCCCGAAGGCCTCACGGTGGAGCAGGCCATCGCCGAGGTCCGCAAGGCGAGCGAGGCCGAGTACGTCTTCTACGTCTACGTCGTGGACGAGGACCGCAACCTCCGGGGCGTCATCAGCCTCCGCCAGCTCCTCCTCGCCTCGCCCTCGAAGCGCCTCTCCGAGGTGATGACGCCGAACGCCTGGCGGGTGAACGTGCACGCCGACCAGGAGCACGTCGCCCAGCTCATCTCGCGCTACAACATCCTCGCCATCCCGGTGGTGGACGACGCGGGCGCGCTGGTGGGCATCGTGACGGTGGACGACGTGCTGGACGTCCTGCGGGACGAGGCCACCGAGGACATCCTCAAGATGGCGGGCACGCACTACACGGAGGAAATCACCTCGCTCTCGGCCGTCCGGCTCGCGTGGGTGCGGTTGCCCTGGCTCGCTATCAGCTGGGTGGGGAGCCTCGTCGCGGCCTACTTCATCTCCCAGTTCGCCAGCGAGTTGAGCCGGGTGGTCGCGCTGGCCGCCTTCATCCCCGTCATCAACGGGACGGCGGGGAACGTGGGCGCCCAGGGCGTGGCCATCATGGTGCGGGGGCTGGCGACCGGCAAGGTGGATCCCAAGGGCTGGTTCCAGGTGGTGGGCCGGCAGGTGCTGGTGGGGGTGATGCTGGGGGCCGCCTTCGGGCTCCTCCTGTACCTGATCGCGCGGTGGCACTTCCCCCAGGTGGCGTGGCTGGGCCTCATCGTGTCGCTGGCCATCGGCATTTCCATCGTGACCTCGGCCGTCCTCTCCTCCGCGCTGCCCCTGGCCCTGCACTACCTGCGCTTCGACCCGGCCCTCATGACCGGGCCCTTCATCACCACGAGCATGGACCTCATCTCGGTCCTGGTCTATTTCAACATCGCCCGCTACTTCCTCTCGCTCGCCTAGCCCCGCCCGAGGGAGGAGGCCGTGCCCCACAGCGCCGAGTTCCGCGTCCGCTACGCCGAGACGGACCAGATGGGGGTGGTCCACCACGCCGCCTACTTCGCCTGGTTCGAGCACCTGCGGACGGAGTACTTCCGCGCGCTGGGCTTCCCCTACGGGGAGCTGGAGCGCCAGGGCGTCTGCTTCCCGGTCGTGGAGGCCTCCTGCCGCTACCGCGAGGGCGCCCGCTACGACGGGATGGTGCGGGTGACAGGCTGGGTGCGCGCCCCCCAGGGGGTGCGGGTGCGGATCGACTACCGGGTGGAGCAGGAGGGGCGCGTCCGCGCCGAGGCCTACACCCTCCACGCCCGCACCGACGCCGGGGGGCGGCCCGGGCGCATCCCCCCGGAACTCCTCGCCCGGCTCGCCGCCGAGGCCTCCCCGCCCGGCGAGGGGCCCTCCTTCGCGCCCGAGGGCTAGCCGGGGTGTCTTCGCCGCCCGCGTCATGGCGGCGGAAACCTTTGCCGGGCTTGGCTCCCCCCTCCCTCTGGGAGAGGTGCTGGGGGTGAGGGGAGGCCGCGCCGCCGGAGTCTCCCTCACCCGGAGCATCCAAGCGGCGGACCGCTGGATGCTCCGCCCTCTCCCAGAGGGAGAGGGAGAAAAGGCGGGCTCCCCGGCGTGAACCAAGTCCCGGCCTCCGCCGCCTTGACGCCCGCTCCGCCCCGGCCCAAGATTTGCGCCTGCGCGCCCTCGGGAAGCGCCTGTTGAGGAGCCCCATGCTCGGCGAATACAACCCCGCCTCCTACGAGGCCAAGTGGCAGGAGCGCTGGGAGCGGGAAGGCACCTTCCAGGCCCCGGACGACGGGGGCGCGAAGCCCACCTACTACTGCCTCATGATGTTCCCCTATCCCTCCGGCGACCTGCACATGGGCCACGCCTGCAACTACACCATGGGGGACGCCATCAGCCGCTACCGGCGGATGCGGGGCTTCGAGGTGCTGCACCCGATGGGCTGGGACGCCCTGGGCCTCCCGGCCGAGAACGCGGCCATCCAGGCCGGGGTCCACCCGGCCGGCTGGACGAAGCGGAACATCGACAACATGCGCCGCCAGCTCAGGCTCGCGGGCCTGGCCTACGACTGGCGGCGCGAGCTCTCGACCGCCCACCCGGGCTACTACCGCTGGACCCAGTGGATCTTCCTCCGCATGCTCGGCCGCGGCCTGGCCTACAAGAAGGAGGCCCTCGTCAACTGGGACCCGGTGGACGAGACCGTCCTCGCCAACGAGCAGATCCACGACGGGGTGGCCTGGCGCAGCGGGGCCAAGGTGGAGAAGCGCTGGCTGAGCCAGTGGTTCCTCAAGATCACCGACTACGCCCAGCGCCTCCTCGACGACCTGGACGGCCTCCGCGGCTGGCCCGAGCACGTGAAGCAGCAGCAGCGCAACTGGCTCGGCCGCAGCGAGGGCGCCCGCATCGACTTCCGGCTCGAGGCCACGGGAGAGACCCTCTCCGTCTTCACCACCCGTCCCGACACCGTCTACGGCGTCACCTTCATGGTCTGCGCCCCCGAGCACCCCCTCATCGAGCGCCTGCTGGCGGGCAACCCGAGGGCGGACGCCATCCGCAAGGCCGTCGAGGAGATGCGCGCCCAGACCCAGGCCGAGCGCATGAGCGAGGAGAAGGAGAAGACGGGTGTCCCGACCGGCCATTTCATCCTCAACCCGGTGAACGGGGACCGGGTGCCCCTCCTCGTCGCCGACTACGCCCTGATGGAGTACGGCACCGGCATCGTCATGGGAGTGCCCGCCCACGACCAGCGGGACTTCCTCTTCGCGCGCAAGTACGGCCTCCCGGTCAAGGTGGTCATCCAGCATCCCCAGGGGGGCCTGCGGGGGGAGACCATGGCCGAGGCCTACGTCGAGGACGGGGTGATGGAATCCTCCGGGCCCTTCGACGGCCAGCCCAGCCGCGAGGCGTATCCGAAGATGATCGGCTACTTCGCCGGGCGGGGCTTCGGCGCCCGCACCGTCAACTGGCGCCTCAGGGACTGGCTCATCTCCCGCCAGCGCTACTGGGGGGTGCCCATCCCCGTGATGTACGAGGAGGACGGCGCCGTCACCCCCGTGCCGGACGATCAGCTCCCCGTCGTGCACCCCCGGGACGTGGAGTTCACCGGCCGGGGCGGGAACCCGCTCGCCAAGGTGCCCGCCTTCG
>Ga0156328_1026_pt1 | contig 21202 bp, 20 predicted proteins | sample RifCSPlowO2_12_FD_107976 | JGI IMG/M metagenome (GOLD analysis project Ga0156328, IMG submission 107976) | Candidatus Tectomicrobia bacterium RIFCSPLOWO2_12_FULL_69_37 | reverse complement strand
CCGTCTTTCCCGGGTGGTTCCCAAGCGATGCCGGACGCGCATTTTCGCGGCAAGGTGGCCCTCATCACGGGCGGCTCGCGGGGCATCGGGGCCGCGGTGGCGCGCCGCCTGGCCCGCGCCGGGGCCCACCTCGTCGTCAACCACCGGGAGGCGAAGGGCCGCTCGGCCGAGCTGGCGGAGGGAGTGTGCCGGGAGGCCGCGGCCGGGGGCGTGCGCGCGGTGGCGGTGGCGGCCGACATCTCGCAGAAGGAGGCCGTCGCCTCGATGCTCGCGCGGGCGGAGCGGGAGTTCGGCCGGCTGGACGTGCTGGTGCTCAACGCCGCGCGGGCGCCCTTCAAGCCCTGGGAGAAGCTGCTGGAGCGGGACCTGCGCCTGCTCGTCGAGACGAACTTCCTGGGCAACGTCTTCTGCATGCAGGCGGCCCTCCCGCTCCTCGCGCGGCAGGGGGGGGCGGTGGTCTTCGTCTCGAGCCTGGGGAGCCGCTTCTTCAACCCCGATTATCCCCTGGGCGCCATGAAGGCCGCGATGGAGGCGGCGGTCAAGCACTGGGCCGAGAGCTTCGGGGAGAGGGGCATCACCGTCAGCGCGGTGTGCGCGGGCCTCGTGAAGACCGACTCCTTCAAGACCTTGCGCATGGTCCAGCCCGAGCTGGAGAAGCTCCCCGAGCGGCTCTTCGTCACCCCCGAGGAGGTGGCGGAGGTGGTCTGGTTCCTCGCGGGGCCGGCCGGGGGCGTCTTCCAGGGGCAGACCCTGGTGGCGGACCGGGGGTTGAGCAACCGCCTCCTCCGCCCGCTGGAGGGGAGCTAGCGGCGGACGCCGGGCAGGCCTTTGTAGGGGCGACCGGCCGGTCGCCCCTACGGACTCCGCCCTCTCCCAAAGAGGGAGAGGGGGAGAAACCGGCGCCCTGGAGCGGGCGGCGCATCCGGATGGCGCGGCCGGCGGCGGGCACGCCTCCCCCGGTTGCGTTCCCCGGGAGGCATCGGTCTAATAGGCGGGACGGCGGTTCACCGGACGGGTGTGGCCCCGGAAAGCGAGGGCGGCCCCGCAAAAAACGGCGTTGAGGAGCGTCCATGGGGCAGAGCTTGATCGGCGAGGAGCGGATTCTCGAGGAGGTGAAGGAGGCCATCGCCCACACCACCGGGGTGGAGAAGGCCGCCATCGAAGCGGACAGCTCCCTGGTCCAGGACCTGGGAGTGCTCTCCCTCGACTTCCTGGACGTGAACTTCCGGCTGGAGCAGGTCTTCGGCGTCAAGATGGCACGCAGCTTCGTCCTCGAGCACGCCGAGGAGATGTACGGCGAGGGGACCGTCATCAACGAGAACAACGAGGTCACCGAGAAGGGGGTCGAGATCCTCAAGCTGCGCGTCGGGGAGGCCGCCGGCGACCTTGAGCCCGGCACCCCGGTGGACGAGCTGCCCGCCCTGGTCACCCCCCGCACCCTGACGAACGCCGTCCGGGACATCCTGAGCTGCCTGCCCGAGAAGAGCCCCGCCGGCGCGGACTGGAAGACCGAGGGCGGCACCCGCATCGTCTGCTCGAAGACGGGGGCGCCCGCCGCCCTCCCGAGCGGGGACGAGATCGTCCAGCGCTGGCTCAAGGCCCTCCAGGAAGAGAAGCAGCTCTTCTGAGCCGTGCCGCCCCCGCCGCGTCCCCCCCGAGGAGCTCCCCGATGCCGAGGAAGCGCGTGGTGGTGACCGGCTGCGGGCTCATGTCCCCCCTGGGGCCCGACGCGGCCTCCACCTTCGCCGCCGCGCGCGAGGGCCGCTCGGGCGTCCGCCGCCTCCGCAGCTTCGACCCCGCGCGCCTGCCCTGCCAGATCGGGGGCGAGGTCGAGACCGCCTGGATCGAGGAGCGCGAGAACCCCGCCCACCGCCGCCTCGGCAAGTTCTCCACCCGGGGGGTGCGCATGATGCGCGTCGCCGCCGCCGAGGCCGCCGCCGCCGCCCGGCTCGGCGAGCTCGGGGACCGCTCGCGGATCGGCGTCGCCCTGGGCTCGCACGGGGAGCACCCCGGCGTCGGGGACCTGATGCAGCTCCTCCCCCACTGGCGGCCTGCGGGCGGGGGCGCCTGGCAGGGGAGCTGGGACTTCGGGAGCTTCGCCCGGGCCGGGGGCTACGACTTCCTCGGCTTCTACCGCCGCAAGGTGGACGTCGCCACCTCGGTCCTCGCGGTAGCCCTCGACTGCCAGGGCCCGGCGGTCTCGATCTGCTCGGCCTGCGCGGCCGGCGCCCAGGCGGTGGGGGAGGCCGCCCGCCTCATCCGGGACGGGAAGGCCGACGCCATGCTCGCGGGGGGCTGCGAGTCGGCCCTCTCCTACGTGGGCTTCATGGGCTTCGTCCTCCTGACCGCGCTGGTCGAGAAGTATGAGAGCCCCGAGAAGGCCTCGCGGCCCTTCGACCGCAAGCGCAACGGCTTCGTCATGAGCGAGGGGGCGGGCGCCCTCGTCCTGGAGGAGCTCGGTCACGCCCGCGCCCGCCGCGCGCCCATCCTGGGGGAGGTGCTGGGCTACGGCGACTCGGCCGACGCCTTCCGCATCACCGACATGCACCCGAGGGGCGCGGGCGCCGTCCTCGCCATGCGCGGGGCGCTGCGCGACGCGGGGGTGGAGCCCGCCCAGGTCGAGTACATCAACGCCCACGGCACCTCCACCCCCAAGAACGACTCGACCGAGACCCTGGCCATCAAGGAGGTGTTCGGGGATCACGCCAAGCGCGTCCCCGTGAGCTCGAACAAGTCCATGCTCGGGCACACCATCGGCGCGGCGGGGGCCATCGAGGCCATCCTGACGCTCGAGGGCATGCGCCGCTCCGAGATCCTCCCGACCATCAACTACGAGAACCGCGACCCCAAGTGCGACCTCGACTACGTGCCCAACGAGACCCGCCCCGCCGCCCACCGCATCGCCCTCTCCAACAGCTTCGGCTTCGGCGGCCAGAACGCCTGCCTTTGCCTGGGCCGCTTCGAGGACGCCTGAGCGGGATGCTGCCCCTCCTCGCCGTCACCGGGGCTGGCGCGGTCACCGCGGCCGGGCGGGGGCTCGATCCCCTCTGGCGGGCGCTCCTGGAGGGCCGCGCCTTCCCGGCGCTGGACCCCGACCCGCAGCTCGCCGGCTTCGCTCCCATCGCTACCGCCCGCAGCCCGCGCCTCGACCCGGCCGCCCTCGGGGCGGACGCCCGCGCCGCCCGGCTCATGGGCCACCACACCCACATGCTCCTGGCCTGCGCGGGGGACGCCCTCGCCGAGGCCGGGCGCGGCGGGGAGGAGCTGCGCGGGGAGGAGGTGGGCTTCTTCGCGGGGATGGACGCGGTGGACCCCGCCGAGGGGGACCTCGAAGGGGCCGCCCTCGCCTCCCTCGGAGGAGAGGGCTTCAGCGCCCCGCGCTTCTTCGCCGGGGGCTACCGCTCCATCCATCCCCTTTGGCCGCTCGCCATGCTGAGCAACATCGCCCATTGCCAGGCGGCCATCCGCTTCGGCCTCCGGGGGGAGAACGCGACCTTCAGCCCGGGCCCCGAGGCGGGGGTCCAGGCCGTGGCCGAGGCGGCCTTCGCCGTGATCGAGGGCAAGGCGCGCGCCGCCCTCGCCGCCGGGGTGAGCGCGGTCGTCTCGGCCCGGGCGGCGGCGCGCTACCGGGAGCGGGGGCTGCTCCTCCCCGGCGCCGGCCTGGAGGCGGGCCGGCCCTTCGCCGGGGGGCCGGGCGCCGTCCTGGGGGAGGGGGCGGCGGCCCTCGTCCTTGAGCCCGCGGATCGCGCAAAGGGAAGGCCGATGCACGGCCTTCTCGCGGGCTGGGGGAGCGCCCGGGCGGTCGAGGGGCCTTCGCCCTCCGGAGGGGGGGCTTCGGCCCCCGGCCTACAGTCGGCCGGAGCCGACTTTCGGCCGGCGAAGGCCGAAGGGGGGCGGGTGAGCCTCGCCGGGGCCTTCCGCGCGGCGGCCGGGGCTGCCCTGGCGATGGGGGGGGTCGGGCCGGAGGAGGTGGGCCTCGTGATCCCCCACGGGGGCTGCGGGGCCCGGGTGGAGGCGGCCGAGAGGGAGGCGCTGGCGGGGCTCTTCGGCCGGGGCCGCCCCCTCGCCCTTGCCACCAAGGGCGCCTTGGGCCACCTTTTGGGGGGAGCCCCCGTGACGGACCTCTTGCTCGCCCTGCGCTGCCTGGCGGAGAAGACGGTGCCGCCCAGCCCCCGGCGGGGGAACGGCGCGGGCGAGGCGCTGCGCTTTCCCTCCCGGCCCGAGCGGGCGGAGGGGCTGCGCCGCGCCCTGGTGCTGAGCTGCGGCCTGGACGGGGTCTGCGGGGCCCTGCTCGCGGCGGCGGGCTAGCGGGCGAGGAGTTCAGGGTAGGGGCGGCCCCCCGTGGCCGCCCCTTGCGGTGGGGCAGGCACAGGGGCCTGCCCCTACAAGCTACGGGCGGACATGCGATGGGTGGGTCGTAGGGGCGAGGCATGCCTCGCCCCTACGGACGAATGTCCGGCGGGTTTTCGTAGGGGCGTTCGATGCGCTTTCTCTTCTTCGACCGGGTGCTGGAGGCGGAGGCCGGCAAGCGCATCCGCGCGGTCAAGACCTTCCCGCTCTCCGAGCCCTTCCTGGCCGGGCACTACGCCCGGGCCCCGCGCGTCCCGGGCACCCTCCTGCTCGAGGCCATGTGCCAGGCGGCGGGCTGGCTCGTCCTCTACTCCTACGGCTACGAGGTCGCGTGCGTCATCTCCCTCGCCGAGAACGTGCGCCTGGCCCCGGGCCTGCGGCCGGGGGCGGCGGTCGAGATCGCGGGCGAGATCCTGGACACCAACAAGCGCGCGACCCTCGCCCGGGCGCGCGTCGAGGAGAGGGGGGAGGTGATCGCCAGCGCCGAGCGGCTCATCTTCCCCCACTTCCCCTCCGCGAACCCGGCCGAGCTGGAGCGGCGCTTCCGCGCTTACGGCTGGCTGGACGGCCTGCCCGCGCAGGAGCCCTCGCGGCAGCCCGCGGAGGAGAAAGGCTGATGGCGCGCCCGGTGGCGGTGACGGGGATGGGGCTCGTGACCTCGCTCGGGGCGGACCTCGAGACCGCCTGGGGGCGCGCCCTGGCGGGGGAGTCGGGCCTGCGGCCCATCCGCTCCTTCGACGCCTCGGGGCTGCCCGTCGCCGGGGCGGGAGAGGTCCCGCCCGGGGAGATGGAGGCCCTGCGCGCCCGCCTGCCCGAGGAGCTCTCGGGCGAGGGGGAGCGGCGGGTGCTCTTCGCCCTGGACGCCGCCCAGAGCGCCTTCGCCGACGCGGGGCTCGCCCCGGGGGGGATCGATCCCCTCCGCGCCGGGGTGGTGATGGGCACCGGCCTCGGCACCTACCGGATGGAGGATTTCGCCGCCTGGGCGGACCCGGGCGGGAGGCCCGACTGGCTCCGCTTCGCGCGCGAGGCCGCGCGCGCCCATCCGGGCGGCTACTTCAAGAACCCGCCCGAGCGGGCCACCTCCCTCATCGCCCGCTCGCTCGGGCTGGCGGGGCCCGCGGCCACCCTGACCTCGGCCTGCGCGGCCGCCGCCCAGGCGGTGGGCCTCGGGATGCGGATGATCCGGCGGGGGGAGGCGGACGTCGTCCTCTGCGGCGGGGCGGACTCGATGATCCACCCGCTCGGGATGGCGATCTTCCTCCTCCTGGGCGCGGCCTCGACGGCCCCGGGGCCCCCCGAGTCCGTCTGCCGGCCCTTCGACCGCAAGCGCTCGGGCCTCGTGGTGGGCGAGGGGGCGGGGGTGGTGGTGCTCGAATCCGAGGCGCGCGCCGCCCGCCGGGGGGCCGAGCCCTACGCCCTGCTCTGCGGCTACGGGGCCAGCATGGACGCCCACCAGGTGACGGCCCCCGATCCCCGGGGGCGGGGCGCGGCGCGGGCGATGGCCGAGGCGCTGCGGGACGCGGATCTCTCCCCCGCCGAGGTGGCCTACGTGAACGCCCACGGGACGGGGACCAAGCTCAACGACCCGGCCGAGACCCTGGCCATCCGGGAGGTGTTCGGGGAGGCCGCGGGGCGGCTGGCGGTCAGCTCGACCAAGTCCCTCATCGGCCACCTCATCGCGGCCTGCGGGGGGCCCGAGCTCGTCTTCACCGTCCTGAGCGTCCAGCGGGACGTTGTGCACCCGACGCGGAACCTGGAGAATCCCGATCCCAAGTGCGGCCTGGACTATGTCCCGGAGGGCGCGCGCGCGATGCCGGTCGCGGCCGCGATCTCGAACTCCTTCGGCTTCGGCGGGCAGAACGCGGCCCTCGCCGTGAGAAAGGCGGCCTGAATGCAGCTGGACCTCGGCGGCAAGGTGGCCCTCGTCACCGGGGGCGGAAGGGGGATCGGGCGGGCGTGCTGCCTCGCCCTGGCCGGGGCGGGGGCGGCGGTGGCGGTCAACTACAGCCGCTCGGCCGAGGCCGCCCAGGAGGTGAAGCGGGCCATCGAGGCGAAGGGCGGGAGGGCCGAGACCTTCGCGGCGGACGTCTCCTCGCTGGAGGAGACCCAGGCCATGTTCGCCAAGGTGAAGGAGGCCTTCGGCACCCTGGACATCCTGGTGAACAACGCGGGGGTCATCCACGACACCCTCCTCCTCACCATGAAGCCCGACCAGTGGGCCAAGGTGCTGGGCGTGAGCCTGAACGGGGCCTACCACTGCACCCGCCTCGCGGCCGAGATCATGATGCGCAAGCGCGCGGGGAAGGTCGTCAACGTCTCCTCGGTGATCGCGGTCCAGGGCGGGCGCGGGCAGACGAACTACGCCGCGGCCAAGGCGGGCCTCGTGGCCTTCACCCGCGCGTGCGCGGCCGAGATGGGGGGCCGGGGCATCCAGTTCAACGCCGTCCTGCCGGGGATGATCGTGACCGGCATGAGCGAGAAGGTGCGCAAGCACGCCGGGGAGCAGATTCTCGCCCGCATCCCGGCGGGGCGCTTCGGGGAGCCCGAGGACGTGGCCAAGGTCGTGGTCTTCCTGGCCTCGCCCGCCTCGGACTACGTCAACGGCCAGGCCATCGCCGTGGACGGCGGGCTGCTCGCCGGCTAGCTGTGGAATCCACACACGTTGTTCACGCCGAGGATACGGGAGCCGTCCTCCCTCCCCCTCCGGGGGAGGGCTGGGGTGGGGGAAAAGCCCGCCAGTGGTTTTCCCTCCCCCCACCCCCTCCCGGAAGGAGGGGGAGCCGGGGCCGCCCAGAGGTGTTTTCTCCCGGTGGACATCCACCCAGGGAACAACCTATTTAGAACTCGCCGGCTAGCCCGGGGAGGGGGGCATGCGCATCTACCAGGGGGTGGACTTGGTCGAGGTGGATCGCCTCAGGGAGGCCTGGGAGCGCACCGAGGGCTTCCGCCGCGAGGTCTTCACCGAGGCCGAGAGCGCCTACTGCCTGGAGCGCCCGGACCCCTATCCCCACCTCGCCGCGCGCTTCGCGGTGAAGGAGGCCTGCCTCAAGGCCTTCGGCGTCGGGCTGGGCGCCCCCGGGGGGCTCGGGGGGCTCGGGAGGCTGCGGGAGGTGGAGGTGGAGTCCTCTCCCTCGGGGAAGCCCGTCCTGCGGCTCCACGGCTCGGTCGAGCGGATGAGCCGGCGCCTCCGCATCCGGCAGTCCACCGTCTCCATCAGCCACACGCGCGGCCTCGCGGTGGCGACCGTCATCCTCGCCGGGGAGGAAGTCCCGGACGGGGAGGAAGCCTGAGGAGGCTCCGTTGCGCTATCTGCTGGTGGACCGCGTCACCGGGTGGGAGGCGGGCCGCTTCATGGAGGGAGTGAAGAACGTCACCCTGAGCGAGGACTTCCTGGAGCACCACTTCCCCCGCTTCCCGGTGATGCCGGGCTCCCTCCTGGTCGAGGCCCTGGCCCAGCTCGCCGGGTGGCTGGAGGGCGCGGGCACGGGCTTCAAGAGCTGGCTGCTCCTGGAGCGGGTCCGGAGCGTGAAGTACTACGGCTTCGCCCTCCCGGGGGATCAGGTGGCGCTGCGGGTCGAGGCGGCGGGGGAGGAGGAGGGGCTGCGCCTCTTCAAGGGGGTGGCCGCGGTGGAGGGCAAGCGCCGCGCGGTGGCGGACTTCGCCGCCCGGGCGGTGGCGCTGGCGGACTACGAGGACCCCGAGGAGCAGCGGGCCCGCTTCCGCGTGCTGCGGCGGGAGGCCCCTTTTCCGGAAGCCATGCAGTGAGGGAAGGCCGCGAGGTCTGGATCACGGGGGCGGGCATGGTGAGCCCCCTGGGGGGGAGCCTGGAGGATTCCTGGCGGGGGGTCCGCGGGGGGCGCACCGGCGTCGCCCGCCATCCCCGGCCCGAGGGGTCTTCCTTCCCCGAGCGCTTCCTCTACCACGGGGACGTCGCGGGCTTCGAGGAGCCCCCCGAGGTGCCCCCCAAGCTCGCCAGCCAGCGAAAGTTCCTGAACCGGGGCTCCATCCTCGGCCTCCACGCGGCGAAGGAGGCGGTCGCCCAGGCGGGGGCGGACCCGGCCTCCCTCCCGCCCGGGCGCAAGGCGCTCTACATCGGCTCGGGGGACTTCACCCGGCTGGGCAACCTGGACTTCTACGCCGCCCTCCGCCAGACCGCCGGGCCCGGCTGGGCCGAGCCCGCGGCCGAGGCGCTGAACGAGGCCGCGCTCCACCAGGTCAACCCCTTCTTCCTCCTGGAGGGGCTCGCCAACAACCTCTTCAGCTACCTCTCGGCCCTCTACGAGATCATGGGGCCGAACGGGAGCTTCTCGAGCCTCTCGGCGACGGGGAGCCAGGCGCTCGAGTACTGCGAGCGCGTCCTGCGCCTGGGGGAGGCCGACCTGGGCCTCGTGGTGGGCTGCGGCTGCTGGTCGAGCCCCATCATCCTCTTCGAGCTGGACGGGCTGGGCATCCTCTCCCGGGCCGTGGACGGCGCGGCCTCCTTCCGGCCCTTCGACCGGCGGCGGGACGGCTTCTTCCCGGCCGAGGGGGCGGCGGCCCTGGTGCTGGAGCCCGCCGAGGCCGCCCGCGCGCGCGGGGCCCGGCCCCTGGGGCGGGTGCTGGGGACGGGCAACTTCCAGGAGCTCTCCCCGGAGCGGAACCTGGCCGTCCCCCGCGAGGCGGCCGGGAGGGCCTGCCGGGAGGCGCTCGCCGAGGCGGGGCTGCCGCTCCGGGAGGCGGCCTTCATCCTCCCCCACGGGAACGGGACGCCCCGCGGGGACGGCGCGGAACTCTCGGCCCTCCGGGAGCTCTTCGCGGGGGAGGGGGCGTCCCCCCCCCTCTCGGGCCTCAAGCCCTACACCGGCCACATGGGGGCGGCGAGCGACCTGGGGGAGATCCTCTTCGGCCTGCACGCCCTGAGGGAGGGAGTCCTGCCGCCCACCCCGGGCTTCGAGCGGGCCGACAAGGGCCTGGAGGAGCTGGACATCCCCGCGTCCCCCCGCCCCGTGCGGGGCGGCGCCTTCCTCTCCTTGAGCCTGGGGCTGGGCGGCCAGGCCTCGGCCACCCTCGTCGGCGCCCCGTGAGCGCCCCGGGGCCCGCCGCGCGCAAGCCCCCGAAGAAGCGGCGCCGCAGCAAGGACAAGGGCCCGCTGCGCCAGTGGGCGGAGTTCGCCCTCGCCCTCTCGGCGCTGGCCCTGGTGCGCGGGCTTCCCTACTGGGCCTGCCGCGCCCTCGCCGCGGCGGCGGGAGAGGCCATCTTCTGGCTCGCCCCCCGGCGGCGGCGGGTGGCCCGGCTCAACCTGCGGATCGCCTTCCCCGGGATGGACGAGGGGGAGCGCAGCCGGACGGCGCGGGCGAGCTGCCGCTCCTTCGTCCTCACGGGGCTGGAGGGGGTGAAGTTCCTCTACCGCTACGACGCGGAGAAGGCCCGCGCGTACGCCCTGCGCATGGTGGAGGGGGCGGAGGAGCTGCTCGGGCGCGCGCGCGCCCTGCACGACGAGGCGCGCGGCTGCGTCTTCGTCACCCCCCACCTCGGGAACTGGGAGTTCCTCCTCCACGCCGCCGCCCTGGCGGGCATCCCCCTCGTCACCGTGGTGCGGCCCCTCGACAACGCGCGGCTCGAAAAATACCTCTTCGGGATGCGGGCCGGATCGGGCCAGGAGGTCCTCTCCAAGCGGGAGGCCCTCTTCCACCTGCGGACGGCGCTGCGCCGGGGCCGCTCGGTGGCCATCCTCGCGGACCAGCACGCGGGCAAGCGGGGGATGGAAGTCCCCTTCTTCGGCCGCCCGGCCAGCACCACCACGGCGCCCGCGGCGCTGGCCGTGCACTTCCAGCGGCCCATCGTCCTGGCGGCCTGCCTCCGGCGCGGGGGGGGCCTGGGCCACCGGGCCCGGCTCGGGGAGCCCCTCTGGCCCGACCCGGCGGCGGACTCCCTCGCCGAGATCGCCCGCCTGACGGCCGCCCTGAACGCGCAGATGGAGGGCTTCATCCGGCAGGCGCCGGAGCAGTACCTATGGATCCACGACCGCTGGAAGCTGCTGCGGGGGCGGGGGGGATCGGGTCAGGCGTGAAATTCCGCCGCAAAATCTACGTGCGGGTGCAGGGGCGATCCTTGTGATCGCCCCGGGGCGAACACGAGGCTTTCGCCCTCCGACCCGTCCTCCGCAGCAGCGGCGGCCCACTCTGCCGAAGCGGCTGCGAAGGCCGGGCTGCCGCTGCGGAGGGTGGAAGGGGCTCCCGCCTCCGAAGGAGGGTTCGCCCCTGCGAATCAACCGGGACGGGGCTGTAGGGGCGACCGGCCGTGCGCCCCTACGGAGATCGGGCAACGGCCGGTTTTTCGGGGCGACGCAGTTGTGGGGCGAACACGAGGTTCGCCCCTGCATAGAAGGCAATCGGGTTCTGCAGCCCCCTCAGCGGGGGGCGGCTTGGCGCAGGCCCGCCAGGAAGGGCTCTCCCGTCCGGGCGAGCTTGGCCTCGAGCTTGAGGGTGCAGTCGCAGTCCCCGCAGTGGGGGTAGCCCTCGCAGTCCGCGAGCCGGCGGGCGAAGCGGATGTCGATCCCCTCGAAGTACTCCCGCCAGTAGGGGAGCTCCTCGGCGAGCTCGTTCCCGGGGCCGAAGGCCTCGCGGCAGTAGCAGACTTCCAGCCAGCGCACCTGGCCCTCCGGGGTGAGGCGGGCCTCCCCCATGCAGCGCAGGAACTCGTCGTGGGCGATCGAGCCGCGCCCCAGCGCGCCCGTCTCGACGGCCTCCAGGAGGGCCTTCTTCTTTCCGGACTTCACCCGGCCGCGCACCAGGTAGCGCATGGTTCCCCCCATGACGCGCAAGGCTTTCCCCTTCGGGGAGATTCTACCATCGGAGGAGGGGGGCGGGAATCCCCCTCCCCGCCCGTTGTTTACCCAGGGAGCGTAGGGTAGGATGCGGTTCTGGATAGCCCTTTTTCTTTGATTTCGGACGCCCGAGAGATGAGCCCTAAGCCCCGCGTGGCGATGGTGTCCAGCGAGATGTACCCCTTCGCCAAGTCGGGAGGACTGGGGGACGTCCTCGGCGCTCTCCCCCCCGCCCTGGCCCGCCAGGGGGTCGAGGTTTCGGTCTTCCTCCCCGCCTACAAGTCCCTCCTCCAGAAGGGCGGCTTCGCCCCCCTGAACGGCGACCTCCCGGACGCCTTCGGCGCCCCCGAGGTCCGCTACACGGTCTTCAAGGGCCGCTTCGACGGGGCGCAGGTCTACGCCGTCCGCTCCGGCGACCTCTTCGACCGCGAGGGCTTCTACGGCGACGACGGGGGCGAGTACCCGGACAACGCGCTGCGCTTCTCCCGCTTCTGCCGGGGGGTGCTCTCCGCCCTGGGGCAGATGGGGAGCCCGCCCGAGATCCTCCACTGCCACGACTGGCAGTCGGCCCTCGTCCCGGCGCTGCTCAAGACGCGCCTGGGGGGCTCCCCCGCCTGGGCCAGGACGGCCTCGGTCATGACCATCCACAACCTGGGCTACCAGGGCCGCTACGCGAGTGACGACTTCCAGCACACGGGCCTGCCGCCCGAGGCTTTCGGCATCGACGGCGTCGAGTACTACGGCGACCTCAACCTCCTGAAGGGGGGCATCGTCTGCGCCGAGGTCGTCTCGACCGTGAGCGAGTCCTACGCCCAGGAGATCCAGACCGCCGAGCAGGGCAACGGCCTGGAGGGCGTCATCGCCTCCCGGGCCGGGGACCTGCTCGGGATCATGAACGGGGTGGACTACGCGGTGTGGGACCCGGCCAAGGACCCCTGCCTGGCCGCGTCCTACTCGCGCGAGGACATGGAGGGCAAGGCCGCCTGCCGCCGGGCGCTGCGGACCGAGATGGGGCTCAAGGGCGGGGGGCGCGGCGGGCCGCTCTGCGTCATGGTCTCGCGGCTGGCCTCGCAGAAGGGGGTGGAGCTCCTCATGGCGACGCTGGAGGATCTCCTGTGGATGGGGCTCGAGGTGGCCGTCCTGGGCACCGGCGAGGTGGCCTACGAGACGTCGCTCCGCCGGGCGGCCGAGCGCCACCACAAGCAGATGGCCTTCCGGGGGCTCTTCAACGAGCGCCTGGCCCACCTCTTCTTCGCGGGGGGGGACCTCCTCCTCATGCCCTCGCGCTACGAGCCCGCGGGCCTCAACCAGCTCTACGCCATGCGGTACGGCACCCTGCCCCTGGTGCGGACGGTCGGGGGCCTGGCCTCCTCGGTGATCGCCCACAAGGAGATCGACCTGGAGCGCGACACCGGCTTCCAGTTCCAGGGGTTCAACCCGGCGGAGCTCCTCTGGGGGGTGGTGCGCGCCTGCCGCGCCTTCGAGGACAAGGAGGCCTGGCGGCGGCTGGTGTGGAACGCCATGTCCCAGGACTTCAGCTGGGACCGCATCGTCCCCCGCTACCTCGAGCTCTACGAGGGCGCGCTGGCCCGGCGGGCGGCGCGGGGCTAATGCGGCGGCCCGCTCCCTCCGTCCTCAGCTTCGTCATGGCCGGGGGGCGGGGGGAGCGCCTCCACCCCCTCACCCTGGAGCGGGGCAAGCCCGCCGTCCCCTTCGGCTCGAAGTACCGGATCATCGATTTCGTCCTCAGCAGCCTGGTGAACTCGGGCTACCTCGCCGTCTACGTGCTGGTCCAGTACAAGGCCCAGTCCCTCATCGACCACCTGCGCCGCTCCTGGACCATCGGGGGCGGCATCCACGAGCACTTCATCACCGCCGTCCCCCCCCAGCAGCGGGAGGGGGAGTTCTGGTTCAAGGGCACGGCCGACGCCGTCCACCAGAACCGCAACCTCGTGACGGATCACGCCCCCGACCTCGTCCTCGTCTTCGGTGCGGACCACGTCTACCGGATGGACGTGCGCCAGATGGTGGAGTTCCACCTCGCGCGCGGGGCGGACGCCACCATCTCGGCCCTGCCGGTCCCGGTCGGGGAGGCGGGGGGCCTCGGCATCCTCGCCGTGGACGGGGAGGGCCGGGTCGTCCGCTTCGACGAGAAGCCCGCCCGCCCCGAGCCCATGCCCGGCGACTCCAGCCGGGCCCTCGCCTCGATGGGCAACTACGTCTTCAACGCCCAGGTGCTCGTGGACGCCCTGGCGAGCGACGCCGGGCGGAGCGGCGCCCACGACTTCGGCCGCACCATCATCCCCGCCCTCCTCGCCGAGCGGCGCACGCTCTGCGCCTACGACTTTCTCCAGAACGAGGTGCCCGGCGTGAAGCCCACCGAGGAGCGGGGCTACTGGCGCGACGTGGGGACCATCGAGGCCTACTGGAACGCCCAGATGGACCTCCTGGGGGCCTCCCCGCGCTTCGACCTCTTGAACGCCCAGTGGCCCGTCCGCACGGCGCCCTACCTGGGGCCCGGCGGCCAGATCGTCTCCGCCGAGATCCGGGACTCCATCATCGGCGAGGGCGTCTACATCCAGGACGCCCGCGTGCAGCGCTCCATCATCGGGCGGGGGGTGGTGCTGGAGGAGGGGGTCGAGGTCGAGGACTCCATCCTCATGGACCACACCATCGTGGGCGAGGGCGCCCGCATCGAGCGCGCCATCGTGGACCGCTTCAACCAGATCCCCCCCGGGGCGGTGGTCTCGGCGCGGGAGATCGCCCGCTTCCCGGGAGCCCACCTGGATCCGTCGGGCATCGTCGTCTTCCCGCGCGGCTTCACCCGCCGCGTCTGAGGGGCCCCGTGGACCTCGACTCCCTGCGGGCCCAGGCCGAGGCCTTCCTCGCCGAGAGCCGGCTCGAATGGTACCTGGCCGGGGCGGGGGTGAAGGAGCGGGTCGAGCTCGCCCCGATCTACGCCCGCCACGCCGGCCTCTTCGCCCGGGAGGGGGCGGAGGCCGCCGCCCGCGCCTGCGCCGGGGCCCCGGAGGCGGGCGGGCGGGAGCGGCTGCGCGAGCTGTGGTCGTTCCTCGCCCTGGGCCTCATCCGGGAGCGGGTGAAGGAGCTGACCGAGCAGGCCGCCAACTTCGAGAGCGCGGCCACCGTCCGGCTCCCGGGCGGGGAGGAGGTCCCCTACCGCCAGAGCGCCGTGGTCCAGCTGAACGAGCCGGACCGCGCGCGCCGCACGGCCCTGGAGAGGGCGCGCGGGGAGGTCGTCCGGCGCAAGAACGCCTACCTCGCCCCCATCCACGCGGCCACCCACGCCCTGGCCGGGGAGCTCGGCTTCGGCGGCTACCTCGGGATGATGGCGCGGCTCAAGAGCTACCCCCTCGGGCCCGTCCGGGAGGAGATGGCGCGCTTCCTCCGGCGCACCGAGGCGCTCTACCTGCGCGAGATGGGCCGGGCGCTCCGCGGGCGGCTGGGCCTCGATCTCGGGGAGGCCGAGCGGCACGACGCCCTCCACCTCTTCCGGGGGCGGGAGCACGACCGGCTCTTCCCGGCGGAGCGCCTGGCGGCCTCGGCCCGGGAGGCGTGCCGGGGCATGGGGCTCGACCTGGAGGCCGGCGGCCGGGTGCGGCTCGACCTCGAGCCCCGGCCCCGCAAGAGCCCCCGCGCCTTCTGCGCCTCGGTCCGGGTGCCGGAGGAGGTCTACCTCGTCATCCGCCCCCGGGGCGGGCACGACGACTACCGCGCCTTCTGGCACGAGCTGGGCCACGCCCTCCACTTCGCCCACACCGGGGCGGGGGCCCCCTTCGAGGCCAAGCGCCTGGGGGACAACTCGGTGACCGAGGGCTTCGCCATGCTCTTCGACCACCTGCTCCTGGACGGCGCCTGGCTGGCGGACACGCTCGGCGGGGAGGAGGAGGACTACCGGGGCTTCCTGGGCCACATCGCCCTCTTCGAGCTCTACATGCTGCGGCGCTACGCGGCCAAGATCGACTACGAGTTCGCCCTCCACGGGGGGCCGGAGCTCGGCGGGAAGGAGGCCCTCTACGCCGGCAAGCTCGCCGGCGCCACCCAGGTGGCCTACCCCCCGGAGAGCTACCTCGACGACGTGGACCCCTTCTTCTACTGCGCAAACTACCTGCGCGCCTGGATGCTCCAGGCCCAGCTGCGGGAGGTCCTCAAGACGCGCTTCGGGAGGCGCTGGTGGCGGAGCGAGGGGAGCGGCGCGTTCTTGAAGGAACTGTGGAAGGAGGGCCAGGCCCAGGACGCGGACGCTCTCTCGCGCCGCCTGGGCTTCGGGAGCCTGGGCGCCGAGCCCCTGGCGGAGGAGATCGAGGGGATGCTGGGGGTCTAGGACGAGGGGTGCCCCCGCCTCCGGGTTTTTTGTATACTTTCCCCTCATTGTTCGCGGATAAATCAGGATATTCCCCTTCCTCACTGCGGCGGTGTGCGCCCCTCCCGCGCAGAGGGAGAAGAGGGAGTGACCGGACGGATTTCGACCAGGAGGCCCGCCCATGCACAAGGACCAGGTGAACTTCGCGCCCCTCTCGCCGCTCTCCTTGATGGAGCGCAACAGTTGGGTGTTCAAGACCAAGACAGCCGTCGTCCATGGCAAGCAGCGATACACCTACGGGGAGTTCGCGGAGCGCATCCAGCGCTGCGCCTCGGCGCTCAAGGCGGCGGGGGTGCGCAAAGGGGACCGGGTGGCGTACTTGGTGCCGAACCTCCCCGCCATGCTGGAGGCCCACTTCGCCGTCCCCCTGCTGGGGGCCGTGCTGGTGGCGATCAACATCCGCCTCTCGCCGGACGAGATAGCCTACATCTGCGCCCACTCGGGGGCGAAGGTGCTGGTTACCGACACCGAGGTCGCCAAGCCCCTCGCCGGCCATGCGGAGAAATTCGCCGGGGTCGAGACCTTCGTGAACGTGGTGGACGAACAGGCGGGCCACAGCCTCAATGACGCCCACTTCCAGGGACCCGAATACGAAGACTTCCTCCGGAGCGGGAGGAACGAGGAGCTGCCCTGGAAGATCGACGACGAGCTCACCCCCCTGGCCATCAACTACACGAGCGGGACGACGGGGCGCCCGAAGGGGGTGATATATACCCACCGCGGCGCCTACGTGAACGCCATCGGAGAGACTCTGGAGATGGGCGGCTCCCCCTATACGAACTACCTCTGGACCCTGCCCATGTTCCACTGCAACGGATGGTGCTACACCTGGGGAGTGACGGCGGTGGGGGGAACGCATGTCTGCCTGCGCGCCGTGCGGCCGGCCGAGGTTTTCCGGCTCATCCGGGAGGAGAAGATCACCCACATGTGCGGGGCCCCTACGGTCCTCATCTCCATCGCCAATGATCCCGAGGCGCAGAAGGGGCCCTTCCCGCAGCCCGTCACCATCATGACGGCGGGGGCGCCTCCTTCCCCCACCATCATCGAGATCATGGAGGACAGGCTAGGGGCCCGAATCGTCCACGGCTATGGCCTCACCGAGACCTACGGGCCCCATACCACCTGCGCCTGGCATCCGGAGTGGGATGCCCTGCCCGCCGCCGAGCGGTCCCGCCTCAAGGCCCGCCAGGGCGTGCCCTTCATCGGGGCGGGGGAGTGCAGCGTGAAGAAGCCGGACACGATGGAGGACGCGCCTTGGGACGGGGAGACGCAGGGCGAGGTCATGATGCGGGGCAACAACGTCATGGCGGGTTACTACGAGAACCCGGTGGCGACGGAAGAGGCCTTCCGGGGCGGCTGGTTCCACAGCGGGGACATCGGCGTCACCCACCCGGGCGGCTATATCGACCTCCGCGACCGGGCGAAGGACATCATCATCTCGGGCGGGGAGAACATCTCGACTATCGAGGTGGAGAAGGCCATCGTCTCCCATCCCGCCGTGCTCGAGGTGGCGGTGGTGGCGGTGCCCGATGAGAAATGGGGGGAGGTGCCGAAGGCCTTCGTCACGAAGAAGGCGGGGCAGGAAGTCTCCGCCCAGGAGATCATCGAGCACGTGAAGGAGCGGATCGCCCACTTCAAGGCGCCGAAATATGTGGAGTTCGGCGACTTGCCCAAGACCTCGACGGGCAAGGTGCAGAAGTTCAAGCTGCGCGAGAAAGAATGGACCGGCCAGGAGAAGCGCATCCACTAGGAGCGCGCTCCGGGGCGGCAGGCCTGCCGGATGGGGGACCCTCCCCCGCCCTGTTCCCTGAAGGGGGGCTGGCGCATCGCGTCCCCGCGGACGCTCTCTCCCGCCGCTCGGGCTTCGGGAGCCTGGGCGCGGAGCCCCTGGCGGAGGAGATTGAGGGGATGCTCTGAGGCTGGAAAAGCTAGGCCGTCGTGTTCACCCGCTTCCCCCGGGTCTCGACGACCTGCTCGGGGCGCGGGGCGGGGGCGGGAGCGGAGCTCCGGGCGGCGGCCTGGGGCGCGTTCGCCTGGGCGCGGACGGGAGCCGGGGCGGATTCGGCCCGGGCCTTCTGGGGAGGCGGGGTGGACGAGGGCCGCGCCTGCGGCTGCGGCGCGGAAGTCTGGAGCTCAACACCCCGGGCCATGGCGGTTCCCCCCTGTGGGTAAGCCCTTAGCGAGTTGAGAAGCGGGCCTGACCGGCACAATACCCCGAACCCGGTTTTTTCACAAACCCGCCTCGCCCGGGCCGACGGGGTTCCCGGGCGAAAAAGCGAGGCAGATCACAAAAAAGCGCCCCCCAGTGGGGGGCGGAGGGGGTTTTTTGGGCGGGCAGGCAGGGCATTGGGAGGCGGGAAGGAGGGGTCCCGAGGATCTGCTCTGCCTTAGCGGCCCGCCCGCGGGGCCGGGGCCCGGCCGGGAGGGCTCATGGAGCCCTCCTTCCCGAACCCGGCCTCAATGTAGGATATGGCTGTTACGGATGGGTTTCCGGGAAATTTCGATACCGTGAAATCGGACGAGCGGCGTGGAACCGGCCTAGTGGTGGAGGCGCCGGAGGTGGAGCCGGCTCTCGATCCAGGCGAGGACGGCGCCCGTCCCCAGGAGGAAAAAGGCCGCCGTCTGCCGCGCGGCGGGATGGAAGGGGTAGATCGCGTCCGTCCGCTCGAACCGGAAGCCGAAGAGGGTGTCCGCCAGCCAGAGCCCGCCCAGCAAGAGCGCCGCCAAGGCGGCTATCCCGAGCATGTTCGTCCTCCCGGCGGCGCCGCTCCGGTCTCCTTCGGCAATGTGGGAGGGAGTGCTTGCCCCGTCGTTGGGGGGGGGTCACCCGAATCGGGTGAAATGGCTCACCTCTGGAGCGGGATCCCGTTCGCGCCCGTCTGCCTGCCCAGCATCCCCAGCAACAGCCCCAGGAAGGGAAGAGCCCCCACCGCCAAGGCGCCCCAGATCATCTCCATGACTTTTCCTCCTTTTTCGCCGGCCTTTCCGGCTTCATGCCCCCGGGAGATGCGAATCGCGTACCCTCCGGGCGGCGGGGTGAGGGGGGTCTCAGGAGGGGGGTGAAGCGGGGCACAAAACCGGCCAAGAGGGGCCGTTTTTCATGGAAAATGGAAGGAAAAGAGGGCGGGCCCGGGCCGCCGGCCCGGGCGGCCGGGGGCAGATCTTGCCGGGGGGCTGACGGGCCAATTGACGGGGGGGGCGGCCTCCCCCGGGTCTTTCGGGTGGCGGTGCCCGCCACCGCCCCCGCGGCTTGGGGCGTGGGAGAGGGGTGCCGCGGCGGGTGAACACCCTTTCTTCAGGCGAAGGCAGCTACTCCTCCCTCTCCCTCCGGGAGAGGGCCGGGGTGAGGGAGGGGCTGCGTGGCGCCGGGGAACCTTTCCTCACCCGGAGCGAGCAAGGCTCCCTAGAGCTTGACCGGTATCCCTTCCTTGCAGGAGCGGTCGGCCGCCATGGTGAGGGCGAGCACCTCGCGCCCGTGCCCGGCGGTGGCGAGCCCCACCCCGCCCCGGCCCAGGATGCGGCGCACGAAGGCGTCCGTCTCCTCCTTCATGGGGCCGAAGAACTCGCCCAGCACGAAGTCCCCCGGCATGGCCGAGCCCAGGAAGGCCACCTTCACCTGGTGCTCGGGGGTGTAGGGGCAGGGGATGGCCTCCTCGGGGGCGAGGACCACGTCGCGGTGGGCGTCGTCCACGTTGAGGCACCCCTTGGTGCCCTGGAGGTCGATCTCCATGGTGGCGGTGTAGGCGGGCCAGTGGTGGGGCTGGAGCCAGCTCGTGCCCAGGGTGGCCACGCTGCCGTCGTCGAAGGTGACGATCATCCACTGGAAGTCGTCGCGGTTGTAGGGCTTGAAGACGAAGCTGGCCGAGCGCGCGTAGACCTCGGCGGGCTTCTTCCCCTCCATGTACCAGAGGATGAGGTCCACCAGGTAGGTGAGGGTGTTGATCGAGGGGGTGGTGTTGGGGGAGCGCCGGGCCACGGCCTCGCCCACGGCGCGGGTGACGTAGATCTTCCCCATCGCCATCACGATGTTGCCGAGCTGGCCCGCGTGGGCGGCCTGCTTGGCCAGGAGGTAGCGGCGGCGGAAGCGCTGGGTGTAGCCCACGAAGACCTCGGCCCCGCTCTTCTTGGCCTTGGCGATGATGTCGTCCGCTTCCTTGAGGCTGAGGACGAAGGGCTTCTCGATGAGGACGGGCTTGCCCAGCTCGGCCGCCAGGGCGGCGGGGCCGTGGTGGTGCTCCTCGTCGGTCGAGACGATGACGGCCCCCACCTTGTCGCTGCGGATGGCCTCCTCGTAGTGCCGGGTGGCCAGGTTGGCCCGGACGGACTCGGCCAGGCGGTCGAGCTTCTCGGGCACCTTCTCGCACACGGCGAGGTAGTCGATCTGCGGGATCTGGGCGCAGGAGTGCGCCCGGAGGGTCCCGATGTTGCCGGCGCCGATGACGGCCACTCCGATGGTCTTCATTCGCTTCTCCTCCGGTCGCTTGCATGATGGCGTGAGCGGGAGAATAATCCGCTGGAATCCTTACAGTACCCCCCATCGCGCCCGTCTTTCCGGGTCCCCAGGCGGCGAGCCGCCTGGGCGGGGCGCTCCCTCCCCCCAAGGGGGGCGGATTTTTTCCTTCCCCCCTCAGGGGGAGGTATTGGGGGGGGTGGTATTTTTAGAACCCAAACCCCGCGCTGGAGGATATGATGCGCATCGACGTCCAAACCCACCACATGCCCGCCCCCTACGTCAAAGCCCTGAAGGAGCGCTCCGCTTACCCCCGGTTCGAGAAGAGGGGGGAGCAGTGGTGGGCGCTGGGCACCGCGCACGACCAGCTCCCCATGGCCCCGAAGCTCCTCGAGCTCCCGATGAAGATCGAGGAGATGGACGCGTGCGGGGTGGACCTCTCCCTCCTCAGCATCAACATCCCCGGGCCCGACCTCGCCCCCGATCCCCGCGAGGCGGACGAGCTCGCCCGCATCTCCAACGACGGCATCGCCGCGGCGGTGGCGGCCCACCCCAAGAAGCTGCGGGGGGTGGCCAACCTCGGCTATGGGGACCTGAAGGCCGCCGCCCGCGAGCTGGAGCGGTGCCTCCGGGAGCTGCACTTCGCCGCCCTCCAGGTCTTCGCCTACGTGGGCGCCCGGCGCCCGCTGGACGACCCCGCCTTCGAGCCCATCTGGGCCATCCTGGAGGAGCGGGGCGCCCCCCTGGTGCTCCACCCCGGGCCCTCCCCCGCGAGCCCCATCTACGCCGACCACTGGCTGGGCCCCCTGGTGGGCTTCCTCTTCGACGAGAGCCTGATGACCCTGCGCCTCATCATGAGCGGGGTGATGGAGCGCCACCCGCGGCTCAAGGTGCTCCTGCCCCACGCGGGCGCCACCCTGCCCATGCTCATCGGGCGGGTGGACTCCCTGAGCCAGAGGTACCGGGACGACAAGAGCCTCGCCCTCCCGCACCCGCCGGGCCACTACTTCGCCCGGGTCCACACCGACACCGTCTCCCACTCCAAGGAGGCGCTCGCCTTCGCCCTCCAGCAGATGGGGGCGGGGCGGACGATGTTCGCCACCGACTCCCCCTGGGTGCCCATCCAGCGGCACGTCGGCATCGTCGAGAGCCTGGGCCTTCCGGCCCAGGAGGCCGGGCAGGTGTGGAGCGGGACGGCCAAGGCCTTCTTCGGGCT
>Ga0156328_1131_pt1 | contig 22181 bp, 26 predicted proteins | sample RifCSPlowO2_12_FD_107976 | JGI IMG/M metagenome (GOLD analysis project Ga0156328, IMG submission 107976) | Candidatus Tectomicrobia bacterium RIFCSPLOWO2_12_FULL_69_37 | reverse complement strand
GTGGAGTTCGCCGACGGGCTCCAGCTCGCGGGCCACGCCGCGAGCCCCGACACCGTCGAGGCCGGGGCCAAGGCCTTCCTGAGCGCGGTGAACAAGCACCGCCTCACCCAGAGCCTGAAGAAGGCCAACGGGAAGGGGAAGGGCAAGAAGAAGAACGGAGGCCGCCCGAAGGGCATCTGAGGGTCGGCGCAAGCGCGCATCGAAGCGGGGTCCTCCGGGGCCCCGCTTTTTATTTCGCCCGCAGAGCATGTGAATTCAAGATGTTCCATCCTCCCGCGTTGCCTTTCCGGGCCAGTTGTGGTTAATTGCTTCCATTAACCGATTCCTTGCGCAGACGAGGGGAGAGGCGCCTGTCCCGTTCGGCGGGTTCTTTCCTTCGGCGGTTCGGTCCGGCCTCTCCGCTTTTTCCCGGGCGGGGGGCCATGTCGGCCTTGCACATCAAGGGAGGAAGCCACGCATGAAACGCACCGGAAGGTTCTGGATCGGGGGATGGATGCTGACGGCGTGGCTCGCCGCCGCCGCCCTCCTGTCGGGTCCCTGGGCGCCGCCCGCCCAGGCCGCCGAGAAGCCCATCAAGATCGGCTTCGGGATGGCGCTCACCGGCGGGCTGGCCGCGAACGGCAAGGCGGCCCTCCTCTCCATGCAGATCTGGGCGGAGGACGTCAACGCCAAGGGCGGTCTCCTGGGCCGCAAGGTCGATCTCGTGGTCTACGACGACCAGACCAAGCCGGCCAGCGTGCCCGCCATCTACACCAAGCTCCTGGACGTGGACAAGGTGGACTTCGTGGTCTCGGGCTACGGGACGAACCTCATCGCCCCCGCCATGCCCATCGTGATGGAGCGCGGGCTCGTGTTCATGGGCCTGTTCGGGCTCGCGGTGAACGAGAAGTTCAAGTATCCGGGCTACTTCCAGATCATGCCCGCCGGCCCCGAGCCGGCCCTCGACTGGACGCGCGGTTTCTTCGAGATCGCCGCCCAGCAGAAGCCCAAGCCCCAGACGGTCGCCCTGGTCGGGGCGGACGCGGAGTTCGCCATCAACGCCGTGGCGGGCGCGCGGGAGAACGCCAAGAAGATGGGCCTGAAGATCGTCTACGACAAGACCTATCCCCCCGCGACGGTGGACTACACCCCCATCGCGCGGGCCATCAAGGCCACCAACCCGGACGTCGTCTTCGTGGGCTCCTACCCGCCCGACTCGGTGGGCATGGTGCAGGCGGCGCACGAGGTGGGCCTCAAGCCCAAGCTCTTCGGCGGCGGGATGGTGGGCCTGCAGTACGCAGCCTTCCTGACGAAGCTGGGCCCCAAGCTGAACGGCATCGTGAACTACGATTTCTGGGTGCCCGAGCCCACGCTGAACTTCCCGGGCATCGAGGCCTTCCTGAAGAAATATCAGGTGAAGGCCGCCAAGGCGGGCGTGGATCCCCTGGGGCACTACCTCCCGCCCTGGTCCTACGCCTATCTCGAGGTCCTGGGCCAGGCCGTCACGGCCACCAAGAGCACGGACCAGAAGAAGGTGGCCGGCTACATCCGGAGCCACGAGTTCACCACCATCATCGGGAAGGTGAAGTTCGGCTCGAACGGCGAGTGGGCGACCTCCCGGGTGCTCCAGATCCAGTTCCAGGGCATCAAGGACAGCAAGCTCGACCAGTTCCACAGGCCCGGGAAGCGGATCGTCGTCTATCCCGAGCAGTGGAAGTCGGGCAAGATCCAGTATCCCTACTCCAGCGCGAAGTAGCCTGAGCCTGTCTCCCCGCAAGGAGCCAGGGGGCGCCGCCGCCCCCTGGCCTCCCGGCGGAGAGAGGGAGGTGTTTTGTCCTACGACTTGCTGCTGAACGCCGTCGCGGCGGGGCTGCTCCTCGGCGGCTTCTACGCCGCCGTGAGCCTGGGAATCTCGGTCGCCTTCGGCCTCCTGGACGTGGTGAACATCGCCCATCCCGTTTTCGTCATCCTGGGCGCCTACGCCGCCTATGTGATGAACGCCCGGTTCGGCTGGGACCCCGTCCTGACGGGCCTGGTCTTTACCCCCGTGTTCTACCTCCTCGGCATGGCCGTCTACCGCGTCTACTACGCCAGCTTCGAGCGCAAGGGGGAGGAGGCCCTGCGCGGCCTTGTCTTCTTCTTCGGCATCATGTTCATCGTCGAGGTGCTCCTCATCCTCGTGTACGGGGTGGACTACCGCCTGGTGGAAGCCCCCTACATCGGGGAGAGCTTCCACCTGGGGCCGGTCTCCATCGCCTACCGGCTCTTCGTCCCCTTCCTGGGCGGTGTGCTGCTGGCCGGGGGAGTCTACCTCTTTCTCGGGAACACCTTCTTCGGGCGGGCCATCCAGGGCGTCTCGCAGGACAGCCTGGCGCTGCGCCTGATGGGGGCCGACCCGATCCGGATCAAGACCATCGCCTTCGGCATCGCCATCGCCACGGCGAGCCTGGCCGGGAGCCTGCTCATCATCATCGGGCCGGTGGAGCCATCGATCGGGCGGGAGTACATCGGCCGGGTGTTCGCCATCGCCGTGCTGGGGGGCATGGGGAGCATCGGCGGCACCTTCGCCGCCTCCCTCATCCTGGGGGTGGTGGAGAGCCTCACCTCCACCTTCTACGGGCCCTCCTGGTCCACGGCGGTCTCCTTCGGCGTCCTCCTCCTGGTCCTGGCGCTGCGGCCCGCCGGGCTGTTCGGGAGGTGAGCGTGAGAGGCCGGACCCTCCTCGGGGTCGCCGTCGCCGTCGTCATCGGCGGCTACCTCACCACCCGCTTCGTCTCCCACGGCTACTTCTACTTCGCCTCCTACGTCATCCTCCAGTACATCATGCTGGCGACCGCCTGGAACATCCTGGGCGGCTACACCGGCTACGTGAACTTCGGCTCGGCCGCCTTCTTCGCCGTGGGGGCCTACACCTCGATCGTGCTGATCAAGGCGTTCAAGGCCTATTTCATCTTCCTGGCGCTGGCCGGGGGGCTGGCCTCGGCGCTGCTGGGCCTGGGCATCGGCTACCTGACGCTGCGCCTGCGGGGGGTCTTCTTCTCCATCGCGACCCTGGCCCTGGCCGTCGTGCTCCAGACGGCCGTCATCAATTGGGGGTACGTGGGCGGCGCCCGGGGGATCTACATCCTCCGCGCGCGGTCGGTGCCTTTCTTCTCGAGCTACACCGAGTTCCTCTTCTTCATGATGGTGGTGTTCGCGGTCCTCTCCGTGGCGGCGGCCTGGTGGATCGAGAACTCCTGGGTGGGGCGCGGCCTCGCCGCCATCCGGGACAACGAGGAGGCGGCCGAGTGCATGGGGGTGCCCACCCTCAAGCTCAAGCTCTTTGCCACCACGGTGAGCGGCTTCTTCATGGGGCTGGCGGGGGCGCCCTTCCCCTACTACGTGACCTACGTCGAGCCCTCTTCCGCCTTCAACCTCGACTACGCCGTGAACAGCCTCGCCATGCCCATGATCGGGGGGACGACCTCCTGGGCCGGGCCCGTGGTGGGAGCCATCCTGCTGGGCGCGGCGCAGCAGATCGCCACCGTGACCATCTCCTCGGCCTGGAACCTGCTGATCGTGGGGGTGGTGCTCGTGGCCTTCGTCATCCTGGCGCCCGAGGGGCTCGTGGGCCTCGCCCTGCGGCTCGCGCGGAAGAGGGGGGCGTGATGGCCCGGGCGCTGCTGGAGGTCCGGGGGGTGGTGAAGCGCTTCGGGGGCTTCCGCGCCCTGAACGGCGTCTCCTTCGGCGTGCGGGAGGGCGAGCGCTTCGGCCTCATCGGCCCGAACGGATCGGGCAAGACCACCCTCATCAACTGCGTCTCGGGGGCGCTCCGCAACGATGCGGGGACCATCCTCTTCCGCGGCCGCGACCTCGGCCCCCTCCCGGCCTACCGGCGCACCCGCCTCGGCATCGCCCGCAGCTTCCAGATCCCCCGGCCCTTCGCCAGCATGACGGTCGCGGCGAACCTCTGCATCCCGCTCGAGTACGCCGCCCACGCCCGCTCCCGCGGGGCGGACGTGGCGGCCGAGGCGCGCGAGATCCTCCGCCTCATCGGGCTGGAGGCCAAGGCCGACGTGCGCACCGGCGGCCTCACCCAGATCGAGATGCGCAAGCTCGAGCTCGCCCGCGCCATGGCGGCCAAGCCCAGCCTCCTCATCTCGGACGAGGCGATGGCCGGCCTCTCGAGCGGGGAGGTGGACGAGATCCTCGACCTCCTGCGCCGGCTGAACGGCCAGGGCATCACCGTCATCATGATCGAGCACATCATGCGGGCCGTGATGAGCTTCTCGGAGCGCATCGTGGTGCTCGACGCGGGAGAGAAGATCGCCGAGGGCACTCCCGGGGAGATCGCGGGCAACAAGGACGTGGAGCGGGCCTACCTTGGCGAATAAGCTGGTCGTCAAGAACGTGGAGGCGGGCTACGGCTCCGTCCGCGTCCTCCACGGCGTCTCGGTCGAAGTGGCCGAGGGCGAGACGGTGGTGCTCCTCGGCGCCAACGGCAACGGCAAGAGCACCCTCATCAAGTGCATCATGGGCATGGTGCGGCCCGAGGCGGGCGAGATCTACCTCGAGCGGGACGGCCAGCGGGTGGACCTCGTCGGGCGCGCCCCCGAGGAGGTAGTGAACCTGGGAATCACCCTCGTCCCCGAGGGCCGGCGGCTCTTCCCCAAGCTCACCGTCGAGGAGAACCTCCTCCTGGGCGCCTACCGGCCCGACGCCCGCCGCGCCATCGGGAGCAACATCGAGTTCTGCTACAAAGCCTTCCCCATCCTGGAGGAGCGCAGGCGCCAGCTCGCGGGCAGCATGAGCGGCGGCGAGCAGCAGATGCTGGCCGTGGCCCGCGCCTTGATGTCGGCTCCGCGCATCCTCCTGGTGGACGAGCCCTCGGTGGGCCTCGCCCCCATCTTCGTCAGCCGCGTGATCGCCAAGATCAAGGAGCTCAAGGAGAGGTACAACCTCACCGTCCTCATGGCCGAGCAGAACTTCAACCAGGCCGTCAAGATCGCCGACCGCGGCTACATCATCGTCCACGGCCAGATCGAGTTCGAGGGCAAAGACGCCCAGGCCCTGGCCGGCCACGAGCTGGTCAAGAAGTACTACCTGGGGGTGTAGGGGCGGCGTGAAACGCCAGCCGCCGGTCCGGACGTAGGGGCGCACGGCCGTGCGCCCCTACTGAAAATCGGTGCCTCGCCTCCCGATCCCGGAACTTAGGGGAATTTGAGGTAAGAACGATCCGGGGGGAGGGATGTATCTTCCCGCACGGGCGGACCTCTGCCTGGGGGTCTGCCGTCCGTAGGGGCGAACCCTCCTTCGGAGGCCGAAGCCCCTACGGAGGGCGAAGGCCTCGTGTTCGCCCCCTTCATCCGTGCCAGTGGGGCGAATACAAGATTCGCCCCTACGAATTCAGCTCGCACGGAGGTAAAATGAAAGTTCTATCGTTTTCCACTACATTCCACCGGAAAAAACACGCTTCCCGGTGGACGGACGGGGGGGGCGGGTGAAGCCGTCCGGGGTCTTGAGGGATAATGCGGGGTAATGAGGCCATTTTTTTCTTTTCTTCCCGGAAGGGGAATCCCCCGCCGGTTCTCTGGAGGCCTGGCCCATGCCCGATGACCGTCCCTGGCCCGCTACCCGGGAGCTCGCCCGGAGGATTTCCTCCACCCGGACGGAAGACGTGGATGCCCCCGCCCGCGCCAAGGCCCGCGAGGCCATCGTGGACACCCTCGGGGTGGCGCTCGCGGGGGCCAAGGAGGAGTGCGCCCGCATCGCCCGCCGCCTGGCGGACAGGGAAGGGGGCACCTCCTGCTCCCGGGTCTGGGGCGCGGGCGGACGCACCAGCCCCTCCTGGGCCGCCTTCGTGAACGGGACGGCGGGCCACGCCCTCGACTTCGACGACACCGACTTCATCATGCTCGGCCACCCGAGCGTGGTGCTCTCGCCCGCCCTCATCGCCCTGGCCGAGGAGCGCGGCTACGGCGGGGATGAGATCCTCGCCGCCTACGCCGTGGGCTTCGAGACCATCCGTGCCCTCGGCCGGGCGCTCAACCCCCGGCACTACCGGCGGGGCTTCCACGCCACCGCCACCCTGGGCACGGTGGGAGCGGCGGCGGCCTGCGCCCGCCTCCTCGGGCTGGACGAGGGCCGCGCCCGCCACGCCCTCTCCCTCGCGGCGAGCGAGGCGGCGGGCCTGGGGTGCAACTTCGGCACCATGACCAAGCCCTTCCACGCGGGCCAGGCCTCGCGGGCGGGGGCGGTGGCCGCCCTCATGGCCGAGATGGGCTTCACCTCGGGTCCGGACGCCCTGGAGACGGGCTACACGGCGGCGCTGGCGGCCGAGGGCATCGGGCCCGGCGCCGAGCGCTTCGCGGACTGGGAGGGCGCGGTCCGGTCCTGGGGCCCGCCCTGGGACATCCTGGAGGGGGTGAACGTCAAGCTCCACCCCTGCTGCGCCATGACCCACACCGCCATCGACGCCATGATCGAGCTCTGCGAGCGGGAGGGGGTGCGGGCCGGGGAGGTGGAGGCCATGGGCGCCAAGTCCTCCCCCATGGCCCTGAAGATCCTGCGCTACCCCTTCGCCCGGACGGGGCTGGAGGGGAAGTTCTCGATGCCCTTCTGCCTGGCCTCGGCCGTGGCGGATGGGCGGGTGAGCATCCCCCAGTTCGAGGAGGGCCGGGTCCGCCGCCCCGAGGTCGAGGCGCTCCAGCGGCGGGTGAGCTTCGAGCTCGACCCCGGCCTCGCCCGCGACGATCCCGAGAGCCACCGCGCCGAGGTCTGGGTGCGCCTCAAGGACGGCCGCGAAGTGCGCCGATTGGAGACGCGCCCCAAGGGCCACATCGAGCGCCCCATCTCCGCGAACGAGCTGCGGGAGAAGTTCATGGAGTGCGCGGCGGCCGTCCTCGCCCGCGCCCAGGCCGAGGCGGCCTGGGACGGCTGGTGGGAGCTGGAGAAGGCCCGGGACCTCGGGGAGCTCACCCGCCTCCTCCAGCCGGCGTGAGGGAAATAGCCGCAAGCCGCTTCGCGTGGCGGCGAAGCTCTCCACCCGTCACTTGACAAATATAACAATGCTGTTATGGATGGATGGTGGGCATGAGAGATCTGATCTTTTTGGGAGATAGCCTGAAGAGATTCAGAAGATTGCCGCAGGAGGTACAAGACGACATCGCTTTCGCCCTCATCCGCGCGCAGGAGGGAAAGAGGCACGATTCAGCGAAGCCGCTGAAAGGGTTTGGCGGGGCAAGCGTCCTGGAGGTGGCGGAAGATCACAACAAGGAAACGTATCGGGCCGTCTATACGACGAAGTTTGAAGATGCCATTTATGTTCTCCATGTGTTCCAGAAGAAATCGAAACGTGGCATCGAAACGCCGCGCAACGAAATGGAGATCATCATCTCAAGGCTGAAGGCGCTCGAAAAAGAACAAGAGTCGGGAAGGAAGAGAAAATGACCCTGGGAAAGCACAAAAGCTCGGACAACATCTTCAAGGACCTGGGCCGCGAGGACGCCGAGGAGGCGCAACTGCGGGCGCGCTTGCTGTCTGAGATCCTGGACGCGATCGAGCGGATGGGGCTGGGCCAGAAGGAGATGGCCGCGCTCCTGGGGATCAAGCAGCCGGAGGCGTCCTGCCTGATGCGGGGGAAGCTCTCCCGGTTCTCCAAGGACCGGCTGATGTCGTTCCTGGTCCGGCTGGGGAACGACATCGAGATCGTGATCAAGAGGCGCAAGAAGCCCTCCCGGAAGAGCGCCATCCACCCTGGCTCGATCCGCCTGATCGCATAGGCCGGACCGGACCGAGGCGGCTGGGGGAGCTGGTGGGAGCTGGAGAAGGCCCGGGACCTCGGGGAGCTCACCCGCCTCCTCCAGCCGGCGTGAGGGGGCGTGGAGGCATTCCCGCCCCGGTGCTATAAGGAAGGCGCTTGACCGGGGAGCCGGTCCCCGACCGTTTGAGGATTTGAGAAAATGGCCGAGCGCGTGGTGGTGGCGATGAGCGGGGGGGTGGACAGCTCCGTGGCGGCCGCCCTGCTCGTGGAGCAGGGCTGGGAGGTCGTGGGGGTGGGGCTGCGCCTGGCGGATCGGCCCCCGGCGCCCGAGGCCGAGTCCTTCCACCGGGGCTGCTGCGCCCCGCGCGACCTGGCCGACGCCCGTGCCGTCGCCGCCAAGCTGGGTTTCCCCTTCTACGTGATGGACGTGCGCGAGGTGTTCCGCGGGGCGGTCATCGAGGGCTTCGCGGACGCCTACCTCCGGGGCCGAACGCCCAACCCCTGCGTGGACTGCAACCAGGTGGTGAAGTTCCGCCACCTCGCGGGCAAGGCCCGGGCGCTCGGGGCCTCCCGCCTCGCGACGGGCCACTACGCCCGGCGGGTGCGCACGGAGGACGGGACCCTCACCCTCGCCCGCAGCGCCGACCGGGCCAAGGACCAGACCTACTTCCTCTTCGGCCTCGACCAGGCGCAGCTCGGCCTCGCCATGTTCCCCCTCGGCGGCATGGACAAGGCGGCCACGCGCGAAGTTGCCCGCCGCCTGGGCCTCCCCAACGCCGAGAAGCCCGAGAGCCAGGAGATCTGCTTCGTGCCGGAGGGGGACTACCGGGCCTTCCTCGGCCGGGAGCGCCCCGGGTGGAGCCGGCCGGGGGAGATCGTGGACGGGGAGGGGAACGTCCTCGGGGCCCACGCCGGGGTGGCCGGCTTCACGGTGGGCCAGCGGCGGGGGCTGCGCCTCGCGGGTGGGGCGCCGCGCTACGTCGTGCGGCTCGAAGCGGAGAGCGCCACCGTGGTCGTGGGCGGGCGCGAGGACCTCCACCGGGAGCGCTTCCGGGTGGAGGGAGTGCGGTGGACGCTCCCCATCGAGGAGGAGGGGAGGCGGCTCCTCGTCCAGGTGCGCCACCGCCAGGCGCCCGCGCCCTGCCTCGTCCGGCCCCTGCCGGGCGGGATGGCCGGGGTCGAGCCCGGGGACCCCGCCGCCCTGGGGGCCGTCGCGCCCGGCCAGGCGGCGGTCTTCTACGAGGGCGACCTCCTCTGCGGCGGGGGCTGGGTGGCGGGCTGATGCGAGAGGAAATGTAGGGGCGGGCCTCGTGCCCGCCCTCATCCGCAACAGCACCAAAGGCGGGCGACCGCAAGGGTCGCCCCTACAGTCTCATCCATTCCATTCCCGGATGCTCGTTACAGGGACGATCGGAGGGGTCGCGCCGCCCCCTAGCCCGGCGGCCAGGCCATTGGGCGGCCGCCGAGGAGGTGGAAGTGGATGTGGAAGACGGTCTGGCCGGCGTCCTGGTTGCAGTTGGCCACGACGCGGAAGCCGCTCTGGGCGATGCCCTGCTTGCGGGCGATCTTGCTCGCGGCGAGGAAGACCGAGCCGATGAGCTCGTTGTGGGCGTCGCTGATCTCGAGCAGGGTCTCCAAGTGCTGCTTGGGGACGATGAGGATGTGGGTGGGGGCCTGGGGCTTGATGTCCTCGAAGGCGAAGAGCCTCTTGTCCTCGTAGACCTTCCTCGAGGGGATTTCCCCGGCGATGATCTTGCAGAAAAGGCAGTCCTTCATTCTCTTCCTCGGCAGTGGGGGGGAGCCTTGGCTGCGGGAGCTATCTTAAGGCCCCTCGGGGCGGATGACAAGAAAGGGAATCTCCGCGCGGGGTTTCCCCCCTGGAAGGCCGGCGGCCGCTGGTTGCGCCCGGCGGGGGGATGTGACAATTCTGGATGAAACCTCATCCATCGTTCCGGTGTGCCGGGCGGGCCCTTCCGCGCGCGGGGGGGGGAGCCCGGAAAGGAGGGCGGCATGAACCTCAGCCGGGCGCTCGTCGAGCACGCACACGCGATTCGGTACGACACCCTTCCGGAGGAGGCCCGGGACCGGGCCAAGTACTTCCTCCTGGACTTCCTGGGAGTGACGCTGCGGGCCGGGGAGGCGGCGAGCTCCCGCGTCCTGCACGCCTTCATCCGCAAGCGGGCGCCCCAGGAGGGCCCCTGCACCGTCATCGGCTCGGACCTGCGGACGGACGCCCCCCACGCGGCCCTCGCCAACGGCGGGGTGGCCCACGCGATCGAGATGGACGACGTGACCACCCGATCGAGCCTCCACCCCGCGGTGAGCGTCATGCCCAGCACGCTCGCCGTGGCCGAGGCCCACCAGCCCGATCCCAAGCGGGTCATCGCCGCCATCGTGGCGGGCTACGAGGTGACCAACCGGCTGGGGAACGCCGTCAACCCCACCAGCCACTACGATCGGGGCTTCCACCCGACGGGGACGTGCGGCACCTTCGCCTCCTCCGTCACCGCCTCGAAGATGCTCGGCCTCTCGCTCGACGCCACGGCGAACGCCTTCGGCATCGCCGGGAGCCAGGCCGCCGGCTCGATGCAGTACTACGACAACGGCGCCTGGACCAAGCGCCTCCACCCCGGCTGGGCGGCCCACAGCGGCGTCGTCGCGGCCTACTTGGCCCAGGAGGGCTACACCGGCCCCGCGGACATCCTGGGGGGGCGCTTCGGCTTCCTCCACGGCTACAGCGACGGCGCCCACCCCGAGTACGTGCTCGAGCGCCTGGGCGAGTACTGGGAGATCTGCCTCTCGGCCATCAAGCCCCACGCCTGTTGCCGCTACAACCACGCTGCGGTGGACGCCGTGGTCCGCCTCTGCAAGGAGCACGACATCCGCCCCGGGGAGGTGAAGCGGGTGGAGGTGCGGGTGCCCGAGACAAGCGTGATGGTGGTCATCGAGCCCGGGGCGATCAAGAACGCGCCCCAGAACGTGGTGGACGCGCAGTTCAGCCTCCCCTACGCCGTGGCGGTGGCCCTCCTCCGGCGGCGGGCGGGGCTGGAGGAGTACCAGGACGACTTCCTGCGCTCCCAGGTCCACCGCTCCATGATCGACAAGATCAACTGCCTCGGGGACGCGGGGATGGAGAAGGAGTTCCCGGACAAGTGGCAGGCCCGGGTGCGCATCGACACAGCGCGCGGGGCCTTCGAGGCCCATCAGGAGTACCCGAAAGGGGACCCGCGCAACCCGCTCTCGTGGGAGGAGCTGATCGAGCGCTTCCACGACCTGACGGGCCCCGTGCTCGAGGCCGGGGCGCGCCGCCTGCTGGTGGAGCGCGTCCGGGGGCTGGAGAAGCTCCGCGGCATCGGCGAAGTGATGGAGCTCGTGGCGGTGGCCGAGCGGGCGCGGGCCTGAGCTATTTCCGGCTGCCCGCCCCGAGGTGCTCCAGGAGGGTGATCCCCAGGGCGAGGCGTCCGGCGAGGCGGTCCAGGAGGTGGGTGTTCATCCCGGGGGCGTAGTGCCCCGGGTCGCCCGAGCCGAGGAGGAGGAGGCCCAGGAGCCTCCCCCCGGCCCGCAGGGGGACGATGGCGGCCGAGCGGATCCGCGGGCGGACGCCGCCCGGGAAGAGCGGCCCCGCCCCTTCGGCGAGATCCCCTTGGAGGATGACCCGCTCGGCGGAGGGCAGGTGAGGGGCCTCCTCCTCCCCGGCCGTCCGGAGGCGGGGCGGGCCGCCTTCCTCCCCTCCGTGCAAGGCGCCGAGGGACGGCCCGCAGAGGAGGAAGGCCGCGTACGCGAGGCCGAAGCGCCGCTCGATCTCGAGGGCGATGCGGGAGAGGTTGGCGGCCGAGAGGGGGATTTCGAACAGCAGGTTATCGAGGGCGATGAAGTCCTGCTCGATCTGCTCGTTCCGGCGGACGAGCTCGATGGTCTCGTCGAGGAGGCCGAGGAGGTCCTCCCGCTCGCCCTTGAGCCGGTCGAAGAGGCGCTCGCGCAGGTTGAGCACCTTGGCGGAGGCTTCGCCCAGGATCCCGCTCGCGCGCAGGAACTCGGGGTGCTCGATGAAGAAGCCGGGGTTTTCTTCCAGGAAACGGATGACGTCCTCCGCCGCGGCCGGCGACATCGCCTTCCTCCCTCGGGGCGGGTGTCTTGCGCTTGCGGGCGGATTCCGGACCTGCGCCCGGCACTCTACCACCTCCGGCCGCATTGACAAAAGGACTTCCCCGCATCAAAACACAGGGCGTTCCGGGAGGCCGCCGCTCCCCTTCTCCGTGAGGTGACGAATGGAACCCTTCGCTCCGGGCCGCACGGTCGTCGGCTTCGTCGGGATCGGGAAGATGGGCGTGCCGATGTCGCGGAACCTCCGCCGGGGGGATTTCGCGGTGGTGGCCTACGACGTCCGCGCCGAGGCGCTCGAGGCGGTGCGGGGGGACGGCGTCCAGCCCGCGAGGGACCTGGCCGACCTGGCCGCCCGGGCGGGGGTGGTCATCACCATGCTGCCCGACAGCGGTGTCGTGGAGAAGGTGGTGCTGGGGCCGGGCGGGCTTGCCGATCACTTGGCGCCCGGCAAGCTCATCATCGACATGAGCTCCTCCTACCCGGCCCGCACCAAGGTGCTGGCCGAGACGCTGGCGCGGAAGGGCATCCACCTCATCGGCTCTCCCGTGAGCGGCGGAGTGAGCGGGGCGGAGGCGGCCACCCTGGCCGTCATGCCGGGTGGCCCGAAGGAGCTCGTGGACGCGGCCATGCCCCTCTTCAAGGCGCTGGGCAAGGCCATCGTCCACGTGGGGGAGGCGGTGGAGTCGGGCCACGCCATGAAGTGCGTGAACAACTACCTCTCGGCCACGAACATGATCTCCTCGATGGAGGCCATGATGCTGGCGGTGAGGCTGGGGCTGGACCCCCGCAAGGTGCTCGACGTGGTGAACAACGGCTCGGGATGCAACACCGGCACGCGGGACAAGTGGCCCCGGTTCCTGCTCAGGCGCTCCTTCACCACCGGCTTCAGCATGGGCCTCATGCACAAGGACCTCTCCATGGCCAGCGATCTGGCCAAGGACACGGGGGCCGTGCTCTTCCTGCTCAACCACGTGCGCCAGATGTACGCCCTGGGGCTCTCCCAGTACGGTTTCGACGCCGACCAGGCCTACCTGCTGGAGATCATCGAGAGCTGGGCCGGCCAGCGCTTTGAGCCGCCGAAAGAGAAATGAGAAGGAGGCGGGCGTTGACCATGCGGGCCACCCGGGGGAGAGGGAGCCGGTTCCTGAGTGCCGCCGCGCTCACCCTCGCTCTTTCCCTCCTGGCGGCAGCGCCGGCGGGCTGCACCTGGTGGCAGAAGAACGTCGGAAAGCGCGTCGAGAACATCGTGACGCGGCGCCTGCTCATCATCACAGACCCGCCGGACGCGGACGTCTACGTCAACAACGTCCACCAGGGGAAGACGCCCCTCACCCTGACCTACAAGGTGAACCTCACCGACTACATGAAGGGATTCGTCGTCGTGGTGCAAAAGGACGGCTACCTCCCCCTCCGGCGGGAGGTGGAGTACAATACCGAAACCCTCAATTTCAAGCTCATCCGCCAGCGGCCCCAGTAGGCCTCCGGCCGCGCGAATTGACAAATTTCCCATGGGTTGGTAGAAATCTGCCCTTTTCCGGGGCTTGGCGGATTCGTCCCGGGCCCGATGCCAGTCCGAGGCGGGAGAACGTTGTTATGTATGCGGTTGTGGAAACCGGCGGGAAGCAGGTCCGGGTCGAGGCGGGGAATCTCCTCCTGGTCGAGCGCCTGGGCGGCGAAGTGGGCGAGACCGTGGACCTGGGCCGGGTGCACCTCCTCGTGGATGGCGGCCGGATCGTCGCCGAGCCCGGCGCCCTGAAGGGAGCGAAGGTCCGGGCCGTCATCAAGGCCCACGGGCGCGGCCGCAAGGTGATCGCCTTCCGGTACAAGAAGCGCAAGAACATCCGCGTCAAGCGCGGCCACCGGCAGCCCTTCACCCAGATCCAGGTGACCGAGATCCTCGCTTCCTGAGGAGCAGGAGTGCGTCATGGCTCATAAGAAAGCAGGCGGAAGCTCCTCCAACGGCCGCGACAGCGCCGGCCGGCGCTTGGGCGTCAAGCGCTTCGCGGGCGAGAACGTCCACGCGGGAACCATCCTCGTCCGTCAGCGGGGCACGGTGTTCCACCCCGGCGAGAACGTGGGCCTCGGCAACGACCACACCCTCTTCGCCAAGGTGAACGGCGTCGTCAAGTTCAGCCACAGGGCCGGGGGCCGGCGCACCATCAGCGTGATCCCCGGCGAGTAGGCCGCCCGTGGGGGCCTCTCCCACCCTGCCATGTTCGTCGACACCGCGCGCGTCCGCGTCCAGGCTGGCAACGGGGGCAACGGCTGCCTGAGCTTCCGGCGGGAGAAGTACATCCCCCGGGGCGGGCCCGACGGCGGCGACGGCGGGCGCGGGGGCCATGTCATCTTCCAAGCCGAATCCTCCGTCAACACCCTCCTGCACTTCCGCTACGAGCCTCTCCTGCGCGCCCCCAAGGGGGGTCACGGCATGGGCAAGAAGATGCACGGCGCCGACGGCGCGGACCTGCGCGTCCCGGTGCCGGCGGGCACGCTGGTGAAGGACACCGGGACGGATGAGCTCCTGGCGGACCTCTCTCAGCCCGGCCAGGAGTTCATCGCGGCCCGGGGCGGCCGCGGCGGGCTCGGCAACGACCACTTCAAGAGCTCGACCAACCAAGCTCCCCGCAAGACCACCAAGGGCCTCGCCGGGGAGGAGCGGCTCCTCGATCTGGAGCTCAAACTCCTGGCCGACGTCGGGCTCGTCGGGATGCCCAACGCCGGGAAGTCCACCCTCATCTCCCGGATCTCCTCCAGCCGGCCCAAGATCGCCGACTACCCCTTCACCACCCTGGCGCCCAACCTGGGGGTGGTGGACCTGGGGCGCTACCGCTCTTGCGTGGTGGCCGACATCCCGGGCCTCATCCCCGGCGCCCACGAGGGGAAGGGCCTGGGGGATCGCTTCCTCCGCCACGTGGACCGCTGCTCGATGCTGCTCCACCTGGTGGACGCCTCCTCGCCCCCGGCGAAGGGGCTGGAGGATTTCGAGGCCATCGGCCGGGAGCTGGAGCTCTTCTCCCCGGAGCTGGCGGCCAAGCCGAGGGTGGCGGTGCTGACCAAGCTGGACGTCACCGAGGCGCGGGCGCATGAGGCCGCCCTGCGGGCTGGGGTCGAGGCGCGGGGGTTCGAGTGCCTGGCCATCTCGGCCGCGACGGGGGAAGGCGTCAGCGAGCTGCTCGGGCGCCTCGCCCGCAGGCTGGCGGAGCTTTCCCCCGCCCGCTGGGCCGGCACCTCCAGCGGGGCCGTCGCGGAGGTGGGGGCGCAATGAACACCCCCGGGAAGGGAACCGAGCCCGCCTTGGCGAGCCGGCGAATCGTCATCAAGGTGGGCAGCTCCGTCCTCACCGCGCCGGACGAGCAGGGGGTGAACCGCCGGGTGCTGGGGGGCATCGCCTCCCAGGTGGCCGAGCTGCGCCGGGCGGGGCGGGAGGTGGTGCTCGTCTCCTCGGGCGCGATCGCGGCCGGCTCCAAGCGCATGGGGGTCCAGGGGGCGCCCAAGGAGATGCCCGAGCGCCAGGCCGCCGCCGCGGTGGGCCAGCCCATCCTGATGGAGGCCTACGGCCGGGCGTTCCGGCGGCGCGCGGTGGAGACGGCCCAGCTGCTCCTCACCCACGCCGACCTCGACCAGCGCACCCGCTTCCTGAACGCCTGCAACACCTTCGAGGCCCTGCTCGCCCGCGGGGTGCTCCCCATCGTGAACGAGAACGACACGGTCTCGGTCGAGGAGATCCGCTTCGGGGACAACGACACCCTGGCCGCCCTGGTGGCCCAGATGGTGAACGCGGGGCTGGTGATCATCCTCTCGGACGTCGAGGGGCTCTACGACGCCGATCCCAGGCGCCATCCCTCGGCCAAGCTCATCCGCCGGGTGGAGGGGCTGCCCGCCGAGATCGAGGGGAGGGCGGGCACGAGCGCCAACCCGCTGGCCCACGGCGGCATGGTCACCAAGGTCCGGGCGGTGAAGGTGCTGAACCGCATGGGTATCGCCACCCTCATCGTGCGCGGGCGGACGCCCAAGATCCTCCTCCGCGCCCTGGAGCGGGGGGGCGAGGGGACCCTCTTCGTCCCGAACGGGGTCCGCCTCGGGGCGAGGAAGGGCTGGATCGGGACCGCCGTCATCCCCCGCGGCTGGATCCGCCTGGACGCCGGGGCGGTGACGGCTCTCGCCGAGCGGGGCCGGAGCCTCCTCCCCAGGGGCGTCGTGGAGGCGGGCGGGGAGTTCCGCTTCGGAGACGTGGTGGAGCTGCGCGACCCCAAGGGCCGCGCCGTCGCACGGGGACTCGCGAACTACGGGGTGGATGATGTGAACCGCATCGCCGGCAAGCACACGGGAGAGATCGCGGGTATCCTGGGGGGCAAGGATTACGACGAGGTGGTCCACCGCAACAACCTCGTGCTCTTGGACTGAGACGGAGGACCATTGCGGATCGGCATCCAGGGGGGCACCTTCAACCCCATCCACTACGGGCATCTCCGGGGGGCGGAGGAGGTGCGCGAGGCCCTCGCCCTCGACCAGGTGCGCCTCATCCCCTCAGCCCAACCGCCCCACAAGCCCGATGAGGAGATCGCCTCCGCCCGGGACCGCCTGGAGATGGTCCGCCTGGCGGCCGGGGAGCACGAGGTCTTCGTCTGCGACCCCATGGAGGTGGAGCGGGGCGGGCGCTCCTTCACCGTGGACACCCTCGCCGCCCTGGCCGGGGGGGCCTGCCGGGGCCACGAGACTTTCTTCATCGTGGGGGCGGATGCCTTCTGCGAGGTCCACACCTGGAGCCGGGCCCCCCGGCTGCTCCGGATGACGCACTTCGGGGTGACGCTGCGGGGGGAGCAGCGGGCGGAGGACGTGATTCGAACCCTGGAGCGGACCATGCCCCCCCTCGACCCCTCCCTGAGATTCGAGTTCGCCGGGGAGAACAAGGCGAAAGTCGTTGATTCTGATTTTTTTATCCATTTCGTGCCGATTTCCAACCTGGAGGTGTCGGCCACCCAGATCCGCCGCCGGGTCCGGGCCGGGGCCTCCATCCGGTATTTATTGCCTCGGGATGTGGAACTTTTTATAATTCGCCGCCGGTTGTACCGGGGAAGTTCCTGACGCCCGGCGCTTCACGAGGAGGGGTAGCCCCCATCGAAACCTTGACCCACCGCCTCCGGCGGATCTCCGAGGCCGCCGAATCGAAGCTGGCCCGCGACGTGGTCGCCATGGACTTGCGGGCCCTGTCGGCCGAGGTGGATGCCTTCCTCATCTGCCATGGCACCAACCCGAGGCACGTGAAGGCCATCGCCGAAGCGGTCGAGGAGAGGCTGGGCGAGATGGGGGGGGAGACTTTCTTCATCGAGGGCTTGAACGAGGCGAGCTGGGTTCTCATCGATTGCGGGGATGTGGCCATCCACATCTTCCAGGAGAAGACGAGGCAGTACTACCGGCTCGAGGATCTGTGGTCCCACGCGCCGGTCCTGGAGATGGCGGCATCGGGCGGATGAACGGCGGTGCCTGTCAGATAGCGGAGGATGTGTGAAGCACCTGACGAAGCAGCAGGTCGAGATCCTCAAGCGGAGGCTTCTCGAGGTCCGGCGCGAGATCCTGGGCGATGTCGAGAAGAGCAAGCGTCACAGCAAGGAGAGCGGAGACGATGGGACCCAGGACATCGCCGATATGGCGGCGGATACCTACTCCCGCCAGGTGCTGATGGACCTCGGGGAGCGCGAACGGGAGCGCCTGCGCGAGGTGGATGCGGCCTTCAAGCGCATGGATGACGGGAGCTACGGGGTCTGCGAGGAATCCGACGAGCCGATCCCCTTCTCGCGGCTCGAGGTTATCCCGTACACCCGCTACACCGTGGCGGCCCAGAACGAGATCGAGCGCAGGAACAAGGGCTCATGAAATCCCGGGGGGCGCGCGGATGAGGCTGCGCCTCCTCCTCGCATTCGCTGCGCCCCTCGCCGTCGTCCTCTATCTCCTCCACTTCAACCGGGACTTCGTGAGCGTCCGCTTCTCGGAGGCCCTCTCCCTCCGCGTGCCCCTGGCGGTGGCGCTCATGGGCGCCGCGCTCGCGGGCGCCCTCGCCGCCGCCTTCCTGGGCTGGGGGGAGGCGGCCATCCGGGCCTTCGCCGCGTGGAAGGATCGCCGCCGGGCCCGCCGCCAGGAGCGAGCGCGCGAGTGCCTGGCCCGGGCGCAGCGCCTCCGCAGCCAGGGCAGGCCCGCGAAGGCGCTCCGCCTGGCCCGGCGGGCCGTCCGGCTGGACCCGGGCCTCCCCTCGGCGCTCTCTCTCGCGGCCGACCTGGCCGCCGAGGCCGGGAACCTGGAGGAGGCCATCCGCTGGAACTCCCGCCTCTACGCCCTGTGGCCGGGTTCCCCGGACGCCGCCGTCCGCCTCTCGCAGAACCTCGAGGCCACCGGCCAGGCCGGGGAGGCGGAGCGGGTGCTGGCCCGCTCGGGAGGGAACGGCCAGAGCCACCCGGCTGTCCTGCGAAAGCTGCGCGACCTCTTCACGTCGTCGGGGCGGTGGGAGGAGGCCGTCCAGGCCTGCCAGAAGCTCGTGCGGGCGGGCGGGGCCCCTTCCGAGCTGGAGGAGGACGCCCGCCGCACGGGGGAAATCTATCTCGCCGCGGCGGAGGGCCGGCTCGCGCGGTCGGACCCCTGGGGGGCGGTTTCCCTGCTGGAGGACGGCGTCCGGCGCCTTCCATCCTCGCGGGAGCTGCGCCTGCGCCTGGGGGAGGCCTTTGTCTCGGCCGGGAAGCCCAAGCGGGCGCTGCGCGCCTGGGAGGCGGGCTACCGCGAAGTGGGGGGAGAGGAGTTCCTGCGCCGGATCGTCTCCTCCCACGGGCCGCTCGACTCGGAGAGCGCCCTGCGCCAGGCGTCCACCCGCCTCGTCTCGGCGGCTTCCTCCCGCCCCCGGGACCCGGCTCCCTGGGTGATGGCCGCCGCCCTGCTCATCGAGGCGGGCAGGACCGAGGAGGCCGTGCGCCGGCTCGGGGAGGCCTCCGGCCTCATCCCCGCCGCCGCCGAGGGGGAGGCGGGATGGATGGGCCTTGCGGTCCGCCTCCTCGAGGCCCGCGCCAGGCTGGAGGGCGGGGACCGGCTGGCCGCCGAGAGCGACTTCCGGAAGGTGGCCCAGGAAGCGGGATGGCTCCTGCTCGGCGAAAGCCCCTCGGGGGCGATCGTCAAGCCGTTCGACGTGTTCTCCTCGTGAGGGCCTGAGCATGGGACGCGCGGTGCGGAGTCTCGGCGGCGGGGGGAGGGGAAGGGTGGGTTTCCTGCGCGCGGCCCTGGCCCTGGCGCTCTTGCTGGGGGGGATGCGCGGGGCCGCGCTCTCGGCCCGGCCCGAGTGCCCGCGCGGATCGGTGGCCGTTGAGGATGTGGCCACGGGCGCCGTCAAGTGCGAGCGGGAGGACTCGCTCGAGAGCCGGGAGGTCCCGCCCCCGCCCCCGCCGCCGGAGGCTCCCCCGGAGCCGCAGGCCCCAGGCGCCCCCGCGGCGCCGGGCGCGCCGCAGGCCCCGGCCCAGTTCCCCGCCAGCCAGGCCGACTGCGGGCTCTCCCGGTGGGGCTGCGAGGAGGCCTGCAACCGGACCCACCTCACGCAGTCGCTCGCGGCGGGCTCCGCCGCGGCCCAGCGGGCCAAGGTGGCCCTCGGCGCCTGCCTGCGGGTGTGCGGCCAGGAGTTCCAGTGCGAGCCGCGCGCCCCGGAGACGCCCATCCGGTGAGGCTACCCTTGACTTTGGGGGGCGGGCCGCATAGGGTGCTCTGGTTCTCTGCCCCCTCTCCGGCGCGGGACGGTCCGCCCCCGCGGGAGCCCTCAAGATGAAGCCCATCGCCCTCGCGTCGGATCACGCCGGCTTCCAGGCCAAGGAGACGGTGAAGGGCGTCCTGCGGGAGCGGGGCCTGCCCTTCCGCGACTACGGGACGGACAGCGAGGCGCCGTGCGATTACCCGGACTTCGCCGGGCCGGCCGCCCGGGCGGTGAGCGAGGGGGAGTCGGAGCGGGGGATCCTCTGCTGCGGCTCCGCCGCCGGCATGGCCATCGTCGCCAACAAGTTTCCCGGCGTCCGCGCCGTCGCCTGCCACGACGAGCAGGCCGCGAAGATGAGCCGCGTGCACAACGACGCCAACGTGCTCGCCCTGGGGGGCCGCGTCCTCGACGCCGAGGGGATCAAGCGTGTGGTCCGCGCCTGGCTGGACGCCGCCTTCGAGGGGGGCCGCCACGCCCGGCGCGTCGCGAAGATCGCCGAACTGGAGCGCTGCCAGGAGGTCAAGCCCTGAACCGACCGCCCCGGACGGTTCCGCATGAAATGCCCGATCTGCTCGCATCCGGATAGCCGGGTCGTCGACAGCAGGACGACGAAGGAAGGCAACGCCATCCGCCGCAGGAGGGAATGCGAGTCCTGCGGCCACCGCTTCACCACCTACGAGCGGCCCGAGGTCGCCTTCCCCCTCATCATCAAGAAGGACGGCAGCCGCGTCCCCTACGAGCGCGAGAAGATCCGCGCCGGGATCGCGAAGGCCCTGGAGAAGCGCCCCGTCCCGGCCGAGGAGCAGGAGGCCATCGTGGACCGGGTGGAGCGCTTCATCCTCGACTCGGGCGAGAAGGAGGTCACGACCTCAGCCATCGGGGAGCGGGTGATGGAGGAGCTCCGCGAGACCGACCAGGTGGCCTACGTCCGCTTCGCCTCCGTCTACCGCTCCTTCGGCACCGTCAAGGACTTCGAGGAGGAGCTCCAGAAGCTCTCCCGCAAGGGCTGATCGCGTCCCTTCGGCCCCGTCCCTGGCCCGATCAAAGCGGCCGTGCCGCCCTGCCTACTCGCTGAGGGTCTCTCCTTCGGGCTCGCGGCCCGCGTGGGAAACGCCCGAGGCGAAGAGGCGCCCGATCTCCCCGGGCGGAAACCCGGCTTCTTCCAGCACCTCCCAGGAGTGTTGCCCCAGCCCCGGGGCGGGCAGGGGACGCCTCGGAGCCAGGTTCGAGAGGCGGGGGGGGAGCCGCAGCGCCGGGTGGGTCCCGCCGGCCGGGTGAGGATGATCGACGGCCAGCCTCCGGGCGCGCACCTGAGGGTGGGTGAAGACCTCTTCCACTTCCAGGACGGGACTGACGCACACCTCCTCGTCTTCGAACAAGGCGAGCCATTCCGCCTGGGTCCGCTCCCGGAAGGTCTCCTCCAGGGCCGCGATCACCTCGCGCCGCCGCTCCGCCCGCGCCGAGGAATCCGCTTCGAACTCCTCCCGGCCGATGAGGCGGCAGAGGTTTTTCCAGAACTTGGGCTCCGAGCACCCCACGGCGAGCCAGCGGCCGTCCGCCGTGGGGTAGAGGCGGTAGCCGGGGCGCCGGCCGTTGTGGCGCGTGGTCTCGCGCCCCCCGCGCGTGCCGCAGGAGAGGAAGTACTGGGCGTGGTGGGCCAGGAAGCCCACCGCGGTGTCCAGCATGGCGATGTCGATGAACTGCCCCGCGCCGGTCCGATCCGCCTGGCGGAGGGCGGCCAAGATGGCGAAGGCGGCCCACATTCCCGCCCCGATGTCGGCGAAGGGAACGCCAGGGATGAAGGGCGGGCCCTCCTCGGGGCCGGTGAGCCCGACCGTCCCTCCCACCGCCTCGAAGTTCAGGTCGTGCCCGGGCGTGCGGGCCAGGGCGCCGTCCTGGCCGTAGCCGGAGATCGCGCAATAGACGAGCCGGGGGTTCTCCCGGGAGAGGCGCGCGTAGCCCACCCCCAAGCGGTCGAGAACGCCGGGCCGGAAGCTCTCGACGAGGATATCGGCCCGCTTCACAAGGCGGACGAGGACTTCCACCCCTTCCGGGCGCTTGAGGTCGAGGGCCAGGCTCCGCTTGTTGATGTTGCAATAGAGATGGAAGGCGGAGGCGCCGCGGCCGTCCATGGGGGCCGCCATGCGGCCGTAGTCGCCCCGGACGGGGTCCTCCACTTTGATGACGTCGGCCCCCAAGTGGGCGAGCATGAGGGTGCACTCCCCGCCCGGGAGGAGCCGGGTCAGGTCGAGCACCCGCGTGCCGGAGAGTGGCATCGGGAATCCTCCGAATCGGCTGCCGCGCTGCAAGAGCCGGGGCGTGAATGGCCTCAGCCGTATCATCCGGCCTGGGAAAGGTCAATCTTTCCGCCGCCGGAGGCCGCGCCCTCGGGCTCGATGGTTTTCCCCCTCCCGCCATTCCGCCCGGTGCAAAGATGAGCTAACCTGTGCCGTGCTTCTTGGCGCGCATTTTTCCCTGGCGGGGCAGGTGAAGTGCCGAGGGATTGGGTTTTGGGGGTTTCATGCCAGATCGAGGGGGACGAGAGATGACCACCATCGTTCAGATCGCGGCGAGGGAAATTCTCGATTCCCGGGGGAATCCCACCGTCGAGGCGGATGTCCTCCTGGCCGGGGGCGG
>Ga0156328_1002_pt1 | contig 22363 bp, 22 predicted proteins | sample RifCSPlowO2_12_FD_107976 | JGI IMG/M metagenome (GOLD analysis project Ga0156328, IMG submission 107976) | Candidatus Tectomicrobia bacterium RIFCSPLOWO2_12_FULL_69_37 | reverse complement strand
TGTCCACCCCCGCCGCGCCCGACTGCATGGCCTGGTGGCAGAACTCGAGGGCCTCCCGCTCGGGGATCTTCTTCCCGCCCGCGATGACGATGGGCACGAAGCAGCCGCGCACCACCTTCTCGAAGCCCTCGCAGAAGTAGGTCTTCACGATGTCCGCCCCGTGCTCGGCCGCGATGCGGGAGGCCAGGCCCAGGTAGCGCGCGTCGCGGGCCATCTCCTTCCCGACGGCCGTGATGCCCAGCGTCATGACGCCGAGCGCCCGGGCCTCCTCGGCCATCCTGGCGAGGTTCAGGATGGACTCCTTCTGGTAGCGGGCCCCCACGTAGATCGAGAGGGATACCCCGGCCGCCCCCAGCCGGGCCGCCTCGCCGGCCGGGACGGTGACGCCCTCGTTCGAGAGCTCGCGGTTCACGATCTCATCCTCGACCCGGGCGCGCAGCGCCTCCCGCTCCTTCCCCGTGACGCCCTGGCCCCGCAGCGCCACCTCGCGCTCGAGCTCGACCGGGTCGGCGTAGACGATGCTGTTCCCCCCCGAGGCCCGCAGGATGACGGGGGTGGAGTGGTTCTCCGGGAAGCAGCGCAGGAACACCCCCAGGGTCGGGCTCACCGCGTCGCAGTAGGGGAGCAGGGGCTCCAGCGTCTTGCGGGGCTCCTCCAGGCCGGTCGTGGGGCCCTGGAAGTAGCCGTGGTCCAGGGCGAGCATGACGGTCCGGCCCGTCGCCGGGTTCAGCACCCTCGCCGCGAGGTCGTTCGGGGACATGGGGACTCCTCCTGCCGGGGTGGATCGGCGCGCGGGCCAAGCGGCCCGCGGCGGGATCAGCCGAGCCGATCGGGCGCGGGGGGATGTTTTGGGAGGGGGGGAGTCTTGTCAACCGGCGGGGAGATCGCCCTCAGGCCGTCTGCCGCTGCCAGCCGAGGAAGGCGCCGTTCCACTTGTGGATGGCGTTCATGCCCCATGCGGGATTGCACCGGATGCGCGCCACCACGTCGGCCCTCGCGCGGTTGGCCCGCTCGATAGCGTCGGAGAGGGAGACGCCCCCGGCGGCTTCCCAGTCGCGGCGGCTCACGAGGAAGAACACGCCGCAGGAGGCGCCGCCGGCGGGGTTGCGGATCTCGGCCCTGGAGACGACCACGCCGTACTCCGCCGGGCCGGGCGGGGGGGCCACCGTGCCGGGGGTGTAGTCGAAAAGAGTGACATCGCCGTCCCGCCGCTCGCTCGGCCCGGCCGCCACGAGCGCGTCTCCGCGGTCCTCCCGGCGGCGAATCGCGCCGTTCCCCATTTCCGCGGCCGGCGCCCTAGAGCGCCGCGCGCGCTTCCTGAAAGCAGAGGCTCTTCCCGGCGGGGACGGGGCTGCCGTAGTCGCCGAGGGCGAAGCGCACGCGCTCCTCCTGGCAGTCCCCGCAGACGACCTGGAGGATGGGGAGAGAGGGGCCGGGCCGGAGGGAGCTCGGGACGTCATAGACGACGGGGCCGGAGGGAGTCAGGTCGGTGTATTCGTCCTGGTCCTTCACGACGCGGGAGCAATAAGCGCATTTCTTGATCGACCGGCTGGCCTCTGCCTTCATCTTCGTTCCTCCTCGACCGAGCGGGAAGCTGGGGATCGTCCGGCTTCCCTTTGCGGGAGAGGTAAAGCAATGGCCGTGCCGTGCCGGGGGGGCTGTGATGCGGATTTCAGCAGGAGTGTGAGGGAGATCACCCGGCTCCCCCGGGAGGCCGGAAAACGGGGAATTTGCGGCAGGAGCGCGCCGGCCGTGGGGGCCTGTCTTTCCCCTGGCCGGGCGAACTCCTGGGACCCGCGGGGGTTCGAGAGCCGGGGGGCTCCGGAGGGAGGGAGGTAGCCGGATTCTGCCGGGGTTCCAGGCTTTTCCGGGATATCCCGGCAGAAAAACTTTCCCCTCAGGCCACCGCGGCGGCCAAGCCGGGGCGGGCCGGTTCCTCGGGGGCCAGGCACTCGCGCAGGGCCTCGAAGCACTCGGGGCAGATGGCCGGGGCGAGGCGGAGCCGGCCTTCGGCCTGAGGGCCGGCCGGAAACGCGGCGGCCGGGGCGGAGAGCCCCCTGTCGTGGTAGCGCCCATCCTCCCCGAGGAGGCGGAGGCAGTGGCCGCACTGCTTGGTCCAGGAGGCGGTAGTCCTGGCGGTCTCGTTCATGTCCTCTCCCCAGGCTGCCGGATTCCAAGCGGAAAAAGCCCTCCCGCTGGGGAGGAACCAAAGCAACTCCCATGCCAGCCCGGTGACGTCCGGTCCGCCGGGCCGATCCACCCCTCCGGGAGGGGGCCCCGGCCAGGAAATGGGCATGGGCGCGGCAGAAATTGCTCGACCGGGGAAAATCCCTCCCCCCGCCCGGGCGCCATCTCGCCGGGCGGGCCGCGGCGGCCGAACCCCGTTTCCGCCAATGGCCGAGGGTGAAACCGGCGGCGGACCGTCACGAATTTGGCGATGCGGCGCGGCCTAGAAATGCCCGTCAGCGGGAGGAGAACCCTCCCCCACCGGCCCTTCCGGCCCGGCCGGGGGATCGGCGGAGGGGAGGAGGGGCCGGAGCTTGAAGAAGTGGCGCCGCATGACGTTGTTGTTCGAAGTGAAGTCCTCCTCGCCCCGGTCCTGGGCCAGGGCCGACGCGAGGACGTTGAACTTGGCGTCGATGTCGTCGGCGTAGTGGAGGAGGAGGGCCTCGGGCGTCATGGGCACCTTGACCGTCCCCCACTCGGGCAGGCCCTGGTGGGAGAGGATGAGGTGCTCGAGGTGGAGGAGGAACTCGGGGGGGAGGTTCCCGAGCCGCCGGGCGTGGTCGCGCACGATGTCCCGCCCCAGGACGAGGTGGCCGAGGAGGCGGCCCTCGGGGGTGTAGTGGGTGCCCGCCACGGGGGAGAGCTCGTCGAGCTTGCCCACGTCGTGGAGGATGGCCCCGGCCACCAGGAGGTCGCGCGAGACCTCGTACTTCGAGGCGAGGTAGATGCAGGTCTTGGTGACCGAGAGGGTGTGCTCGAGGAGGCCCCCCAGGTAGGAGTGGTGGATGCGCTGGGAGGCGGGCCAGGAGCGGAAGCGCCCGGCGTACTCGTCCAGGATGGAGAGGAGGAGCCCGGCCGCCAGCGGGTGGCAGCCCTGGGCGATGCGCCGGAACTCCTCCCACATCATCTCGACGTCGTAGGCGGTGGACTGGACGCAGTCCGCCTCCCGGAAGCCGGCCTCCCGGTCGGCGTCGCCGACCCGGCGGATGCGCTCGACCCTGAGCTGGAGGGTCCCCTGGTAGTCCTCCCCCGCCGCCCGCACCTTGACGAAGTCTCCCCGCTCGACCGGGCCCATCACCGTGTCGGGGATGTCCCACACCTTGGCGGGCAGGCACCCCGTCCGGTCCTCGAGCTGGAGGTCGAGGTAGGGCTTCCCGAAGCGGTTCTGCCGCTCCTGGATCTCGCGGATGCGGAAGAAGCCGTCGAACCGCTCCCCGCGCTTCACCTCGGCGGCCCGCGCCATGGGCCCCTCCCCGCGATGCAGGATTCCCCCGGACGTCCCGATGCAGGGAACATCCAACACCCGGCCCGACGCGTCAACCCGGGGCGGGGCGGCGCGGGAAAGGCCTTGACGAAACTAATTTATACGATACATATTATTGTTGATACAGCTAAACGCCGCCTGGGAGCCCCCGGTGCCCCTCCTCCTGCTGCTCCTCCTGATCTGGCCGATCGGGCCCCCGGACGTCCATGCGGGCTGGCCGGGCGAGGTGGCCCGGGTCCGGCGGGTGGTCGACGGGGACACGGTGGTGACCGGGGAGGGCCTGCGGGTCCGCTACCTGGGGATCGACGCCCCGGAGGTGCACCACCCACGGAAGCCGCCCGGCTGCCTGGGGCGCGAGGCAGCGGCCCTCAACCGGCGCCTCGTCGAGGGGCAGGCCGTGCTCCTCGTGAGGGACGCCCGGGACGCGGACCGCTACGGGCGCAAGCTGCGCTACGTGCACCTGCTGGACGGGGCGGGCCGCCCCGCCCTCTTCGTGAACGCCCATCTGGTCCGGCTGGGACTGGCCCGGGCCTGGCTCTACCCGGCGGACCGGGGGGAGCGCGGGCCCATCCTCGCCGCCGAGGCGGAGGCCAAGCGCCTGGAGAGGGGAATCTGGGGAGCGGCGTGCCGGGCTACTGGGGGGGGAAGGCTGTCCCGCCGGGCTTCAGCTCGCGCTGCTCTTGGCGCGCCTGATTGACCAGCTTGCGGTTCTTCCGCTGGCGCTCGTCCAGGGCGGGAGCCTGCTGGACGCGGGCCTCGTTGGGGATGTCCTTGCGGGGCAGAATCCGGGCGGGGATCTGCTTCTCCTGCCCCCCGGCGGGGGCGGCGGCCCCGAGCACCAGGGCGGCGGCCAGGATCGCCCAGGCCGTCCGCTGCCGATGGATCTTCTCGCGCCACACGTCCGTCTCCTCCTGCCGGCGAAGCCCGTCCGCCCACCCCAATGCAGAAGGCGTGCCAGGGAGTGGGAATATTCAACACATTGAAATATATATAGATACGAAACCGGCCTGTCCCCCTCCCCGGCCGGACCGGGGGGGATTTTTCCTCCGGGAGAAAGTTTCGCCGCCCGCCGGCCGCTCCCCGTCCCCTATTGATGGCGCCCGGAAAGGGGGGTATTTATGATGCCGGGACGAGAAAGGAGCCCGGCCGATGAAATCGATAGGAGGCTTGGCCCTCCTGCTCTCGCTCGCCCTCCCGGCCCCGGCGGCCCGCGCGGCGGAGGAGACGCCCCGGCGGCTCCAGGCCGAGGTGGTGAAGGTCTACGACGGCGCGAGCTTTCTCATCCGCCCCGGCCTGCGCGGCACCCTCACCGGGGTGGCCACCCCCCCCGCGAGCGCCCGCGGGGGGGTCGAGGCGGGGGTCTTCCTCAAGCAGCTCCTCGAGGGCCGGACGGTGCGGCTCGAGGTGGACGAGGAGCTCCTCGACCCCTCGGGCCAGGCCCAGTACTACGTTTTCCTCGAGGACGGCACCTTCGTGAACGCCCTCATGCTTATCCGCGGCTACGGCCGCGCCGTCGTCAAGCACCCCAACGTCCGCTACCGGGACCGCCTCGTCGAGGCCGAGCAGACGGCCAAGGCCTCCCGCCGCGGCATCTGGGGCACCGAGTTCCCCGACCCCAAGGCGCCCGCCCCGCCCCGCCCGGAGCGCTTCCCGGCGCCTCCCTTCCCCTACCGCCGCTAGGCGGCCTCAGCCCAGGAGGCCGTGCCGGGCCGAGGCGATGAGCCCCGCCCCCGCCACCGTGAGGAAGACCGCCCACGCCAGCCGGGCGGTGAGGCGCTCCCGCTGCCGCATGAAGACGGCCGCCAGGATGAGCACCACCAGCGGGCTCGCGGAGTAGATCGGGACCGTGTAGGCCACCCCCGCCGTCAGGATCGAGCGCATCAGGGTGAACTGGCCGACGCTGTTGATCAGGGCGGCCAGGGCCAGGTAGGCCCCCCCGCGCGCGGTGCAGCGGGTCCCCTCCATCCGGGGCGCGAAGCGCCACGCCGCCGGAAGGAGCGAGGCGGCGGTCAGGCAGGAGACGGCCACCCCCATGGCCGGGGCGTCCACGATGAGGAGGCCCTTCTTCCGGCATATCATGGAGAAGGCCGTCCCCGCCGCCGCCGCCAGGGGGATGAGGGCGTCCCGCCGCCGCCACTCCCCGCTGCTCTTCTCCATGGTGATGAGCCAGACCCCGGCCACGATCCCCGCCGTTCCGGAGAACACCCAGAAGCCCGCCGGCTCCCCCAGCCAGGCGACCGCCATCAGGGAGGAGAGGAGGGGCGTCGCTCCGTGGACGGCGGTGGTGCGCGCCGCGCCCACGCGCTCGTAGCCCAGGTAGAGCGCGGTCCGGGAGATCGTGTAGCCGAAGACGCCCGAACCCGCGTAGAAGAGGATGGCGGGGACGGTGAAATCGCGGAGGGGCTCCGTCCAGAGGCCGTAGCTCCCGAGCATGACGAGGTTCCCCCACGTCATGATCTGGGAGGCCGAGTAGGCGCTGTAGTGGCGGTTCCCCGCCCGGATGACGAGGACCTGCGCGGAGAGGAGAAGGAGGGTCGCGAGCGCGTAGACTTCAGGCAGGTAGCGGGCCAACGAAGCTGCGCCTTCCGGGGGCCCGGCCTAGGAGGAAGCCGGGCCGGGCGTGTTCCCCTGCCCCACCCGCTCGACGAAGGGCCGGATCAGGTCCAAAGGCAGCGGGAAGACGATGGTGGAGTTGTTCTCGGTCGCCACCTCGGAGAGGGTCTGGAGGAACCGCAGCAGGAGCGCCCCCGGCGACGCATAGATGATGCGCGCCGCGTCGGCCAGCTTCTGGCTCGCCTGGAACTCGCCCTCGGCGTGGATGACCTTGGCCCGCCGCTCGCGCTCGGCCTCGGCCTGGCGGGCGATGGCGCGCTGCATCTCGGTGGGCAGGTCCACGTGCTTGACCTCGACGTTCGTCACCTTGATGCCCCACGGGTCGGTGGCCAGGTCGAGGAGCTCCTGGAGCTGGTGGTTGATCTTCTCGCGCTCGGCGAGGAGGTCGTCCAGCTCCATCTGGCCCAGCACGCTGCGCAGGGTGGTCTGGCTGAGCTGGCCCGTGGCGTAGAGGAAGTCCTCCACCTCGATGATGGCCCGCTCGGGGTTCACCACCCGGAAGTAGACCACCGCGTTCACCTTCACCGAGACGTTGTCGCGCGTGATGACGTCCTGGGGCGGCACGTCCATCGTCACGAGCCGCAGGCCTACCCGCACCATGCGGTCGATCACGGGGAGGAGGATGATCAGCCCGGGCCCCTTGGTCCGGTAGAAGCGGCCGAGCCGGAAGACGACCGCGCGCTCGTACTCGTTCATGACCCGGATGGCGCTGATCAAGAAGAGTCCGACGACGACCAGCAGGACGATCAGGCTGTAGTTCACGAGGCTTCCTCCCTGACTTTGGCGACCCGGAGGCGCAGGCCCTCCAGGGACATGACGCGCACCCGCTCGCCCGCCTGGAGCGGCTCGTCCGCGTCGGCGAGCCAGATCTCCCCGCGCACGAAGATCTTGGCGGGCCTCCCGTTCTCCACCCCCGCGCGCACCACCCCCACCTGGCCGATCATCCCCTCCCCGCCCGAGACCGGGCGCCGCTGCTGGGCCCGGAAGCCCAGCCCCACAATCCAGACGAAGAAGAGCGCCGTCCCCGCCACCGCCGGGAGGATGACCTTGAGGCTGACCTGCAGGTAAGGGTCGGGCGAGTCGATGAGCATCATGGAGCCGATGGTCATCGCTACGATGCCGCCCATGGTGAGCCCTCCGTAGCTCACCACCTTGATTTCGAGGACGAAGAAGACGACCGCCAGCAGGATGAGCAGGAGGCCGACGTAGTTCACCGGCAGCACCTTGAGGGCGTAGAGGGCGAGCAGCATGCTGATGGCGCCCACGATGCCTGGCAGGATGGACCCCGGGCTCGAGAGCTCGAAGAAGATGCCGTACATCCCGAGCAGCATGAGGATGTAGGCGACGTTCGGGTCGCTCAGCAGGGTGAGCACCCGCTGGCGCCAGTTCGGGGCGAGGGAGACCCGCTGGGCCCCCCGCGTCGCGAGGACGACCTCCCGCCCCGAGGCGAGCTTAACCTTCCGGCCGTCCACCGCCAGCAGCAGCGCCCGCTCGTCCACCGCCACGAGGTCGATCACCTTCAGTCGCAGCGCCTCCGCCTCGTCCACCGAGACCGCCTCGCGAACCGCGCTCTCCGCCCACTCGGTGTTGCGGCCCGTCCGGGAGGCCACCGCGCGGGCGAAGGCCGCCACGTCGTTCATGGCCTTCTTGCGCATGTCGCCCTCGATCTGGTTCCCCCCGCCCGACACGGGCGAGGCCGCCCCGATGTTCGTCCCGGGCGCCATGGCCGCGATGTGGGCCGACATGGTGATGAAGGTCCCCGCCGAGGCGGCCCGCGCCCCGCCCGGGGCCACGAAGACCGCCACCGGCACCTCGGAGGAGAAGATGGATTTCACGATGTCGCGGGTGCTCGTCACGAGCCCGCCCGGGGTGTCCAGCCGGATGACCATGAGCTGGGCCCCCCGGCGCTGGGCCTCGGCGAGGCCGTAGTCGATGTACTCGGCCGATCCGGGCGAGATGGCGTCCGCCACCTCGAGGATGAGCACCGGGCCCGAGAGCCGGACCGGCTCGGCCCCCCGGCCGGCCGAGGCCAAAAGCACCCCCGCCCCCAGCAGCAGCGCGAAGGCGGCCGCCCGGAAGCGCGGCGTTCCCCCCCCCAGCCATCGGCTCATGGAAGCCCCTCCAGCGGCAACACTCCCCGCGGGAGAAAGTCTAGCACACAAAGGGTGGGAGGCCCCGCGGCCAAGTGTCAGAGGCGGCGCACCCGCCAGGCGCTCGCCTTGAGGTAGCGCGTCTCCGGGATGGCGAGGCGGACGGGGTGGTCCGACGGCTGCCCCCCCTCCCAGAGGAGGGTCAGGTCGCGGCCGGCGTCCAGGGCCGCCTCGCGGAGCATCTCCAGGTAGGCGAGGGGCGTCAGCCGGGCCGAGCAGGAACAGGTGAGGAGCACGCCTCCCTCCCGCACCAGGCGCATGGCCCGCAGGTTCAGCTCCTTGTAGGCCCGCACCCCCTTCTCGAGCGCCGCCTGGCCCGGGGCCAGGGCGGGCGGGTCGAGCACCACCCCGTCGAAGAGGGCCCCGCGCTGCTCCATCGCCCGGAGCATGTCGAAGGCGTTCCCCCGGACGGGGGAGACGCGGCCCCCGAGGCCGTTGCGCTCCGCCTGGCGGCGCAGCCCCGCGAGCGCCCCCGCCGAGACATCGAGCGCCGTGACCTCCGCCCCGGCCCGGGCGAGGCGGAGGCTGAAGGCCCCCGCGTAGCAAAAGACGTCCAGCACCCTTCCCCCCATGAGGCGCCCGGCCGCCCGGCGGCTCTCCCGCTGGTCGAGGAAAAAGCCCGTCTTCTGGCCCTCGCGCACATAGGCCTCGAACTCCAGGCCGTCCTCCCGGAAGGGGGCGATCCCCGGCACCTCGCCCCAGGCGAGGGCCGAGCGCGGCCCCAGGCCCTCGTGGCGCCGGGCCCCCACGTCGCTGCGCTCCCAGACGCCCGATGGATCGAGCACTCGGCGGATCGCGGCGACTACCTCCTCCCGGCGCGCCTCCATCCCCAGGGTGGAGAGCTGGAAGACGGCGGTCCTGCCGTAGACGTCCACCACCAGGCCGGGCAGGTCGTCCGCTTCGCCGAAGGCGAGGCGGAAGGCCTCCTCCCCCCCCGCGCACTGGCGGCGCCAGGCGAGCGCCCGCTCCAGGCGGCGGGCGATCCAGCCCTCCTCCACGCGCACGATGGCGCCCGGGGAAGGATTCCCCTCCACCCGGCCGATCTCGCCCGCGTAGATCCAGGGGTGCCCCCCCTCGATCCGGGGGTTGTGGGAGCTCTTGAGGAAGACGGCGGGCTCGGCGCTCATCCGGCGCTCCGGGGGGCTCCCGGCGCGCGCCCGCCGCCGGGGAAGGCGGCTCACTTCATGCGCGGGACGGCGAGGAGCACCTCGTCCAGGATCTCGACGGCCTTGTCCACGTGGCCCTCGTCGATGATGAGGGGAGGCAGGAAGGCGAGGACGTTGGCGTAGTGCCCCCCGGGGTAGAGGAGGAAGCCCCGCTCGAGGGCGGCGGCGCTGGCCGCCTTGGCGGCGGGGAGGGGCTCGCGGCTCGCGCGGTCGGAGACGAGCTCGGCCGCCACCATGAGGCCCCGGCCCCGCACCTCCCCCACCACGGCGTGGCGCTCGGCCAGCTCCCCGAGGCGGCGGACGAAGTAGTCCCCCATCCCGGCGGCCCGGTCCGCCAGCTCCTCCTCCTCGTACACCTGGATCGAGGCCAGGCCCGAGGCGCAGGCCACGAGGTTGCCGGCGTAGGTGCTGCTCTCGGTGCCCGCGCCGGAGGCCTCGCAGATCTCCTTCTTGGCGACGCAGGCCGAGAGCGGGAGCCCGCCCGAGATGGACTTGCCCAGGACGAGGATGTCGGGCTCCACCCCCTCCTCGTGGAGGTAGGAGAACATCTTCCCGGTGCGGCAGAAGCCGCTCATCACTTCGTCGATGATGAGGAGGACGCCGTGGCGGTCGCAGATCCCGCGCAGCCCCTTGAGGAAGCCCAGGGGGGCCGGGATCATGCCCCCGTTCCCCTGGACCGGCTCGATGATGACGGCCGCCACCTCGCCCCAGCCGCTCGCGGGGTTCCGGAGGAACTCCTCGATGTAGCGGAGCGTCCCCTCCATGCAGGAGGCCTCGTCCCGCCCGAAGGGGCTGCGGTAGGAGTAGGGGAAGGGCACGTGGTGGATTCCCGTCTGGATGGAGGGCAGGCCCGCGCGCTGGCCCTTGCGGCCCATGAGGGCGAGGGCCCCCTGGGTGCGCCCGTGGAAGGCGCCCTCGAAGGCGACCACGTCCTGGCGCCCGGTGGCGCGGCGGGCCATCTTGATCGCCGCCTCGGCCGCCTCGCTCCCCGAGGCCCCCAGGACGATCCGCTTCTCGGCCGGGCCGGGGATGAGGGAGAGCACCTTCTCCATCAGGCGGAGCCGGACGTCCGCCCCCAGCGACATGGCCTGGTGGCCCTTGGCCGCCTGGGCCTGGACCGCCTCAACCACCCTGGGGTGGCAGTGGCCCGCGTTCAGGGAGCCGAAGCCCGCCGTGAAGTCGAGGAAGACGTTCCCGTCCACGTCCTCGATGGCGGCGCCCGAGGCGCGCTCCATGACCAGCGTCTCAGGGCTCAGGCCGAAGGTGAGGCCGGTCGCGGACTCCGCCTTGCGGACGCGCTCCAGGTACTCGCGGGTGCGGGGGCCGGGGTGGGGGACGCGGAGACGGGGGGCATCCAACGAAGCGCACCTCCGGGGAGGGGGAAAAGGGCCGTCCAGCCGGTCATTATGCCCCCCCTCACAGGGGCGGGCAAACATTGGCCCCCGGCGGGAGAATTGTGGGGGCCGGCCCTCACGGTGTATAAAGCGCCTTCGCCCCGGACCACCGGGCGGCTCCGCCCCCTATGCCGAGGACCATGTGACCGCCGAGACGGCCCCCAAGCCCCGCATCTACTACGGCTGGTACATCCTGGCGAGCTGCTTCATCCTCATGGGCATCGCGATGATCAGCCGCAACTCCTTCGGCCTCTTCCTCAAGCCCATGCTCGAGGACTTCCCGGTGAGCCGGGCGGCCCTCTCGCTTCCAATCTCGCTCTCCCTCATCCTCTACGGGGTCTCCCAGCCCATCGGGGGCCTCCTCATCCCCCGCTTCGGGATCCGGACGGTCATCATCTGGGGCATCGTGCTCACCTGCGCGGGCTTCATCGGGATGAGCACCGTCCGGTCGCTCGGAGGGATCTACCTCTTCGCCGGGCTGCTGGTGGGGCTGGGGGGCATCGGCAACAGTTTCACCGCCTTCACCCCCCTGATCGGCAACTGGTTCCCGGAGCGGCGCGGGACGGCCCTCTCCATCGTGAGCTCGGGGACGAGCGTCGGCCAGATGACCCTCCTGCCCGCCTTCGCCTTCCTGATCCCGCTGCTGGGCTGGCGGCAGACCTTCCTGGTGACGGGCGCGGCCTTCGCCCTCCTCATGATGCCCCTGGCCCTGTTCGTCATCCGGGACAAGCCCGACGAAACCGCCGCCTCCGCCGCCCCGGGGAGGGCCGCCGCGCCCTCCGCCGCGCCCTACGACCTCCCCTGGGCCCAGTGCCTCCACAAGGCGCCCTTCGTCCTCCTCGTCACCAGCTTCTTCACCTGCGGCTTCACGGTCACCGTGATGGCCGTCCACTGGGTGCCCTTCGCCACGGACGTGGGCTTCTCGCCCGCCCTGGCCGCCACCGCCTTCGCCTTCGGGGGAGGGCTGAACACCGTGGGAGGCCTCGTGGTGGGCCCCCTCTCGGACAGGCTGGGGCGCAAGGCGCCCCTGAGCTGCGTCTACATGTTCCGGGGCCTGGGGTTCCTGCTCTTCCTCTTCGTCAAGAACGACATCACCGTCTGGGCCGTGCCGCTGATGATCGGCTTCTCCTGGATCGCCACCGTGCCCCTCACGGCGGCCCTCACGGGGGACTTCTTCGGGCCGCGCAACGTGGCCGTGCTCTTCGGGCTCGTCTCCCTGAGCCACCAGCTGGGCGCGGGCCTGGCCGCCTGGCTGGCCGGCTACATCTACGACGTCACCGGGAGCTACAACGCCGCCTTCGCGCTGGCCGGCTACCTCTGCTTCCAGGCCGCCCTCCTCGTCTACCTCATCAAGGAGAGCGAGGTGACGGCGGCGCGCGCTGCGGCGGCCGCGCGCGCGTAGCCTCCCCGCCGAGGCGGGCGAGCTCCCCGGCGCGCCAGCGCGCGAGGAATTCCCGCATCTCCCTCTCCATCTCCGCCGCCCCGCCCAGCGCCTCCGGGCCCGCCCCCCGGGACCGGAGCAGCCGCAGGGCGAGCCGCACCCCCTTCTCGACGGCGGCCTGGGTCTCGGCGAAGGCCCGCTCGATCGCCGCCCGGGAGGGGGGAACGCCGTCCGCGAGGAACTTGCGCAACGCGAAGGCGGCTAGGCGCTCGGCGGTGGTGCGGGCGCTGAAGTCGCGGATGAGGCCCTGCATGAGCGAGATCGGGGGCTCGGGCGCCCCCACCCAATCGATCGTCATCTGGACGGCGGCGAGACAGCCGTCCTGGCGGGCCGTGGCGGCGGCCGGGAAGCTCCGCCGCTCCACGGCGGAGAAGGCGGTCCCCTTCCCCCCGGGGGGCACGGCGTGGACGGCGGACGGATTCTGGAGCGGCGCGATGCGCATGCCGGTGCTCCTCGCGCGCGGGGGTTCCCGGGTCCGGTATCGGCAGGGCCGGGGAAGATCTTGAGGGGACCCCCAGGGGAGGGCATTTGCCACGGCGGGTACCCTCTGCCATAATTCCGCCGCCACAAGAAGGGCAACGTCTCATAAATCAATCGGTTGGCTGATGGCTGGGGAGCACATGGAATACAACTGCTGGCTCGAGTGCATCAACCCCGCCTGCGGCGCGACCTACTCGATCTTCGACGCGACCTACCGCTGCCGGGAGTGCGCCAGCCTGCTCGAGGTGACCCACGACCTCGAGGGCCTGCGCACCCGCAGCGCCTCGGAGTGGCGCCACCTCTTCGACGACCGCTACAAGCGCAACACCCACCCCTGGGGGAGCGGGGTCTGGGGCAAGAAGGAGTGGGTCTGCCCCCTTATCGAGGACGACAACATCATCTCCTTCTACGAAGGGGGCACCAACCTCTTCAAGGCGGGGCGCCTGGGACAGGAGCTGGGCCTGGGGGAGCTCTGGATCAAGCAGTGCGGCAACAGCCACACCGGCTCCTTCAAGGACCTGGGGATGACGGTGCTCGTCTCGGCCGCCCAGCAGATGGCGGCCGACGGCCGCCGCGTGCGGGCCCTGGCCTGCGCCTCGACCGGGGACACCTCGGCCTCTCTCGCCGCCTACTGCGCCTCGGCGGGGCTGCCCGCGATCGTCTTCCTGCCGAAGGAGAAGGTCTCCCTCGCCCAGCTCATCCAGCCCATCGCCCACGGGGCGGTGGTGCTCTCGATCGACACCGACTTCGACGGCTGCATGCGGCTCGTCCAGAAGGTGTGCGAGGAGCAGGGCATCTACCTGGCCAACAGCATCAACTCGCTCCGCATCGAGGGCCAGAAGACCATCAGCGTCGAGATCGTCCAGCAGTTCGACTGGGAAGTGCCCGACCTCATCCTCATCCCCGGCGGGAACCTCGGCAACGTGAGCGCGCTCGGCAAGGGCTTCCTCATGATGCGCGACCTCGGCCTCATCGACCGGCTCCCCCGCATCGTGTGCGCCCAGGCGGAGCGGGCCAACCCGCTCTACCGCAGCTTCCTCACGGGCTTCCGCGAGTACAAGCCCATCGAGGCCAAGCCCACCCTCGCCACCGCGATCCAGATCGGCAACCCCGTGAGCATCGAGCGCGCCATCCGGACGCTGAAGCTCTTCGAGGGCTCGGTGGAGCACGCGACCGAGGAGGAGCTCGCCAACGCCGCCGCCCGGGGGGACCGCACCGGCCTCTACAACTGCCCCCAGACGGGGGTGGCCCTCGCCGCCCTCGAAAAGCTGGCCTCGCGGGGCGAGGTGGGCCCCAGCGACCGCGTGGTGGTCATCTCGACCGCCCACGGGCTCAAGTTCACCGAGTTCAAGATCCAGTACCACCAGCGCCGAATCGAGGGCGCCGACTGCCGCTTCGCCAACCAGCCCATCGAGCTTCCCAACGACCTGGGCGCCGTCCAGGAGGCGGTCGAGCAGCACCTCGCCTCCTTCGCGGCCACCTGATCGGGGCGGCCGGGAACCGATGATGAGCCCGACCCCCCCATCCCCACCCCAGCCCCCCTCCGAGGGCAGAGACGAGCGGAGCTTCGAGCGGAGGTCCCTGATCCCGCCGATCTTCCAGACCGCCTCCTTCACCTTCGGCAGCGCGGCCGAGCTGGCCGCCTTCCACGGCGGGCAGGAGGACGGCGCCTTCTTCTACGGGCGCTACGGCAACCCCACCCAGGCCGCGGCCGAGGCCCGCCTCTCGCGCCTCGAGGGGGCCGAGGCGTCGCTCCTCTTCGCGAGCGGCATGGCCGCTGTCTCCTCGGTCTTCCTCGCCTTCCTCGCGCCCGAGGCGCGGCTTCTCCTCCTGGGGGAGAGCTACCGCCACACCCGGGACGTGACCGAGAAGCTCCTCGCCCGCTACGGGGTGCGCTGCGCCCTGGCGGAATGCGACGACCCCGAGGCGCTCGACAAGGCGGCCGAGGGAGGCGTGCGGCTCCTCTTCGCGGAGGTGCCCTCCAACCCCACCCTGCGCGTGCCCGACATCGCCCGCCTCGCCGAGTGGACCCGCGCGCGGGGGGCGCGGCTCGTGGTGGACTCCACCATCGCCTCCCCCGCCCTCCTCCGGCCCCTCGCCCACGGGGCGGACCTGGCGGTCCACAGCGCGACCAAGTACCTCTCCGGCCACAACGACGTCCTGGCCGGCGCGGTCTCGGGCCCCCAGGGCCTGGTGGACGCCCTCCGCGAGCACCAGGCGCTGCTGGGCGGCATCCTCGCCCCCCAGTCGGCCTTCCTCCTCGACCGGGGCATGAAGACGCTGGCGCTCCGGGTGGAGCGCCAGAGCGCAACCGCCCTCTCCCTCGCCGAGTTCCTCGCGGGCTGCCCCCCGGTGACGCGGGTGCACTACCCGGGCCTCCCCTCCCACCCCGACCACGCCACCGCGCGGCGGCTCATGCCCGCCTTCGGGGGCCTGCTGAGCTTCGAGCTGAAGGGGGGCCCCGCGGCGGCCGACCGGCTGGTGGACGCCATCAGGGTGGCGGTCCTGGCTCCCGGCTTCGGGGGGACGGAGAGCCAGGTGGAGCACCACGCCCGCATGGCCTACGCGGACCTCGGGCTCGAAGGGGCGCAGGCGCGGGGGGTGGCCCCCGGCCTCATCCGCTACTCGGTGGGCCTTGAGGACTTCGAGGTCCTGCGGGACGACTTAAGGGACGCGCTCAAGAAGATCTAGGGACCTCAGCCCCGGCCCCGTGCGGGGCGCTCGCCCACCAGCCACCGGGTCCGCACCCACATCCGCCTCCCCTTGAACTGGCCCGACTTCACCTCGACGTGGGTGAAGCCCCGGCTGTCGCCCGAGAGCGCCACGACCTCGGTGCCGGGCGGGAGCCGGTAGGGGTAGCGGGCCCCTCGCGGGGCGCGGTAGCCGACGGCGTAGTTGAGGGGGAGGCCCTGGTACATGCTGCGGATGTACATGGTCTTGCCGAGCGAGGCCGCCGCCGCCGGCTTGGGCGGGGCGGGCCTCCCGGCGGGGGCCGCGGGCGGGGTGGGGCCGGCCATGCCGCCCGCGGGCTTCGCGCCCGAGAGCGCGTCGCGCATCTGGAGGCGGACCTCGTTGAGGGACCTCGTGTGGGTGGCCAGGATCTGGGTGTGGGCGAGGAGCTGCTGGCGGATGGCCACGATGCTGGCCTGGCTCTGCTTTTTCTGCTCTTCAAATTCCGCCCGGGGCACGACCAAGGCGCAGCCCGCGCCCGCCAGCCCGAGGACGGCCATCAGCAGAACCCACACCCCCGCCTTCAGGCGGCGGGCGGGTCCGCGCTCCCGGGGTTTCCTCATACCGGATACCATCCCTCGATGGGCGGCATAACGACCAGCTCGCTCTCCAGGGCCTGGACCCCGGCGAAGGAGCGGGCGATGCTCTCGGCCAGTTCCTTCTCCTCCTCGCTGTTCACCCGGCCGTGCAGGCGGAGCTTGCCGGGCGCGGCACAGTCGACCGAGATGCCGCCCGCGTCCAGCCGCTCGTCGGTCATGAGAGCGGCCTTGACCCGCTGGCCGAAGGTGAGGTTCTGGAGGTGCTGGGAGGAGGCGGGGCCCGCCCCGGGCTTCTCCTGGGCCCGCAGGACGCCCACCAGGAGGCGGGCGGCCTCCTCTTCCTCCCAGAGGCCGGTGTTCAGGACTAGGTCGAAGTCCGTCGGTTCGCCCCACGACGCCCCGAAGAAGTAGCGGGAGTAGGAAGTGCGCTCCCGGTCGTTGTGGAGGATGAACTCCTCCGCCATGGCCGGGGAGACGGCCTCGTGCTGCACCAGCCGCCGCTGGCGGACGTCGTTGGGCGCCACCACGCGGGCCCGCAGCACCCCCGGGATGCCCCGCAGCAGCAGGTTGCTGCCGCGGCCCAGGATGACCTGGTTGTCCTTCAGGGCCGACTCGTAAACGATGGCCCGCATGATGTCGAGATAGACCAGCTGGCGGTCGCGGAAGAAGCGGTCCACCAGGCCGGGGCTGCGCTCGTCCACCCGCTCCAGCTCGGCCCGGACGTAGCCGTAGGAGCGCGCGGCGGCCGCGAAGCCCTCGTTGTCCAGGAGCGCCCAGCCGAGCTCGTCCGCCACCCGCTTGGCGACGGCGTCGCCCCCGCTGCCCAGCTCCCGCGAGAGGGTCAGTACGCCCATGGTCGGCCCCCTTCCGCCGGGCGTTCGGGCCGCTCCGGCGCGGCCCGGGCGACTTCCCCGCCCCGGCCCTCCCCCCGGCCCTCGATGATGGCGTCCAGAGTCTTCCGCATGGTGGTACAGCCGCCAAGGAAAATCAAGATGAAAATCAGCGCCGCGGGAAGCCCGCGCGCCGCGCCCCCTCGCTCCCTCATCGGATGGCCCTCCGGAACTTCTCCAGTTGGAGCCGGAAATAGCGGCTGGCCGGCTCGAGCTTGATCGCCTTCTGGATGTGGGCCACCGCGTCCACCGGCTGGCCGTTGCGGAAGTGGAGCTCCGCCAAGGTATCGAGGAAGGCCGGGGTGTCGGGCTGGAGCTCAAGCGAGCGCTTGGAGAGCTCGAGCCCCCGTTCGAGGTTCTTCTCCTCGATGGCGTGGAACCAGGCCAGGCGGTTCATGGCGGGGGCCGAGTTGGGGTCGAGGTCGAGGACCTTGCGGAACACCTCCTTGGACTCCTCGGACTTCCCGCTCTCCCACAGGAGCATCCCCAGGTCGAAGAGCACGGCCACCGACCGCGGGTGCTCCTCCCGGAGGTTGAGGAGCATCCGGTGCGCCACGTTGAGGCGCCCGCGGCTGCGGTGGAGCCGGGCGACCCGCACCAGCATGTCCACGTTGGAGCGGTCCAGCTTGGCCGCCCGCTCGTAGAGCGCGATGGCCTCGCGGTCCCGCCCGGCCGCCTCGTAGAGGGCGCCCAGGCGGACGTAGGCGTCCAGCCAGTCCGGCGAGAGCTCCACCACCTTGGCGTAGACCTGGATGGCCTCTTCCTGGGCCTGCTGGGTCCCCAGGGCCGCCAGGGCGGCTCCCAGCTCGAAGTGCAGGCGCGCCTCCCGGGGATGGTGGCCGATCCCCTGGCGCAACACGCTCACCGCCCGCGCCGGCCGCTTCTCGGCCAAGTGCTTCTCCGCCTCGGCGAGATACGCGCGGGGGGCCGGCGGCGGGGCGGGCCGCGCGCCCGGGGAGGCCGCCTTCAGCCGGTCTTGGACCCCCTCGAGGCGCCGCTTGAGCACCACGTCGTCGGGGTCCCGCCGCAGGGCGCCGGCGTAGGCGCGGGCCGCCTCGGCGTGGGCCCCGGACCGGGCGTGCAGGTCGCCCAGGAGGATCAAGCCCTCGATGTGGCCCGGCTCGGCCAGGAGGAGGGCCTGGAGCTGGGCGATGGCCTCGGGGCCCCGCTCGAGGCTGGCGAGGGCCTTGGCGAGGCGGAAGCGCGCCGTTTGGGTCCGCGGCCCCTCCACCCCCGCCGCGCGCTTGAGCCGCTCGGCCGCCTCGGCGAGGGCGCCCCGGCTCTCAAGGCGCCCGGCTTCCTCCAGCAGATCCTCCTGGAGGGCCTCCGCGTCCGAGACGGGGCTGGCGCCGGGGACGAAGAGCCAGGGGGCGAGGCGCCGCTCCCAGAAGCGCTCGATCTGCCGGGCCAGCCGTTCCGGGAAGCGCGGGGCGGGGTTGTCCGGGGAGGAGAACAGGGAGGCCGAAGCGGCCCCGGCGGCGAGGAGGAGAACCGCCAGCGCCAGGGCCAGCCGCCGGCGGGAGGGTGAGACGGGCCGGGGCGGGGGCACCGGGAGGACGTCCGGCATCCGCAGGGAGCCCTCGAGCCGGGCCAGGGGGTGGATTTGCACCCGGGGGGCCTCGACGCCCCCCTGATGGTGGCATCCCGCCCCCAGCTCCAGGCGGCGCCTCACCCGCAGCTCGCCCCGGCACTTCCCCCGGAGGACCAGCTCCTCGACCCGGAAGGTGCCCTCCGTGTCGGCCTCGGAGCCGATCTCCAGCCGCCCGCTCCCCTCGACATCGCCCGCGAAGCGGCCGTTCAAGAGCATCCGGCCCGAGAAGCGGAGGGCGCCCTCCAGCCGGGTCCCGGGACCGAGGAAGGAAACGTCGGCCAGGGGGACGGAGGGATGGGGGGAAGAGGACATGGGACCTCTCCCTCTCTGCCGAAGTGGCTGGAAGGTCCCCACGCTGGGGGAAGGGGCCGCTCGGGGGGGCCGGCTCCCGCATCTTACCAAAAATGGCGGGAGGGCAGAGGAGCAAATTTCCCCCCTCCGGTCTCCTAGCGGGGGCCTTGCCGGAACAGCCAGAAAACCTGCTGGTCCCAGCCCACACGCAGGATGAGGCGATCCTGGCCGCCGGCGACGAACCAGGGCCGGGGCGGGGCCCCCCGGGCCGCGTCACCGGCGCTGCGGGCGGGGCCGGAGGGCCCCCCGGGCCCCAGCCCGAGCCGCTCGCGCGCCGATCGGACGGCCTGCCCCCCCTCGAAGGGCTCGGGCGAGGAGACGAAAAAGAGGCGGTACATCCGCTGCGGCTCGACCATCCGGACGGCGAAGGGCACGAACCGCCCGGGCGCCACCCGCTGGGCCCAGCCCGGACGCTGCGGATCGGAGGAAAAGAGAACCTCCTCGGCCTCGCCCTCCCGGTTCAGGGCGAAGGCGTACACATGGCGCACCCCGCGGGCGGCCATGCGCCCCACGACGAGCGAGTCCGCCCCGACCAGGTTGCCCGCGGCGAGGCGCTTCCGCTGCCCCCCCCTGTCGATCTCCTCCAGCACCACCTCCAAGGCGGGCTCGCCCCAGAAGGGGGGGTGGACGGGCGCCAGGCGGGGCCGGGGAGGGACCCAGGCGGTCAGCGCCTCGTCCGGGACGGCGCCGCGGGGCAGCGCGTCCCGGGCGTGGGCGAGATAGATGCGTCCCGCCTCCACCCGCTCCGGCAGGCCGAAGACATCCTTCAGCCCGCGGGCGTAGTAGATGATCCGGGGGGCCGTGTTCAGCACCACGGCGGCCCACACGCGCACCCGCCCGGGCCCCAGGGCGTAGGCACCGAAGACGGCGGCGTCCGCCTCGAAGATGGAGGCGGCGTAGACGGCCGACTCCTCTCCGTAGGGGCCGCCCCGCGCCCGGGGCCAGAGGCCCCGCAGGGGGTGATCCCCGTCCAGCTCCTCCGAAAAGACCTCGGGCGAAGCCTCCTGCCCCCGCTGCTTCCGCTCAAACGCCTCGGCCCGCCACTCGCCGACGGGGGCGTTTTCGAAAAAGCCGATGCCTTCCTCCTCGTCATCGGGGCGGGGGGAGGAAACCCGCGGCATCCTGGCCTCCTGCCAGGCGACCCCCTCGCCGCCGTCGACGACCCGGAAGCGGGCCGAGCGCGCCAGGGCCCGGCGGACGGCTTCCTCGACCTGGCGGCTGAAGGGGGTCCTGGCTCCGGTGCGGGCCTCGGGGAACCCCGCGACCACCACCCGCAGGACCGCCGCCTCGGCCGGGGCGCGCGGGTCCACGGCCCGGAACCGGCCCACGTTGACGCCGGCTACCTTCACCCCCTCGGCGAGGCCGGCGGCGAGGCGCTCCCCCATGGCCCGGACGGCGCCCGCCCGGCCCGGGGCCTCGCGCCAGGGGATGGCCTCGTGGCCGGCGCAGGAGGCGAGAAGGACAGGAGCCAGCAGGAGACAGAGCCGGGAGAGAGCGCCCCTCATGCCCCTTCCCCCGCCTCCGCCTTGCGGCGGACAGCGTCGAGGGCGGCGAGGGTTTCCAGGAGGGGCCGGAGGTCTTGGAGGGGGATCATGTTGGGCCCGTCGGAGAGGGCCTCGTCCGGGCGCGGGTGGCACTCGAGGAAAAACGCGTCCACCCCCACCGCCGCCGCCGCCCGGGCGAGGGGGGCCACCATCCGGCGGTCCCCGCCGCTGCGGTCGCCGAGCCCCCCGGGGGCCTGGACGCTGTGGGTCGCGTCGAAGACGACGGGCCAGCCCGGCTCGCGCATGAGGACGAGGGAGCGCATGTCGGCCACCAGGTTGTGGTAGCCGAAGGAGGCGCCCCGCTCGGTGAGGAGGATCTGGGCGCAGCCCGCCTCCGCCAGCTTGGCGGCGGCGTGGCTCATGTCCTGGGGGGCGAGGAACTGGCCCTTCTTGACGTTGACGGGCTTGCCCGTCCGCCCCGCCGCCAGGAGGAGGTCCGTCTGGCGGGAGAGGAAGGCGGGGATCTGGAGGGCGTCGAGCACCTGGGCGGCCTCGGCGGCCTCCTCCACCGTATGGACGTCGGAGAGGACGGGCAGCCCCGTCGCCCCGCGCACGGCGGCCAGGATGCGCAGGCCCTCCCGCATGCCCGGCCCCCGGTAGGAGGCCCCGGAGCTGCGGTTGGCCTTGTCGTAGGAGCCCTTGAAGACGGCGCCCATGCCGGCGGCCCGGGCCGCCTCCTTCACCGCGTGGGCGCACTCGAGGGCGAGGGCCTCGCTCTCCAGGACGCAGGGCCCCGCGATGACGGCGGGCGGGGCGCCCCCGCCGATGGGAACGCCCCCGATCCGGACCTGCCGCTGGCTCATGGCCCGGCGCGCCCCTAGTTGAAGAGCTCGCCGCTGGCCTTCTTGGCGGCGGCGATGAAGGCGCGGAAGATGGGGTGGGGGGCGTAGGGCGCGCTCTTGAACTCGGGGTGGAACTGGCAGCCGAGGAAGAAGGGGTGGCCGGGCAGCTCGGCCATCTCGACGAGGCGTTCGTCCGGGGAGAGGCCGCTGAAGCGCAGGCCGTTCTCCTCCAGGGTCTCGCGGAAGGCGTTGTTCACCTCGTAGCGGTGGCGGTGGCGCTCCTCGAAGCGGACGGCCCCGCCGTAGACCTCGGAGGCCAGGGAGCCGGGCCGGAGGATGCCGGGGTAGGAGCCCAGCCGCATGGTGCCCCCCTTGTTCACGTTCTCCTGGCCGGGCATGAGGGCCACCACGGGGAAGGGGGAGTCCTCCCGGAACTCGGCGCTGTTGGCGGAGGCCAGGCCGCAGACGTTGCGGGCGTACTCGATGATGGCGCACTGCATCCCGAGGCAGATACCGAAGAAGGGGACGAGGCTCTTGCGGGCGTACTGGACGGCCTCGATCTTGCCCTCGATCCCCCGCCCACCGAAGCCGCCGGGGATGAGGATGCCGTGGGCCTGGGAGAGGAGGGCCGGGGCCCCGCGCCGCTCGATCTCCTCGCTGTCGACGTATTGCAGGTTCACCTTCACCTCGTTGGCGGTGCCGCCGTGGACGAGGGCCTCGGAGAGGCTCTTGTAGGACTCCTTGAGGTTGACGTACTTGCCCACGATGGCGATGTCGGCGGTGACGGTGCTCTCCTTCACCTTGCGCACGAATTCGCGCCAGATGCTCAGGTCCGGCTCCCGCCCCTGCCCCATCCCCAGGCGCCCGGCGATGATGCCGTCCAGCCCCTCGGCGTTGAACTTGAGGGGGACTTCGTAGATCGACTCCACGTCGATGGCCTCGATGACGGCGCTCGGGGGAACGTTGCAGAAGAGCGAGATCTTGCGCTTGGCTTCGTCCGAGAGGGGCATCTCGGTGCGGCAGAGGAGGATGTCGGGCTGGATGCCGATCTCGCGGAGCTTCATGACCGAGTGCTGGGTGGGCTTGGTCTTGAGCTCCTCGGAGGCCTTGATGAAGGGGATGAGGGTGACGTGGATGTGGAGGACGCTCTCCGGCCCCATGTCGTAGCGGAACTGGCGGATGGCCTCGAGGAAGGGCAGGCT
>Ga0156328_1027_pt1 | contig 22876 bp, 21 predicted proteins | sample RifCSPlowO2_12_FD_107976 | JGI IMG/M metagenome (GOLD analysis project Ga0156328, IMG submission 107976) | Candidatus Tectomicrobia bacterium RIFCSPLOWO2_12_FULL_69_37 | reverse complement strand
CTCACCCCCATCACGTCGACGTTGAAGCAGGCGTGCTCGGCCACCGAGCTGTGGCCGTACTCGAAGATGATGGTCTGGTTGCTCTTGCGCGCCTTCTCCACTTCCCCGCGCGCGACCGCCCGGAGCTCGTCCAGGGCGCGCGGGTCGCGGCTGATGCGGGCGTAGGCGGCGCTGATGGGCTCGGGTGTCAGGTTGTCCCGGCCCAGGAACTCCGCCGTCCGCCGCTGGAGCTCGGCCGCCTGGGAGCGCAGCTCGGCCTCGCTCATGGCGTCGAGACGGCTCTCCTCCCACCCCGTGGCGACGGGCTCGAGGATCTGGGTCTTGAGGTGCCGGAGGAGCTCGATGTCGATGTTGTGGCCGGCCAGGACGATGCGCATGAGCATTCCGTTCGGGGCGGTGAGTCACGCAAGGCGAGGAAGTACGCTGCACCGGATTTTGAAGACAGGGGTATTATGGACCCCAAGGGTGGTAGGTTCAAGGAAATTCCTCGGGCGGGCGGACCCCTGGAGCGTCTAATGCTGGGCGAGCCGGGAAAAGGCGCGCCGGTCCGGCTGAAAGTCCTTCCGGGAGCCGTCCGATTCGAGGGGCCGGTTGCATCGGATGGGCTCCTCTGGGATGATGCGCCCTCCATTCGCGGGGGCGTCCTTTTCCCGGCGCATGTCTTGAGGGGAGAGGGGTTTCCGCATGCCCTGCCGCTGGAGGGCTTCGGCCACGGATCGAAGATTCGCCCTGCCGCCCACGCGGCCTTTTTTGCTTGCCGGCGTTGTCGCCCTCTTGCTTGCGGGCGGGGTATCTTCCTCGTCCGCCGGGCCGGGCGGCCCGCCGGGGATGCCGCGTCCCGCGCCTCTCGTTACCCTCGGCGAGATCGTCCAGCGCGAGATTCGCAGCCAGCTGACCGCCGTGGGCACGGTCGCACCCAACCGGACCTCGGTGGTGAGCAGCGAGATCGAGGGCCGCGTGAGGGAGGTCCCCGTGCGGGAGGGTGACCCCGTCACCGCCGGGAGGAGTGTGCTGGCCTCCCTGCAGCGATCCGATCTGGAGTTCGATCGGCGGATCCTCCAAGCGGAACTCGAGAAGGTCCGCCAGGAGCACCTCCGCCTCCAGCGCATCCAGTTCGCCGAAGCGGGGGGCCTGCGCGCCCGCATGGAGGACTGGGCCGGCCGCCTCCGGCGGGCCGAGGCCGAGGTGCAGCGCGTCCAGGAGCTCGTCGCGAAGCGCCTGGCCGACCGCTCCTTGCTCGACCGGGCCGCCGCCGACCTGGAGAGCACCCGGAAGCAGGCGGCGGAGTCCGCCCAGCTCCTGAAGACGGCCGAGACGGGGTTCCGCCAGGAGGAGATCGCCAAGGCCAAGGCCGACATCGAACGGGTGGAGGCCCAGCTCGCGCGGATCAGGGACGAGATCTCGAAGACGGTCATCCGCTCCCCCCTGACCGGCTTCGTCACGGAGAAGGCGGCGGAGATCGGCCAGTGGGTCCAGAAGGGCGGGCGCGTGGCCGAGGTGGTCGAGATCGGCCGGATGATCGTGCGCGTGCCGATCTCGGAGAACCACGTCGAGAAGATCCGCGCCGGCGACGCCGTGCGGATCGCCTTCGACGCGCTGGGGGGCAAGAGCTTCGCCGGGAAGATCCGCGCCGTCATCCCGAAGGCGGACCCGAAGAGCCGCACCTTCCCGGTCGAGGCGGAGCTCGCGAACACGCCCGACCACGCCATCAAGGCCGGCATGTTCGCGCGCCTGACGATGGAGTACGGCGACGCCGTCCGTGCCCTCCTCGTGCCGAAGGACGCCATCCAGCTCAGGGCCCGGCGCACCTCGGTCTTCGTGTTCGAGGGCGGGAAGGTGCGCGAGGTCGAGTTCACCGCCGGGCGCAGCGTGGATTCCTTCGTCGAGGTGACGGGGGGCGCCCTCCGGGCCGGGATGAGGCTCGTGGTTCAGGGGAACGAGAGCATCGTGGACGGCATGGAGGTGCGCCCGCGGGCCCCTCAGGGCGGCCGGCCCGCTCCCTCCGCCAGCCAGGGAAGCCGGGGATGAGGCCCGCAACCCGCGGGCGCAAAGAGGCGGCGGGCGCTCCTTCGGGAGAAGGCCGCCGCCGGGGGAAGGAATGAAGATCATCCACGCATGCGTCCGCTACCCCGTCACGACGATGGTGGGGGTGATCCTGGCGGTCCTGTTCGGGGTTATCAGCCTCTACCGCATCCCCGTCCAGATGACTCCCACGGTGGACCGGCCCGTCATCACGGTCGAGACCGCCTACAAAGGGGCCGCGCCCCTCGAGGTGGAGGAGGAGGTTTCCAACCGCCTCGAGGAGAAGCTCACCTCGGTCGAGGGCCTCACCCAAATGACCTCGAGCAGCGAGGAGGACCGCTCCCGCGTGATCCTGGAGTTCGACTGGGGCACGAACAAGGATATCGCCCGCCTCGACGTCTCCGAGAAACTCGGCCTGGTCAAGGACTTTCCCATCGATGCCGACCGGCCCAGCATCCAGGCGGTCAATTCCGATGCCGAGCAGCCCATCGCCTGGATCGTCGTGGACACGGACCTTCCCATCAACCAGGTGCGGGTCGAGGGCGACGACGTCATCCGTCCCAAGCTCGAGCGGGTGCCGGGCGTGGGCGCGGTCTGGATGTTCGGCGGGGAGGACCGCGAGGTCCGCGTGACCCTGGACTACGCCGCGATGGGCGCCCGGGGGCTCACGGTGGGGGCCCTGCGGGAGGCCCTGCTGCGGGAGAACCGCAACACCAAGGGCGGCAGGATCGACGAGGGGAAGCGGCGCTACGCGGTCCGCACCGTGGGCAGCTTCACCGCCCTGGAGCAGGTGCGGAACATCATTGTCGCGCAGTCCGCGGCAGGCCCTGTCTACCTGCGCGACATCGCCAAGGTGAGCTTCGATTACGAAGACCCGATCAACCGGATTCGGGTCAACCGAAAGCCGACGATGGGCTTCGGCATCCTGCGCAAGACGGGCGCCAACACCGTCGAGGTGATGGCCGAGGTGAAGCAGGCTATCCAGGCCATCAACCGCGTCTATAACGGGCGCGGCATCCAGCTCCGCCAGGTCTACGACGAGACGGATTACATTTACCAGGCCCGCGGGCTTGTGACCGGCAACATCTACGTCGGCGGGGCGCTGGCCGTGGCGGTGCTGCTCCTCTTCCTGGGGAGCGTCTCGGGCGTCTCGGTCATCGCGGTGGCCATCCCCGTCTCGGTGGTGGCCACCTTCATCTTCATCTACGTCCTCGGGCGCTCGATCAACATTATCTCCCTGGCGGGGCTCGCCTTCGCGGTGGGCATGGTGGTGGACAACTCCATCGTCGTGCTGGAGAACATCTACCGCCACCGCGAGATGGGGAAGGACCGCTGGCAGGCCGCCATGGACGGGGGAGCGGAGGTGTGGGGCGCGGTCCTCGCCTCGACCCTCACGACCCTGGCCGTCTTCATCCCCATCCTCTTCGTCCAGGACGAGGCCGGCCAGCTCTTCCGGGACATCGCCATCGCCATCAGCGTCGCGGTGGGCCTCTCCTTGATTGTTTCCCTCACCGTGGTGCCCATGCTGAGCGCGCGCCTGCTCCGCACCGCTGAGGGGAACACCTGGCTGACCCGGCTCCAGGGCCGCCTCGGCGTGTGCGCGTTCGGAAGCTTCGTCCAGCGCTTGCTGGCGTGGCAGCTCGGCTGGCTGCTGAGGGGGGTGGCGCGGCGGGTGGTATTCGTGGGCTTCCTAACGGCTGCGTCCGTCACCCTGGCGTGGGCCTTCTTCCCGCCCATCGACTACCTGCCGAAGGGGAACCGCAACCTCATTTTCGCTTTCTTCCGCACCCCGGCCGGGCTGAACCTGGACGAGATGGACCGGATGATCAGGGATGTGGAGGAGAAGTTCGCCGGCATGGAGGAGATCGAGCGCTTCTTCGCCGTGGCGCGGACCCAGAACCCGATCATCGGCCTCCTCGCCAAGAACGAGCACACCGACCAGGATTCCATGCGCCGGCTGGTCGGCAAGCTCTCCGGGATGGTCCAGGGGATCCCCGGGGTCCAGGCCTTCGTCACCCAGTCGGAGCTCTTCCGGCGGCGGGGCACGGGCTTCATCGGGGGGGTCAACCTGCAGGTGGACGTGCGGGGGGACAGCCTGGAGGAGATCCAGCGCATCGCGGCGGACATCGAGGGCCGGGCGCGGCGGATGCCGGGCGTGCGCTTCGTCAACAGCAGCTTCGACCTCGGGAACCCCGAGCTCCAGGTGCACGTGGACCGCGAGAAGGCGTCCGACCTGGGCGTCTCGATCCGCGAGGTGGGGGACATCATCGAGACCCTGGTGAACGGCACCCAGGCGGGGCTGTTCCGCGACCAGGGCAAGGAGCTCGACATCGTGCTGCGGGCGCCGCTCGCGGACTTCCGGAAGACGCAAGACCTCTCCAAGATCAAGGTCCACACCGCGGACGGGCGGATGGTCCAGCTAAGCGACCTGGCCGAGATCCGCCAGGCCCTTGGGCCCACCAAGATCGAGCACATCGACCGCGACCGCTCCCTCACCCTCACGGTGAACATCAGCGACGAGATCCCGCTCCAGGTGGCGGTCGATCGCATGAAGCGGGAGGTGCTCGACCCCGTCCGCCCCGGGCTCCCCTTGGGCTACGGAGTGGACGTGGCAGGCCGAGCGAGGGATCTGGCCCGCGCCTGGGACGCCCTCAAGTGGTCGTTTCTGCTGGCCCTGCTGATCACCTATCTGCTCATGGCCTCCCTGTTCGAGTCCTGGAGCTACCCGCTCATCATCATGTTCAGCGTGCCGTTCGCCGCGACGGGGGGAGTCCTCCTCGTCAGCGCCATGAACTGGCTCGAGCCCTCGGTCAAGATGGACACGGTCACCATGCTCGGCTTCATCATCCTCACGGGGACGGTGGTGAACAACGCCATCCTGATCGTCCACCAAGCGCTCAACCACGCGGCCTCGGGGCTCCCCATGCGCGAGGCCATTTTGGAGAGCTCGCGCGACCGGATGCGGCCCATCTTCATGACCACGACCACGACGGTGCTGGGCATGCTGCCGCTGGTCGCGAGCTCGGGCGCTGGGAGCGAGCTCTACCGGGGCCTGGGCGCGGCCATCCTGGGCGGGCTCTCGGTTTCGACGCTGTTCACCCTGGTGATGATCCCTGCGCTCTTCTCGCTGTGGGTGGATTTCCTGGAGTGGGCGCGGCCGGGCCAGACGGAGGCGTCGGTGCAGGCCTTCGCCGAAATGAGCGGACTGGGCGGCGGGGGGAACGGCGCGGCGGCGAGCACGAACGGTGCCCCGGCCGGGTCCCAGGCCCAAACCGATGTCCGGGAAAAGCGGATCTGAGGCGCAACGCCCCGGTCCGTCAGGACTTCCCTTCGTTCTCCGCCAAGAAGGCGTCCACCGCCGCGTTCCACTCCTTGTGGCTGCGCCGGTAGCTGTAGTGCCCCCCTATTTCCAGCAAGACCAGCTTCGAGCCCTGAATCATGCGGTTCATGTCCTCCGCGAAGTAGGGAGGAGTGAGGGCGTCGTCCTTGGCGGCGATGATGAGGGATGGCTTGCGGATGCGGCTCAGGTCGGCGGAGCGGTCGTGGTGCAGGGTCATGTCGAGCCGGGCGGCGAGCACCTCGACCGGCGCGATGGTCTCCTTCTGGCGCCGCTCGAGCGCCAGGAGGTTGTGGTACATGCTGCGGAACTGCGTCCAGCCGCAGGTCCACAGCGAGCTGAACTTGATGTACTCCTCCGGGCCGTAGGCCAGGGCGATCTGCTTGCGCGAGGTCTGGAGGCGGGTCATGTAGGGGTCGGCCCGCGTCCAGGTGTTGGTGAACACGCAGCAGCGCAGGCGGCCGGGGTGATCCAGGGCCAGGTGCTGGAGCACGCAGCCCCCGGTGGAGGTGCCCGCCACGTGGGCGCGCTCCACCCCCAGGGCGTCCAGGAGGGCGACGGCGTCCTTGGCGATCAGCTCGGTGGAGTAGCCGTCCGCCGGCTTGTCGCTCTCCCCCGCCCCCCGGTGGTCGAAGGTGATGCAGCGGTAGCGCTTCGAGAAGTGGGGGATCTGGAAGTCCCAGGCCTCCAACAGCCCCATGAGCCCGGGGATGAAGAGGAAGGCGTCGCCCTCCCCCGTCTCGGCGTAGTTGAGCATCAGCTCTCCGGCTTGGATCCGCGGCATGGGCGTCTCCTCCCTATTCCTTGTCCGAGGCCAGGATCTCGGCGATCTCCACCCGCCTCCCCTCCTTGGCCGAGCGCACCCCTGCGCGGATGACGGCGAGGGAGAGGATGGCCTTTTCCCCGTCCACCTCGGGCTTCGCCTTCCCCCGCACGCAGTCGGCGAACTCATCGAGTTCCTCGGCGATGGTGTCGTTCTTCGTGCAGGGGACGGGCCGGGGCGGGCCCTGCTTGCGGTGGAGGATCCGCAGGCCGTCGAAGAGGGTGTAGTAGGCGGTGGCCTCCTTCCCGTAGATGTTCATCAGGTAGTACTCGGAGGCGGAGGCGTAGCTCGCCGTGAGATTCGAGATGGCCCCGCACTCGTGCTCCATGATGAGGTTGGCCACGTCCGGGTTGTCGCCCGGGAGCACCAGCTGGGCCGTCCGGGCCGAGACGGCCTGGATGGGCCCCACGAGGTACTCCAGGATGTCGATGTAGTGGATGCCGATCTGGAGCATCACCCCGCCCGGCATGGCGTCGGCCTGGTAGCGCCAGTGGCCTGGCTCGAACTGGCCCTCCCGGTCCCGGCTGATGTTGCCCTCGGCCTGGACGAGCCTGCCGAACTTCCCCTCCTCGATGGCCTTCTTCATCCAGCGGAAGTGGCTCTCCCGCCGCCGCTGGTAGCCGACCGAGAGGACGACGCCGGCCTCCCGGCAGGCCTTCGCCAGCGCCCGGCCGTCCGCCACCGTGTGGGCGATGGGCTTGTCGAGGAAGGTGTGCTTGCCCGCCTCGGCGGCGGCCCGGGCGGTCTCCAGGTGCACGTGGTTGGGGGTGGTGTTGAGGACGGCCTCGATCTCCGGGTCTCGGAGGATCTCCTCGTAGGAGGAGGCGGCCCGGCAGCCGTATTTCTTCGCGAAGGCCTCGCGCTTCCCGGCCGAGCGGGTGAAGCAGGCGGCGATCTTCAGCTTGCGCGTCCGCTGGACGGCGTCGGCGAGGACGTCCGACCACCAGCCCATGCCGATGGAGGCCACGCGGACGGGGGATTCGCTCATCGTCTTTCTCCTTGGACCTTGCGGATTCAATGCCGGAGCCGAGGTTAGCAGGATCGCACCCGGCCCGCCAACCGGAGACGCCTCACGCGGGGCTCCCGCGCCGCCGCCACTGCTGGACGAAGGGCCAGGCGATGGAGACGGCGGAGAGGAGGAGGAACCCCAGGCTGATGGGAGAGGTGAAGAAAGTCGAGACGTCTCCCTTCGACGCGGTGAGGGCGACCCGGAGGTTCTCCTCCAGGGGCCGCCCCAGCACGAGAGCCAGGATGAGGGGGACGACGGGCATGCCCAGCCAGCGCATCATCAGCCCCAGCAGCCCGAAGGCGAACATCACGTAGGTGTCGAAGAAAGAATTGCGCAGGGCGAAGCTCCCGATGGCGCACAGGACGGCGATGGCCGGGATGAGGACGGCCTTCGGGGCGTCGAGCACCTTCACGAGGAGCCGCACCCCAAGGAGGGCGATCGCCAGGGTGAAGATGTTCGACCAGAAGAAGGAGAAGATGATGGTGTAGGCGAAGTCCGCCCGCTCGACGAAGAGCATGGGGCCGGGCGCCAGCCCGTGGACGAGGAGCGCCCCGATGAGGATGGCGGTCACGGGGTCGCCGGGGATGCCCAGCGTCATCATGGGGATGAGAGCGCCCCCGCAGACAGCGTTGTTGGCCGACTCCGGGGCGGCCACGCCCTCGATGCAGCCCGTCCCGAACTTCTCGGGGTGGCGGCTGGCCTTCTGGGCGTAGTCGTAACTCAGGAAGGCGGCGATGGGCCCCCCTGTTCCGGGGAGGATGCCGATGAAAGTCCCCACCACCGACCCAATCAGGGTGGGAATGATCATCTCCCTGTAGTGTTTCCAGCGCGGATAGATGGAGCCGAAGCGGGAGAGGGCATTTCCCTTGCCGGTCCCCTTCAAGCTCTCGGCGATACCGTCCGCGAGCTGGGGGATGGCGAAGAGGCCGATGAGGGCGGTAAGGAAGTGAACGCCCTGGAGGAGGTTCACCTCCCCGAACGTGTAGCGCGCCGTGCCCATCAGGGGGTCTTGGCCCACCGTCACGAGGATGAGGCCGATGAGGCCCGAGAGGATCCCCTTCACCACCGACTGCACGGCGAAGCTGGCGATGATGGTGAGGCCGAAGAAGATTAGGCTGAAAAGATCCACGGCCTGGAACTTGAGCGCCACGGCCGCCAGCTGGGGGGCGATCAGATAAAGGCACAGGAGGCTGAACATTCCTCCGAAGAAGCTTGAAAAGATAGCCGTGCCGAGGGCGAGCCCCGCCTCCCCCTTTCGGGCCATCTGGTGGCCGTCCAGGCCCGTGGCCGAGGCCGATGGCGTCCCCGGGATGTTGAGGAGGATGGCCGAGAAGCTCCCCCCCGTCATCCCTCCCGAGTAGATGCCCAGCAGGAGCGAGATGGCGACGTGCGGGCCCATCACGAAGGTGAGGGGCAGCACGATGATGATGCCCGAGCTGATGGTCACGCCGGGCAGCATCCCCGCGATGAGCCCGATCAGGGCGCCCGCCGCCAACGCGGCCAGCGCCTCCGGCGCGGTCGCGCTCAGGAATCCTTCCAGGACGGCGGGGTTCATGCGCTAAAATCCGGGGCGGCGGGGAATGGGACTTGGAAAAGGTAGTGGAACGTCAGGTAGAGAAGCGCCGTCATCCCCACCGACCAGCCAGCGATGTAGAGGGGCCGGTTCTCGCCGGCCACCCACATCAGGGCGGCGAAGGCCAGCGGGGTGGCGAGCAGGAATCCCAAGAAGGGGAGCAGCGCGAGGTAAACCGCCAGGAAGAGAAGGCCCGCCGCCGTGCGTCGAGTGGTGCCCTTCTCCGCCTCGGGCCTCGGCGCATGCCACGGCTCCGCCAGGAGCCCCTGGACGAGGAGGACGGCCGAGAGGCCGAGGAAGCACCAGGTCAAGACCCACGGGAAAAAAGAGGGCCCGGGGACGTTCCCCAGGCGCCGGGGGAGCTGCGCCGTCAGGTAGGCATAAAGCGCCCCGAAAGCGAGGAAACCGACAGCGGCGGTGAGGTTCTTGGTCCGCATGGGCGCCCTGCTGATATCCGGGAGGCAAAGCGCGGGGGCCCGGCCCCGGCCGGGCCCCCCGGAGGCGCGCGGCTACTGCGTCGGCTTCTTCGAGCGGTAGAGCTTCGCTTCTTTCAGGATGCCCTTGACCAGCTTGTCCATCTTGTCGAGATAGGGATCGAACTCTTTCGCGTCCATCGTGTCAATGGTGAAGCCGGCCTTCTTGGAGAAATCCTGCAAGGCCTTCGAGTTCGCCGCCGCCACCATCGCCTTGTAGAGCTTCTCCTTCGCCTCGGCCGGCGTGCCCTTGGGCACGCTCAGCCCGCGGAAGAGATCGATGACCACGGGGTAGCCCAGCTCCGTGGCGGTGGGGACATCCTTGATGAGCTGGTTGCGCTTCTGGCTGGGCAAGGTGAGGATGCGGATCTGCTTCGCCTGGGCCAGCTTGATGATCCCGGTGAGGGGGCCGAACATCGCATCCGTCTCGCCGCTCAGCACGGTCGCGTTGCGGCGCTTCACCCCCACGGGGAGGTGGATCACCTTGCAGTTGGCCGCGTTCATCACGGCGACCGCGGCGATGTGGGTGGTGCTGCCCGTGCCGGCGTTGGCGATCTTGAGGACGCCCGGCCGCTTCTTGCAATCCTCGACGAAGTCCTTGAACGTCTTCCACTTGGCGTCGGCCTTCACGGCAAAAGGCATGGGCTGGTACTCCACCCGGCCGATGTGGTCGAACGCGTCGTGGTCGAAGGGGACGTTGCCGATGTTCGTCGAGGTGAGGATGGAGGTGGAGTTCCAGGCCACGGTGTAGCCGTCCGGCTTGGCGTTCTTCACGAGGGTGTAGGTGATGGCGCCGCCGCCGCCCTCTTTGTTGATGGGCACGACGGGCTGGCCGAGCGCCTTGGTCATCTCCTGGGCGAGGAGGCGCCCCTCGATGTCGGCGCTGTCGCCCGCGCCGAAGGGGATGATGAACTCGATGGGTTTCGTGGGGTAGGCCGCTCCCGCGGGGGCGCTCCAGGCGCACGCGGCGAGGAAGGCCACCAGGATCAGCCACATCCGGCACGTTCTGCTCATGATCGATCCTCCTTGGCGGCGACCCGTCCCCGGCGCGCGGGCCGGATCAGCCGATTTTGAATCCCGCGCCAACTGCCGCGACCGCCGCCCGCGCGATCGACTCGTCCTGATCCCAGTCCCCGCCGCTCACCCCGATCCCCCCGAGGCACTCCCCGCCCACGACGACGGGGAAGCCCCCCTCCATCGCGGTCCAGCGCTCAGGCCCGGCCGCGAGGGCGAGGCCCAAGGCGTGCAGGGTGTCGAGGTTCTGGGCCTGGGCCCCCTGGGTGGTGGTGGGCCGCTTGTTCGAGGCCGCGCACACGGCCTTGGTGGTGGAGGAATGGACGGTGTGGAAGCGCCCGCCGTCCATCCGCTCGAGCACCAGGAGGTGGCCTCCGGCGTCCACGATGGCCACGGTCACGGGGATGCCGAACTCCTCCGCCTTGGCGATCGCCGCCGCCAGCATCTGCTTGGCGCCGCGCGTGGTGAGGCGCTGGGCCGGGGCGAAGGGCATGAAGGCGCTTCCTCCGGTTCGGTTTTCGAAATCGTGGCGGATTGCGCCCAACCAACGGTGAAGACGGCGGCCAAGAGCAAAGTTGCGAGGCCAACAATCTAAGTGGCCGGTAACGCCATGTCAACCAATGGGCTCGGGTGATGGGGGCGGGCAAGTGGTATAAGCTTCCCCCGGGCCGGACGCTCATCGGATTTCGGAGTAATGTCCGCGGCCAGGGGGGAAGGGAATGAGGGGGCTCCGGCTCTTTCTCGAAGAGATCGCGCGCGCGGGGGGGAAGATCGCCCTCGGCCATTTCGGCCGGGTCCGGATAGAGGCCAAGGGCGAGAGCATCGTCTCCGAGGCCGACCGGGCGGTGGAGCGGCACCTCCTCTCGTGCATCCGGTCCAAGTTCCCCGGCGACTACATCCTCGCCGAGGAGAGCGGGGTGAACGGCTCGGCGCGTCCCGGCCCCGCCACCCGGTGGTGGACCATCGATCCCATCGACGGCACCGGCCCCTACCTCAGCCGGCTTCCCTTCTGGTCGGTCGAGGTAGCCTGCCTGCGCGGCTCCCGGGTGGAGGGCGCGGTCGTCCACATGGCCGCTCTGGGGGAGATGTTCACGGCGGTGGAGGGGGAGGACGCGCTTCGCAACGGCCGGCCGCTCGCGCCCCTCCCGTCCGGCCCGCCGGAGGCGCACAGCTACCTCTTCGTCCCGTGCCGGGAGGTCGAGGGGCTGGGCATACGCTATGGGGGCAGGCGCCTTTCGCTGGCCGCCGCCTCGGTGGCTCTAGCCTACACCGCCGCCGGCTCCGCCTTCGGCGCCGTGCTGGAGCCCAACTGCGCCTACGATTTCGCCCCGGCGGCCTTCATCCTCGAGCGCGCGGGCGGCGCGGCGCGCTACCTCTCGGGGAAAGAGATCGACTACGCCGAGCTGGCGGACGGCCGCCTCGCCCCCGAGCCCGTGGTGGCCGCCCCGGCGGCCCAGGTGGGTTGGCTCCAGGGCCAGGTGAGCTGGGGCTGAGCCCCTACATCCACATCCCCGCGCGCTGCATGAGCTGGTCGAGGGCGAAGGAGACCCGGTCGGGCACCTCCACCGGCGCCATGTGGCCCGATTCCCCGAACACCTCGAACGCCGAGTCCGGCAGGCCCTCGTGGATCTCCCGCAGGACCGGGACCGGGATGAGCTGATCCTGCCCTCCCGCCAGCACCGCGCAGGGCGCCCGGATCTCCCCCAGCCGCGGCCTCATGTCCTCCCGCCGCCGCATGGCGTCGAGGAGGGAGCAGAGGTTCCTCGGGAGCTGGGAGGCGATCACGCGGTGGTGCTTCTGGACGCCCTCGGCCCCGGATGCCTGGTAGGTGGCGGAGAAGAGCTGGGGGATGAACCGGCTGGCGAAGGCCTCCGATCCCTCGTCGTCGATGAACCGCATCGTCGCCAGGCGAGCCTTCCGCTGCTCCTCCGTCTCGCCGGCGGCGCGGGTGCAGACGAAGGCCGCCGCCCGCACCTTGAGGGGGTGGCGGATGGCCATGCGGCTGAGGATCATCCCGCCCATTGAGAAGCCCGCCACGGCGGCGGCGGGGATGCCGAGGGCCATGAGCAGCCCGGCCGCGTCGTCCGCCATCTGCTCCAGGGAGGTCTCGACGTCCGGGTTCTCCGTCCGCCCCAGGCCGCGCTGGTCGGGCGCGATGACCCGGTAGCTGCGCGAGAGCGCCTCCAGCTGGGCGTCCCACATGGTGTGATCCAGCGAGAAGCCGTGGAGCAGCAGGAGCGGCGGGCCGCTCCCCGCTTCCTCGTAGGCGATTCGGATGCCGTTGGCGCGGACGGATTTCATGGTTTCCTCCGGTGGTGCGCGGAAAGGCGCGATGGCCGCGTCGCCGTGATCGTGCTTTCAACCTCACCGGGAAGAGTGCGGGGTCCCGTTCCCTTTTTCGTGACCGCTGGCTGTCTCTTGAAGAGCGGGGAGCCGGAAGGCGGGCAACTCCCCCAGCGCCAGTTCGATCTCCTCGCGCACCCACGGGTGGGGTTCGCTGGCGAGGCGCCCCTCCAGGCCCGGGCGGATGGCGTCCCCGCCCAGCCGCCGCCCGATGCGGCCCAGCGCCCAGGCGGCGTGCCCCCGGGCGAGGGGCTCGCGGTGGCGCAGGGCGCGCATCAGGGGAGCGACCGCCTCCCCGCCACCCGTGTTGCCGGCCGCCACCGCCACGTTGCGCAGGAAGCCGTCGTAGCGCGACCGCATGACGGGCGTCCCGCGGAAGCGCTTGGCGAACGCCTCCTCGTCCATCTCCAGGAGATCGAGCAGGTCGGGGGAGCGGACGCCGGTCCGGGGCGCGAAGCGCGGCTCGGAGGCCGGAGGGGTGTCCGCGTTCCAGGGGCAGACCTCCTGGCAGATGTCGCAGCCGAAGAAGTGGGCGCCCACCAGGGGCCGCAGCTCGCGCGGCATGGGCCCGCGCAGCTCGATGGTGAGGTAGGAGATGCACCGCCGCGCGTCCACCACCCCCGGCGCCACGATGGCCCCGGTCGGGCAGGCCTCAATGCAGCGGGCGCAGGTGCCGCAGTGCTCCTCGGCGAATGGGGCGTCCGCAGGGAGAGGCCGGTTGAGGAGGAGGGCGCCGAGAAAGAAATAACTCCCCAAGGCGCGGTGGAGGAGAAGGGAGTTCTTGCCCTGCCAGCCCAGGCCCGCGCGCACGGCGAGGTTGCGTTCGAGGATGGGGCCGGTGTCCACGTAGCTGCGCCCGTCCATCCCCGGGTCGAGCTCCTTCAGGTCGCGCAGGAGGCGGAGGAGGCGCTTCTTGAGGAACTTGTGGTAGTCCCCGCCGTGGGCGTAGGAGGCGATCTTCCCGGGCAGGAGGGCCGGGGAGGGGAGCGCCTCCTCTGAGCGGTAGCGGATGGCCACCACCAGGGCGCTCCGGGTCTCGGGCCACACCCGCCGAAGGTCGGAGCGGACCTCGGGCCGGCGGCGGAGGTAGGCCATCTCCCCCTCGTAGCCCAGGCCGAGCCACTCCCGGTAGCGGTCGTACGCCTCCTCCAGCTCCGGGGGGGCGATCCCCGCGAGGTCGAAGCCGTGCCGCCGGGCGAGGTCCTTGGCCGCCCGGGCCAGCTCCGCCGGGGAATGCTCCGCCACCGGGCGAGGGAGGTCCATCAGGGGCGCCCCTTCCGCGCGACGTACTGGAGCTGGGCACGGACGGTGAGGGTGGTCCCGCCTCCCTCCAGGTAGGCGAGGAGGGCGTCCCAGCGCCCGTCCTCGCGCCAGCGGGGGACAGAGCGGCCGCCCTGGAAGAACTGCTCCACAGCCTCGCGCGGCTCGCGGAAGCGGAGCACGTCCCGCTCCACGCGCTGGAAGAGCGGGGTGAAGCCCAGGGAGGCGAGGAGGTGGTCCGTCTCCTCCTCCCTCAGGGCGAAGCGGCTCGCCCGGCCGGTCTCTTTCCAGAGGTCGGGGTGGAAGGCGACGAAGGCGAAGACGCCGCCCGGAGACAAGGCGCGCGAGGCGCGCTCGGCAATGGCGGGGCTCATGCAGAGATGGGCGGTCACGACCCCGGGCGCGCGCCCGCCGAGGAAGGCGGCGTACTCCTCCCCCTCGGCGTCGCCCCGGATGAACCGGGCCCCCTGGAAACCCATCCGGCCCGCCAGGCCGCGGGCCTCGGCGAGCGGGGCCTCCTCCCGATCCACCCCCGTGGACCAGCCGGAGGGGAACCAGCGGCAGGCGAGGGCCCAGGCCATCCTTCCCCGGCCGCACCCGACGTCCAGGTGTCCCGCCCCCAACGGGAGGGCGCCGCGGAGGGCCTCGAGCCAGGCCTCCCCCATCCCGGCGTGGAGGCCGGGGTCTTCCCCAGGGGAGAAGGCCCGCACGCGCGTCTCGCGCTGCCAGGCGGCCGGGATCGGGGGAATCCCCACGCGTCGCTCTCCTTTTTCCGGCGGCGGGACAGGGCAAGAATTCGAGGCCTCTCCTTCTTCGGGCAGGAGGGGTTCCGTCCGCCCCGCGGCTCCGCGCCGGAAGGGAGATCTTGGTCAGGGGCTTCCCGCCCTGTCAAGAAGAGAGCCCGTGCGGGACCGGGGAGGGCGTTTGGCGCATTGGAGGATTGGTGATACCTAATCCATCTTCCAGGACCGGCCCGCGCGCCGAGGAGGGGGGATGGACGGAGAGGACCGCACGCTTTCCCATCAATCCGCGAGCGGGGAGGACGGTCTGCGCCGCCGCCGGCGCATCTTCTGGGCGGTGGCCGGGGGCGCGTTTCTCCTCGCCGTCGCGGCCTTGTTCTTCTACGGCGAGATCGCCGCGGGCGTGCGGTTTCTCATCCAGGTCCAGGAGCGGAAGCAGAGGTTCCGCAGCTGGATCGGCTCCTTCGGCCCCTGGGCGTCCCTCGTGTTCATCGGGCTCCAGGTGTTCCAGGTGGTCTTCTCTCCCATACCGGGCGAGCTGACGGGCTTCCTCGGCGGGTACGTCTTCGGCGCCTGGCCCTCAGTGGCGTACAGCACCGTCGGGCTGAGCGCGGGAAGCTGGCTCGCCTTCCTGCTGGGGAGGTGGCTGGGACGGCCCTTCGTGGAGAAGCTCATGTCCCGCGCCGTCCTGGACAAGTTCGACTTCCTGATATCGAGCCGGGGGGCCCTGTTCGCCTTCATCTTCTTCGCCATCCCCGGCTTCCCCAAGGACTACATGTGCTACCTGCTGGGCCTCAGCCCCATGCGGACGGGGACGTTCCTCTTCGTGGCGACGGTCGGCCGCGTTCCGGGCACGGTGATGCTGAGCCTCCAGGGGGCGAACCTCTACCAGGAGCGCTACGGCCTCCTGGCGGGGATCTTCGCCGCGGCTCTCCTCCTGATCCTGCTCTGCGGGTATTTCGCTGAGCCCATCCGGCTCTGGCTGCGGGGGAAGGTGGAGAAGTGAGCCCCCTCAGGTCAGCGTGAGATAGAGAAGCACCAGCGGCGTCGTGACCATGCTGAGCGCCGTCCCGGTGAAGACGATCGAGGCCGCGAGCGGGCCCTCGTTCCCGTAGCGCTCCGAAAATATATAGTTGAGCACGGCCGGCGGGCTCGTCGAGACGAGGAAGAGCGCCGCCCGTGCGGCGCCCTCCAGCGCGAAGGCGCGGGAGAGCGCCCAGGCGGTGGCGAAGCCCAGCGTGAACCGCAGCGCCGCCGTGAGGAGGCTCAGGCGCAGGTCCGCGATCCGGATGGACCGAAGCCGGTAGCCCAGGGAGAACAGCTCCAGCGCGAACATCCCCCGGCCCGTCAGGTGGGTGAAGCTCAGCAGAAAGGCCGGCACGGGAAGGGCCAGAAGGGAGACCAGGATGCCGGCCGCAGAGGTGTAGAGCGCGGGCATCCGCAGGGTTTCCGACGCCTGGGAGCGGCCCCCGTGGAGCATGATCCCCACCGTGAACACCAAGAACACGTTCGGGATGGAAAGTAGAACCACCTGGGCCAGGCCCTCCTCCCCGAAGGCGAGGAGGGCCAGCGGGTAGGGGAGGGTCACGGTGTTCATGATCATCACCGAGGGCACGAAGGCGCGGGGCCGGATGCCCGCCGCCCGGCGGATCGCCAGGGCGGCGGCGCCCGGGATGAGCTGGATGGCGAGGGAGAGCCCAGCCGCCTGGAGGAAGTCTCCCGCCGCGATGCGCTGGCGCGCGAGGGAATCGAACATGAGTGCGGGCGCGAGGAGGAAGAGGATGATCTCGGCGGTGAACTTGACGTCCACCTTCCGCCAGCGCCCGTAGGCGAAGCCCGCCGCCGTGAGGGCCAGGACGGGGAACATGATCTCCAGGACGCGGAGGAGATAGGCCATCTTTCCCTTTCACCCGCCGGAGAGCGGGGCCACGGCGAGCGAGTATAGCGGGGGGCTCCCGGCGGGTACAGAGAAGGGGGCCGGATTGCGGCCCCCGCCCCGGGCGGGATAGCCTTCCGGGGAGCCTCGGCGGTCGTCGCGGACCATTCCTCATCAAGGAGACGGGCAGATGCCGGCCATGGATCACATCGGGTACGCCGTCCGCAGCGCGGACGGGAAGCGGGAGATGATGGAGAGGCTGCTCGGGTTCAGGTTCCTCGAGCGCAGGGTGTACGAGCGGCCGGCCGGCAAGGCCACCCTCGACTTCTACGAGGGCCAGGGCTCGGTGTTCGAGCTCCTGGAGAACAGCAACCCCGAGACCCCGATCAACCAGTTCATCGCCGCGCGGGGCGAAGGCCTCCACCACATCTGCTTCCGGGTGGACGACCTCCGCGCCGTCATGGCCGAGTGGGAGGCCAAGGGCGTCAAGTTCACCATGAAGCCCCTGTACGGCTCGCGCGGCGGGGTCATCACCTTCACGGACGCCTCCACCACCGGTGGCCTCGCCATCGAGCTCGTCCAGTACCTCAAGGCCGGCGAGCCCGTCCCGGACTGGGCGCAGAAGTAGCTCCTAGGCCTGCCCGGCCCGCACCAGGCCCGTGGGGGCCTCCCCCCGGAAGAAGCGGCGGATGTTCTCCAGGGCGGCGGGGATGTCCACGTCCCAGGAGCGGTTCGATCCCGCGCCCAGGTGGGGGGTGAGGACCACGTTCGGCAGCGTCCGCAGGGGGCTGGACTCGGGCAGAGGTTCCCAGCAGTAGACGTCGAGGCCGGCCATCCCCAGCTTCCCCTCTTTCAAGGCTTGCGCCAGAGCGTCCTCGTCGATCAGGGCGCCGCGGCCCACGTTGACGAGGATGGCCGTGGGCTTCATGCGCGCGAGCTGGGCAGCGCCGATGATGCCCTCGGTCTCGGGGGTGTGGGGGACGGCGAGGACGACGAAGTCCGAGGCGGCCAGAAGTTCCTCCACGGGGGCGTAGCGCATCCCCAGGCGGTACTCCGCTTCCGGGGTGTGGCGCGTCCGTTGGCAGTAGAGCACTTTCATGTCGAAGGCGCGGCAGCGCTTGGCGATCTCCATCCCGATGTCGCCCATCCCGATGATCCCGGCCGTCGCCCCGAAGAGCTCGGCCATACCGGGGATCTGGGCCCAGTTTCCGTTGAAGTTCCACTGGCTTGTCTGGAAGGGCTCGATCCCCATCTTCGTGTGGGCGGCCTCTATGACAGCGCGATGGCCGGGGATGAGCTTGCGCGCGCAGGCCAGCATGAGGAGAAGCGCCTGCTCCGCCACGCTCGCGTTGCGCATCAGCGGCAGGGTGGCGACCGGGATTCCCAGGTCGGCGGCGGCGGCGAGGTCGATGTTCTTGCAGGTGAGGCCGTGCTTCTGGATGAACTTAAGCCGCTTGGCGGACCGCAGGACCTCCCGGCTCAGGCGGGACATGTAGCAATAGACGGCGTCGGCCCCGGCGATGGCGGCCCCGAGCGCCTCGGGGGTATCGGCCTCGGGGAAACTCATCTCAAAGCCGGCCGTGGCGGGGCTCTTGCGGACCCGATCGAGAAACATCCCCGAGCCGGCATCGGCCACCATGAGACGGGTGGGAGAGAGCATGCTGGGCTCCTTCGCGCGATGGCATGAACGGCGACGCGCCGCCCGTGGGGGCGGCGCCTCGTCCGGGGGCCAGGGTCGCCCGGGAAAGGGAGCGCATGCAAGCGGAGGGGTGATGTTCCATCTGCCGGGACGTGCAAGGGAATCTTTCCCGTTTCGTGAAACCTTTTCTTGGGAAATGGGTTGAAGAGATAGAAAAAGTCGATGCATTCTGATATGTGACAATCATGTGAAAAATCCCTTTGGGGAATTCGATGGACATCCGCCAGCTGGAAGTCTTCTGCCAGGTCGTCAAGTCGGGGAGCTTCTCCCGGGCGGCGAAGGCCCTTGGGCTGTCCCAGCCCACCGCGAGCGAGCACATCAAGATCCTGGAGGAGGAGCTGGGGACCCGGCTCTTCGACCGCCTGGGGCGGCGCGTCCAGCCCACCCGGGCGGGGCTGCTGCTCCAGGGGCACGCCCAGCGGATCCTCCAGGAGCGGGACAAGGCCAAGACGGCCATCGAGGAGTTCCTGGGCATCGTGCGGGGCCACCTCACCTTGGGCGCGAGCACTATCCCCGGGGGCTTCCTCCTCCCCGGCATGCTCGGGAGCTTCGCGGAGCGCTATCCCGAGACCACGGTGAACATCCAGGTGCTGGGCTCCGGCCGGGTGGTCAGCGGGGTGCTCGAGGGGGAGTTCCAGATCGGCTTCACCGGGGCCCAGGTCCCGAACAGCCAGCTCATCTACCGCTTCTACGCGCGGGACGAGCTTCTCCTCGCCGTGCCGCCCGCGCATCCGCTGGCCGGGCGGAAGCGCATCCGCGCCGAGGAGCTGGAGGGAGTGAGGCTCATTGTGCGCGAGGAGGGCTCCGGCACGCGCTCGGTGGCGGAGGCGCGCCTGCGCGACCTGGGCTTCGAGATGCGGGCCGGGCAGGTGGCCGCCGTCCTGGGGAACCCCCAGGCCGTCCGAACCGCCCTCAGGTCGGGGGTGGGGGTGGCGGTGGTCTCGCGCTTCGCCGTGCGGGAGGACTTGGCGAGCGGCACCCTCCGGGAGGTGGAGATCCAGGGCTTCGAGTGCTCCCGGGAGTTCTTCTCCGTCGTCCACAAGGCCCGCAGCCTGAGCCCGCTGGCCCGCAGCTTTCTGGATTTCGCTCACGCTTCGCCCCCTCCTGGCTCCTGAGCCTGCGCTGGGCATTATTTTCCCGTTCGGCCCTGGGCGGGGTCCCGGAGCGCCCGCCGGAGGGGCCGTTTTTGGGGCACGGAACTTGCTTTGCCGGAAAGGCGAGCCCGGATCGGAAGGCTGTAGGCGCCGGGCAGGGGAGGGCAGGGGATGACACTCGAGGGCTGGCGGCGGACTTCGCTCCGCGGCGGCCGGGCCGCCCGGGCGGCCGCCTTGGCCGCGATGGTTCTCTCCCTGGGGGCGTGCGCCTCCCAGGCGCCGGTGGCGGCGCAGGAAGCCCCCGGGACGCGGGTGGTGCTCCGGTCCATCCCGCGCCATACCCAGTTCGCGCCCCTGACCGAGTGGGTGTACCTGTGGGATCGTCCCGGCGGGCCGTCCGCCCGGGCGGTGCGGGTGGCCAGGGTGCCTTCCGGGACCCTGGGGCTGATGGTGGAGAACGAGCCGCCCCGGTCCTTCGCGTCCGATTTCTTGGACGCCATCGGGGCGGACAATACGGCCCGCCTACCCGTCGGCTGGGTGAAGGTGGCGACCTCCCGGGGGGACGGATGGGTGCGCCTGGAATTCGTGGAGCTGAGATAGGCCCGGCGCGCGGACGCCGCGATTGACAGGCCGGTTCCCCCCTTCATACGATACCTCGAGCGAGAGGGAGGCGTAGGTTCCCGCGCCTCCCCTTTTTTTGGTTTCGAGGGAAATCTCCCATGCGCGGATGGCGGGTTGGGCTTATGATCGCCGCCTTGATCGTTGCGGCTGCGGAGGGGTTTCTCCCGGCCCGGGCGGCCGACCCCGCCCAGGTGCTGAAGGAGCGCCTCGCCACCATGAAGGCGATCAACCAGGCCATGCGCGAGATCAAGGTGTACTCGGGCAAGGGCGACTTCGCCAAGGTGCTCCCGGCCGCCCAGAAGGTGGCGGACCTCACGGCCGCGATCCCCGGCCTCAGCCCCGAGGGCAGCCACACCGGGAAGACGCGGATCAAGCCCGAGGTGTGGAAGAACTTTGGCCACTACAAAGAGCTCAGCGGGAACAGCGTCCAGGAGGCCAAGAAGCTGATCCAGGCGGCCGGGAAGAAGGACCGCGCCGCCGTGCTCAAGGCCTTCTCCGACCTCGCCAACAGCTGCACCGCCTGCCACGAGCCCTACCGCGTCCCCAAGAAGGGGGATTGATGATCCGCCGCCTTCTCGTGCTGCTGCCGGCCCTTCTCCTCTCCGCCTGCACGGCGTATCCCGCCGGCCCCCAGATACCGGGCCGCCGGGGGCTCGCCCTCGCCATGGAGCGGTTCGGAGCCGCTACGGCCTGGCAGGACTGGCCCCTCCTTCTGGACGCCTTCTACCTGCCCGAGCACGCCGAGGAGGTGAAGCGCGCCTACGGCGGGGACATCGCCAAGTGGTTCCAGGCCGGCAAGGAAGTGGGCACCCTGGCGGGGGAGCTGGGCCAGGCGCGGCGCATCTGCCCTCTCGCTTTCCGGGAGAAGTACTACTCCCCCCGCTTCGAGCCCCACTTCGTCGTCTACTACCGCGTCCAGAAGGAGCCATGCGAGGAGCTCCTGAGCGGCGAGGCCCCCCCCGCCCTGGCCATGGGCCAGATGGAATGGGGCTACGAGGTCGAGGGCCGGCGCTGGGTGCACCTGCGCCCGCTGAACGGGGCCCAGCCCGGCAAGAAGTGAATTTCCGCCGGGAAAACCCGTAATCCCCCTGACGGCTCCCGCCCCGCGGCGAAAAAGCGCGGTGTTATCCATACAAAATACCCCCCGGACTATCCCGTATTATCCCGGAAATCCCAGGACGCCCCCCGGAGGGAGGGCATTTTGCCGCTGGAATTTCCTGGAAAACGGTAGAACTTTCATTTTCGCCTCGCACGATCTGAATCTGCAGGGGCGAGGCGGCTCGACTGAGCTCGCCGAAGTCATGCCTCGCCCCTGCGGACGGATAGCCACGGCTCCCCGGGGCGGAAGCCCGCCTGGGGGCAAGATACGCCCTTCTCGTCCGGAGGCTCTTACCTCAAATTCCCTCAAGTTCCGGCACGGGCGCGCCGGCCGCTCAGTCCACGAAGACCTTCCCGCTCTGGTAGGGCCCGCCGCAGCCGCCGTACCCGCCCACGCCGTGGATGGGCTCGGTGTCCGAGGTGTTGAGGGTGGAGTGGATCTCCCCGCGGGGGATGGAGATGAAGTCCCCCGGCCCGGTGGCGAATTCCTTTTTCTCCCTGCCGATGCGCCAGAGGGCCTTGGGGCCCGAGAGGTGGTACCAGATGAGGTCTCCGTTCGCGTGGTAGTGGGGCCGGCTCTTCTGGGCCGGGGGGAAGATGGTGCGGTAGAGCGTCACCGTCTTCACGCCGCAGGTTTCCTCGGTCAGCCCGTAGTGCATCTCGAAGCCGGGCTCGTAGACCAGGTCCGGGTCCTGGTTCTGGTTGCGCACCACGACCGCCATCCCCGCCTCCCTCCCCATGACAGGGGCGCCGGGGCCCGCGCCCGCGGCGCCAACGGAATTTCCCTCGCGAGGGGCCCAAGCTAAGGAAAAAGGCCGGCGGCCGTCAACGCGGCCCGCCGCCCGTCGCGGGTTGCTTGTGAATCCCCGGCGCTGCCAGTACAATCAGTCTGCTCCGGACCACCGAGCGTCTGCGCCCCCGCCTGCGGGCGGGGTGCGCCTCTTTATCGGGAGGGAGGAAAACCAAGATGAAGCGCTTTGGATTGGTATGGCTTGCCGCCGTTCTGCTCCTGGGGCTTGCCGCGGCCGGCGGGGCGGCCGCCGCGCCCACGACGCTCAAGCTCGCCGCCGCGATCAACATCGGCAACATGCCCTTCTACGCGGCGGTGGACAAGGGCTTTTTCGCCAAGCACGGGATCGACCCCAAGCTCCAGCTCTTCGCCTCGGGGGCCGAGATGAGCAAGGCCCTGAACTCGGGCCAGCTGGACATCTCCGTCGCGGCCATGTCCAACATCCCCGTGGCGCTCGAGCGCGGCCTCAAGGCGCGCGCCTTCGTGGCCTTCACCGGCTCGGCCTACACCAACCCGGCCGACGACAACCTGCTGGCCATCGTGGTGCGGCCCGATTCGGGCATCAAGACCCTCGCCGACCTCAAGGGGAAGAAGGTCGGCGTCACCTTCGGGGCGACGAACGACTTGTTTCTCCAAGAGACCTTGAAGAAGCACAACATCCCCCTCTCGGCCCTCAACCGCATCAACGTCCCCCTCTCCAGCCCGGTGGGCCTCTTTGACACGGGCGGGGTGCAGGCCATGGTGATGTTCGAGCCCCAGAACACCATGATGCTCGACAAGGTGAAGGGCGCGGAGGTCCTCCAGCGGGGCGGGGGCGTCGTCTGCTTCTGCTCCCAGGTCCACGGCCTGCCCGACCGGGTCTACAAGGACCGCCGCCTCACCCAGCAGATAACGGACGCCGTGGCGGAGACCGACGCCTGGCTGCGGGACCCGAAGAACCTCGATGAGGTCAGCGTGATCGCCGCGCGCTACATCCGGGGCCTCGACGCCGGCATCGCGAAGCGCATCTTCAAGTTCACCAGCTTCGACCCCCGCATCGGAAAGAACACCTACCTCGCGTTCAGCAAGACGGTGAGCCAGCTCATCGCCCAGAAGAAGATGAAG
>Ga0156328_1103_pt1 | contig 23089 bp, 23 predicted proteins | sample RifCSPlowO2_12_FD_107976 | JGI IMG/M metagenome (GOLD analysis project Ga0156328, IMG submission 107976) | Candidatus Tectomicrobia bacterium RIFCSPLOWO2_12_FULL_69_37 | reverse complement strand
CTCGGGCGTCGCCTCCATCCCCATCGTGAGCGGCCTCCTCGCGGGCGGCATGAGCCCCGGCGCCGCCATGGCCTTCCTCATCGCCGGCCCCGTCACCACCGTCTGCGCCGTGGGCGCCGTCCTCGCCCTCGTGCGCGGGCGCGCCTTCGCCCTCTACCTGGGCTCCGGCATCGGCGGATCATTGGCGGCGGGGTACGCCTTCCAGTGGATCATGGGGTAGCGGGGGGAGAAAACACCGATTTTGTAGGGGCGACCGCTGGCCGCCCCTGCGGCCCCGTCTCCCCCCATCCCGTCGTTTGAGGGAATTTGAGGCAAGAGCTTCTCCCCTCCCCGGCCTATATTCCCCCCGGGGGCGCGGCGCCCCCGCCCCCCCATCCCCCCCTTAACTAAGGGAGGGCGCGGGGGGGGCGTCCTTTGCCATCGGGGACGTGCGGGGTCCGTAGGGGCGAACCTCGTGTTCGCCCCGGTTCCCCAGCCAGGGGGCGATGACGAGCATCGCCCCTACAGACCCATGAAGGCGCCCTGGTGCAGGTTCCGTCTGCAGGGGCGACCGGCCTTCAGCAGGCCGAAGCCGGCGAAGGCCGGCCGGTCGCCCCTGCGAATGTCCAGAGGGGATGAAAGGTGCCCACGTTTTTCACGGGCGTTCACGCGGGGAAAAAGGAGGGTGTCCGGGGTTTTCCGGGACATTCCGGCGGGAAAAATAGGCGGCGCCCCAGAACTGGAAGGGGAAAATGAAAGTTTCATCAATTTCCACTACATTCCACCGGAAAAAAATGGGCGCAGGGTCAGTTCACCCCCCCATCCCCCCCCTTAACCAAGGGGAGGCACAGGGGGGTCGTTCCTTGGCAATGGGGGGCGCGAGAGACGAAAGGCCGTCTGGGGGTTTCCGGGATAATACGGGGTATTCCGCAGTGATTTTTTTTCGCGCGGGCTTTTTCACCGCCCCCCGGCGGGTTTTGTGGGGAGCTTGTCCGGCTTGTGGGGGCCCCAGACGCGGCGGAAGTAGCTGTCGGCCAGGTAGAGGGCGCCGGCGGGATTGTGGGCGAGGACGCGGTCCTTGGCGACGAGGGTGGTGGCGAGGCCCTGGGAGTGGCGGAAGAAGAGGCTGTCGTGCCCGACGCAGAGGCCGAGGACGACGTTGAGCTCGCAGCCGGCGCGGTTCAGGAGCTCGGCCTGGGAGATGGGGTTGCAGAGCATCTCGGGCTGGCCGGGGCGGACCTTCTCGGCGTCGGTGAGGCCCACGGCCTCCTTGGGGATGTCGCCGTTCTTGCAGGCGGCGGAGACGGCCTCGAAGCCGTGGCTCTCCAGGACGGCGCTCAGGACGCGGGCGAGGTCGACGAAGCTGATGCAGGTGGCGATGCCGATCTTCCGGAAGCCCATGCGCTTGGCGAAGGCGCAGATCTCCTCCACCCGGGTCCACTTGCAGTAGCCCTCGCTCTCGACGCGGGCGGACTCCTGGGCGACGCGGAGGGTGAAGGGATCCGAATACTTCTCGCGGGCCGCGCGGAGGGCCTCGGGGCCGGTCTTGGAGGGGCAGAAGCCGGGGCCGCGCTCGGCGGACTCGCCCTGGCGGCAGGCGCGGACGGTCTCGGGGCAGTAGGCGCAGCCGGGGTCCTCGTAGGGCACGGGGCCTCTCCTCCTCCGCGGCGCCTCAGGCGGCGGGGGCGGCGTGGTTCTTGAGGACGAGGATGGTGGGCTCGACCCGCACCCGGGAGACGATGGAGTGGGTGATGAGGCAGTCCTTCTCGGCGAACCCGATGACCTCGCGGGCGAGGGCGCGGTCGCCGTCCGGGGGGAGGGCGACGCGGGCCTTGATGGCGATCTCGGTGAAGAGGAACTGGCCGTCCGGGCGGGCGAGGGTGCCCTCGGCCTCGGCCTCGAAGGCCTCGAACCGGAGGCCGCGGTGGGCGGCGGTGCCGAGGAAGGTCATCATGAAGCAGGTGGCCTGGGCGGCGACGAAGAGGTCCTCGGGGGTCCAGACGCCCTCGTGGCCCTTGAACTCGGGCGGGGTGGCGACGCGGATGGCGGGCTTGCCCGCGGCGTTGAGGAAACCCCTGCGCTCGGACTCCCAGATGACGCCGACCTTGTAGCGGTACTCCTTGGGGCGCGCTTGCACGGCCGATCCTCCCAGCTCTCGCAGGACGGGCGGGCCCGCCCCCTGCGGCGGTCCTCTCTCCCGGGCGCTCTTTCTCAACATCCGTGCCGATCAGGGCTTTTGATTTTCAAAGAGTTACGCCGGCACGGGAAAACGAGGGGCAGGCATTTGGATCACGGGCGGGGCATTTCGCCCCACAATTTAGCATCCCCAGAAGGGGCGGCAGGACATATATTTGAAATTAGGGTGTTAATGTCCTGTTTATTCCGCCGCCCCGCCTCCCGGGCGCAAGAGGAGAAGAGAGATGGATTGGGCCGTCCTGGGCCTCATTGTCCTCCTGGTGGCCTCGGCCATCTATTATCCCCAATTCCCCGAGGCCGCCTCGGTGTACCGCCGCTTCCGCCGGCCCCGGAGGCTGACCTGCCCGGCGACGGGGACGCGGACGCTCGTCCAGGTGGCCGCCGGCCGGGCGGCCTGGGCCGCGATGGTCTCGGGCTCGCCCTGCTTCCGGGTGAAGGATTGCGCCCGGTGGTGGGGCGGCGAGAAGGACTGCAAGCGGGATTGCCTGGGACAGGTGGTCTAGGGACGGGAGAGAAAGGAGATCGCCATGTTCGATCATCCGGTGCTGCTCATCCTCTTGATCGCGGCGCTGGGGGCCCTCTACGTGCTCGCCCCCGTCGCGGCGGACGCCTACGGCCGCTTCCGCTCCCGCCGGCAGGTGCAATGCCCGGAGACGGGGACGGTGACGTCCATACAGGTGGACGCGGACCGCGCGGCCCGCACCGCCCTCTTCGGCGAGCCGAAGCTGAGGGTGTCGGACTGCCGGTTCTGGCCCGGCCGCTACGACTGCGCGCAGAGGTGCCTGGGAAGGTGACCTGAGAAGCCCAGCCCGCGTCTTCCGCGGAGCGCCCCCGGAGACGGGGGCGCTCCTTTCGTCTGGAGGGGGGAGCCCCCTAGGGCGCCAGGGCGTCCGGCTCCGGGAAACCCTCGGGCCAAGCGGCGAGGGTCCCCTCGAGATGGCCCTTCACCTTCCCCGGATCGAGGCGCACCGAGCGCCTGATCTTGTTCACCTCGCCCTCCGCCTCGATGGGGATCTGGAGGGCGTCCATGAAGCGGTTGAACATGTTGAAGAAGCCGATCATGAGGGTGAGCTCGACGACCTCGGCCTCGGCGAAGTGTTCGCGCACCTGGCAGAAGACGTCGTCCCGGGCGCGGGCGGTGTTGCGGGTGACGTGCTCGGCCCAGAGGACGGCCGCCTTCTCGCGCGGGGAGAGGAGGGGGGAGTCCAGGTAAGCGTCGGAGCCGATGGCCTGGACCTGCGCTTCGGTGATGCCCGCCGCTTGACCAAGGGCGGTGTTGTGGGCCAGTCAGTAGGCGCAGCCGTTCAGCTTGCTGGTCTTGATGACGGCCATCTCCTTGATCCGGCAGGAGAGGAGGCTGCCCGCCCCCTCGCGCTGGAGCACCGCGTTGAAGGGGAGCATCACCCGCGCCACGTAGGGCGTGTGCGCCAGGGCGCGGTAGGAGTGCGGCACCCGCCCGAGCATCTGGGCCACCGCCTCGTAGAGGCGCGCGGTCGCCGCGTCCGCCGCCTCGGGCTCGATCAGGTCCACGCGCTTCATTCCGCCCTCCTCTGGGCTTCCCGGCGGGTCTCGGCCGCATGCGGTCCCGCCAGCTCTACTGCCAGCCACGCGCGGAAGGCGGCGAGGGCCTTCCCCCGGTGGCTGATCCGGTTCTTGGTCTCCACGTCAAGCTCGGCCACGGTGCACCCCTCCGGCGGGAGATGCAAGAGGGGATCGTACCCGAAGCCTCCGTCTCCCCGCGGGGCTTCGAGCAGCCGCCCGGGGAGGTCCCCCTCGAAGAGGCCGAACCGGCCGTCCGGCCGCGCGAACGCGAGGACGCAGACGAAGCGGGCGCCGCGCCTCTCCTCGGGCACGCCCTCCAGGCGCCGGAGCAGGAGACGGTTCCGCCCGGCGTCGTCCAGCCCCTCCCCCCCGAAGCGCGCCGAGCGCACCCCCAGCTCGCCGGGGAGGGCCTCCACCTCGACGCCAGAGTCGTCCGCCAGGGCAGGGAGGCTCGACGCCCGGCAGGCCGCCCTGGCCTTGAGGAGGGCGTTCTCGGCGTAGGTGGCGCCGGTCTCCTCCACCTCGATCGCGACCCCCGCCTCCCCCGGGGTGAGCACGCGCACGGGCAGCCCTGCGAGGGCGGCGCGCACCTCCCGCGCTTTCCCCGGGTTGCCGCTCGCGAGGAGGAGGATCACCGGGCGGGAAGATGCTTCGCTTGCATCGCGAGGAGGCGGGCGACGCCCTCCCCGGCCAGCCGGAGGAGCCGGTCGAGGTCGCCCTTGCCGAACGCCGCCTTCTCCGCCGTGCCCTGGAGCTCGACGAAACGCCCCTCGTCCGTCATCACGACGTTCATGTCCACGTCCGCCTCGGCGTCCTCGCCGTAGTCGAGGTCGAGGACGGGGGTTCCGCGGACGAGACCGACGCTGACGGCCGCGACGGCACCCGTGAGGGGGCTCTCCGAGAGCTTTCCCCGGCGGGCGAGGGCGGCCAAGGCGCCGGCCAGGGCAACATAGCCCCCCGTGACGGCGGCGCAGCGGGTTCCGCCGTCCGCCTGGAGGACGTCGCAGTCGATGTAGACGGTGCGCGGCCCCAGCTTGGCCAGGTCCACCACCGAGCGCATGGAGCGCCCGATGAGGCGCTGGATCTCCATGGAGCGCCCCCCGCGGGCGCGCTCCCGGGGGACGCGGACGCTGCCGCTGCCGGGCAGCATGGCGTACTCGGCCGTCACCCAGCCCTCGCCGCTCTCCTTCTTGTGGGGAGGCACCCGCTCCTCCACCGTGGCGGTGCAGAGCACGCGGGTGTGGCCGACCTCGACGAGGCAGCTGCCGGGAGCGGTGCGGATGTAGCCGGTCTGGAAGCGGACGGGCCGCATCTCGCCCGGGAGGCGCCGGCCGGAGCGCGGCGGGGCGGCCTTGGCGGATTTCGGTCGGGCGGCGCGGGCCATCGTCCCTCCCCCATAGCGTCCCAGCGAAGAAGACTGCGGGCGCATCTTACCGGCGCGGGAGGAAATGCACCACTTCGGGAGACCGTGAGGAGAAAGGCCGCTTACCCTCTGCGGGGCTCGGGAACGGCCTCCGAGGAGGAAGGAGAAACGGCAGCGCCAGCGGGCGCGGGCGCAAGCCCCACCCAGCGGCGGAGGACGTCGACGCCGCTGTGGGCTGTCGCGTAGAGGCAGGGCGTGAGGAACAAGGTGACGAAGGTGGAGACCGAGAGGCCGAACAGCATGACCACGCCCAGGGGCTGGAGCATCTCGGAGCCCTGGTCCCACCCGAAGGCCAGCGGCATGAGCCCCACGATGGTGGTGACCGAGGTCATCAGGATGGGCCGCAGGCGCACGGCCGCCCCCTCGATGATAGCCGCCCACCGGGCCCGGCCCTCCGCCTCGATCTGCTCGATGTACTCCACCATCAGGATGGCGTTGTTCACCACGATGCCCACCAGCATGATCACCCCGATGAGGGCTGTAGCCCCGAAGGAGGTGCCGGTGAGGTAGAGGCCCAGGATGGAGCCCGAGAGCGCCGGCGGGACGGCGAATATGATGACGAAGGGGTTGACGAGGGAGTCGTACTGGACGGCCATCACGACGTAGACGAGGAAGACCGCCAGGGCCGCCAGGATCATGAGCTCCCAGTTCGAGCGATCGAGGGCTTTCTCGTCCTCCCCGGGAAGTACGAAGTAGCCCGCGGGGAGCTTGAGGTCGGCCAGGCGGGCCCGCACGTCCCGGCTCACGTCGCCGAGCGAGCGGCCGGCGAGGTCGGCCGTGATCTCGATCATCCGGCTCTGGTCGATGCGGGTGATCTCGGCGTTCCCCTGGCCAATGCTCACCCGGGCGACGTGCCCCAGGTGGATGGGCTCGCGGCCCGCCGGGAAGAGGGGCAGCCGCTCGATGTCCTGGGCGTTGCGGACAAAGCTTTCCTGGAACTTCACCCGCACGGGCACGCGCCGGTCCTGGCGGTTGATGTAGGTGGCGATGGTCCCGTCCACCGCCGTGTTCACCGTGTCGCCCACCTGCTGGACCGAAAGCCCGAAGGCGGAGGCCCGCTCGCGGTCCAGGCGCACCTGGAACTCGGGCCGCCGCTGCTCCTGATCGAGCTCGACGTTCACCAGGCCGGGCACCCCCTGCAGGCGCTCCATCACCTCCCGGGCCAGCCGCGCGAGGACGCCCAGCTCCTCTCCCCGGACGGCCAGGGAGAAGGGCTTGCTGTGGGTCGAGTTCGAGGTGCGAAGGCCCCGCACGCGGGTCTTGAAAGCGGTGATGCGGGCGTCGGGGACGTCGAGCCGGGCCAGGCGGGGACGCAACTTCCTCAAGTAGTCGAAGGAGTTGACCCCCTTCCTGAGGATGAACTCCACCTGCCCCCGCGAGGCGTCCCGGGACATGCCCCGCCCGAAGAGCCGCCCTCCTGAGGTGGCGAAGACGCTCTCGACTTCTTTCTCCTGCCGCAACATGTCGTGGATGCGGCGGATGACGGCATTCGTCGTCTCGAGCTTGTTTCCCGGGCTGAAGCGGACGGAGACGGTGAGGCGGCCGTCGTCGGTCTCGGGGAGGAGCTCGTTGCCCAGCTTGTGGAAAATGCTGAAGCTCAGGCCGAATAGGAGGAACAGGCCGACCATCACGCCCCACCGCCACCGGAGGACCAGCGGGAGGGATCTCCGGTAAAGGGTGTTCATCCCTGCGATGAAGTGCGAGAGCCAGCGGAAGATCCACCACCGGTCGATCCCGCTCCGCTGGGGCAGCTGGAGGAGCCTGCCCGAGAGCATGGCGACTAAGGTGAGGGCTACGAACAGGCTGCAGACGAAGGAGACGGTGATGGTGATGATCAGCTCCCGGAAGAGGAGGGAGATGTAGCCCGAGATCAGCAGGAAGGGGACGACTGAGGCCACGTTCGTGAGGGTGGAGGCGAGCATGGCGCTTTCCACCTCGCGGCCCGCCCGCTCCGCCGCCTCGATGGGATCCCCCCCCATGCCCTGGTGGCGCGAGACGTTCTCGAGCATGACGATGGCGTTGTCCACCAGCATGCCCACGCCCAGCGCCAGTCCTCCCAGGCTGAAGATGTTGAAGGTGAGCCCCATGGCCCACATGATGAAGAACGTCGTCACCGTGGCGATGGGGACGGAGAGGGCGATGATGAACGTCCGCCGCAGGCTCGACAGGAAGGCCAGGACCACCAGCACCGCGAGGAAGCCGCCCACGGCCGCCGACAAAAGGACGTTCTGGATGGCGGTGCGGATGAAGAAGCTCTGGTCGCCCACCGCGGTCAGGGTCGTCCCCTCGGGGATGATCCTGTAGCGCACGAGGAACTCGAGGCGCTCCCTGACGCCGTCCACCACGGCGACGGTGTTGGAGTCCGGCTGCTTGAGGATGATGACCTTGACGCTCTCCGCCCCGTTGAACCAGACAAAGAGGCGCCTCTCCTCCGCCCCGTCAATGACCTTGGCGAAGTCCCGCAAGTAGACCCGGCCCCCGTCCGCCGTGGGGAAGATCAGCCGGGTGAGTTCCCCGGCGCTGCTCAGCTTGCCCGACGTCCGGCTGGAGTATTCGCGGTCGGCCGTGTCCACTCGTCCGGCCGCCACGTCCACGTTTTCGTTCCGCATCCGCTGGAGGACGGAGCCCAGGGTGAGCCCCAGGCCTTGGAGGCGGGGGAAGTCCACGAAGACCTGCACTTCCTCATCCAGCCCGCCGAAGGCCTCCACCGAAGCCACCCCCGGCACCACCAGGAGCTGGGGAACGAGCACTTGCTTGGCCCAGGTCTGGAGGGCCGGCCCCTTGAGCTTCGTCGAGGCCAGGGCATATTCGACGATCGGAATCTGCGCCGGGTCGCTCTTGAAGATGCGGGCGTTCTGCATCTGGTTCTGGATCTCGTCCGGCAGATTCCGCCGGGCGACGTTGAACTTGGTGATCGCGTCCTGCAAGGCCAGGTTGATGTCCCGGTTGAAGTCGAAGAACAGGAAGGCCCGCATCATCCCTTCCTGGCTCGTGGAGTAGATGCGGACGAGGCCCTCCGTCGTCGCCATCTCCCGCTCGATGACCTTGGTGAGCTGCTCCTCGACGACCTCGGCGTCGGCACCGGGCCACTCGGCACCGACGAAGATGCGCGGGTAGATGATGCGGGGCAGCAGGTCCACCGGGAGGCGCGCGAGGGAGAAAACCCCCAGCACGACGGCGCAGACCATCAGCATGATGGTCCCCACCGGCCGGCGGATGGAAAGCTGGCTCAGGGACACGGGAAGCTCTGCCTCACTCCGTCACGACGCGCACCGGGCCGCCTTCCTTGAGCTGCCCCATGCCGCTTACGATCACCCTATCCCCGCGCTTGAGCCCATCGAGGATCTCCACCCGCCCCTCGAAGCTCTCGCCCAGCCTTACCTTCCGCTTCTGGGAGACGAACTGCGGGCCCTGTCCTTGCGGACGCTGTCCCTGGACCTGTTGCTGCTGCCCCTGCCGTTGAGCCGGCCGCTGGCCCTGAGCCTGGGCCTCGCCAGATCCCCCCCGGAGCGCCCCCTGGGACTCGGGGCGCAGCTGCCCCTGACCTGGCCCCTGCCCGGCCCCTGGGCCGCCCGGCCGCCGGGAAGCGGGCGCGAGGAGGAACACATACCCGCTCTTCGGGTCGGTTTCGCTCCACTCCACCGCGTGGGCGGGCAGGACGATGGCTTCCCGGCCCAGTTGGGGCTCGAAGGAGACTCTCGCGTGAAGGCCGGGCCGAAGCTTGAGGTCCACATTGGAGATCTCGACCTCGGTCAGCGCCTGGCGCGTGCGGGGGTCGATCTGCGGAAAGATGACCGTGAGTTGCCCTGGGAAGCGCCGGCCGGGGTAGGCGTCCAGTTCCACGAGGGCGGTCTGGCCCGCGCGCAGCCGAGGGATCTCGAGCTCGCTCACGGGGGCGCGCATGCGGAGGGTCCGCACGTGCGCGAGCGTGAACATGTGAGACCGGGCCATGGCCAGGTCGCCGGGCTCCATCTTCCGCTCGGTGACCACCCCCGAGATCGGGGAGCGGATGTCGAAGTAGTCCAACTGCGCCCGCAGGAGATTCACCTTCTGGCGCATCTTCTCCACTTCGGCCCGGGCCCGGTTCAGCTCGGCTGAGACCTTGATCCACTCATTCTGGCTCACGACGCCCGAGCGGTAGAGGGGCTCACGCGACTTGGCGTTGGCCTCGGCCTCTCCCAGCCTCGTCCGCTCGGCCTCCAGCTCGGCCCGCGCGAGCGCCAGCTCAATCCGCCGGACTGTGTCGTCCAGGCGCGCCAGGAGCTGGCCCTGGTTCACGCGGTCTCCCTCGCGGACCTGAACTTGCAGCACCTGGCCCTCGGCCTGGGACATAAGCTTCACTTCGCTTTGGGGATAGAGCGAGCCGGTGGCGGTCACCTTCCGGCCGACCCGCCCCATGGCGGCCTCGACCACCAGGACGGGCAACGGGCGATCACCCTGGGGGCGCCCGGCCCAAGCGGAAGGGACCAGCGCTTGCGCCAGGGCGCAGACCGATAAAAGAAGGCAGAAATGGAAACGTTTCACAGGGGAAGTGCTCTCCAGGACGTAGAGCCGGGCCAGGCGCCCTGTTCGGCGGGTACTGAGTTGCCCGGAAGACTCTCCGGCGGCTAGGAGGAAGGTCCTTTTTCCCTACTAACGAGTAAACCAGGCAAATATATCACAGGGTCAGAATAAAAAGGACCTTCCGCCGAAGCCGGCCCGCCTCGGACAGCAGGGCGGCCGGTCCCCCGGGCACCCTAGCCACCGATGGCGCTCATGGTTCTGGCAGGCTGGACAAAGGCTTTTTGGCCGATAAGGTGGCCCGGGGTCTTGGTCCAGACCACCCCGGCCAGCCAAGTCTCGATTTCAGCATCCGAGGCCCCCCCCCGGAGGAGCGCCTTGAGGTCGTGTTCCACATTGGAGAACAAGCAGGTCCGGACCATTCCCTCCGCTGTCAGGCGGAGGCGGTTGCAGGCCTGGCAGAAGGGCCGGGTGACCGAGGCGATGATACCCACCTCCCCCTTCCCGTCCCGGTAGCGGTAGCGGGTGGCGGGGTCGGAGGGGTGGCCGCTGGTCAACTCGAGCTCTCCCTCCGCTGACAACCCCTCGAGAATCTCCTCCGCCGCCAGCACCTTCCCCCGCTCCCAGGAGCGGTCCGCGTCCAGGGGCATGTACTCGATGAACCGCACGATGTGGCCCGTCTCCCGAGCCCAGCGGGCGAAGCGGGGGAGCTCCTGCTCGGTGAGCCCCTTGACGGCTACCGCGTTGATCTTGATCGGGCTGAAGCCCGCCCGGGCGGCCGCCTCGATGCCCGCCATGACCTGGCCGAAGACGTCCCGCCGGGTGATGAGGAAGAACTTCTGCGCGTCCAGGGTGTCGAGGCTGATGTTGATCCGCCTCAGCCCCGCCGCGTAGAGCTTCCCCGCCATCTGGGGCAGCGCGACCCCGTTCGTGGTGAGGGCCAGATCCATTCCCGGCTGGATCTGGAGCATCATCCGGACGAGCCGATCGAGATCCTTTCGCAACAGGGGCTCCCCTCCCGTCAAGTGATAGCTCACGAAGCCCAGCTCCGTGGTGATGCGCACCAGCCGGGCGATCTCCTCGTAGCTGAGCACCTCCTCGTGCGGGAGCCATTGCATGCCCTCTTCGGGCATGCAGTAGAAGCAGCGGAAGTTGCACCGATCCGTCACCGAGATGCGCAGGTCGTCATGCCCGCGCCCGTAGCTGTCGAACAACTGGGGGGGCATCTCAGCCCTCCTCGGCCCGCGCGGGGGGATCGAGCGCCCGCCCGGTGAGCTCCGTGCCGTAGCCGCCCAGCTCCCGGACGCTCTGGGCGAAAGCCGCGTCGCGCAGGATATCCATCAGCTTGCGCATGGGTCCCGTCTCCCAATGCTCGGCCGGGATGACGAAGTCGAACCGCTCCCTGCCCAAGGGGACGAAGTCCAGCCCCAGGAGCTTCGCCGCGGCGCGGATGCCCAGCCCCGCGTCCGCCCGGCCCGCCGCCACCGCCATTGCGACCGCGACGTGGGTGGTCTCCACCCGATCGTAGCCTCGCACCCTCGATGGCTCGACGGCCGCCTTGGCGAGCAGGTGGTCGAGCAGCACCCGGGTCCCCGCCCCGAGCTGGCGGTTGGCGATGGTGACGCCCTCCCGTGCGAAGTCCTCCACCGAGGAGATCCCCCTGGGGTTCCCCGGGGGGACCATGATGCCCTGCTCCCGATGGACGAAGTTCACCACCACCACCTCGCGGCCCTTGAGGTAGCGGCGGATGTAGCTCCAGTTGTACTCCCCCGTCGCGGGGTCGAGCAGGTGGCTCCCCGCCAGGTGGGCCTCCCCGTTCCGCACGGCAATGAGGCCCGCCATGGAGCCCACGGCCGAGGCCGAAAGGCTCACCCCCCGGAAGCGGCGGCGCAGCTCGCTGGCCAGGAGGTCGAGGGCGTTATCGTGGCTCCCCGCCATGAGGATGTTCCCCCGCACCTCGGCCCGGGGCCGGAACAGCTCCACCCGCACCCGCTCTCCCGCTTCCACCCCCTCCGCGTTGGGGGGCACTCGGATCACCCCGTCCGACTCGATGAGGCTGCTGATGACGCTCGCGCCCCTTTTCGCAGGGAGGGCCACCATGCGCCCCCCCACCTCCCCGAGCTTCACCCGCACGAACTCCTCCATTCCCAGGTGGGAAGCGCTCTTGCGGCTCAGCACGGCCTCCACCGTCTCTTCCTCGGCGGGGACCGTCCCCTCCAGGTGGGCCATGAGAGGCCGGACGAACTCCTGGAGGGCGATGGCGGCCGAAACCGGGTAGCCGGGGATGCCCAGGACGGGCTTCACCGCGCCCGAGGCGGCCCGGCAGGCCCCCATGACGGTGGGCTTTCCCGGGAAGATGGCGACGCCGTGGACGAAGAGCTCCCCCAGCCGCTGGACAATGGTGGAGGTGTAGTCCTCCCGGCCCGCCGAGGAACCCGCGTTCACGAGCACGATATCCGCCCTCTCCAACGCCTCCTTCACGGCCGCCTCGATGGCTTCCAACTGGTCCTCGACGATGGGCCAAGCGATCGGCTCCCCGCCCCACTCCGCAATGCAGGCGGAGATGACCACCGAGTTGAACTCGATGAGTTCCCCCGGCCGGGGGGTCTGGCCCGCGGGGACGAGCTCGTCCCCCGTGGGGATAATAGCCACTCGGGGCTGGCGGCGGGCGCTCACCCGGGTCACCCCCGCGGCGAGGAGCCCGCCCAGGTCGAAGGGCCGGAGCCGGTGGCCGGGGGGCAGAAGAAGCTGGCCCTCGACCATGTCCTCCCCCGCCACCCGGACGTGGGTCCAGGGGGGGACGGCGGCCTCGATCTGGATCACGCCCGGCTCCGCTTCGTGGACGTGCTCGGCCATCACCACGGCGTCGGTGCCGGAGGGGAGCGGGTCCCCCGTGTCCACGGGATGGGCCTCGGCGTCCACCTTCAGCCGGAGGGGCCGGACTGCCGAGGCGCCGACCGTAGCCTCGGAGCGCAGGGCGTAGCCGTCCATCGCCGCAGCGTGGAAGTGAGGACTCGAGAGGGCGGCGAAGATGGGCACCGCCGTCACCCGACCCAGGGCCTCGGGCACGCGGACCTCTTCGGCCGGGAGGGAGGCCGCCGGGCCCGCCTTCTCCAGCAGGCGGGCGAGGGCCTCCTCCCGGGGGATGTTCTCGAGGTAGAGCTTCCGCCCCGCCGAGGGTGTGGAGGTCTCGTTCATCCGGCTCCTATCCGTAGAGGGTGACTCGCACCTCGCTCCCCGCCGGGAGACCCTCGCGCTCCAGCGGGATGGTGATGAAGCCGTCCGCCCGGGTCAGGGTGGAGATCATGGCCGAGTTCCCCATGAGGGGATGGGCCAGGAGAGCGCCTTCCTTCTCCTCCAGGTAAACGCGCACCAGATCCTCGCGGCCCGCCGCGGAGGAGAGGTTCCGCGAGAGGCGCGCCCGGACCCGCCTCGCCGCGTCCGCCAGGGTGGGCACCTCCCCGCTCAGCTGGCGGAGGATGGGCCGGACGAAGGCGTGGAAGATCATGAAGGCGGAAACCGGGTGGCCCGGGATCCCCACCACCGCCTTGTCCACTCCCCCCCGCCGGACGCGCCCGATGATGGTGGGCTTGCCCGGCTTGATGGAGATCCCATGCACAAGCACGCCAGGCTCCCCCAGCGAGTCGATGGCCTCGACGGTGTGGTCCCGCACCCCCATCGAGCTCCCGCCCGAGATGAGCACCACGTCCGCCCGCTCGGCCGCCTCCCGCAGACGGGCCTGGATGGCCGGGAGGTCGTCCGGGAGGATGTCCCCGGCCTCGGGCACCCCCCCCGCCTCCATGACGGCGGCGGCGAGGGAGAAGCGGTTGATGTCCCGCACCTGGCCGGGACGGGGCTCGACGCGGGGGTCCACCAGCTCGTCCCCGGTCGGGAGGATGGCCACCCGGGGCCGGCGCCGCACCTTGAGAACGGTGACGCCCACCCCCGCGAAGGCGCCGATGTCCTGGCTACGGAGACGGCGGCCCGCGGGCAGGATGAGCTCTCCCTTCCGCAGGTCGTCTCCGGTGGCAAGGACATTCTCCCCCGCCGAGACCGGGCGCCGCACCTCAAGGGTCCCCTCGTCGGGGCGGGAGGTGTACTCCTCCATCACCACGGCGTCCGCCCCCTCGGGGATCATCCCGCCCGTGCTCACCCGCGCGGCCTGGCCCCGGCTCACGCGGAAGGCGGGGGCCTCCCCCATCCGGACCTCGCCCACCATGTCCAGGTAGGCGGGGATGGAGTCCCCCGCCCCGAAGGAGTCGGCCGCCAGGATGGCGTAGCCGTCCATGGTAGCGCGGGGGAAATCGGGCAGGTCCACCGGGCTCAGGACGTCCTCGGCCAGAATGCGCCCGGCGGCCTCGAAGGCGGGCGCCTCCTCCGCCGGCAGGGGGGCGAACCCCTGGACGGCCTCCATCGCCTCGGCCGGGGATACGACCTTGAAGAACTCCACCCGCCCTTCCTCCGATTGAGGCAAAAAAGCGAAAAGCCAGCCGCGCTCGCGCGGGGCTGGCTCGACACCTTCCCGGGTTCCTCGGCCCCCGGCGGGGGGCAAGGCCCGGTGCCCGCCCAGCGCTCCTTTCCATGCAACCGGGAGGCTCCGCCGTTTCCAGCGGAACCCTGTCGGCGGGCCTCTCGATACCGCCGCCTGCGCGGGGCCTTAGAGGGGCTCGCTCGGAGCGTGGTCCCGGGGGATTCCTAGCTCTGGCCGCTCCCGCCGGAGGAGGAGCCTCCGCCTTCCGCCTTGCCGGACACCTGGGGCTTCTCGGGCTCGTCGCTCATGCCCTGCTTGAAGCTCTTGATGCCCTTGGCGAGCCCGGAGCCAATCTCCGGCAGGCGCTTAGCCCCGAACACCAGGACGGCGATGGCCAGGATGATCAACAGCTCGGGGAAACCGATTGCCGGGAACATGGCGACTCCCTTCTCGGCCCTGTCAGGAAACGGCCTCCGCGTAGACCCGCGTGGCGGCGGCCACGGCGGAGCCGACCGAGCCAGTATACCCCATCTGGCGGAAAATGACCTCCAGGGCCGAAAGAAGATAGACCACGTTGGCCTGGGTGGCCCCGTGGCCCATCATGCCGATCCGCCAGATCTTGCCCGCCACCGGCCCTAATCCGCCCCCAATCTCGATGTCGAAGTCGTTCAAGAGACGCCGGCGGACGGCCCCGTCCTCCACCCCCGGCTTGAGGGTCACGGTGTTGAGGGTGGGGGTGCGGAAGCCCTCCTGGGCGAACATGGAGAGCCCCAGGGCCTCGACCCCCGCCCGGAGGGCCTGGCTGGCCAGGGCGTGGCGGGCAAAGCGCTTCTCAAGGCCCTCCTCGAGGACCACCCGCAGGGCCTCCCGGATGGCGTAGCTCATGGAGATGGGACCGGTGTGATGGTAGACCCGCTCCTGGCCCCAGTACTTCTCCACCAAGGTCACGTCGAAGTACCAGCTCTTGACCTTTCCCTTGCGCTCCCGGGCCCTGCCGAGAGCGCGCTCGCTGAAGGTGATGGGCGCCACCCCCGGCGGGCAGGAGAGGCACTTTTGGGTGCCGCTGTAGGCGACCTCGACCCCCCACTTGTCCACCTCGACGGGCACCCCGCCCAGTGATGTGACGCAGTCCATCAGCAGGAGCGCCCCGTGCTTGCGGCAGATCTCGCCTATCTCCTCCATCGGCTGGAGCACCCCGGTGCTCGTCTCGGCGTGGACGATGCCCACCAGGACGGCGCCGGGGTGGGCGTCGAGGGCCTTCTTCACGTCCTGGGGGTCGATGGGCCGCCCCCAGGGGGCATCCACCCGGATGACCTTGGCCCCGTAGCGCCCGGCCACGTCAGCCATGCGCTCGCCGAACACCCCGTTGACGCAGATGACGGCCGTATCCCCCTCCTCGATCATGTTGCAGATCGAGGCCTCCATGGCGGCGCTGCCCGTGCCCGAGACGGGGAAGGTGACGCGGTTCCTGGTGTTGAGGACCTGGCGCAGCATCTGCTGGCAGTCGTCCATCACGGCCAGGTAATCCGGGTCCAGGTGGCCCACCACATGGGAGCTCATCGCCTTGAGGACGCGGGGATGGACGGGGCTCGGGCCGGGGCCCAGGAGCAAGCGCAGGTGCGGATTCAATTCTCCGATGATCATTATTCCCTCTGGATTGGACGGAAAGCGAAGCCCTCGGGAGACGGGGCAGGAGGGCAAACGGGCGGCATCCTAGCACACCGGCCGGGGGGCGGAAACGCCGGCGGCCCCTCCGCCAGGAGGGGCCGCCGGGTGGGATCGGTGGGGGAGGGACGGGGGCGAGCCTGGCCTAGGCGCCCAGGTTCAGCACCACGGACTTGACCTCGAGGTACATCTCGAGCCCCTCGCGGCCGCCCTCGCGGCCGAGGCCGCTCTGCTTGAAGCCGCCGAAGGGGATCTCGTGGGTGTAGCCGGCGGCGTCGTTCACCCCGATGAGGCCGTAGTCGAGCTGCTCGGTCAGGCGGACGATGCGCGGCATGTCCTTCGTGTAGAGGTAGCAGGCGAGGCCGAAGATGGTGTCGTTGGCCCGGCGGATGAGCTCCTCCTCCGTCCTGAAGGTGAGGATGGGGGCCACGGGGCCGAAGATCTCCTCCTGGCAGACCGGCCAGTCGTCCTTCACGTCCACCATCACGGTGGGGGCGTAGAAGTAGCCCTTGGCGTAGACCCCCTCGCGCATGTAGTCGCCGCCCGCGAGCACCTTGGCGCCCCGCTTCTTGGCGTCCTCCACCAGGGCGTGGATCCCCTTGCGGGTCTCCTCGTTGATGAGGGGTCCCACCTGCATCCCCGGTTCGAAGCCCGGCCCCACCTTGAGGGCCTTGACCTTGGCGACGAAGGCCTCAGTGAAGCGCTGGGCGATGCTCTCCTGGACGTAGATCCGGTTCGCGCAGATGCACGACTGCCCGCCGACCCGCAGGTACTTGATGGCCACCGCGCCGTCCACGGCGGCCTCGAAGTCGGCGTCCTCGAAGACGATGAAGGGGGCGTTTCCCCCCAGCTCGAAGGTGATGCGCTTGATCTGCTTCGCCGCCTGCTCCATGAGGGACTTGCCCACCTCGGTGGAGCCGGTAAAGCCGATCTTCTTCACCTTGGGGTTCTCCATCATCTCGGCGGCCATGGGGCGCGACTTCGAGCCGGTCACCACGTTCAGCACCCCGGGGGGGAGCCCCGCCTCGTGGCAGGCCCGCGCGATGGCGAGGGCGGTGAGGGGGGTGGCCGATGCAGGCCGCAGCACCACCGTGCAGCCCGCCGCCATGGCGGGGGCGATCTTGCGGGTGATCATGTTGGCCGGGAAGTTCCAGGGGGTGATGGCACCCACCACCCCGACGGGGTTGGTCTGCACCCACAGGCGCTTGTTCTTGAAGGGCGAGGGGACCGTCTCTCCGTAGGCGCGGCGGGCCTCCTCGGCGTACCAGTTGAAGTAGCCCATCGAGAAACCCACCTCGCCCTTCGACTCGGCGAAGGGCTTGCCGTTCTCGAGGGTCATGAGGCGGGCGATCTCCTCGAGGCGCTCGCTCATCCGCGCCTCGGCCTTCCGCAGGATCGCCCCCCGCTCCTTGCCGGGGGTGGAGGCCCAGCCGGGGAAGGCCGCGTGGGCCGCGTCGATGGCCTTGCGCACCTCGGGCACCCCCCCGTCGGCCACCGTGGCCACGAGGTTCCCGTTGGCCGGGTCGCGGACCTCGAACCGGCCCCTCCCCTCGGCCTCGACCCACTGACCGTTGATGTACATGGAGTAATGCTCAGCGCACATGGCGACCCCCTCCAACCTGTCCGCCCTCAAGAGAACATGATTACCCGCCCGCCTGGCCGTTCTCCTTCTTCACCGTCTGGTAAAAATCGAGCCCGACCAGGACCAAGACGCCCACGGTGATGAGCGCGAAAGGAAAAGAGCGCAACCCGACCGCGTAGCCGCCCAGGAACAGGACGACCAGCACGATTCCGACGACGCTGTTGACGATATTCTCCACGGGCCTCGGCGCCTCCCTCGGTGCCCGTCAGCGATCAACCTCCGCCGGGGCGGCACCTTCCCCCCGGTGGCTTCGCACACTCCGCTCCCGCCCGGACGCTCTTACGCCTCCACGGCGCCCACGAGCCAGCGCGCCGTCTGGAGCAGCCGGGCATCCCCACCCTTGGGCGCCACCAGCTGCGCCCCCATCGGCATTCCGCTGGAGCCCTCAAGGAGAGGGACGCTCACCGCCGGCATCCCGCAGAGCGTCCAGAGCGTGCAGAACACGGGGCTCCCGGTGGACCCCAGCCCCTGGGGCGCCTCGCCGGGGGCGGCGGGGGTGAGAACGGCATCATACCACTTGAATATCTCGTCCAGGATGCGGACCAGGAGGGCCCGGTTCTCCACCGCGCGGTTGTAGTCCACGGCCAGCACCTTCTGCCCGTGCTCGATCATCTCCCGCAGGACGGGGCTCAGCTTCTCCTTGCCCTGGGCGTACTCGCGCTCGAAGCTCCGGGCGAGGTCGGCGTGGAAGATGGTGCGGTGCCACTCCACTGCGTTATTGAAAACCCCGGGGAGCTGCACCTCCTCGGCACCCTCCCCCAGGTGCGCCATCAGCTCGGCGAAGGCGGCCTTCGTGTCCTCCTCGGCCTGCTCCCACACCGGCGTCTTGATGAAGGCCAAGCGGGGCGGGACGGGGGGCTCCCCGGCCGCCGTCTGGACAAGCGAGGGACGCGCCCGGGGGCGGGTGTCGGGGTCGTTCTCGTCGTAGGCCATCATCGCCTCGGCGGCGAGGGCGACGTCCTCGATGGTGCGCCCGAACACCCCGACGTGATCCAGCGGCCGCGACTGCTGGAGCATGCGGTGGCGCGGGATCAGGCCGTGGGATGGCTTGAATCCGTACACCCCGCAGAAGGAGGCCGGGCGGATGGTCGAGCCGTTAGTCTGGGTCCCGATGGCCACCGGCACCATGTGGGCCGCGACGGCCGCGGCCGAGCCGCTCGATGAGCCGCCCGGCGTCCGCTCAGGGTCGTGGGGGTTCCGCGTCTTGCCCGGGGAGTAGACGGCCAGCTCCGTCGTGACGGTCTTGCCCAGGATGACGGCCCCGGCCTGGCGGAGGAGGGCCACCGCCGTGGCGTCCGCGTCGGGCCGGTGCCCGGAGTGGAGGACCGTCCCGTCCTCGGTGGGCATGTCCTTGGTGTCGAAGATGTCCTTGACACCGACAGGAACCCCGTGGAGGGAGCCGAGGGCCTTGCCCTCCCGGCGGGCCAGGTCGGCCTCGCGCGCCTGGGCGAGGGCGAGCTCGCGGTCCAGGAAGGCCCAGGCGCCCACCCGCTCCTCCAGCGAGGCGATGCGCTCCAGGCAGGCCGCCACCAGCTCCTCCGAGGTGATCTGGCCGGCGCGGATGGCCTCCGCCGCCTGGGCGGCGGTCATCTGGGCGAGTTCCATGTTCTCCCTGCGGGAAAACCGTTCCTAAAGAGGCACCAGCGGGCACGCGCTATTTGGCAACCCCGTAGACCTTGTCGGGCAGCCACATGGCGATCTCCGGGAAGATGTAGAGCAGCACCATGGTGATGATCACAATCGTCATGAACGGCATCGCCCCGCGGAAGATGTCCGCCAACGTGACGTGGGGAGGAGCAATCCCCTTGAGGTAGAAGCACGCCATGGCCATCGGAGGGCTGAGGAACGCGGTCTGCAGATTGAGGGCGACCAGAATTCCGAAGAAGAGCGGGTCGATCTTGAAGTGGTCCACCAGCGGCAGGAAGATGGGCACGAAGATGATGATGATCTCGGTCCACTCGAGCGGCCAGCCCAGCAGGAAGATGATGACCTGCGCCACAAGGAGAAACTGGAAGGGCGACAAATTCAACCCCGTGACAAACTGCTTGATGAAGGCCTCGCCCCCCAGGTAGGCGAACACGGAGGCGAAGGTCGCCGAGCCGACGAAGAGCCAGCACACCATGGCCGAGGTGCGCACGGTGAGGAAAACCGACTCCTTCAGGCGCTCCCAGTTGAGCTCCCGGTAGCCCGCGGCCAGCAGCAAAGCGCCGCCCGACCCCACCGCCGCCGCCTCCGAGGGCGTCCCAAAACCGAACAGGACGGCGCCCAGAACCCCGATGATGAGAACCGAAAGCGGGACGAACGACGTGACGAGCAGCCAGATGATCTGAAGAGTGGGGATCTCCGATTCTTCCTTGGGGGGCTTCGGGGCGAGTGAAGGATTCAGGATGACTTTCCCCACCACGTAGAGAACGTAGAGCCCAGTCAGCAAGAGCCCCGGCAGCATGGCGCCGGCGTAGAGCCGGACCACGGAGATGCCGCTCATGGCGCCATAGACGATGAGCAGGATGCTCGGGGGGATCATGATGCCGAGGCAGCCGCCCGCGCAGATGACGCCGGCGGACAGCTTGAGGTCGTAACCCGCCCGCAGCATGGCGGGGAACGCGAGCAGCCCCATCAGCGTCACCACCGCGCCGACGATCCCGGTGGCCGTGGCGAACAGGGCGCACGTCGCCAGCGAGGCCACCGCCAAGGAGCCGGGCACCTTGTGCGCCGCGATGCTCATGCTGTAGAAGAGCCGATCGATGATATTGGCGCGCTCGACCACGTAGCCCATGAAGAGGAACAGGGGAATCGCCACCAGCACGTCGTTCACCATCACCGAGTAGGTCTGGTTCACCAGCAGGTCGAAGATCCGGTTGCTGAAGATGTGCTGCATCTGGTCGGGCGTGGCGTAGGCGTAGTAGCCGAAGCCCACGCCCAGCGCCATCAGGGTGAAGCAGATCGGAAAGCCCAGCATGATGAGGAAGATGAATATCCCCAGCTGAACGAGGGCGACTTCGGGGTTGCTCATCCGCCGGTCCCCTTTGCTTCCTCGGCCTCCCGCCGCTTCCGGGCCTCGACCGCGGCCCGGATCACGACATCCGTCTCCTCCACATCGTGCAGCCGCGGCGGCCACTCCCCCGTCCTCAGGCAAACGGCGCAGCGGATGATCTGGGCGATCCCCTGGAGCAGGAGGAAGAAGGCAGCGACGGGAATCACCGTCTTGAGGGGAGCAACCGGCACCCCTATCGGGCTGTTGATGCTGATCTCCCCGACCGGGCCGGTCGGGCCGTAAGGCCGGTAGCTCCAGGACTCCATGGCAAAATCGAGGCCCGCATAAATCAAGGCCAGGACGCCGGGGAAGAAAAACAAGATGTACAGCACAAACTCGACCCCCGCCTGGACGCGCGGGCGCCAGAGACGGTAGAGGAAGTCCGCGCGCACGTGACTCTCCCGGGAGAGGGCGTAGGCTCCCCCCATCATGAACAAGGCCCCATACATGATGTAGCTGATGTCGAAGGCCCAGGCGGTCGGATTCCGGAAGACCTTGCGGAGGATCACCTCGTAGCAGATGGCGACCGTCAGCACCATGATGCACCAGGCGAAGGCGTGGCCGACCCTCAGGCTGAGGCCGTCGATGAACAATAGGGCTCGCTGCATCTCGCTCTCTTTGGGGGGGATCCCGCCCTCCACGCGGGCGGGGCGGCGCACCAAGCGCCGCCCCGCTGCGCGTCGGCGGATTCCGCCGGAACCCGGACCGGACCTAGAAGCCCAGCTTCCCGAAGTTGTGCTCGTATGCCAGCTTGTAGTCGGCCGAGTTGAACAGCTCGTAGTAGGCCACCCGCTTCGAGAAGGCCTTCTGCGACGCCGTCACCTTCTTGAAGAAGGGGTCCTTCTCGAGGCCCGGCATGATCTTGTCCCAGGCCGCGAGCTGGTCCTGCATGACCGAGACGGGCGTGCGGAGAATCTTGACGCCCGCCTTGTCCCGCAGCCACTCGAGGTCGGCCGAGTAGCGGTCCAGCCCCTTCCAGTAGTTGTCCGAGCTGGCCGCCTCGGCCGCGTACTTGAGGATGGCCTGGTGCTCCTTGGACAGAGAGTTGTACTTCGCCTTGTTGAAGATGATCTCGAAGAACTCCGCCGCCTGATGGAAGCTTCCCATCATGTAGATCTTGCTCACGTCCTGGGCGCCGAAGGAGCGGTCGGAGGTCGGGTTGTTGAACTCGAAGGCCTCGATGACGCCGCGCTCGAGCGCCGGCACGATCTCCCCGCCCGGGAGCTGGGTCACCTTCACCCCCATCGCCTGGAACAGGTCCGCCGCGAGGCCCACCGTGCGGTACTTGAGGCCCACCATGTCTTTGGAACTCCTAATCTCCTTCCGGAACCACCCCAGGGGCTGGGTCGGCATCGGCATGACGAAGAACCCGACGGTGTTGAGCCCCAGGCTCGCAATGAGCTCCTCATAGAGCTTCTGGCCGCCGCCGTAGGCGATCCAGGCGAGGATGTGGTGGGCGTTCTGGCCGAAGACGGGCCCTGTGCCGAAGAGCGAAGCCGCCTTGCTCTTGCCGTACCAGTAGACGGTCACCGAGTGCGCGGCATCGAGCACCCCCTTGTGCACGGCGTCCTGGACGCGGAAGGCCTTCACCACGGCGCCCTCGACCAGGTAGTCGATCTTGAGCCGCCCGCCGGCCATCTCGTTGACGCGCTTCACGTAGTCCACGGCGAAGTCGTTGAAGATGTCCTTCGCCCCCCAGGCCCCCTGCATCTTCAGCGTGACCGTCTGGGCCCGGGAAACCATCGGGAAGGCCAGCGGCGACGCGGCGGCGGCCGTCACGGCGGCGGCGGCCTTCTTCAGGAAGCTCCGCCGGGATGCTGCCTTCTCCTGACTTCCTTTCGTCTCTTTCGTCTCCATCTCTCCCTCCTTTTCACCGAAGAACGCGCTCGCGCGTGTCCCCGAAAAGACCGGGAAGTCACGCCGGCCTTCCGACGTTCCTACATCCTCCCCTCGCTCCCCGCACCGGAGGGGCAAAGGAAAAACAGGGGATCACCGAACCGGGCCTGCGCAAACGAAAATAGAGAATAACTGCTTATACTTGAAGGGCCTTGGCGGTGTCAAGAAATAAACAATCCCAGGCCCAATCCGGTTCCCCGCCATCGGCCCGAGACCTCCGCCGGGGCGGCGAGCCTCAAACCCCCAATCCCCGCCCCGGGGCGCTCTTTCGCCCTCCCCCCGCCTGGAGGTGTTTCGGGGCGTCATTCTGGTAGAATCCGGCCGAGGCGATCATGCCGATCCCGCTCCACGTCTTGTTGAAATCCTTTACCCCCGGAGGAAAGTAGAATGCCGAAGATGACGGGCGCGCAATACCTCGCCGAAGCGCTCAAGGGCTATGGCGTCACCCACCTTTTCCACGTCCCGGCCATCCTGCGCCGCACCATGGTCGAACTGGAGGAGCGGACCCGGATCGACCGCGTCGTCACCCACGGGGAGAAGGCAGCCGCCTACATGGCCGACGGCTACGCCCGCGCCTCGGGGCGCCCGGGCGTCTGCGGGGCCCAGATCATCGGGGCCATGAACCTCGCCGCCGGGCTCCGGGACGCCTGGCTGGCCCGCTCCCCCGTCATCGCCTTCACCGGGGGCCGCTCCGCCGCCACCAAGTTCCGCGGGGTCTACCAGGAGGTGGACGACGTCCCC
>Ga0156328_1208_pt1 | contig 23382 bp, 18 predicted proteins | sample RifCSPlowO2_12_FD_107976 | JGI IMG/M metagenome (GOLD analysis project Ga0156328, IMG submission 107976) | Candidatus Tectomicrobia bacterium RIFCSPLOWO2_12_FULL_69_37 | reverse complement strand
TGGATGACCACGTCACTCCCAGGGCGGGGCGGCTATTGTTTACCGTGAAGTGTGAGATTCTGCGGCGAGGCGGCCTGATTCACCTCTTTTTCTTGATCTTTTTGCAGCTTGTCTTATTTTGGTGCCGCCTGGGGTGCCTCGTCGCCGCTGGTGGAGGCACACCCTCTCGGTATATTTGGGGACCCATGATTCCGGGTTCAGGTCGCGTGGCAATTCGGGAAACGGATCCTTCTCGGGTTCTGGCTTGTGAACGGCTCATGATACATGGCTATGGCGGAACGGGACGAGAGCATGGAAAGGCTTAGGATACGGGCCGCGGGCGAAAAAAACGGGGATTCCGTTTCTTCACCCATTTCCATATCGCTGCTGTTTACGCTTCTCGCCATATTCTTGTCCCCCTTCGATGTATTCGAACTGAATCCCATGAAGACAGAAGTCGAGACCGGCTATACAAGGTTGAACATCAGTGCGTTCGACTTCACGGTCCTGGCGTCATTCGTGTTCTTGTGCCTCGAGCGGAGGAAACGAGAGCTCAACGTGGGGATCCCGTTCATTTGGTACCTGCTTTTCTTGATCTTTGGCCTCATCAGCACGTTCCGCGCCGTCGACATGGTCGAATCGCTGAAGCACATCATCCAGTACGGCTATTTCTTTTTTCTTGTTTTGCCGCTTGTCAGCGCCCTCGTGGATGACGAGAGGAAGTTAAGGCTCTCCGCATTCGCCCTGATGTCCGGTCTTGTGTTGCACCTGGGCGCGTCCATCGTTTTGTATTCTACCCTGGGGAGAGTGGATGAGTACCAGGAAGTCTCCGCGAGAAGTGAGTTCTATGGTGTGGGGGGATTGACGCGGACGGTGCTCGTGGGCCTTCCCTTAGTCCTGGCCTTTATGAAAAAGGAGTTCTCGTTGGAGCCGTTTGGCGTGAAGACGGTGCTCCTGATGGCCCTGGCTGTTGTGTTCGGGACGATGGGCGTGTTGACCTACAACCGCTCGGCGACCGGCGCGCTCGCAATCGGCTTGCTGTTTGTTCTCGTCTTCCCTGTTTCCGCGAAGGCCGATTGGAAAAGAACTGGGGTGCGCTTGATAGCTGTTGTGTCCGGCGGGGCAATTCTTCTTTTGTTCTTTCACGAATGGTTGCTCCCGGAAGAATTGATCCGGCAATACGGCAAAGTGTTCTCCGAGGATCCGCTGAGTGATACGACGTTTCGTTGGAGGCATGTGGCGAACCTCGGGGTAATTTACTCGTGGAGGGATACGTTCTTTTGGGGGTGGGGGCACGATACCCCAAACATCGGAGCGAGGATGGTGGATTACATGACGGAGGCCGCGGACATCGGGGTGCCACATAACGTGTATATTACTTGGTGGGCGGGAGCAGGCTTTCTCGGGATGGTGTTCATGCTTCTCGCGCTCTGGAGAACTGTGGGGCCTGCCTTCAAGGTATCGTCGCTATCTCGAGATGCCGGACATGCACAGGTTCTCCTGGTAGGCCTATTGGGCGCGTACTTGAGTCTGCTGGGTCATTACATGCTTCACGCTTCGGTATTCCGGAGATTGGACTGGACGGTCGTGGCCCTAATATTTTGCGCCGTATCACTTATCGAGCGCAAGAACCGAAAAGCGCTGAACTAGGGTCAGCCGGCGATTGCACGACTCCCGCGGAATTGCGTAATTCTTCTCGAAGAGGCCGAAGATTCTTCGCCGTTCAGTTCACTCTTTTGAATCGGTCCGCACTTGTCCGGATTCCATTTTATGACCTCGGCTGGATTTGCCATGTTGCGGCTCTCCGCCGGAGAGATGCGCCGTGGCAAGGCGTGGTCCCACGGATCAGCAGCACCCGCCCCGGGAGGTCAAGCCCAGGATGGCCTCCTCCGGGCGGGCAAGATGGCTGGTTCCGGGCGGCGCTCCCGTCTTCCCGCGGCCGTGCATCGGCCGCATGGCTACGCGTCGCTCAAGAAGCTTTGCCTTGGAGCAGCGAGCGGTAAAGGTCCATCTGGAACTGGGCCAGCCTGTGGATATCATGGGCATCCACCTTTACGCGGGCCCGGTCCCGGAAATTGTCCCTCTCGCCGGGATGATTTAGGAGATGAATCACGGCGCGGGCGGCCGAATCAGAATCTCCTGGGGGAAACAGATATCCGTCCCAGCCGTTTTGTATGATCTCCTTTGTTCCATCAATTCCCGTGGCAACCACTGGACAGCCCGCGGCCATCGCCTCGAGAACGACGAGGGGTTGCCCCTCCCACCGCGAAGTTAGCAGGAAAACATCAAACAGCCTCAAGATGGAAGGCACGTCATCTCTCAGGCCCAAAACGCTGAACCTGGATTGCAGGTTCAGATTCTGAATTTTCTTCTCGGCCTCGCCCCGGAGAGGCCCATCCCCCGCGACGACAAAATGAACGCCGGGCAGTTCCGCGGCGACTTGAGACGCACATTGAATGAATGTCAGAGGATCCTTTTGAGGGGATAAGCGCATGACGGAGCCGACGATTTTGGCATGCGCAGGGATTTTAAGGCTGTTTTTTAGCTCGGTGGGATTCATATCTACTGATTGAAATTTTTTCACGTTGATTGCTCCGCCCCACACGTGGTATTGCTCTCTCCTCCCGATCCGGAACCTCATTCCTCTGTCTAAATCGGTATTTGATACCATGATGAGCCGATCGGTAAAACGCGCGACAAGGCGCTCGGCGAGAGCGAACGCGAATCTTGAATGCCATTTCGAGTCGACGTGAAATCCCCATCCATGTACGGTGTGAATAATCACCGGGACTTTCGCCAGGTAAGCCGCTGCCCGTCCAAGGATGCCGGCCTTGCTGCTGTGCGTATGGACGACGTCGACCTTTTCCTGTTTGAGCAAGTTCCGTAGTTCAATTAGTGCTCTGGCATCCCTCCATGGGCGAACTTCGCGAACGAGACTCGGCACGATCGATATGGGCACTTTTAATTGCCTGGCATAATCCTGCAGTGAGCCCTCCGGGCTGGTTTCCGGCCCAAACGCAAGCATTACATCAAATTGATTCCGATCAATGGCATCAATTGACTCCAGCACGATTTTCTGAGCCCCACCGACCGTCAGCCTGGTGATCAGATAGAGCAACTTGATCCGCCCCTTGGCGAGTTTCACTGAACCTCCTGGATTCGCATGGAGTTGGGGATCGGTATGATGCTGGATGGTCAGTCGCCCTTTGCGGGAATTGTCCAGCCGATGAAGCGCCCATTTAACAGAGGGCCAGGGTTCGTGTCAATGGGTGTGTAATTCGGGTTCAGGCGGCGGCTTCCCGGGTAAGGGTGTCGGCTCGCATCCCATCGGCAACGGTGCCCCTTGATGGACCTTCCTTCAAGAGCTCCGGGGCGTTGAGCCCCGGGGCTTGCCGTGGCCGTTGCGATAGCCCGCAGGAACATCCGCAGCCGCCCTGCGCTGGAGCTTTGCCCTGCCCCAGGAACTTATCCAACTCGGCCTCGAACAGGTCCTGGAGCCACCCCTGTGCCCTCCCGTGGAGGTGAGCCTCGGGGTTCTCCCTGGCGGTCCTTGACGGCGCGGGGGATTCGGTGCTCTGTTTCCTCATGGCGGGGTTTTTTTCTTCGAGGGCCCTCGGGCCTTGGGTTCACTCAACCCGAAGGCTGCGCCGCCTCTTCCCTATTTACACACCCTTTGAAGACACCTCAGCTTTCTGCCGTAACTGGGAAATGAACGAACCTGGAATCGAAGGAGTGAAGTTCCTTCATCGAGGAATCCCGGATGCCGTCTTACCCGGAATCGGGAAATAAGTCGAATCTCGCCGAGATTCACGTTCCACTCAAAGAGCTCGCGGGAATCATTTTCGCTTGGGACAAGAGACGAAGCTGGGCGTTGGTATTATCAGCGCTTCTGGCCCTTGGCGCGAATGCAGCCTGGCAGGCGCCAATTGCCCCCGTTTTTTTGATCTTCTTCATCAATTTCCTTTGTTTTCTCTCGGCGCTCGGCAGTTTGGCGGCCGGCCTGGTGTCATGGGCGTTTTGGCTTCCCTTGGTCAATGTCAACTTAAACGTCTTCCCCGGGTTCCCCACCTTGTCGTTCGACAAAGTGGCGTTTCTCTTGATGCTCGCCGCATGGAGGTTTCGCGTACGGCGGGAATTTCTCGTGTCAGATCCGATTACGAGAGCGTTTGCCGGGTTGCTGGCGGCCGGGTTCCTCACGCTCGCATGGAATCGAAATAACCTTCTGGGTCAGCTTGTGGGGCTGGGAGAATACGCTTCGTACCTGTCGATCTATTTAATCGCCGTCGGAACGCTCAAGCCGCAGCAAGACAGATCCAGGATGCTCGCCGCGCTGATTGCCGGATGCGCCGTCGCGACGGCGCTCGCGTATGGGGAATACCTGGTCTATCGAATCAGTGATGGGAAGGTGGTGTTCTCTCCGTATTACGAGTGGAATCTGGGCGCGCGCGACACCCAATTCGGAGGCACAGTCGGACATAAGAATTTCTTCGCCGCGTATCAAAGTCTCATGATATTTGTCAGTCTCGCTGTTTTGCTCTCCCGGAAAGGCAACCGGTATTTCTTCGGTGGATTATTGTTCTTGCAAGCACTGACTCTCTCCACGGGGAAAAGCCTCGGCGCATTCGTGGGCCTGCCTGCCGGATTGCTCGCCTGGTCCGCCATGCGATATTCAGGGGAAAAACGGCTGCTTGCCTTCCTCGTGGTTTCGGTTGGCGCCATTCTGTTGCTGGTATCAGTCTTCGCGCTCGTAAATCCACGGATCCCCCACCGGAAATTGAGCGGGTCAATTCAGCCCCGCCTCTATCTTCACCGGGTGGCGCTTGAAGCTTGGGCCTCAAGGCCTCTGCTTGGGCATGGTGTCGGAAGTTTTCCGTCGGTGATTTCCGCCAGTTCGATGAAGCTAGGACTCCAGGAGATGGAGCGATTCGGCCTCAATGAGAGCCATGCCGAGAGCCTTTGGAGAGGCGGTGGCTGGTCCGCCCACAGCGTTTATCTGAAAGCCGCCGTCGAGACGGGCGTCATCGGCCTCCTTGCGCTGCTGGGGCTTGGCTATGCGGTTGCGCACACATTGCTTGCTGGAGCGAAGAAGGCGGGAGGAGTCTTCGAGGTGCGAATGTGCGAGGCCGTGTTTTGCGGGCTAATTTCCTTTTCGATTCAAGGTTTCACGGAAGAATTGCTTTCGTTCTCCAAGTTATCCTTCATCTATTTTATCGTGGTTGGTCTTGCCACGTCCTTTCCGAGGGTGCTGCATACCGGGTCCGAAAAACACATAGTGGGCGAAATGGGATGAAAGTCGTTTTCTGGGTGGCAAGAAGCTCGCCATTGCGCTCTGGCCCGGTTGCATGCCCCCCCCCGGACAGGCATCAGGAGTTCGCCGTAGCCAGCGGGGCCGCTTGGCGGGCGTCCGCTCCGGCGTAGAGCATCTTGTGCACCTCCCCGGGCGGGAACCTTGGCCCGCCCCATTCGAATCCCACGGATGCACAAGCGTTTTCATCGCATCTCGCTTTTTACCGACCGGTGATCATTCGAGGTCGGCAAATTTAGCCGCCAGCTAGGTTTTTCTGCCCTGCGCCGGGATTTTTTGAGCCTTGAGTTTATCCTTGGTGCTGTTGAAAAAATCGGGTTTATGGATGATAATCAGGCCGTCTCGCGATGTCCCGTATCGCTATTGCCCTCAGGTTTGAAGCGAGGAGCCTGCATTGCTCAAGGATCTGCTTCTGCCTCTCAGTGTGGTCTTTGTCACGTCCCTTTTGGTGACCCCCCGGCTGATTGGCCTCGCGTGGCGGATTGGCGCCCTCGATGTGCCACGGCGGGATCTCAAGGTGCACGACACCCCCACACCCCGGATCGGGGGGGTGGCGGTCGCCCTGTCCTTTTTCATCGGCTACCTCATTCTGATTAGCTCGACTACTTTTTTCAAGGGAATTTCCGTGGGGATGATCCATGAGTCGAGGGCGTTCTTGATCGGCGCGGCTGGGGTGATCGTGCTGGGGTTTTATGACGATATCTCTTTCGCCAGCCCATGGCTGAAGCTGACTGTGCAAATGCTGCTCGCGGGGATTCTGTACAGCGGGGGTATCCGCTTGACCGGGGTTAGCATCCCGGCGCTGGGCAGTTTGGAGTTCGGACCATGGAGTCTACTGGTAACGGTCCTCTGGGTCGTCGGGGTCATGAACGCCATCAACCTCATCGATGGCTTGGATGGCCTCTGCGCGGGGATCAGCATCTTGACGCTTTTGACTCTGACGGTGCTGGGGACGATATCGGGTCTGTACTTTCATTCCTCTTTGGCGCTGCTTCTGATTGCCAGCGTCACGGGGTTCTTGATATACAATTTTCCGCCAGCCCGAATCTTCCTGGGAGATTCCGGAAGTTTGTTCCTAGGCTATTCTCTTGCGTCGTTCTCGGTGTGGAAGGCAGACTCCAGTGAGAATACCATGTTCCCGCTTGTGGCGGCATGCAGCTTGGTGGTCCCCCTGGGAGACACGACGCTGGCCGTTATCCGTCGGCTGGTCCAGGGCCGGAGGGTATTCGCGGGGGATATGGACCATATCCATCACCGGCTGTTGTTTTCGGGCCTGTCTCAGACGCGGGCCGTGCTGATTTTGTATCTTTTCACGATGGCGGGGAGCGCGGTTGGAATTCTGTTTGCGGTGGGTAAGGGCTCGTTTCTTTTTACGAGTTTGAGTTTGGCTCTCATCGTCCTTTTGAGCTACTTGTTTATCAGCCTTTACGTGGCGTGCGGGACGGCGCTGGCGACCGGCTTCTTCCGGCTCCTCTTGCTGGTTGAGTTGCTCAGGGAAGGCATCATCTATTCCGGCCTTGCCGAGAAGCTGAAGACCGTCCGGCACCTCAGGGAGGCCGAGCGGGCTGTTTCCGCGAGCCTGAGGCCCTGGAAGTTCGTTTCTCTGTCGCTCGTCGAGCAATTGGCAGCGGGAAACGGTGCTGAGAACAACGAAGGAAACGGAGGGGCCGGCCATCCCGCTCGGTACCTCGCAACGGAGACGAATGGACAAGTCAGGGTACGGATGGGTTCCTTGTCATTGCCCTTGAGAGAGGTCGATCTGGTTTTTGAAGGAAGAGTGGTCCCGTATTTCCTGGCTTCCGAAAAGAAGCGAGCCCGCTTCGCCAATTTTCTTTTCAAGTCGATCGAGAATACCGTCTGGCAAGCCAATGAACCGGGCGCGGTGTAGCGCCCAGGTGCCGCTGGCGGATGGGAGCGGGAGAGGGGCGTACTGTCCGGAGCCGGCCCTCGCCGGAGCATAGCCGCTGCGGGGGGGCGCAGCGCTTCAGTCCCGGTTCTTCTGCAATACCAGGGCGAAGGTTTCCGCTGCTCGCTCCTCCCGGAGAAGGTAGAAGAGCATGATCCAGGCTCGCCAGAGGAGGTGGGCGGGGGCGAAGAAGCTGAAGTATTCGCTCAGGTAGTAGGCCCGCTTCTCCAGAAGCTCGAGCCCTGCCTCGCCCGCTATCTTGACAAAATCAGGAATTGTGCACCGCTGATAGTAACTCGGGAAGCCGATCTGCTCTCCTAGCTCAGGAAAGAGGAAGCGCAGCATCTTGCGCTTGAAGGATTGGGGAAGCATGAGGTTGAGGCGGGCGTAGACAGCGTTGCGGGAAGGGACGAAGATAAGGACGAGCCCGCCGCGCTTGAGCGCGCTGACGATTCCCTCGAAGGCAGCCGGCACATCCGTCACGTGCTCGAGCACCGTCCGGCAGATGACGATGTCGCCGTCGCCCCTTCCCCGGAATCGGGTGATGTCAGTGCAGATCATCTCATCGTAGGAGCCGGGCGGAGCCTTGCTTAGCTCGTCTGCGTCGATGTCAAGGCCTACCACCCGAAGGCCCAGCCGGACCTTCTCTTCCGGCGTCACCAGGGGAGACTTTCCCCCTCCGATGTCGTAGACCACCGCTTCCGGCCGCAAGCGCCGGTGCGCGATCACCTGCTGGAAGTGCGTGTTTCCGTCGATCCGGAACTTCTCGGGCAGCGAGCTGTCCAGCCATCGCGAGAGCTTCTTCTGGGACTCAATCAGACTGTGCAAGAAACCCAGCATGTCTTCTCCTGTTGATCCTCGTTCAAGGCGGCCTCACCCTCTGAGGGCGCGCCCGCCGAGCGGCGATTATAGCAAAAGGCCAGGGCCTGTCCTCACAGTTCACCAGTGCAGAATCAAAATCTCATTTCCGCCGCGATGGCCATCATGCCGAAGACCAGCCGGCGATTCACGCTCTCGTGGGCCTGGAGGAAGGGCCAGGAGATAAGAGCGAGGGAAAGGGGGCGCGACTGCGCGATGGAAGTCACGAACGCCACCGGCGCGCGCCGGCACGAAATACGGAAGGTCACTCCTAAGCTCGCGGCCGGGCCGGCAAGGGTGAGGCGGCCCCAGCGGTTCAGGGGCTATTCGGCCGCCTTGGCGTGCCAAGCCACTTCCAGCGGAAGGGGACGGCAAAGACGTTGGTGTAGGAGGATCTAACGCGTTATCATGGTTTGCGGGATGCGGTTTTCGCCGCCGAAGTTCACCATGAGTCGGGAAGGGAAACGCCACCTTGGACGTCCCCCTGATGGACTTGAAGGCCCACCTCGCTGCCATCCGCCGGGAGGCGGATGAGGCCATCTGCCGTATCCCGGGGGGGGCCTCCTAAGCCCACGGCGCCCGGTACAAGGGGAGACGGGGCGGGGGGCTGGGCCACGCGGCCTCCTTCTTCGGCTTCTACCCCTCCAAGAACCTCGGGGCCTTCGGGGACACGGGGACGGTGGTGACGGGGGACGCCCAAGTGGCCGAGAAACTGCGCTACCCGCACAACCACGGGAGCACCCGGAAGGAGAAGTCGCGCTACAAGGTGATCGTTACAACAGCTGGCTGGTAACCCTCCAGGCTTCTCAGGCTGCGCGTGAGGCTCTCGTCCTCTCTCGCTATCCCGGGATGAGTCTGGCCCAGCTGGATTACGTGGTGGACACCCAGGCGGGCGCCGTGCGAAAGGTGAAAGCATCTTGAGTTTTTGAGGCTGGGCGACCGGATTTCGGTCGGGGGGAATCAAGGGGAGGACCGGTACATATGGCGCGGGTTCTGGTGACGGGAGGGGCGGGTTTCATCGGGAGCCACCTGTGCGAGGCGTGCCTCCGTGTGGGCGAAGAAGTGACCGCAGTGGACAACCTCGCCACCGGCTCGGCCAAGAACCTTCCCGCGGGTGTTCGCTTTATCCAGGGGGATCTGCGCGATCCATCTCTCAGCAAGACCCTTTTGGATGAGTTCCGTCCCGATGTTGTTTATCACCTGGCGGCTCAGTCCAGCGTTATCCGCAGCATCGGCGATCCCATCCACGACCTGGAAGTGAACGTCCGGAGCACCCTCCACTTGCTCGAGGCCTGCCGGGCTGCCCGGAGGGCCCCCGCCTTCGCCTACGCGTCGACGGGAGGAGCGTCCTACGGCGATCCGGAGAAGCTGCCCGTCTCGGAAGATCACCCGGCCGAGTACCGCTCGCCCTATGGCGCCAGCAAGCACCTGGGGGAGGCGTACGTCTCCCTCTACGCGCAGCTGTTCGGTCTCCGTACCGTCTCCCTCCGCTTCGCGAACATTTACGGGCCGCGCCAGCGGGGAGACCTGGAAGCGGGGGTGGTTTCCATCTTCGCGCAGCGCTTGAGGGAAGGGGCTCCCATCATTCTCTACGGGAACGGCGAGGCCGCTCGGGACTACGTCTACGTCGAGGACGCCGTGAACGCCCTGCGGCTGGCCGCCCAGAAGGGCGCGCCCGGCGGCGCTTACAATGTCGGGACGGGGGTGGCCACCCAGGTCGAGGAGGTGCTCGGCCTGCTCAGCCAGGCGATGGGGATCCCACCCGCCCGGGTCGACCGGATGCCGCTGCGGCCGGGTGAGATCTTCCGGGTCGCGCTGGACTCCTCCCGGCTGAATCAGGCCACGGGATGGCAGCCCCGCTACGATCTTGAACAGGGAATTGCCTCCTTTGCCGAGTGGTTCCTGAGCACTTGCTCAGAATCCCGCCGATAGTCCTCTCCCGCCTCTCCTTCCTCACCTGCACACTTAAGCCATGGAACTGCTTTTTCGCATGGTCTTGCCCTCGATCCTGACCCAGGGCCTATGCGGCTTTTCCAGCCGCCCGGGCCCCCAGGGCCCAGGCGCTTCTTCACCTCCCCAAAATCAACACCCCCGTCCCGGCCACGATCGCCGCGGCCCCCAGGGCGGCGCGGCGGTTCACGCTCTCGTGCGCCTGGAGAAAAAGCCAGGAGACGAGGACCAGGAAGAAGGGCCTCGACTGCGCGATGGGGGCCACGAACACCACCGGCGCCCGCGCCAGCGCGAGGTACATGAAGGTCACCCCCAGGCTCGCGGCCGAGCCGGCCAGGACGAGATAGCCCCAGGCCTGGAGCGGCCACTCCGTCACCCGGGCCGCCCCGAGCCGCCTCCAGCAGAAGGGCAGGAAGCACAGCACCGCGAAGAGGTTCGCGTAGAGGTTGGCCAGGTTCGGGGAGGCGAAGTCGTTCACAGCCGGGCGGGCGAAGACGGCGGAGGCCCCGAAGACGAGGGCGCTCAGCAGGGCCAGCGTCACCCCCTTGAGGTAGCTCCCGGCCGCCTGTGCCCCCCCCGGGCGGCTTCGGGCCATCAGGACGCTCCCCCCGATGACGAGGGCCGCCCCCCCCGCCAGCCCCAGGGTGAGCCGCTCGGCCAGGAAGATCATGCCCAGCGCCATCGAGAAGAAGGCGCTCGTGGTGCCGAGCGTTCCCGCCCGCGTCGCCCCGATGTGCTGGGTGGCCGCGAAGAGGAGGGTCCGCGCCGCGGTGATCCGGGTGACCCCCGCGAGGGCGATACTCGCGAGGGCCCAGGGCCGGCCGGGCCAGGGGTGGGCGAAGTCCCCGTTCAGGAAGGAGACGAAGGCCAGCACCGGCAGCCCCACCAGGGCGCTCACGGCCGTCCCGACGATCGGGTCGATCCCCCGCACCCCGAAGCGCCCGAAGATGTCCCGCAGCGCCAGGAGGAGCGCCGCGCACAGCGCGAAGAGGGCCGCGGGATCGATCATCCTCTCTCCTGATCCAGGGCCGGGCCGGTCGGGCCGATCCGGAGGCCTCACGGATGCGTCGTGGACGGGAACGCTGCGGGACGGCGGATTGTAGTCCGGCCCCCCGCGTTTCACCAGCCTCAGAGCCCTCCCGCCGCCGCGCCGTGCTAGGATGGGCCATCCGATCCTGATCGATCCCGTCTCAAGGGAGAGACGCCCATGCCCGTGTTCCAGTTCTGGCCCTCGGATTGGACCATGTCCTGGCAGTTCATCCGGCTGGTCTCGGAAGCCCACTACGGCGGCGGGGACTTCCACGAGCTCCACAGCGCCGCCCGCAACATCCCGGCCGGGGACGCCGAGGCCTGGCACCGCGAGTTCTACCAGCTGGGGGAGCGAATCGCCCGGCAGGCCGAGGCCGAGGGCGCCCGGGGCCACCGGCCGACCGCCCGGGCCGCCCACCTGCGCGCCTCCAACTACTTCCGCACCTCCGAGTTCTTCCTCTTGGGCGACCCGCGCAAGGTGCGGGTCTACCAGCGGAGCGCCGCCCAGTTCGAGAAGGCCGCCGCCCTCTTCGACCCTCCCTTCGAGCGCGCCGAGGTGCCCTACGAGGGCGCGGGCCTGCCGGGGTGGTTCATGCGGGCGGGCCCGGGCTGGAAGGGGAAGCGTCCCGCCTGCCTCCTCGTCGGGGGCGCCGACACCACCGCCGAGGAGCTCTGGCTGCTGGGGGGCCAGGAAGCCCTCGACCGAGGGATGCACCTCCTCATCGTGGACGGCCCCGGCCAGGGGGCGGCCGTCCGCTTGCGGAACCTCTACATGCGGCCGGACTACGAGGTGCCCGTCATCGCCATGCTGGACTGGCTCTGCGCCCGCCCCGAGGTGGACGCCTCGCGGGTCGGCCTCGTGGGCCGCAGCGCGGGGGGCTACTTCGGCCCCAAGACCGCCGCCGTGGACCGGCGCATCAAGGCCATGGTGCTCTGGGGCGCCTGCTACGACTGGCTGAGCGACGTGTACGATTTCTATCCTCCCATCCAGCGCCAGTTCCAGTACATCCTGGGGGCCGAGGACGACGCCGACTGCCGCGCGAAGCTCAGGCCCTACACCCTCGAAGGCGTCCTCGGAAAGGTGCGCTGCCCAACCCTCGTGAGCCACGGGGAGCAGGATCGCATCGTCCGCCCCGAGTCCGCCCGGCGCACCTACCGGGAGCTCGCCTCCGCCGAGAAGGAGCTCAGGATGTGGACCCCCGAGACCCTGGGGGAGAACCACTGCCAGAACGACAACACCCCGAACGCCGTCCGCTTCATGTACGACTGGCTGGCCGACCGGGTGTAGGGAGAGGGCCCGGCTTGACAGCCCCCGGCGGGCGTTGAAGGATGCGCGGGCGCTCCTGCGGGGCGAGAATTGCTTTTGACATCGGGGCGGAGCCCACATGCCGGACCGGAAGGACGAGCGGGAGTCCTGGCCGAAGGGCGTGATAGTCCCCGTCGAGAAGCCCTTCGTGGACGCGCGCGGCGTCATCCAGAACCTCGTCGAAGCCGGCATGCGCATGGCGGTCGTCATCACCTCGAAGAAGGGCGCCGTCCGCGCCAACCACTACCACAAGACGGACTGGCACTACTGCTACGTGCTCTCGGGGTCGATCGAGTACTTCCACCGGCCGGTGGGAAGCCAGGCGGCGCCCGAGCGGATGCTGATCCGGACCGGCCAGCTCTTCTTCACCCCCCCCATGGTCGAGCACGCCATGCGCTTCCCCGAGGACACGGTGTTCCTCACCCTCTCGCGCAACGATCGCCACCACGAGGCTTACGAAGCGGACCTCGTGCGCGTCCAGCTGATATAGCCCCGATCGCATGAACGCCCCTCCCGCGAGCGTGGTGAGGCGCCGGCGGGACTGCCGCCTGTGCGGCGGCGGTGCTCTGGACCTCGTCCTCTCCCTCGCGCCCACCCCTCCCGCGAACGCTTTCGTCGCCCAGAAGGATTTGCACGCCCGCCAGGACGCCTTCCCGCTCGACCTGCACCTGTGCCGTGACTGTGGCCACCTCCAGCTCCTCGACGTCGTGGACCCGGACCTCCTGTTCCGGCACTACGTCTACGTCTCGGGCACCTCCCCGGTCTTCCTGGCGCACCTCCGCGCCTACGCCGAGGACGCCGTCGCGCGCTACGGCCTGAAGCCCGGGGACCTCGTGGTCGAGGTCGGGAGCAACGACGGCAGCCTCCTGCGCTTCTTCCGGGAGAAGGGGATGCGCGTCCTGGGCGTGGACCCCGCCCAGGAGATCGCCCGCGCGGCCAACCAGGCGGGGGTCGAGACCCTGGAGGCGTTCTTCGAGCCGGAGCTCGCGGCGCGCATCCGGGAGGAGCGCGGCCCCGCCGCCCTTGTCGCGGCGAACAACGTCTTCGCCCACGCGGACGGGCTGCGGGAGATGGCGGAGGGGGTCCGCTCCCTCCTGGGGCCCGGCGGGGTGTTCGTCTTCGAGGTTTCCTACCTCCTCGACGTCTGCGAGCAGCTGCTCTTCGACACCATCTACCACGAACACCTGGCCTACCACGCGGTCGGGCCCCTGCGGGCGTTCTTCCCGAGGTGCGGGATGGAGTTGATCGACGCGCGGCGCGTGCCCACCCACGGGGGCTCGCTCCGGGGGGTGGCCCAGCCGGCGGGGGGGCCGAGGCCGGTCTCGCCCGGGGTGGGGGATCTGGCCGCCCTCGAGGAGGCCGCCGGGCTCCGGCGGCCCGAGGCCTACCGGGACTTCGGCGCCCGGGTCGGCCGCCGCAAGGAGGAGCTGGGGGAGCTGCTGCGCGGGCTCCGGAGGCAGGGGAAGCGGATCGCCGGCTTCGGCGCCCCCGCCAAGGCGACGACCTTGATGTATCATTTCGGCCTGGGCCCCGAGGTGATCGATTTCGTCGTGGACGACAGCCCGTGGAAGCAGGGCCTCTTCACCCCGGGCCACCACATCCCGGTGCTCCCCGCCCAGGCGATCTACGAGCGGCGGCCGGACTACGTCCTGGTGCTGGCCTGGAACTTCGCCGGGCCCATCATGGCCAAGCACAAGGCGTTCGCCGAAGCCGGGGGCCGCTTCATCGTTCCCCTGCCGGACCTGCGGGTGATCTGAGTTGAGCCAGTATCTCGAAAGCGACATCGCCGAGATCCTCGATGGCCTCGGGGGCACGGCACGGGCCTTCAGCGGGAAGACGGTCCTCCTCACGGGCGGGGCCGGCTTCCTGGGGAGGTACCTGGCGGCGGTGTTCTCCCGCCTGGGCCAGCGGGAGGGGGGCGCGCCCGTCAAGCTCGTCATCCTCGACAACCTCATCACGGCGGCCGAGACCTCCGCCCGCGCGCCCGAGGGCGCGGGCCAGTTCGTCCAGTTCAACGTCATCGAGCCCTACGCCCACCCGGAGCCGGTGGACTTCGTCATCCACGCCGCCGGCATCGCCAGCCCGTACTACTACCGGAAGTACCCCCTCGAGACCCTCGAGGTCGCGATCTGGGGGACCAAGAACATGCTCGAGCTCGCCCGGGCGCACGAGGCGAAGCTCCTCTTCTTCAGCACGAGCGAGATCTACGGGGACCCCGACCCCCGCTACGTTCCCACCCCCGAGAGCTACCGCGGCAACGTCTCCTCCCTGGGGCCCCGGGCCTGCTACGACGAGAGCAAGCGCGTGGGCGAGACTCTCTGCCGCGTCTACCACGAGTACTTCGGGGTGGACTGCAAGATCGTGCGCCCCTTCAACGTCTACGGCCCGGGGATGTCCGAGCGCGACTACCGCGTGCTGCCCAACTTCGCCAGCCGCATCCGGGGCGGGAAGCCCCTCCACGTCTACGGCTCGGGTGCCCAGACCCGCACCTACTGCTACGTCACCGACGCCGTCGCGGGCTTCCTCAAGGTCCTGGCCGAGGGCGTGCCCGGGGAGGTCTACAACATCGGCAACGACCGGCCCGAGGTGTCGGTGGTGGACCTCGCCGGGCGCATCCAGGCCGTGCTCGGGCGCAAGGTCGAGCTCGTGCGGATCGACTATCCCGACGCCTATCCCCCCGACGAGCCCCAGCGCCGCTGCCCGGACCTCACCAAGGCCCGCAAGCATTTGAACTTCGAGCCCCGGGTGGGCCTGGACGAGGGCCTCCGCCGCTTCTTCGGCTGGACCGAGGGCGCCTACACCGGGGCGTGAGGGCCGGCGCCCCCCGCGGTGCCCCGGAATCCCCCCGGAAACCTCCTGGCCTGACCGCCTCTTTCCCCCCTTAAAGAAAGGGCGCGCATTATCCCTCAAGGCCGTTGAAACCCCCGGAACCGGCCCGGGCCGGGGGGGAAGAGGGAAGAAAAAACCCCCGGAATATCCCGGAATAAGCCGGACACCCTCGGAAAGCCCCGCTTTTTTCCGGTGGAATCTCCGTGAAAACCGTGGACACCCTTCCGTCCTCCGCGTGAAAGCCCATTCCGGCCCCGCGCCCTGAAAGCACGCTCCCCCTCGCCCCTCTTGTCCAAGGGGGAGGATGGGGGGGTGAACCCGCGGTCGCACCCCGCCCGGAGGGAATATGGGCCAATGGATGAGGAAAGCCCTTACCCCAAATTCCCTCACGTTCCGGGACGGGAGGCTGAGGGGCCGCATCGCGGCCCGGCCGGGCCTTCTGTGCTAGGATCCCCCTGCCGGCGGGGCAAGCCGGACGCGTCTTCAAATCCCTCTTTCATTCCCCCAGCGTGGAGAACGCCCATGGAGCCGACGCTCAAGTTCATGGCCATCAACACGAATGAGATCGAGTGGCAGGACGGCGAGCAGATCATGGGGCTGCCGCCCGGCCTCAAGGTCAAGATCATCGCCGAGGGCACGGACGAGGTCTCGGAGCGGGTGGACAAGTTCGTGAAGTTCCCCCCGGGCTACGTCGAGCCCCGGCACAGCCACGACTACTTCCATAGCACCCTCGTGCTCGAAGGCGAGATGCACGTCGCCGGGAAAATCCTCAAGCCCGGCGACTACGTCTACGGCGGCAAGGAGCCGCACGGCCCCTACCACTATCCGGTGGGCTGCATGGTCTACTCGGCCGGCCGCGGCAAGAAGCTGAGCCAGATCCACCGGCGGGAGAAGTAGGCGGGGGCCCCGGGAACCTGCCGCAGCGGACCGGATGGACGCTCTGTAGGGGCGAGGCGCGCCTCGCCCCTACGCATTTTCCCTTTGGCCCTCACGGTCCCCTCGATCCCCTCTCCTCCTCGCCATCCCCCGCGCCGCCTGCTAGGCTCGTAGGGGCGTATCGCAATACGCCCCTACTTTCGGTGTTTTCTCTGACGAGGAGCCTTCGATGCTCTTCAACCGCGCGCGGGCGCTGGGGCTGATGGACCAGCACCGCCTGGACGCCCTGGTGGGCACGAGCCGCCACAACGTCTTCTACCTGGGCGGGCTCGACGGCTGGGCCCAGGCCACCTACGGGGACGCCGCGACCGAGACCTTCGCCGCCTTCTTCCGCCGGGAGGACCAGCCCCCGGCCCTGATCGTCTCCCGCCAGGACGAGACCTACTACGCCGCCGGGGGCTCCTGGATCGCCGACGTGCGGGGCTACGGCCCCCCCTCGGCCATGGAGATCCCCCCGGGCGCCAGGCCCGAGACGCCCGAGGAAGAGAGGCTCCTGCGCCTCCTGCCCGGGGGCGGCGCGCCGCGCGAGGGAAATCCGGCGGCGGCGCTGCTGCGGCTCCTCCGGGACCGGGGGCTCTCGAAGGGCCGGATCGCCCTCGACGAGGAGGGGCTGAAGCCCGCCACCCGGGCCAAGCTGGCGTCCTCTTTGCCCGGCGCCGAGTGGCTGGACGGGGCGGGGCTCTTCCGCCTCATCCGGCTCCAGAAGACCGGGGCGGAGGCCGAGCGCATCCGGGAGGCGGCCATGGTCAACGAGCGCGCCGTGCGCACCTTCCACGGGGCCCTCGCCGAGGGGCGGACCGAGCGCGAGGTCGCCGCCCTCTACTACCTGGCCGTGGCCGAGGCGGGGGGGAAGTGGGGCTGGCTCCACCTCGCCGGGGGACGCCGCTCGGCCACCATCTTCCCGCCCTCGGACCGCAAATTCGGGCGCGGGGACCTCTTCTTCTTCGACGCCGGGATGCGGCTCGGGGGCTACAGCGCGGACGTGGGGGGCTGCGGGGCCTTCGGGGAGCCCGCGGCGGAGCATCTCCGCGAGTACGGGGCCATCCGGGCGGGGCTCGACGCCGCCCTGGGGGCGATCCGGGAGGGGGTCAAGCCCTCCGAGATCTTCCGCGCCGCCGTGGCCGGGGCGCGCAAGGGGGGGATGCCCAGCTACGGGGGCTCCTTCTGCGGCCACACCATCGGCATCGAGCCGCGCGAGTTCCCCTACACCCTGAGCGAACCCGCGCCCGTCTCGGACCCCTTCCTTCCCCCCACGAGCGACGTGCCGCTGCCGGCGGGGGCGGTGCTCTCGGTGGAGCTCCCCTCGGGCCGCTTCGGGCACGGCGGGGTGCACTGCGAGTTCACCGTCCAGGTCACGCGGGAGGGGTTCGAGCACCTGGGCGCGCCCGAGCGGACGTTCTATAGGGTGTAGAGGCGCTTGATCTGGTTGATAGGTTGTCCTGTGGGGGCGTTCCATGGAACGCCCCTACGTCGTGTCAGCGCCCATATCCCCCCCCCGGGACGCGGGGCGCGATATTTGATATGCTTATGGAGTGCCCCGCTCCGGGGCGGGCCCGCGGGCCACGCCGGATGAAGAGGGAGGGCCCCCCATGGACAAGAAAGCACGATTCTCCCTTCTCTACTTCCTCTTCATCTTCCTCATCATGTACCTCATCCAGTCCCTTTTCTTCCCGGGCGCGCACATCCAGCGGGTGCCCTACAACGAGTTCCGCAAGCTGGTGCGCGAGGGCAAGGTGGAGCGGGTGGACATCCTGGGGGACCGCCTGAGGGGCCGCATGAGGACGGCGGGCGCCCAGGCCCAGGGCCGCCTCTTCGAGACCGCCAAGGTGGAGGACCCGGGCCTCATCAAGACGCTCGAGGAGGCCGGCGTGACCTTCCAGGGCCAGTACGAGCCTCCCTGGGTCGTCACCTTCTTCAGCACCTGGGTCTTTCCCCTCGCCATCCTCTTCACCATCTACGCCTTCGTCCTGCGGAAGATGGGCCCCGGCCAGGGGGTGATGGCCTTCGGGCGCAACAAGGCCAAGATCTACGCCGAGAAGGGGGTGGGCGTCCGCTTCACCGATGTGGCCGGGGTGGACGAGGCCAAGGAGGAGCTGGCCGAAGTGGTGGACTTCCTCAAGAACCCGGACCGCTACCTGCGCCTCGGCGGCAAGATCCCGCGCGGGGTGCTCCTGGTCGGCCCCCCGGGCTGCGGCAAGACGCTCCTCTCCAGGGCCGTGGCGGGGGAGGCCGGGGTGTCTTTCTTCAGCATCAGCGGCTCGGAGTTCGTCGAGATGTTCGTCGGGATGGGCGCCGCCCGGGTGCGGGACCTCTTCGCCCAGGCGGTGGAGAAGGCCCCCTGCATCGTCTTCATCGACGAGCTGGACGCCCTCGGCAAGGCGCGGGGCATGAGCGGCATCATGGGCGGCCACGACGAGCGGGAGCAGACCCTGAACCAGCTCCTGGTGGAGATGGACGGCTTCGACACCCGCAAGGGGGTCATCATCCTGGCGGCGACCAACCGGCCCGAGATCCTCGACTCGGCTCTCTTGCGCCCGGGCCGCTTCGACCGCCAGGTGCTCGTGGACCGGCCCGACCTGGAGGGCCGCAAGCAGATATTGAGGGTCCACGTCCGCAACATCGTGCTCGACCCCGGAGTGAACGTGGACCGCATCGCCGAGATGACCCCCGGCCTCTCGGGCGCCGACCTCGCCAACCTCGCGAACGAGGCCGCCCTGCGCGGCGCGCGGCACAACCGCAACGCCGTCACCATGGGCGACTTCGAGGAGGCCTTCGAGCGCATCGCGGCGGGGACGGCGGACCCGGTGCAGAAGGTCTCCATCATCCCGCGCGGCATCGGGGCGCTCGGCTACACCCTCCAGCGCCCCACCGAGGACCGCTACCTCCTCTCGCGCAGCGAGCTGGAGGACCGCATCGCCGTCCTCCTGGCCGGGCGCGCGGCCGAGGAGGAGGTCTTCGGCGAGGTTTCGACCGGGGCCCAGAACGACCTCCAGCGCGCCACCGACATCGCCCGCTCCATGGTCACCGAGTTCGGGATGAGCGCCCGCTTCGGCCCCCAGTCCCTGCGCACCGAGCCCCGGCCCCTCTTCCTCGGGAGCACCTTCTCCCCGCAGACGGGGCCGTCCTCCATCAGCGAGGCCACCCTGCGCGAGGTGGACGAGGAGGTGGAAAAGATCATCACCGCCGCCTATCACCGCGCCCAGGAGATTCTCCACACGCGGCGGGAGAGCCTCGAGCAGCTGTCGGTCCGCCTCCTGGAGCAGGAGACCTTGGGCGGGGACGAGCTGCGGGCCGCCCTCGGGGTGGAGCGGCGGGCCGCCGCCACCGCCTCCCCGGCGGGCTAGGCCGCCCCGTGCCGCTGCGCCTCGGCATCCTCAACCCGAGCTTCCCCCCGAACCGCCAGCCCTGCGGGGTGGGGGACTTCACCCGCCTCCTCGCCTCCGCCCTCGCGGCGGGGGGGGCCGAGACTCTCATCCTCGCCGGCCAGGGCTACCGGGGGCCGGAGCGGAGGCCCGAGGGGAAGGTCCTGCGGATCGCCGACGCCTGGGGCCCGCGCGCCCTGCGCCGGGTCGCGGCGGCCTGCCGGGAGGAGGGGGCGCACGCCCTCCTCGTTCAGTACGCGCCGGACCTCTACCCGCCCCATCCCTACTGGATCAACGCCCTCCCCCTCGCCATGAAGGCCCTCGCCCCGGGCATCCCCGTGGTCGTCTCCATGCACACGGTGGGGGTTTCCTCCCCGGGCTCCATGCTGGGGGCGGGCCTCATGATCCTCTCGGCGGGGGGCGTCGTGGCCACGAACGAGGAGGTCACCCACCTCGTCGGCAAGTACCTCCGGCCCGCCATGCGGAAGACGGCCGGCATCCCCATCGGGGCGAATGTGGAGCCGCCCCGCCGGGACGCCGAGGCCCGGCGGCAGGCGCGCGCCCGCCTCATCCGGGAGGAGGGGCTCCCGGCGGAGACGGCCATCCTCGCCCACTTCGGGCTCTACTACCCGGGCAAGGGGGCGGAGCAGATCCTCGACGCGGCGGGGGCCTGGAAGCGGCAGGGGCGGGCGTTCCGGCTCTACATGATCGGGGCGCGGAGGGGGGACGACGGGGGCTTCTACGAGCGCCTCCAGGCCCGGGGTCACGCCCAGGGGCTGGGGGAGGAGCTGGTCTGGACGGGCTACCTGCCCGGGGAGGGGGTGACCCGCCTCCTGCTCGGGGCCGACCTCTTCCTCGCCCCCTACGACGGGGGCATCTCCACGCGGCGGGGGAGCCTCATGGCCGCCCTGGCCCACGGCCTCCCCGTGGTGAGCACCCCCGCGCGCGTCCCGACGGCGCACTTCCGCGAGGGGGAGAACTTCGCCTCCGTCCCCTTCGCCGACGCCTCGGCCCTGGCCGGGCGGGTGGCCGCCCTGCTGGACGACCCCGCCCGCCGGGAGAAGCTGGCCCAGGGCGCCTCCGCCCTCGCGGAGCGCTTCGCCTGGCCCAAGATCGCGGAGCAGACGCGGGAGTTCGTGACTGGTTTGCTGAAACGGATGCCCTAGCGTCCGCTGGGCCGCCCCCCTCTATGGGTTCCTCCGTTCTTGACGGATGAACCCATATTGAGTACAATCGTATCCAATATGAGTACAAATGCCCCTTCGCCCAGCATTGGCCATGTGCTTTTCGGAAAGACGCGCCGGGCCGTGCTCTCCCTCCTCTACGGCCATCCCGAGGAGGACTTCTATCTGCGCCAGATCGCGCGCGCGGCGGGCAGCGGACTGGGCGCGACGCAGCGCGAGCTCGCGCAGCTCACTGAAGTTGGCATATTGCGGAAGAGGGCGCGCGGAAAGCAGGTCTATTTCCAGGCCAATCCGGACTGCCCCGTCTTCGGGGAATTGAAGGGCCTGCTGATCAAAACGGCGGGAGTAGCCGACGTGCTCCGGACCGCCTTGCTTCCTCTCGCGGATCGGATTGGCACCGCTTTCGTCCATGGCTCCTTTGCCCGCGGGGACGAGAGCCGGGGGAGCGACGTGGACCTCCTCGTGGTGGGGGACGCCACGTTCTCGGATGTCGCCTCCGCCCTCGCCCCGGCACAAGAGGCGCTGGGACGCGAGGTGAATCCCACGGTGTACCCGCCGGAGGAGTTTCGCCGGAGGCAGGCGGCGGGTCACCACTTTCTCATGAGCGTCCTGGGCGCGCCGCGCATCTTCCTGATCGGGGGCGAAGGTGAGCTTAAGCGATTGGCTGGCTAACGGCTGGCTGAGAGAGCACCGGACGAGCCCGGAGGAAGTCCGCGACCTCCTGGGGGTGGCTGATCGAGACTTGGCCGACTGCCAAACCCCCGGCCTTAGTCCGGACTGGAGGCTGAACATCGCCTACAACGCCGCTATTCAGGTTGCCGCTGCAGCCTTGGCGGCCAGCGGCTTCCGTCCCTCGCGCGAAGCCCATCACTACCGGGTCATCCAGTCCCTCGCCCACACCATTGGGGCCGAGGCGCGTCTCATCGTCCAGCTCGACCAATTCAGGAAGAAACGCAACGTCGGCGAGTACGAGCGGGCCGGTGCGGTCTCCGAGAGGGAGGCGGAAGAGATGGCGGCCCTCGCCCGGGTCTTCCGCCGAGACGTGGAGAGATGGCTCCGAGCGCAGCATCCCGGGCTCTTGTAAGCAGTACCTAACCCGGGGCGAGGAGGCCCAAAGAGCTCGCCTGGCCCAAGATCGCGGAGCAGACGCGGGAGTTCGTGCTCTCCCTCCTCAAGCGGGCGCCCTAGCCCCCCTACTCCTCGTCCGCCAGGGCGAACTTGCTCTCGGTGGCGGGGATGTGCGTCTCCGGCAGCCCCAATTCTTTCTTGACGATGTTCGTCCCGCGCGTGAGTGCCACCATCTTGTAGAAGGCGTGGCGGCGGCTCATGCCCTCGCGCCCGAAGCCGCAGTCCGTCGAGATGCAGAGGCGCTCGGCGGGGACGTATTTCAAAGCCTTCCGGATCAGGCTGGCCACTTCCTCGGGGCGCTCGACCTGGAGCCCCCGGTGGTTAATGACCCCGATGGCGACCTTGGGCTTGGTGATCTTCTTCCCGATGGCCTCCAGGTCCATGCCCCCCGTGCTCGCGCACTCGAAGGTCAGGACGTCCACGTCGAGCGCGTTCATGTGCTCGAGGGCGGGGGCGTAGCTCTTGGCGGCCTCGTAGAAGCGCTGCTGGGCGGGGTTGCCCCAGCAGGTGTGGCACCAGAGCTCCAGCCTGTCCCGCAGGCCGCGGACGCTCCGGTTGAAGGCGTCCACGTAGAACTCCATCGTCATCTCCTTGTCTTCCTTGTGGTGCTCGAAGCGGTGGACCCAGGGCTCCTCCACCTGGAAGACGGTGCAGCCGGCGCCGGCCAGGCGGGCGAACTCGGCGTGCATCACCTCGCAGAGGTCGAGCACGAGCTCCCGGCGGCTCTGGTAGTGATGGTTCGGGATGATGGACTCCAGGCAGTCGGCGCTGATGGAGCCGAACTTGACGTGCTTCGCCGTCATCTGCTGGGCGCTGCGCCAGAGCTGGGGGTACTCCAGGGGCCCGGGGCCCACCTTGCCCGTCACCTGGGGCAGGACGCGGGCCTCCAGCACCTCGTACATGATCTCGCCCGGCACCGAGCTGCCCCAGCCGGCGTGCTTGCGCGAGGTCTCGTAGCCCGTGAAGCCCGCGAGCCGCTGGACGACGTAGGCCACCCAGGAGCGCCCGCCCACGTCGGTGTCGAAGCGGTTGTCTCCGTCGGTCACGATGTCGAGCCCGGCGCGCTCCTGGTCGCGGATGAGGCAGGAGACGGCGTCGAGGTACTGCTCGCGGTAGTTCTTCTCGGCCATCGCCACCCGGAAGGGCCGCCCCGAGAGGTTCTCGGTGTACCAGCCCGGCCGGGGCAGGCTCCCCGTGATGGTGGTGGGGAGCTTCAGGTCCTTCGTTGCGGTGTACATGGACGGATCTCCTCGGGGGTCTCCCGCGTGCTCCTGGCTTTTCTCCCTCCCCCTCCGGGGGAGGGATGGGGTGGGGGAGAATCCACGAGAGGCATTCCCTCCCCCTGCCCCCTCCCGGAGGGAGGGGGAGAAGCATGGCGGCTTCTCCCGGGCTGCGTGCCCCCGCTCTAATCCTCGTCCGCCAAGGCGAACTTGCTCTCGGCGGCGGGGATGCGGGTCTCGGGCAGCCCCAGCTCCTTGCGGACGATGTTGGTCCCGCGCACCAGCGCCACCATCTTGTAGAAGGCGTGGCGGCGGCTCATGCCCTCCCTTCCGAACCCGCAATCCGTGGAGACGCACAGCCGCTCGGGCTTCAGGTGCTTGAGCGCCATG
>Ga0156328_1128_pt1 | contig 24142 bp, 23 predicted proteins | sample RifCSPlowO2_12_FD_107976 | JGI IMG/M metagenome (GOLD analysis project Ga0156328, IMG submission 107976) | Candidatus Tectomicrobia bacterium RIFCSPLOWO2_12_FULL_69_37 | reverse complement strand
CGCGATCTCCGACAAAGTGCCGTAGGCCCCCTCCAGGGCGATGAGGGCCCCCGCCGTGGCCGCGATGATGACATTGCGGGCGTGGCCCATGCCCGTGCAGATGGGGAGGTCGATGTAGGGGTTGGCCGAGGCCGGGTCGTAGCCGGGGAGGATGCCCAGGGTGAGGCCCCCGGCGGATTTCGCCCCGCGCGCGGCGGCCTCCATCACCCCGCCCAGCCCCCCGCAGACGAGGACGGCCCCCCGCTCGGCGATCCGGCGGCCCACCTCCTCGGCCAGGGCGGCGGTCTCGGCGGAAGGAACGGAGTCGCCGATGACGGCAATCAGCGTCTTCACGCGCCGGCATTCCTCGGGGCGGAGGAAATGCGGGGGGCGGTCATCCAAACAGTTGTATTTTCAACACTCCGGCCGCCGGGTCAAGTGCCGATAGAAGAAGGGCGGGAGGATTCGGGCCTCCGGTCTCCTTGGGCAACGCGCGCGGTTGCCCCCGGCTCCCTCAAAGCCGGGGCATGGCGATCCACCTTCCTTCCGCGGCGCTGCGCTGGCAGGCCTCCGCGAGCTGGACGTCGCGGATCCCCGCCCTGAGATCGGCGTCGAACGGCGCCCCGGCCGCCACGTGGCGGATGAAGCCCTCCCAGCCGAAGCGGTAGGGATTCTTGTAGGGCCCGGCGTCCGGCACTTCCTGCCAGCCCTCGCGGTAATCCACCGAGACTTGCATGGTGCCGGGGTCCCGGCCCATGAGGAAACCGCGGATGGCCGGCGTCGCGCCCGCCGCCTGTGCCCAGCACCGGCGGAGGCCCGCGGCCGCCGAGCCGCCGGTGCCGTCCACCTGGAAGGTGACCAGGTCGTCGCGCCGCACCCGGGTGGACCAGGAGCTGAGGATCGCGCCGCGCGCCCCGCCCGCCAGCTCGACCAGGGTGTGCACGCTGTCCTCGACGTCGACGCCGAAGCGCCCGCCGGCCTCGCCGGCGCGGTCGGTCTGCCCGGTCCAGGACATCGCGGCGACCCGCTCGATCGGCCCGAGGATGCCCTCGATGACGTAGCGCCAATGGGGGTGCATGTCCGAAATCAGCCCGCCGCCGCCCGCCTTCCGGTAGTTCCAGCTCGGCCGCTGCGACTTGGCCGCGATGCCGTCGAACACCCACCAGCCAAATTCGATGTGGAACCCGATGATGCGGCCGAAGAAGCCGCTCTCCACAAGCTGGCGGAGCTTGCGGAAGCCCGGCAGGAACAGCTTGTCCTCGACCGCGCCGTGCTTCAGGCCCTTCGCCTCGGCGGCGCGCAGCAGGGCCAGCCCCTCCTCGGCGGAGGGCGCGACCGGCTTTTCGGTGTAGATATGCTTGCCGGCGGCGATCGCCCGCTTGAGCACCTGAACCCGCTGGTGCGTCGCCGCCGCGTCGAAGAAGACCGGATAGCCGGGGTCGCTCAGCGCGGAGTCCAGATCGGCCGTCCAGCCGAGGCCGCCGTTTTCCGCCGCCACTTCCGCCAGGCGCTCCGGGTTGCGGCCGGCCAGAAGCAGCTTCGGCATGATGACGTCCTCGCCGGCGGGGAGGCCGCCTTCGGCGCGGATCGGCGCCAGCGAGTTGCGCAGATGCTGGTACGAGCAGACGCCGCCTGTCGCGCCGTGCAGGATGATGCCGAGTTCACGCGTTGCCATGTGCGGTCTTTGTTCCCGAGTTCAGCGCCGGATATGGAAAAAATTCCCCACGTGATCCCGGGGCGGTCCCCGGCCGTGGGGGAATCGGGAAAAATCTGGTCGGGGCGAGAGGATTTGAACCTCCGGCCTCCTGCTCCCGAAGCAGGCGCGCTACCAAGCTGCGCTACGCCCCGATAACCGATCTATTTCCCGCCCGGCTCGGGCCAGCCGTAGCGCCCGATGAGGCGGACGAAGACGCAGGGGACCAGGTCCCCGGAGCGCCGGAAGGTGCCGTCCGCCTCCCTCGCGATGCGGACGAGCACCTGGCCCTCTTCGCCGCCGAGCGGCATCACGAGCCGCCCCGCCAGGGCCAGCTGCTCCAGCCAGGGCTGGGGCGGTTCCAGGGCGGAGGCGGCGGCGAGGATGGCGTCGAAGGGCGCCTCCTCGGGCCAGCCGTAGGTGCCGTCGGCGGTCCAGAGGAGGAAGTTCGTGCAGCCGGCCCGCTCGAGGCGCTCCCGCGCCGCCCGGGAGAGCTCGGGCACCCGCTCGATGGCGCGGACCTTGGCGGCGAGCTCCGCCAGAAGGGCCGTAACGTACCCCGATCCGGCGCCGATCTCAAGCACCTTCTCCCCCCCCTGGAGGCCGAGGGCTTCGAGGCTGGCGGCCACCATGTAGGGCTGGGAGATGGTCTGGCCCTGGCCGATGGGGAGGGCCTTGTCGGAGTAGGCCTCCTCGCGGAAGACCTCGGGGACGAAGAGGTGGCGGGGCACGCGGCGCATGGCGGCGATGACGCGCGGGTCCTTGACCCCCCGGGCGAGGATCTGGCTTTCGACCATGTCGTGGCGGGCGCGGCGGAAGCGCTCCTCCTCCCGCCCCCACTGCGCCGGGGCCTGGCCCTTCACCGGAAGTCCCACCGCTCGAGCTCCCGCAGGGCGTCGAAGTCGGTCAGGTCCAGCCGGATGGGGGTGACCGAGATGGCGCGGTGGGCAACGGCGTCGAAGTCGGTGCCGCGCTCCTCGACCCAGCTCAGGCCGTTGCCGCCGATCCAGTAGTACTCCCGGCCCCGGGGGTCGATCTTCTCCACGATGGCGTCCCCGTAGATGCGCTTGCCCTGGCGGGTCAAGCGGACGCCCGCGCACTCCTCCTCGGGCAGGTTCGGGACGTTCACGTTGAGGAGGACGCCCGGCTTGAGCCCCCGGCGGAGGACCTCGGCGGTCAGCTTCCGGGCGAAGGCGATCGCCAGCCCGTAGCGCATGGGCTGGCCCGGCTCGTAGGGAACCGAGAAGGCCACGGCCGGCAGCCCGAGGAGGGTGGCCTCCATGGCGGCGGCGACGGTGCCCGAGTAGGTGATGTCGTCCCCGAGGTTGGCGCCCCGGTTGATGCCCGAGAGCACGATCTCGGGGCGGCGGTCCTTGAGGAGGCCGTTCAGGGCCAGGTTCACGCAGTCGGTCGGGGTGCCGTCCACGGCGTGCCAGCCCTCTTCCACCCGCTCGATGCGGAGGGGGCGGTGGAGGCTCAGGGAGTGCCCGGCGGCGCTCTGCTCCCGGTCGGGAGCCACCACCGTCACCTCGCCGAGAGGGCGGACGGCCTCGTGGAGGGCGCGCAGGCCGGGGGAGGTGATGCCGTCGTCGTTGGAGAGCAGGATTCGGACCATTCGGCCAGCGAGAGTTTGGGGGCGAAAGAAAACGACACCGGGAGTATAGGAACCCGCCCCAGGGGCGTCAACGAGGGCGTGGGGATGGAGCCGGGGGTGGGCGAGGTGGGCCGGCTAGATGAACACGTCGAGCGAGTTGGGGGACTGGAGCGCCCGTGCCGCGCCCAGGATGATGAAAAGACGCTTGTCCGCGATCTGGCCGGAGGAAACCAGCTGGTTCACTTCCGCGCGGGCGTTGGCGACAGCTCCGTAGATAAGGGGAGGGCGGATGCCCCGTACCACGGCCAAGACAAGATTTGCATCCGCCATTTATTCTCCTCCTCCCTGAGGAGAAACCTAACTCAAATTATTCAAGCATCCCTGCCTGAACATGGCCCTGCATCCGTCCTATCGGTGTCTGTCCCTCCTCGCATGAGCAAAGAAATGCCAAGATGAGAAAAAATCCCCGTTCTGACTGATATTCCCAGGCCCAGGCCGCTCCGGGCGCCACTTCCCCGGGGCCCGGCCCCCGGCTTGCGCCCCACTCCTCATCGGGCCAGAATGGGCCTGTCTGAAGGTAGACCCCCCCAATTCCATCTTTTCCTTCCTAGGAGGCATCATGGGCGAAGCCAACGGTTCGGCGGGACCCCAGGAGTCCGGCCGCGATTTCCACTTCGACACCCAGACCCTGCACGCCGGCCAGCGGCCCGACCCGGCGACCGGCGCCCGGGCTGTCCCCATCTACCAGTCCACTTCCTTCGTTTTCGACGACATCAAGCACGCGGCCGGCCTCTTCGCACTGCAGGACTACGGCTACATCTACACCCGCATCGGGAACCCCACGAACAGCGTCTTCGAGGAGCGCATGGCCTCCCTCGAGGGCGGGGTCGGCGCCCTGGCGGCCGCCTCGGGCCAGGCCGCCCAGTTCCTCGTCTTCTTCACCCTGATGGAGGCCGGCCAGGAGATCGTCGCCGCTTCCACCCTCTACGGGGGCACCTACACCCAGTTCGACGTCTCCTTCCGCAAGCTCGGCTGGGACGTAAAGTTCGCCGACCCGCACGATCCCAGCAACCTCCGCAAGGCCATCACCGGCAAGACCCGGGCCCTCTACTGCGAGACCATCGGGAACCCCATGTCCAACGTGGCCGACCTGGAGGCCTTCGCCCAGATCGCCCACGACGCGGGCGTCCCCCTCGTGGTGGACAACACCTTCGCCAGCCCCTACCTCTGCCGCCCGATGGAGTGGGGGGCGGACATCGTCATCCACTCGGCCACCAAGTTCATCGGCGGCCACGGCACGAGCATCGGCGGGGTCATCGTGGACTCGGGCAAGTTCAACTGGGCGAACGGCAAGTTCGACAGCATTGTTTCCCCCTCCCGCGGCTACCACGGGCTGAACTTCTACGAGACCTTCGGGGAGCTGGGCTTCATCACCAAGGTGCGGACGGAGGGGCTGCGCGACATGGGCCCCTGCATGAGCCCCTTCAACGCTTTCCTTTTCCTCCAGGGGCTGGAGACCCTGCCCCTGCGCGTCCAGCGCCACTCGGACAGCGCCCAGAAAGTGGCCGAGTACCTCGCCGCGGACAAGCGCGTGAGCTTCGTGCACCACCCCGGCCTCCCCGGCAGCCCCTACAAGAAGCTGGCCGACAAGTACCTCCCCAAGGGGAAGGGCTCCGTCTTCTCCTTCGGGGTGAAGGGGGGCTACGGGGCCGGGGTGAAGCTGGTCGAATCCCTCCAGCTTCACAGCCACCTGGCCAACGTGGGGGACGCCAAGAGCCTCATCATCCACCCCGCCTCGACCACCCACTCCCAGCTCAGCGAGGACGACATGAAGGCGGGCTTCATCACCCCCGACCTCATCCGCATCTCGGTGGGGCTGGAAAGCGTGGACGACATCCTGTGGGACCTGGACCAGGCCCTCTCCGCCGCCTCGAAGGTCAAGGCCTAGGCCCCGGGAGGGATGAATGGCGGCCAACTCCTTTCAGGACCCGCGGGTCATCCGGAAGATCCTGGGCCGGATGCGGCGGGTGGCCATGGTGGGGCTCTCGGGCAACACCATCCGGCCCAGCTATTTCGTGGGCTACTACCTCAAGCGGATGGGCTTCGAGGTCATCCCTGTGAACCCCCGCTACGGAGAAATCCTGGAGCTGCCCTGCTACCCCAGCCTCTCCGCCATCCCCGGGCCCCCCGAGGTGGTGGACGTCTTCCGCAAGCCTGAGGAGGTCGGCGAGGTGGTGGGCGAGGCCATCGCCGTGGGGGCGAAGGCCCTCTGGCTCCAGTTCGGCGTAATAAATGAGAAAGAGGCCAAGCGCGCCCAGGAAGCGGGCCTCGACGTGGTGATGGACCGCTGCATGAAGATCGAGCACGGGCGCTGGCGGGGCAGCCTCCAGTGGGCGGGAATCCGGACCGGCGTCATCACCTCCCGGAGGGACCCCCTCATTTAACGGAGAAAATATTCAGGGACACCTTGCGCGGACGCCCCAACCTCTTGTAAATTCGTATGCAGCGGCGCCGCCTCGCATGGATTCCTCGTACCCGTCGCCTAACGGGGGGAAGATGCACACGCGCGGCTATTGGTGCGGGCGCACGCTGGCGGCCGCCCTCCCTGGAATGCTCCTCCTCATTGCCACCTCATCCTACGGTTCACCCGCAAAGCCCATCGCCGAGTTCCAGGTGACCCCGCTGGCGGGCTCGCCGACTGCGGCGGCCGGCCTGTCCGCCGCCTCCCCGGTCCGGGAGAACCGCTCCCTCCCCTCCGGGGGATGGGTCGAAACCGGCCCCGAGGACCGGGCCCTCGTCTGGCTCCTGGGCCAGCCCGGCTGCCAGCTCATCATCGAGCCCGGGAGCCGGGTCGAGGTGAAGAGCGAGCCCGAGTCCGGCCGGTACGTCGCCAACCTCGAGCGCGGGGCCCTCCGCTCCACCCGGGTGGACTGCGGGGCCTTGCTCGAAGTGGGCACCTCGGTCGGGCGCTTGTGGAGCCAGGGGGCTTACTTCACCGTCCAGGTCACCGACGGCTGGATCTCTATCTTCCACCAGGCGGGGAGTCTCCAGCTCCTCTTCCAGGGCCAGGCCATCCCCCTCCGGACTCGGACCATGACCACCGTGTCGAGCAGCGGGAGCCACCGGATCGCCTCCGTCGCCGAGGAGGAGCCGGAGGCCTCGCCCGCCGCCTCCGCCCGGCGGGCGGCCCCAGCGCAGGCTTCCCCGGGGGAGAGCATCTCCCCCGTCTCGGCCCCCGGGCGCCCTTGACGGGAGCCACCCGCTCGCATTAGTAATGACCCCCCTGCGGTAGAACCACCGGTCGGGGCGTAGCGCAGCCTGGTAGCGCACCTGCTTGGGGTGCAGGGGGTCGGAGGTTCAAATCCTCTCGCCCCGACCATTTAATTTCCCCCCTGGGATGAGGCCGTCCCCGTGCGAACGGTTCCTCTCGCCGCCGCTGCCGCCCTCCTCTTCCTCGCCGTCCCCGCCCACGCCCAGGAAAAGCGCGTGGATTTCTACGACCCGAGCTCCCGCCGCGTGGGCCACGCCGTCATCGAGTCCCAATCCGGCCGGGTGGATTTCTACGACGCCCGCTCCCGGCGCACCGGCTACGGCAAGACAGAAGACGGCCGCTGGGAGCGCTTCGACCTCCGCTCCCGCCGCGCGGGAGGGAGGGGCCCGGAGCCGCGCCATGACCCCTGAACAGCGGTTCGACGCGATGTTCGAGTCCGCCGTCGCGGACCGCCGGAGCCTCGTCCGCTTCCTCGATGGTGTGAGCGAGGCCCAGGCCCGCTGGAAGCCCCCCGACGGGGAGTGGTCCATCCTGGAGGGACTGGAGCACATCCTCCTCACCGAAGCATTCTTCCAAACCACCATGATCGAGGCACTGAGGGGAGCCGAGAACTCCGGCCGGTGGGACACCACCCAGCCCGGCGCTTTCAAGATGACCCTCGAGGCCCTGCGCCGCCGGGAGCAGGGCCAGGTGGACGCCCCCGCCCACCTCCTCCCCAAGGGGCGGACCGATTTCCGGCCCATGGCCGCCGGGCTCCTCCCCGCCCGGGAAGCCACGCGGGAGGCCCTCCTCCCCTGGCGTGCCCGGGACCTCGGCCGCCTCGTTGTCCCCTCCCCCCGCTACGGGGCCCTCAACGCTTACGAGCGGATCGGTTACTCGGGCATCCACGACGCCCTCCACCAGGAACAGATGGAGAGGGTGACGCGGCAGCCGGGGTATCCGGGGCGGTAGGCGGGGCGGACGCCTCAATCCGAAGTTGTCAGGGAAAAGCCGATAAGGCGGGAGAGGCCTGCACCAGCAAGAGCGCCCGGCTCAGGAAGCGGGCTCTTCCTTCTTCTCCTTGATCCAGTCCTCGACCTTCAAAGGCAATTTCTTCTCGACGATCTCGCGCTTGATGCGGAGGACGCGGGGGTCCGTCCCGGCCTTGACGAGCAGGTATTCCTTGGGGCCCTTCCCGGCGAAGGTGATGGGGCCCCAGGTCTTCCCGCCCTTGTCCACGAGGCTCAGTCGCACCCGGTAGGCCTCGAAATCCGCCGCCTCGCCCGCCGGGGCCTCGCCCTGGGACTCGATCTCGTCCGCGATGCCAAGGAACTCCCCGACCCGGCCCTCGTCCGCCGGCTTGCCCGCGGGCTTCACCATCACCCAGTTGTCCCCCGAGCGGCGCACCGCCGCCTCCCGCCCGTCCGGGAAGCGGGCCTCGATGCGGGCCACGTCCTCCAGCTTCTCGACCCTCACCAGCCGCCGCTCGCTCAGGTAGAAGCCCGTGCGGAGGATCTTCTCCACGTCCCGCTTGCCGAAGGCGAAGAGACGCTTCTCGCCGTCCAGGCGGCCGTAGGCCTTCTCGCCCTGGAGGGGACCGAGGACGAAGCTCTTCTTCTCCTCCGGGCCGTCCTTCGTCTTCTTGATCCAGACGGTCACGCGGCGGAGCTTGTCCTTATCGGCGAGGCCGTACTTGGAGAGGTCCTCGCCCGGGGCGTCCACGAACTCGGCGGCGTTGGCCCACTTGATGTCCCACATCACGTCGTCGATGTGCTTGTGGCGCCCCTCGATCTTGGCCTCCTTGCCCCCGGCGGGGGTGAGGCCGATCTCCCACTTCTTCTTGTCGAGGCGGCGGACGACCACCGCCTCCCCGGGGGTCTCGATCCTGACGCGGGTGATGTGGTCCACGTCGTAGTCCACCATGGTCTTCCGGCGGACCTTGAAGGGCTCGGAGGGGAGGTCCAGCTCCACCTTCTCCGGCACCAGGAAGACGGGGCCTCCCGAGAGGCGGCGCCCGTGATAGTAGGTATTCTTGACCTTCTTCCCCTTCTCTTCCTCCTCCAGGACCTTGGCGTCGCCGAGGAGAAGGCCGTCGGCCGGCTTGCCCTTGAGATCGGTGTAGAGCTGCACCACCCGGCGGGCCGGGGCGAGGCCGTACTTGGCGAGGTCCTTGGGGTCCTCCTCGACGAAGCTCTTCACCTTCTCCCAGCGCAGGGTGTTGGCGATGCCCTCGGACTCCACCCCGTCGGCCCGGTCCTGGACGGGGGCGGTCAGCTCCCAGGCGTCCTTGCCCTGGCGGACCACGGTGAAGGAGGTCTTGCCCCGGGGCTCGACGACGATCTTCTGCACCTTCTCCGCGTCGAGGCTCACGATGCTCCGGTCCCGGAGGTTGAAGACGGGGTGGTTGAAGGGGGAGTAGCCGTCCAGAGGGAGGGTGAATAATCCCCCGTCCTTCACCGAGGCGTAGCGGTACTCGCGGGTGGGGGTGAGGCCGCCGATGCTCAGCGTCACGTCGTCCTGCCCCTTGAAGCCGAAGGTGAGCTTGAGGTAGGGGCTGTCCAGGCCGAACTCGGAGAGGTCGGCGGCCTTGGGGACGCGCTTGTCCTCCTTCATGGCGGAGGCCGCCTTGAGCAGGCGGTCCATCGCCTCCTCGTCCACGGCGGCGTCCACCGGCTTTACGAAGCGCCAGCCCTTCTCCGTCCGGATGATCTGGTAGGGCTCCTCCTTCCGGTCCACCGAGACGCGCATCAGGGTCTTGGTGTCGATACCCTTGAGGACCTTGAGCTTGCGCTCCTCGCGCTCCCGCTTCTCGGAGGCCCACTTCACGTCGTAGAGGTAGTAGCCCCCCGCGGCGACGGCCAGCACCAGCAACAGGACGAGGTTCTTGCGAGGGTTCACCGCAGCTGCCTTCTCCGGACGTAGACGGCGGCGCCAGACAGGAAGATGAACAAGGGAATCGCCCACACCGTCAGCAGGCGGACGAACATGCTCTCGCCGTCCCCGAGGAAGAGGGGCTCTCCGAGCCGGCGCTTGGGCAGGATGGAGATGAGCTCCTGCTCCCCGCCCAGCCAGTTCACGGCGTTCAGGACGAAGTTGCCGTTGCCCTGGGCGCCAATGAAGCCGTCGCTGGCCACGTCGGCGTCGCCGAAGACCACGACCCGCGCCTCCTTCGGCTTCTCGTCCTTCTTGGCGGGGGCGGGCTTGGGGCCGCCCTCCTTCTTGTCCTTGGCCTCCCCGGCGGCGAGGGCGTCGAGCGAGATCGCGACCGCGGCGGCGAGGGGCACGGGCCCCTCCTTCTTCTCCTTGGAGTCGTAGACGAGCTTGCCATCCTGCATGCCCAGGCGGGCGACGGTGAAGCTGCCTTGCCCGGTCCTCACAAGCTCCTCGGCCGCGATGCCCCGCTTGGGGTCCGACTTCCCGGCCACTTTCCGGGAGGTGGGGAAGACGGTGGCCAGTCCCTTCATCTGGTTCGTGATCGCGTGGGCCCCGTAGTCGGCGGCGAAGGGGGTCAGCTCGTTCCCCCCCGCCAGGGCGAAGCGCACCGACTGGGGATCGAGGACGATGGACTCGGGGATCTCGAATCCGAAGCGCTCAAGGAGGCTCGTGAGGCGCCCGCGCGGGCTGTCGGGCTCGAGGAAGACGAGCAGCCTCCCCCCGCGCCGGATGAAGGCATCGAGGGCCTGGGTCTCGGGCTCCTCCAGGTCCTTCTTGGGCGAGGCGATGACCACGATGTTCGCGTCCTGGGGGACGTCCTTCTGCCGCAGGAGCAGGAGGTCGTCCAGGCGGTAGTTGTCGTCGCGCATCCCGGTGGCGAGGGTGGAGAGGGCGTCCCGCCCCGTGCCCGCGTAGGACCGCTCGCCGTGGCCGGTCACAAAGTAGACCTTCTTCTGCTCGCTCTGGACGGCCTTGAGGATGGCGTTGGCGATGGCGTTCTCGGAGAGGTCGTAGATCTTCTCCGAGCGGAAGGTCTTCTTCTCCTCCCCCTTCTTCTGTGCCTGGGCCGCCGGCGGGCCCGCGGCGGGGGCCTTCGCCGCCTCCTTCTTCGCCTCTTCCTTCTTCGGGGCCTGGGCGCCCTCCTTACCTCCCTCGCCGAAATCGTGCACGACGACGACGGTGCCGTAGGCGTCCACGTCGTAGCGCTTGGCGAGGCGGGGGTTAGCGTCCAGGTCCACGAAGCGGTAGGTGATCTCCTTCGTCCGGTGGGCGTACTGCTGCAGGATGTCCTCGACCTGGGTGCGGTCGAGGGTGCGGACGAAGGCAATGAACTCGACCTTGCGCTTCTCCGTGGTCAGGCGGTCGAGGATCTGGAGGGTCTTGGGCGAGAGGCTAAAGAACTTGCCCGGCGTCACGTCCCAGGTCTTGTAGTGCTTGACCGAGATGAGCTCCACCACGGCCAGGATGCCCGTCACGATGACGACCATCACGGCGACCTGGATGCCGGTGCGGGTGGCGCGGAGCCGCATCCCCCCCCTGAGCTCCGCCCGCGAGGCCCAGGCCGCGTAGCCCAGCAGGAGGACGCCCACCCCCCCCGCGGCGTAGCCCCAGTAGGGGACGCTCTCGAAGGGGTTCTTCGAGAGGAAACCCATGATCCCCACCACGAGGAGGGCGGCCGCGGCGATGAAGCTGTACAGATTGCGGTTGTCCACGGCTTACGCCCTCCAGCGGTAGTACTCGAGCGACCGCATCGCGAGGAACAGGCAGAGGATGTTGATGTTCAGGAGATAGATCACGTCGCGGGTGTCGATGACCCCCCGGATGGCGTTCCGCAGGTGGAGCCCGATCGAGAGGTGCCGCAGCACGGCCGCGAGGTCCGCGCCCACCGAAGCCGCCATGAAGTCCAGGATGAAGCTCAGCAGGAGGATCATGAAGGCCGCCGTGGCCGCGATGATCTGGTTCGAGGTCCACGAGCTCGCCATCACCCCCACCGAGAGGAAGGCGCTCCCCAGGAGGAACACCCCCAGGTAGGCGGAGGCCACCACGCCCCACTCCACCGTGGCGTGCAGGCCCACGATGACCGGGTAGATCAGGGTCAGGGCGAGCATCATGAGGTAGAGCAGGAGGACCGAGAGGAACTTCCCCGCGAGCAGGTGGCCGTCCCTCAGCGGGTAGGTCAGGAGGAGCTCGATGGTCCCCAGTTTCTTCTCCTCGCTGAAGAGCCGCATCGTCAGGATGGGCGTGAGGAAGAGGAGCACCACGCTCACGCTCGCGAAGACGGGCTCCAGCACCGCCGAGGTGGGGGTAATGTTCATCTGAGCCGCCGCCTGGGGGTTGCGCGCCAGCTGCATCGAGATGAGGGCGTAGTTGAAGAACGAGCCCGAGAAGAAGATGCCCATGAGGAAGGCCCAGGCGGCCAGCACCACATAGGCGACCGGCGAGAAGAAGAAGGAGGCCAGCTCCCGCTTGCAGATCAGCCAGACGCTACACATGGGCGGCCTCCCCCTCGTGCTTCCGCTCCCCGCTCACGATGCGCACGAAGAGATCCTCCAGCGTGAGCCGCTCCCTGCGCAGCTCGGTGAGCTGGCCCGAGGCCGCCGGCACGGCCGCGGCCAGCGCGGGCCTCACCTCCCGCCCCCGCTCGGCCCGCACCTCGAAGTGGACCTCCCCGTTCGAAGCGCCCGTGCGCCGCACCTGCCGGACGCCCGGCACCGCCGAGAGCCTGCCCTGGAGGGCCTCCGCGCTCCCGATGGCCGAGACCCGAAGGACATCGTCCTCCTTGACGCTGGTGGCCAGGGAGTCGAGCGCCCCCTCGAAGGCGACGCGGCCCTGGTGGATGACCACCACCCGGTCGCACACCAGGCTCACCTCGGGGAGGATGTGGGTGCTGAGGATGATCGTCCGGCTCCCCTTGAGGGAGCGGATGAGGTTGCGGATCTCGATGATCTGGGCGGGGTCGAGGCCCGAGGTGGGCTCGTCGAGGATGAGGACGGGCGGGTCGCTCACCAGGGACTGGGCCAGGCCCACTCGCTGGCGGTAGCCCTTGGAGAGGTGGCCGATCAGGCGGGAAGCCACGCTCTCCAGCCCGCAGCTGCCGACGACGCGCGCGACGGCGTCCCGGCGGGCGGCCCCGGCCACGCCCTTCAGCGAGACCATGTAGCCGAGATAGGCGGTCACCGTCATGTCCAGGTAAAGCGGATTGCTCTCGGGCATGTAGCCAATGCTGCGCTTCACCTCGAGGGGGCGCTCGGCCACGTTCATGTCCGCCACCCAGGCCGAGCCCGAGGTAGGCGGCATGAAGCCGGTGAGGATGCGCATGGTAGTGGACTTCCCCGCCCCGTTCGGGCCGAGGAAGCCCAGGATCTCCCCCCTCTCCACCCGGAAGGAGATGTCCTCGATGGCGGGGACGCTCCCGTAGAACTTGGTCAGCCCCTCAACCCGAATCAATTTTCCCAGCCTCCCTTCTGCCTCCGGGCCATCTACCGGCCGGCGCATCCCCCCGAGGGGGGAGGATCCATCAGCGTGGCCGAACGTGCCCGCTCCCTCAAGAGGCGGCACCCCCTCTCAAGGAGAAAGGGCTCTCAATAGATTGTATTTAAAGGGTTTGCCAATCAATGCCCACAAACACAAGCATAAAAATATGAGCATCCCCGGCGGCTGTCAATCAAAATTTGACCCCGGCGCAACCCGCTTTTTCACACCGGGGGTTGAAGCGATCCCTTTATTTTCCTCATCCAACGCCTTTTGTCCAGCGGCGTTCAGCGGCTTGGTCTGCGCCCGTTCCCCAACACCTTCGCCAGCGCCCCCCGTGCCGCCGCACGGGCGAGCACGGCCGGCACATCCACAACCCGGGGGCCCTCCCGATCCAGCGTCGCCTCGAAGCGCTCCCCGGCCGCCATGACGTGCTCCCTTTCCCCGTCAAACGCGAGAACCCGCTCCCCCGTCGCGGTGTAGGCCACGCTCTCCCCCACCCCGACGCGGCGGCTGCGCAGGACGGGGGCGGCCACCACCAGCCCCGGCGCGATCGGAGAGAGGACACCCCTGCCCGGGCGCCTGCCCGCCGCGCCGAACTCCACCCAGAGGCCCTCCGGATCGTCCGGGCCGATCGGGTCGAGGCTCGCGCCGATGGCCGAGAGCCCCAGCCCCCCCGGCTGGCACCGGGTGAGGAAGAGCGCCTCGATGCGGCGCACGTCCCACACCGCCCGCGCGCCCGCGTAGGCCCCGCGCACCACGGCCAGGTCGATGAGGGCGGTCTCGACCGTGCCCCCGAGGCGGATGCGCAGGCGCTTGGAGCGCCGCACCTGGGCCGCGAAGGCGCGGGGCCGGCGCGCGAAGAGCCCGGCGCCCATGCCCGCCACCGTCCCCTCCCAGTTCTGGGGGAAGGCGTTGTTCGTCCCGGTCGAGAGGGGGACGAGGGGGACCCTCCCGCAGCCCCGGGCCGCCGCCCGGCTCGTCCCGTCCCCGCCGAGCACCACGATGCAGGCGGCTCCCTTCTCCCGCATGAGGGCGGCGGCGCGCGCCGTGTCCTCGCTGTCCCCCCGGAGAGGAAGCGGGAGCAGGCGCGCCTTGAGGGCCGGCCGGCTCCGCCGCTCCCCGAACCCCTCCACCGCGGCGGCGCCCAGGCCATCGCCGTCGTGGAAGACCCACGCCTCCTCCGCGCCCGCGGCCTCCAAGCCCGCCAGGACGCGCCGGAGGATGAGCACCTTCTCGTGGTTGCTGAAGGAGCTGGCGAGCGCCACCAGCCGGCGGATGTCCTTGCCCGACTGGGGGTTCGCGATGATGCCCACGCAGGCCAAGCCGGCCTCCTTCCCCGGGCGGGGGCAGCCCTCCCCGATGGATGACCACCCCCCGGTCCCCGCTGAGGCTAGGGAAGAGCCCGCCCCCCGTCAAGGAATGCCCGGATTTCCGGCGGAAGGTTGACCCTCCCCGGAGGCTCTCCTAGGATGCCTGGGAAGAACTCCGCTGCTGCCCTGCTCTTCCTCCTCAGGCAAAGCCATGCGCCGGACCGCGAAGAAGACGAAGCCAGCCTCCCTCCGCCGGGACGCCCGCGCCATCTTCCAAGCGGGCCTCGACGCCGTCCGGCCGGACGAGGCGGTGCGCCGCGCCCTGCGGGTGGAGAAGACGCGGAGGGGCGAGGCGCTCGTCTGCGGCCGTTCCCGCCTGCCCCTGCGCCCCGGCGGACGGATCATCGTCGTGGGGGCGGGCAAGGCCAGCGCCCGGATGGCCCAGGCCGCCGAGAAGGCCCTCGGCCGGAGGATCGCAGGCGGGTGCGTCGTCACCACCTACGGCGGCGCCCTGCCCTGCCGCCGGATCGAGGTCCGCGAGGCGGGCCACCCCACCCCCGACTCGGCCGGGGTCGCGGCCGCCCGCCGGATCGGCCGGTGGGCGGACGAAGCGGGACGGGACGACCTCTTGCTCTGCCTCATCTCGGGGGGAGGCTCCTCCCTCCTCCCCGCCCCGGCCGAGGGCCTCACCCTCGCGGACAAGCAGAGGGTCACCTCCCTCCTCCTGCGGGGAGGGGCCCCCATCGAGGCCCTCAACTGCGTCCGCAAGCACCTCTCCGCCCTGAAGGGGGGCCAGCTTGCCCGCCGGGCCGTCCCCGCGCGCGTGCTGGCGCTCCTCATCTCGGACGTGGTGGGGGACCCGCCCGGCGTCATCGCCTCGGGCCCGGCCTGCGGCGACCCCACCACCTTCGCCGACGCCCGGGCCTGCCTGGAGCGCTACGGGGCGTGGCCCTCCGCTCCCCGCCGGGTGCGCCGGCGGATTGAGGCCGGGATCGCCGGGCGCATCCCCGACACCCCGGCTCCGGCGGAACTCGCCTGGGTCCGCCATGAGCTCCTCGCGACGAACGGCCTCGCTCTGCGCGCCGCCGCCCTCCGGGCGCGGGCGCTTGGCTACCGCCCCCTCATCCTCACTCGGCGCCTCCAGGGGGAGGCCCGTGAGGCGGGCGCCTTCCTGGCCGCCCTCGCCGACGGGATCCGCACGGACGGACTCCCCCTGCGCCCGCCGGCCTGCCTTCTCCTGGGGGGGGAGACCACGGTGACGGTCCGGGGCCGGGGCCTCGGCGGGCGCAGCCAGGAACTCGCCCTCTCCTTTGCGATCCGCGCCGGGAGCGCGGAAAACGCTTGCCTTCTTGCGGCCGGGACGGATGGCCGCGACGGCCCCACCCCCGCCGCGGGCGCTTTCGCGGATGCGCTGGTCATACAAAAAGCGAAACAACTGAAGATTGACCCTAGAATTTACTTGAGCAATAATGACGCGTTCCGCTTTTTCCGGCGAACCGACGCGCTTTTGCGGACCGGGGCGACGGGGACGAATGTGATGGACCTGGTCGTGCTGTTGGAGCGATAGTAGAAGAGTAGAAGAGATGTAAACGTATCGGCCCGGCTGTGGGGAAGCCCTGGACCGCCCGTCCCGGGGGGGGAAGCGGAGGTACCGATGCCGCCCGTCCGCTGTGCCCTAGCATGTGCGGCGCTTGTTGCGATCGCCTGCCTCGCTGCCCAAGCCCAAGCCCCAAACCCCATCGTCCGGGTCGCCGACTTCACTCCCGACCATTCTACGAACGGCCACCCGGGCCTGCCCAAGGACTGGACGCTCAAGGTCTGGCAGGGCCAGCCGGACGTGAAAGTCGTCAGCGAGAACGGGGAGGCCGTCCTCCGCCTCCGCAGCGACAAGGCCGCCGTCTCCGTCTACCGCGAGATCAAGCTGAACCTCGCCCACCACCCCGTCCTCACCTGGAAGTGGAAGGTCACCAAGCTCCCCAAGGACGGCGACGCCCGGGTCATGAACCTCGACGATCAGGCGGCCGGCCTCTACGTCATCTTCCCCCGTTTTCCCTCCTTCGTGAACAGCCAGCTGATCGGCTACATCTGGGACTCGAACGTCCCCGAGGGGACCGTCATCCAGAGCAAGAAGAACCCCTTGGTCCACTACGTCGTCGTGCGAAGCGGCGGCGGGAGCATGAGCAAGTGGATCACCGAGGAGCGCAACGTCCTGGAGGACTACCGCCGGGTGTTCGGCCAGGATCCGCCCGACGTGGGGGGAATCTCGGTCATGATCGACACCGACGACACCCGGGCCGAGGCCGAGAGCTACTTCGCCCGCATCGAGTTCAGCAGGACCGGCCAAGCCAACCTCCAGCCCCCGCCGAACCGGTTCGTCAAATTCCAGCAGCCTGAGCTGGTCCTTCCCAAATAGCTTTGCGGAGCTTGGATGACTCCTCCGCCCGCCGCGGAATGTCCCCCGCGCGCTCCGGGGAGTAGAATGGAAGGGCTCGGAGGACTCCCGGCTCTTCCCCGCCCGGCGGCTTTCTCCTGAAAGGAGCGCGCGCGTCACATGCCCCGCACCAAGATCGTCTGCACCCTCGGGCCGGCCAGCCGCCACACCTTCACCCTTCGGTCCATGATCCGGGCGGGGATGAACGTCGCCCGCCTGAACTTCTCCCACGGCACCCACACCGAGCACCGCGCCACCATCCGCAAGCTCCGCCGCCTCTCCGGCGAGGAGGGCCGCCCCGTCGCCGTCCTGGCCGACCTGGCGGGCCCCAAGTTCCGCCTCGGCAAGGTGCGCGAGGGCGAGGTGCTCCGCGAGGGCCGGCGGGTGCGCATCGTCTCCCACCCCATTCTCGGCACCGCCGAGCGCCTCTCGCTCAACCGTCCCGAGCTCATCCCCCAGCTCGTCAAGGGGCACCGGCTGATGATCTGGGACGGCAAGCTCCAGCTCGAGGTGGTGACCCCGGGGCCGGAGGAGGCGCTCTGCCGCGTCATCGTGGGAGGCAGCCTCAAGGACAACGCGGGCGTCAACCTGCCCGACACCTCCCTCGACATCCCCTCCCTCACCGAGAAGGACCTCCTGGACATCGCCTTCGGCGTCAAGGAGGGGGTGGACTTCTTCGGCTTCTCCTTCGTGCGGACCAAGGCCGACGTGGAGTTGTGCCGCAAGGAGATCACCGCCCGCAACGGGGCCACCCCCATCATCGCCAAGATGGAGATGCGCGAGGCGGTGGAGAACATGGAGGAGATCATCGAGGCGGCCGACGGCGTCATGGTCGCCCGGGGCGACCTGGGGATCGAAACCCCCCTCGAGAAGGTCCCGATGGTCCAGAAGCGGATGATCGCCTCCGCCAACCTGCACGGGAAGCCCGTTATCACGGCCACCGAGATGCTCCTCTCCATGGTGACCGCCGCCCGCCCCACCCGGGCCGAGGCCGGGGACGTGGCGAACGCCATCCTCGACGGCACCGACGCCGTCATGCTGAGCGAGGAGACGGCCACGGGCCGCAACCCGGCCGCCGTCATCCGCACCATGGCCCGGATCGCCGAGGTGACCGAGGAGGGCATGTTCGCCTCCAGCACCCGGCGCATGCGCCGCTCCGACCTGCGCGACCGGGGGATCGCCCACGCCATCGCCCACACGGCCGCGGTCCTCGCCGAGGACCTCGATGCCGCGCTCATCGTCTGCCCCACCGACTCGGGCGACACCCCGCGGCGAGTGGCCCTCCACCGCCCCCGGCAGCCGGTGCTGGCTCTCAGCGTCTCCGAGCATACCGTGCGGCGGCTGGCCCTCTCCTGGGGGGTCATCCCCTGGAAGATCGCGCGCCGCGTGCCCCCGGACCAGATCGTTGCGGAGCTCCGTAAGCGCATCGCCGAGGAGAAGCTCGGCCAGGCGGGGGACTACATCATCCTCACCGCGGGCTTCCCCTTCGGCCAGAAGGACGCGCAGGGCCGCCTCATCCAGACCGAGGTGCTCTGAGGGTGGGCGCCGAGCGCCCGGACGGCATCCTCCTCGGCCTCGATCTGGGCGGCACCCAGGTTAAGGCCGCGCGCTTCTCCCCTTCCGGGGAGCGCGAGGCCGTGGCCCGGGTGGACTCCCCCTCCCATGAAAGCCCCGAGGCCGTCCTCGGCGCCGTGCTCGCCGCCCTCCGCGCGCTCCTCCCCGGCGGCGCCTCCCCGGCGGGGGTGGGGATCGGCGTGGCCGGGGTGCTCGACCTCAAGGAAGGGCGGATCATCGAATCCCCCAACCTGCCCGTCCTCTCGGGCTTCCCCCTGCGGGAGCGGCTTCAATCGGCCCTGGGCGGCGCCCCCCTGCGCCTGCTGAACGACGCCAACGCCGCCGCCCTGGGGGAGTTCCACGCCGGGGCGGGCCGGCCCTTCGAGAGCATGGTCCTCCTCACCCTGGGGACGGGGATCGGCGGAGCCATCGTGCTCGGCGGAAAACTTTGGGAGGGCGCGGCCGGGATCGCGGGCGAGGCGGGCCACATGTGCGTCCAGGCCGGGGGCCCCGAGTGCACCTGCGGCGCCCGGGGCTGCCTTGAGGCCTGCGTCTCCGGCTGGGCACTCACCCGGGACGCCCGGGCCGCCGCCGCCCGCAACCCCGCCTCGGCTATTGCCTCCCTGGCCGAGATCACCCCCAAGCGGCTGGCCGACCTCGCCCTCGGCGGGGACGCCGAGGCGCGCGCCCTGTGGGAGCGGGCGGGCGAGATGCTCGGCACCGGGATCGCCAGCCTGATGAACCTCCTCAACCCCGAGGCCATCGTCCTCGCGGGCGGGCTCGTCCAGGCGGGCGACCTCCTGCTCGGACCCGCGCGCCGGGCCTGGGAGCGCCAGGCCTTCGAGCGCGCCCGGGCCTCGGCCCAGGTCCTCCCCGCCGCCCTCGGCGAATGGGCGGGGGTGCGGGGGGCGGTCCAGCCGTTCCTGTCATGAGCCCTCTCGCCCGGGCGCTGGCATTCCTCGGCATCTTCCTCGCGGGCCTCGCGCCCCCGGCCGCCGGGGCGGCCCCCCCCTTCCGGGGCGGGGAGCGCCTCGTCTACCAGGTCCGCTGGCTGGGGATTCACGTCCTCACCACCCGCCTGGAGGTGGAGGGGCCGGTCGACTGGCAGGGGGGGAAAGTGTTCCGCTACCGGCTGCGCCTGAACTCGGCGGGGCTCCTGCACCGCCTCTACCCCGTCCGCGATTCGGCCGTGAGCCTGGCCGCCGCCGAAAGCCTCGCCAGCCGCCGCACCGACATCCGCCAGCGGGAGGGCTTCCGCTACCGGAGCCACAAGTGGTTCGTCTTCGGGAAGGGCCACGTCCTCTTCGGCCGGGAGGACCGGGAGCCGGTGCGCCACGAGGCGCCCGAGGGCGTCCTGGACGCCCTGACCGCCCTCTACAAGATCCGGTCCCAGGCCCTGAAGCCGGGCGCCGAGACCGAGCTCGCCGTCTTCGACCGCAGGCGCACCCGGCGGGTGAGGGTGCGGGTCACCCAGGCCGAGCGGATCGACTCGCTGTGGGGGCCGGTCCAGACCCTCCGGATCGAACCCGAGTTCATCCAGGACGACTCCCTCAACCGCAAGGGCCGCGCCTGGATCTGGGTGACGGACGACGACGCCCGCGTCCCCGTCCGCATCGAGAGCAAGACCTTCGTGGGCTCCCTCGTGGCTCATCTCGTCGAAACCGGGGGGCTGCGCGGCGGCCCCCTGGCCGCAGCACCCAAGCGCGAGCCCTCGGCCTGGCAGCCCGTCACCCGGATCGTCAGCGAAGAGGCGGACGGCGCCTCCGAAAAGTTAAAGCAACTTCTTAACAAAAAGCCCAAAAAAGACTAAAAGAAAAGAGCGTCAGAATATTTTATTTTTTCATCCGGTTTCCATTGCAATTTCATGGATGTTAATTTAGATTAACAATGTTTGTTCGGCCAAACATCCATCGTCCAAAGAGCCTCCAGGAGACCGCGCATGGCCGGCCCGCGCATTCGGCTCACGAAGGACTTAAGCCCGAGCCTGGAACACTACCTCCGGGCCATCTACGACATCGAGCAGGAGAAGGGCCACGCCCGAGTGACCGACATCGCCGAGCGGCTGGGGGTGGCCAAGCCGGCCGTCTCGGTCGCCCTGCGCTCGCTGCGCGCCTCGGGCCTGGTGGACCACCGCGCCTACGAGAGCGTCCGCCTGACCGGCGCGGGGACGACTCGGGCCAAGGGGGTCTCGGGCAAGTTCGCCATCCTGGCCCACTTCCTCACCGAGGTCCTGGGGGTGGACGACAAGCAGGCCATCGTGGACGCCTGCCTGATGGAGCACTACGTCAGCCCGACCACCATGGGCCGGCTCCTCGACCTCCTCCGCTTCTTCGAGCGCGAGGACAAGCAGGACATCCTCGAAGCCTTCCGCGCCTACCGGCGGAGCTGCGAGAGCGACGACACCTGTCCGACCTGCTCCTTCCATTGCGACATCGTGGTCCCGGGCCCGGGAGCGCATGCCGGGAATTGACCTTCTTTGCTTCCGTCCTCACGCAGGGTGAGGGCGGACGGGGAGCGCACCCATATGGAATGCCACGGCGCCACGGTGGCGGTGACCGAGGAATCCGAAGCCCTGCTGCTCGTTGGCTCCCCCAACGTGGGGAAGAGCGCCCTCTTCCAGGCCCTCACCCGGGCCCGCGCCACCATCTCCAACTATCCCGGGACCACGATCTCCCTCTCCCGCGCCCCCTTGGAAGGGGGCCTCCCCCTCTACGACACCCCGGGGATTTACGGCCTCCTCCCCCTCTCCGAGGACGAGGAAATCGCCCGCGAGGCCCTCATCCACCCCGGTACCTCGCGGGTCATCGTGGTGGTGGACGCCAAGAACCTGCGGCGCGGCCTCGCGCTGGCGCTCGATGTGGCCGAGGCGGGCCGCCCCCTGGTCGTCGCCCTCAACATGGCGGACGAGGCCTGGGCCCTTGGATACCGGATCGACCCCCGCCTCCTCTCCGATCTGCTGGGGGCACCCGTGGTCTCCACCGTGGCGACGCGCGGCGAGGGGGTCGAGGCCCTCCGCGACGCCCTCTCCCAGGCCGCCCTGCCGCGCCTGCGCCCGGCCTATCCCGCCCCCATCGCCCAGGCCATCGAGGAGGTGGCCGCCCTTCTTCCCCCCGCGCTGAGGGAGAAGCGGCTTTGCGCCATCTCCATCCTGGCGGGCGAGCGCGCCCTGCTGGAGGAGTGCGCCCCCGGCCTGCCGGAGGAGACCCTCGCCGCCTTCGCGCGGATACGGAAAGAGCTTTCCCCCCGGCTGACCATGCCCCTCCGGGCGGCGCTCACCGCGGCCCGCCTCGCCGAGGCCGGCAAGCTCGAAAAGGCGGCCGGGCGGCGGGACGGAAGGGGATTCCGGAAGCCTTTCCGGGAGCGCCTCGGGGAGTGGGCCATGCAGCCGGTGACGGGGCCCCTCATCCTCGCCGGCGTCCTCTTCGGGATGTACAAGTTCGTGGGGGAGTTCGGCGCGGGAACCCTGGTGGAGCTCCTCGAGAGGCAACTGTTCAAAGAGGTGATCACCCCCTTCATCACCCGCGGGGTGGAGGCGCTCTCCGGCTGGGCGTTCCTGCGCGAGATGATCGTGGGCCCATACGGCCTCTTCACCATGGGCCTCACCTACGCCCTGGCCATCATCCTGCCCGTGGTGGGGACCTTCTTCCTCGCCTTCGGCGTCCTCGAGGACTCGGGGTACCTGCCCCGCCTGAGCCTCCTGGTGAACCGCCTCTTCCGCGCCATGGGGCTCAACGGCAAGGCCGTCCTTCCCATGGTGCTGGGCCTGGGCTGCGACACCATGGCCACCCTGACCACCCGCATCCTGGAGACCCCGAAGGAGCGCCTCCTCGTCACCCTGCTCCTCGCCCTCGGCATCCCCTGCTCGGCCCAGCTCGGCGTCATCATGGGGCTGCTGGGGGAGGCTTCGGCCGCCTCGGTCCTCATCTGGGCCGGGGTGGTGTCGGGGGTGCTGCTGCTGGTGGGCTTCCTGGCGGCCCGCCTTCTCCCGGGCGACCCATCGGACTTCATCGTCGAGATCCCCCCCGTGCGGGTCCCCCAGCTCTCGAACGTCCTCCTCAAGACCCTGGCCCGGATCGAGTGGTACCTGAAGGAAGCCGTGCCCCTCTTTTTGGCTGGCACCCTCCTCCTCTTCCTCCTGGACAAGCTGGGGGCCCTCCTCTGGCTTCAGGGGCTGGCCGCCCCCGTGGTGAACGGGCTGCTCGGGCTGCCGGAGGAGGCGGCGAACTCCTTCCTGATCGGCTTCCTCCGGCGGGACTACGGCGCGGCCGGGCTCTTCGCCCTCGCGAAGGCCGGCAAGCTCGACTCCGCCCAGGTGCTCGTGAGCCTCGTCACCATCACCCTGTTCATCCCCTGCGTGGCGAACCTCCTCATCATCGTGAAGGAGCGCGGGGTCCGGACGGCCCTGGCCATCGCCGTCTTCATCTTCCCCTTCGCCTTCCTGGTGGGGGGCGCCCTGCGCTACGCCCTCGGCGCGCTGGAGCTCACTCCATGAGCCTCCCCAGCCTCTCTGCCGCGAGGAGCAGCCGGATGGAATGCCCCCTGTGCGGCTACGCTTTCGCCCCGCAGGAGGCGGCGGCCCACGGGTGCCAGCTCTGCCCCCTCCACGACGGCTGCGGCGCCATCTCCTGCCCCAACTGCGGCTACTGCCAGCCCTCGACCGCGAAGATCGAAGGGCGCCTCCGGAGGCTGGCGCGCTGGCTCAGGGGGGAAAGCCCCGCCCATGAGAATACCCCCCAGGTCCAGGGCTGGACGCGCTTGCGGGACCTCGCCGTCGGCACCCGCGCCCGGGTAGTCGCAATCCGGGGGTTCTCCTCGCGCTCGGCCGCCCGGCTGGGCGGGTTCTGCATCCTGCCCGGGGCCGTGATCGAGCTCCTCCAGCGCAAGCCCGCCTTCGTCGTTCGGGTGGAGGAGACCACCGTCGCCCTGGAGTCCAAGCTGGCCGGAGGCATCTGGGTCCAGTCCTTCCTGCCGGGCGAAGAAGCCCTCCCGGCGGCGTCCAAGAGATAGGAGCGTCGGCGTCCCATGAACCTTGAAGCAGAACGCATGGTGGAAGCGCCCCGGCCCCGGGCCGTCCTGCTGGGGGTCGGGTTCGCCGCCGGCGGGCGGCCAGTGGTCGAGTCGAGCGAGCTCTTCGGCGGCACCTCCTCCCTCATCATCCGCCACGAGGGGGCCGAGTACCGCCTGGAGCGCACCCGGAGCGGGAAGCTGCTCCTGAAGAAATAACGAGCACCCCGGCCCGCGAGGGGCCGGTTCGTCCAACAGCGCGATTCCCAGCCAGCCCGGGCGGCCTCCGCCGCCGGGCCAGCGGCGGAGGAGGCAACCCCACGCCGGGCGTCTCAACCCGGCCACGAAGGAGAAGCGCATCATGAGAAAGTGGGTGTGGCTGCCTGTTTCGTCCCTGTTCCTGCTGCTGGGCTGCGCCGCGTTCTGGCCCGCCGCGGCGGAGGCGGCGGGCGCCGTGAACCTCTACTCCTACCGCCAGCCGTTCCTCATCAAGCCCATCCTGGACGAGTTCACCCGGCAGACGGGGGTCAAGGTCAACGTCGTCTTCGCCGACAAGGGGGTGATCGAGCGGATCAAGGCCACCCCCGGCGCGGCGGACGCCATCCTCACCGAGGACTTCGGGCGCCTCCACGACCTCGAGGCGGCCCAGGTCCTCGATCCCTTCCGCTCGAAGGTGCTGGAGGCGAACCTCCCCTCCCAGTACCGCCACCCGGACGGCCTCTGGTACGGCCTCACCGTCCGCGGCCGGATCATCTGGGCGAGCAAGGAGCGGGTGAAGCCCGGCGAGATCGCCACCTACGAGGACCTGGCCGACCCCAAGTGGAAGGGGCGCGTCTGCACCCGCTCGGGCAAGCACGTCTACAACCTCTTCCTCATCGCCTCGGTCATCGCCCACAAGGGCGAGGACGCCGCCAAGAAG
>Ga0156328_1025_pt1 | contig 24455 bp, 30 predicted proteins | sample RifCSPlowO2_12_FD_107976 | JGI IMG/M metagenome (GOLD analysis project Ga0156328, IMG submission 107976) | Candidatus Tectomicrobia bacterium RIFCSPLOWO2_12_FULL_69_37 | reverse complement strand
AGCTCGTCCGGGCCGCGCCTCGCGCCCGCGAGCATGGCCGCGATGCGCTCCTCCGTCGGGATGACGACCGGGAGGCCGTCCGACCAGGGCTTCTCCAGGAAGAACTCGAACTCGTCCACGGAACCCCTCATCCAGGCAGAGGGCTCTGTACGGGCGGGGTTCCCGCCTTCGCGAAGCCCGCTTCCACCCTCCGCAGCGGCAGCCCCGCTGCTGCGGAGGACGGGTCGGCGGGCGAAGGGAGGTGTCCCCGCCCTCATCTTGAAAGGCGGGCGGCCACGGGGCCTTCGCCCTCCGAAGGACTTCGGCCCCAGTAGCGAAGGGCTTCGGCCCCCCGTAGGAGGGGCCGCCCCTACCTTCTGCGCGCGCCCTACGCCTCGAAGGCCCGGCTCACGGCCCGGCAGGCCACCGTCATGCCGTGCATGACGAGGGTCGCGGGGGCGCCCGGGCCGCCCGCCACGACGAGGTGGAGGTCCGCCGGGTCCCCCACCGCGGGGACGAAGAAATCGTCGTCCTCCAAATCCACCGGGAAGGGCCAGCGCCGCGCCCCCGCCTCCCCCCGCCAGATGCCCCCGCGCCTGATATCGCCCAGCCGCCGCCCGCCCCTTTCCATCAGCAATCCGTGGACCTCCGCGCGCCCGAGGCCCGCCCGGGCGAAGACCCCCGCGTGCTGGGGGCTCAGGGCCACCACCATGTCGGCCTGGCGGTAGATGTTGCCGCCCCCCAGGGCGCTCATCATGTCGGCGATGGCGACGAGGAGGCGGTCCGGGTCCTGGCTCGCGTCATCCCAGACGTGGACCGGGCCCTCGCAGGGGATGGCTGAGACGACGTTCTCTTGCGGCCCGTATCCCTTCGAGGCGGCGTAGGACTCCCAGGGGCTCTCGGCCTCGTTCTCGGCGCAGCAGAAGGTGTAGCGCCAGGGCCCCCCGAAGCCGCTCAGGGCCGTCACGCCCGGGACCCCGCCCCCCAGGTTCAGCATGACGAGGCGCAGCGCCCGGCCGATGGTGGCGTTCGCCCGGAAGCCGGGCCCCAGGCAGCCCGTCCCGCCGTGGAGGCCTATCCGCTTGGCGCAGGGGCCGTTCACGAGGACGAAGGGCGCCCCCGCGCTCGTGGTGGCCTGGACGAGGGTGAGGTTGAAGCGCTCCTCCAGCACGCACTCCAGCGCGGCGAGGAGGACGGGCAGGTAGGCAGGCTTGCAGCCCGCCATGACGGCGTGGGCGGCCACGGCGCGCACGGTGGCCTCCTCGTTCGCGGGGGGGACGCTGCCGATCAGCTCGTCCGGAGCGCGCCTCGCGCCCGCGAGCATGGCCGCGATGCGCTCCTCCGTCGGGATGACGACCGGGAGGCCGTCCGACCAGGGCTTCTCGAAGAAGAACTCGAATTCGTCCATGGGGCCGTCATCCGGATCAGAGGACCCTGTAGGGGCGGGGCTCCCGCCTTCGCGAAGCCCGCTTCCACCCTCCGCAGCGGCAGCCCCGCTGCTGCGGAGGACGGGTCAGCGGGCGAAGGGAGGTGCCCCCGCCCTCGCCTGGACGGCCTCGGAGGCGGGCGGCCGCAAGGGCCGCCCCTACATCCCAACCTGGCCTTCTCGGGGGGAGAGAGGACCCACCACCCTCCGCGCAGGGGGCTCAGTTCTTCCGGGCCGAGGCCTCGATGGCCTTCGCCAGGTCCTCGGCCAGGGGGGAGCCGAGCCGGGCGAGCCGCTCCAGGTCGCGCCGGGCGAGGCCGAGGTTCCCCAGCGCGGCGTGGGCGATGCCCCGGTACTCCAGCGCCTCGGCGTAGGAGGGGTTGAGCCGCAGCGCCTCGTCGTAGGCCGCGAGGGACTCCCGCAGCCGGCCCAGGTGGCGGAGGCTGTAGCCCAGGAGGGTCCAGGCGCGGTGGTCGGCCTGGTTCTCCCGGACGGCCTGGCGGAAGAAGGCGGCCGCCCGCTCCCACTCCCCGCTCTGGAGCCTGAGGCGGCCCTGGTCGTAGGCCCCGCCCTGGGCGTCCGGGGCGGGGTGGCGGGCGGGGTCGTAGGCCTGGGCGGGGAGGGCGAGGAAGAGGGAAACCACGAGAGCGAGCGCCGCGGACTTCATCCGGACATCCTCCAGGGGAAAAGGGTCCGGCCCTGCGGTCCATCCGGGAGGGCCGATATCGGGCTTTGTGTTTGTGTGGGACAAGCCGGGTGCAATATAACGCGGGGAGGCGAAGTTTGCATCCGGCCCCCTCATCTTCCAGGAGACTCCCCCGTGCGCATCCACCCCGACCTGCCCGGCCGGAAGGAAGAAGGCCAGGCCGCCCACACCCCCGCCACCGCCAGCTGGGTGGACGGCGAGCGGGCCAGCATCGGCTACCTGCGCATGGCCCCCGGCACCTTCTCCAAGCCCCATTGGCACGACGAGGAGCAGTTCATCTACGTGACCAAGGGCCGCGCCCGGGTGGCGGTCGAGGGCGAGGCGGGGGAGGTGGGTCCCGGCGCCCTCGTCCACTTCCCCCCGAGGGCGGTGCACGAAGTCATGGCGCTGGAGGAGCCGGTCGAGTTCCTCCTCTCCCTCCACCCCGCCCGCTCGGGCGGCCAGGTGAGCGCCTTCGGGGCGGAGGGCGAGAAGGCCAGGAGCGCGCTGCGGGGGTAGGGGACGATTTCCCTCCTTCCGCTTGCCTTGCCGATCAGGTGATTTGACAAGTGACAATTGTCATGCTACATCCGGCGGATGATACGGGGCTTCCGGCACAGGGGGCTGAAGCGCCTCTATGAGAGCGGTGACCGGAGCCGGGTCTCCGCCCAGGACGCGGAGAGAATCCGCCGTATCCTTTTTTTCCTAAGCCGGGCCAGAAACCCGGCGGATATGAATTTGCCCGGATTACGCCTCCATCCGTTCAAGGGAGACATGAAAGGGCATTGGGCCGTTACCGTACGGGCCAACCGGCGCGTCACGTTCAGAATCGATCAGGGCGACGCTTACGACGTGGATCTGATCGACTACCATTGAGAAGGAAGGACCAAAATGCCCATGTACGATCCTCCCCATCCCGGGGAGCTTGTCCGGCATGAGTGTCTGGAGCCCCTCGGCCTCACCGTCACCGAAGGGGCCAAGGCTCTCGGGGTGACCCGGCAGGCCCTGAACAACTTGGTCAACGGCAAGTCCGGCATCTCGCCCGAGATGGCCATCCGGCTCTCGAAGGCCTTCGGGAGCAGCCCCGAGGTGTGGCTCGGCATGCAGATGGATCACGACCTCTGGCAGGCCAAGCAGCGCGCCCGCAAGATCAAGGTCAAGCGGATGGTGGCGTAGGTCTGTAGGGGCGTTCCATGGAACGCCCCTACAAAACGGCATCCCATAAAATCTGTGCGCGTGGGAATCTGATCGGCCCCCCTCAATTCACGATGGGCTGGGCGATGATCCAGAGGCTCAGCACGGTGTAGCCCACCATGAGGGCCAGCATGGGGTACTGGCTCCGCTGGGCCAGGCGGCGGTCGCCGAACGCCTGGAGCGCCACCACGTGGGCGAGGTAGACGGCGAAGATGTGCCCCGCCACGATGGCGGCGAGGGAGACGTTCCAGACCGTCCCCGCGTCCACGGCGCCGATGTCCACCTCGTATTTCGCCCAGCCGAAGAGGTCCCAGCCCCAGCCGAAGGGGTCCGAGGCCAGGGGGAGGATGCGCTGGCCCTGGATGAAGAGGTAGGAGAAGTAGTGGGCCAGGTGGTAGCCGATGGCGATGGGGACGAGGGAGAAGACGAAGCGGCGGATGGCCTCCCCCGCCGGGACGGCGCCCCCGCCCGCCCGGGCCACGAGCCAGCCGAAGCCCGCGTAGGCCAGGAAGAAGAGGGCGGGGGCGGCCAGGAGGGCGAAGGCGTCCGCCGCCTCGAAGGCCGTCCGCGCGTCCATCCAGGCGAAGAGATCGAAGAGGCGCGTCCGCAGGGCCTGCCACTGGGCGGTCTCGGTGAAGCCGTCGAAGGAGACGGTGGCGAGGACGGCGATCACCAGGGCCACGGCGGAGGGGTGGGGCGCCTCCTCCGCGAGCAGGCCCACGGCGGGCGGGCGCAGGTTCCACTCCGGGCGGCCCCCCGGCCCCGTGCGGGCCTCGGTCACCCCGAAGCGCCCCATGAGGCCGAACACCACCGAGAAGGCCTCCCCGCGCGCCAGCCAGGCCTCCCGGCCGAAGAGCGCCATCCCCCACCAGGTGATCAAGGAGTAGATCGAGGCCGCGAAGGCGAGGTTCGCGGGGATGTAGTTGTTGCGCCAGCCGATCTCGGCCCAGGCGAACCAGAGGAAGAGCGCCACGGCGGGCCACGCCCCCACCCAGGCGGGCAGCGGCAGATCGAGGGAGAGGGATCGCCCGGGCCGCAGGCGCCCGTGGAGGGCCTCGGCCCAGGCGAAGAGGTTGCCCCAGGGGTTGAGGAGGGCCCAGGCGCCCCCGAAGAGGGAGCACGCATAGGCCATGCCCACCCACCAGACGATCCACACCATGGTGACGATGAGGTTGCGCAGGGGATTCTGCTCCCCGAAGAAGCCCGCGGCGATCGAGAGAAGGAACACCCCCGCCGAGAGGAGCTTCACCGCCAGGACCACCCCCGGATGGGCGATGAGGCGGAAGAGCCCGAGCCTCAGCAGGTTGAAGCGGGGGTAGGCGAAGTGCCCCCCGCCGCTCCGGACGAAGAGCCCCATCACGGCGAAGGAGAGCACCACGGCCGAGCCCGCCCCCAGGAGGAACATGTTCAGGGGGATGGGCAGGTCGTAGCGCTTCTCGAAGCCGTGGGCGAGGGCCGCCGCCGGGCTCCCCAGGAGGAGGGCCGCCGCGCCCAGCCAAGTCCGCAAGGCCCGCCCCATCGCTCCCTCCTTGGCGGGCGTCAACGCGGGTGCACCTCCAGGTAGAGCAGGGTGCCCTCGGCGCCGTGGCCGTGGCCGCCGCCCCCGCCGCCCTCGGCGTGCGCCTCGACCGGGAACCGGCCCGCCGCCCGGGCCGTGAACACCATCTCGGCCGGGGCGTCCGGCGCGGCTTTCCGCTCGACCTTGTAGCCGTGCAGGTGGAGCTCCATCTCCTTGTCCACGCGGAAGCGCAGGCGCACGGTGTCGCCCTGCTTGACGCGCAGGACCTTGGGGCCCGAGGCCAGCTTCCCTCCCTTGATCTGGAACTCGGTGAAGGGACCCTGCCCGGCGGGGGCGGGCGCCTGCTGCACCTGGGCCGGGGCCGCCGCCCACGTTACAGGCGCCAGGCATAGACCTCCGCACAGGAGAGCGGTGGGGATGATCCGTCTCATGGATGCTTTTCCTCCCTGCCGCCGCAGGGGGAGCGGCGGACTGTCCGGCCGGAAACTCCGTTTGGGCCCGCGTCAGGACGAAGCGGGCCGGGGGGGCGCCCGGCTGGCCGGGGAGGAAGGATCGGACCGCGCGTGGAAGGAGAACGCCGGCGGGGCGGACGCCCCGGTGAATTCCAGGGGAGCGCCCGGCGGGGCGGGGGCGGGGAGCTCCCCGGCCTTGCATGCGAGGGCGCCTTCGAGGACGCAGGAGGCATCCGCCCTCGGGGCAAAGGGGTGGCCGCGATGCCGATCTTCCCGGGAATGTTGATGGGCTTCCCCGCCGTGACGGCGATCGCGGGAATGCGCGGCGCGGGGGGAGGGGAGGAGATCGGCCAGCCGCTCCCCGGCGTGGTGGACCTGGTGGGGGGCGGCCGAGGCGAGGACCGCCAGGTAGACGGCCGCGAGGACGGCGCCTCCCCCTGCGCGCAATATGGCCCGGCCCATGCGGCTTCCCTCCTGCCCGATCGCGTGGGGGGATTCTACCCCGGCCCGGGGCCGGCCGCACCCTCGTCCGGAGGGCTCCGGCATCGAGACGCATGGAAAACGCCAGGATGGAGGCAGGTCTTTTATTATGATAGGATGCCTTTTCCCCAACCTGCCATCCGCGGAAACCCAAACGGGGAGGAAGCGCGCATGAGGAATCCGGTTCTGGTGCGGTTTGTGCCCGCTCTATTGGCTGTGCCCCTGGCGTTCGCGTCCGCCGCGCAGGCCCAGGTGAAGCTGCGCGACGGGACCGTGCTGCCGGAGAAGCCGCTCTACATCGAGACCGCCCCCGCCGCCGCCGGCCAGGCGGCCGCCCTGCTCAAGAAGCAGAGCGCCGACAACAAGAAGGAGAAGGGCAACCTCCGCTCCGAGGCGCTCCAGCGGGTCGGCCAGAAGAACCACTTCGTCCTCCTGGAGGCCTGGGCCGACAAGGACGCCCGGAACGACCACGCGAAGGCGGCGCACACGGTGGCCTTCCGCAAGGCGCTCCAGCCGCTCCTCTACAATCCCTACGACGAGCGGCCGCACGCGGGCCTCGTCCACGGCGATCCCATGAAGGTGGCCAAGGGGGCGGGCGCCACCCTCTACGTCGTGACGCACGTCGACATCATCCCGCCCGAGCAGTTCCCCCCCTGCAAGCGCCAGGTCAACGAGAAGGGGCCCTGCGGCAACAGGCTGGTGGAGCAGCTCGCCGCCGCCAGCCGCAAGCACAAGGGCAACCTGCGCTTCGACGCGCTCACCCAGACCAACCGCCCCAACCACATGACGGTCGTCGAGATGTGGGCCGCGGACAAGGACCAGGAGGCCCACCAGGTGACCGCCGACGTGAAGAATTTCCGCGACGCCCTCTCCGGCCTCGTCCCCGGCAGCGGCGTCGCCGGCGATCCGCTCTTCCTGCTGAACCCGCTCACCGGGAGCCTGTACGACGAGCGGCTGTACAAGCTGATCGACTAGCCTCGAGCCGGACCGAAGACGCGCAGGGAGGAGGAAGCCCCCGGGCTTCCTCCTCTTTTTTAAAGGGATGAATGCTGGCGTTGCGCGCGGCGGGCGGCGCGGAGCCGCCCCGCCCTACGGCGCGAGGGCGCTCCCGGCGGGAAGGCAGGCGCCGAAGGAGAGGACGACGCCGTCCTTCTCGCTCACGGCCTCGGAGTACTCGCTCCCGTCGTTCACGGCCCTGAGGAAGGTCCCGCCGTCCTTCAGATCGATCAGGGTGAACATCCCGCTCACGCGGTGGGTCATCGGGCGGGTCTCGCAGCCCTTGCGGTCGCAGCGCCGGTAGGCGCCCCGGGGGAAGTCGAGCGCCACCCAGGCCCGGTCCCGCTCGTCGGCGCAGCCCGCCCGCCCGCAGGCCAGCTTGCGCGCCGGCTCGCAGCGCCAGACCGGGGCGCGGCTGGCCAGCCCCTTGCCGTAGAGGAGGAGGGCGTCCCCGTAGGCGCGCTCGGGCTCGAGGTCGATCCCGTCCGCCGCCGCGGGGGAGGCCAGGAGGAGCGCCGCCAGGAAAACCAAGGAGCCCATCCCGGGGAGCCGCAAGCCGTCCGCCGTCCCGCGCATGGTGGGTCCCCCCTGCCGCGCCCTCACAGCGCCTTCAGGACTTCGCTGGAGTGGCCCTCGACCTTCACGTTCTCGAACACCTTGGCGACCCGCCCCTTCTCGTCGATGATGTAGGTGGTGCGGTAGACCCCCATGAAGCTGCGGCCGTAGAGGGTCTTCTGGCCGTAGGCGCCGTACTTCGCGGCCACCTTGCCGTCCGGGTCCGAGAGGAGGGGGAAGCGGAGGGAGAGCTTCTCGCAGAAGCTCAGGTGGCTCGCGGCGCCGTCGGGGCTGACGCCGAGGACGACGGCGCCCTTCTCCTCGATCTTCTTGAGGGCCTTGTTGAACTCCTGCGCCTCGACGGTGCAGCCGGGGGTGTTGTCCTTGGGGTAGAAATAGAGGACCACCCTCTGCCCCCGGTACTGGGAGAGCCGGTGGAATTTCTCCTTCCCGTCGAGGAGCTTGAAGTCGGGGGCCGCGCTGCCTTCCTTGAGGGCCATTCTTCTCCCCCCTCCCCTGCGCGCCGGGAGCCGCCGGGCGGCCTGAGACGAGCTGGCGTGCCTATTATCGTGCCACAGGGAGGGAGCTTCCTCAAGGGGCGGGGAGGCCCCCGGGGCTAGAGGCCCCAGTCGCGGGCGTAGCGGAAGTCCCGGTCGATGGTGCGGTGGGAGACCTTGGCGATGAGGGGGAGCCTCCGCTTGTACTGGCTCCGCTGGACGAGGCGCTGGAGGCCGTCCACCAGCCCGGCGGGGAAGCCGGCCCCGATCAGGTCCTCCCGCCCCCAGCGGCAGTCGAACATCCGGTAGAGGACGGCGTCGGCCTCGGCGTAGGTGTAGCCCAGCTCCTGCTCGTCCGTCTGGCCGGTCCAGAGGTCGGCCGTGGGCGCCTTCTCCACCACCCCCCGGGGGACGCCGATCCAGGCCGAGAGCTGGCGGATCTGGGTCTTGTAGAGGTCCCCGATGGGGTTCACGGCGCTCGCCATGTCCCCGTAGAGGGTGCCGTAGCCGAGCATGAGCTCGGTCTTGTTGGAGGTCCCCACCACGAGGGCCCCCAGGAGGGCCGAGTGGTCGTAGAGGATGGTCATGCGCTCGCGGGCCATCTTGTTGCCCCGGCGCAGGCGGTCGGCGTCCGGGAAGCGCTCGAAGTAGGCGTCGATCTGGGCGCTGATCTCGACCACCCGGACCTGGATGCCGCTCGCCCCGGCCACCGCGCGGGCGTCGGCCTCGCTCTGGGGGCTGGAGGTGCGGTAGGGCATGATGACCCCGGTGACGTTCCCGGGGCCCATGGCCCGGGCGGCGAGGAAGGCCGAGAGGGAGCTGTCGACCCCCCCCGAGAGGCCCAGGACGAGCTTCTTCACCCCGACCTTGGTCACCTCGTCGCGGACGAAGCCCGCGAGGAGGTCCACCGTCAGGCGCTCCTCCAGCTCCAGCTCGGCCAGGGCCTCGCTCACCGGATCCCGGGGCTGACTTCTGCCGCCGCGGCCCACGTGGTAACCTCCCTCCCTCGCATCATGCAGGGTGCCGCCCTCTCCTGGCAACGGCGCCGGGCCGGGCGCGGCGGGCTGCCCGGGGCCGATCTCAGGAGGAGGAGCATGGCGGTCGTCGGCACGTTCCATCACGTCCACATGATCAGCAAGGACCCCGAGGCGGTGGCGGCCTGGTTCGCCCGCTGGCTCGGGGCCGAGGTGGTCCAGGTGCAGCACCCCTCCCAGGCGCGGAACCTCGTGATGCGGGTGGGGGAGGCCGTCTTCAGCGCCCGCACCCCCCGGCCCGCGGACGGGCTGGGCCCCTCGGACGGCCCCCGTCCCAAGGGCTACGGCATCCACCACGTCTGCCTGGTGGTGGACGACCTGAAGGGCCTCCTCGCCGAGATGCGCAAGGGCGGGGTGAACGTCCTCCAGGAGATGCCCACCCACGTGAGCGGGCACTTCGCCGCCTTCGTCGAGGGCCCCGAGCAGATGCCCATCGAGCTCATCCAGGCCTGAGGCGGGGGCCCCCGGCGGGCCGCTCCCCGGCACCCGGGGAAGGGCCGTTGTGCTAAAATGGCGGCATCACATCAGGGACCGAAGGAAGCGCCGGGCCGGCTCTTTTGAGGAGGTTCATCCATGCGAATTCTTGCTGTCTTGTTGATCGCGCTCGCCCTGGGCGGGGGCGGGGCCCAGGCGTCCGCCGCGCCCCTGGAGAAGGTCACCATCGTCCTGCCCAGCGAGACGCCCACCATGCACCCCCTGACGGAGTCCAACTTCATCGGGACGATCACCTGGCGGTGGGCCTACGACACCCTCGTCTCCGCCGAGACGGGGAGCGGGAAGATCGCCCCCTGGCTCGCCGTGAAGTGGGAGAAGCTCGGCCCCGCGGAGACGAAGTTCTGGCTCCGCAAGGACGCCAAGTTCGGCGACGGCACGCCGGTCACCGCCGCGGCGGTCAAGTATTCCTTCGACACCATCGTGGCCCCCGAAACCAAGAGCCGGCAGGCCGCCTATTTCAGGGACTACAAGGGCATCGAGGTCCTCGACGACCACACCTTCATCTGGCGCAGCAAGGGGCCCGACAACGGGCTGATGACCCGGATCTCCACCTGGGGGCTCATCGTCAACCCCAAGACGAAGGGGAAGGAGCTGGCCATCTTCGCGCAGACCAGCCACGGCTCGGGCCCCTACGTCCTCAAGACCTGGGAGAAGGCCAACCGGATGGTCTTCGAGGCCAACCCCGGCTGGTGGGGCAAGGCGAAGCACCCCGACATGCCGAAGACCGTCATCCTCCGCCGCATCGTGGAGCCGACCACCCGCGTCAAGGCCCTGCTCGCGGGCGAGGTGGACATCATGTCGGGCGTTCCGCCCCACCTGATCGAGCAGGTCCGGGCCAACCCCAAGAAGGCGGTGGCCGCCGTCCCCGGCATCCGCCTCATGTACCTCAACTACAGCCACGGCATCGGCCCCCTGGCCGACCGGAACGTGATGCTGGCCATCAACCACGCCGTCGACTTCGAGAAGATCCGCAAGACCATCCTGGGCGGGCTGGCCGAGCCCATGGGCCAGCTCTACCATCCCTGGACCTACGCGGGCTACGACCCGAAGAGGAAGTGGTACCCCTACGACCCGGAGAAGGCGAAGGCCCTGATGAAGGCCTCGAAGTTCCCCCAGGGCTTCAAGGTCACCGTCTACACGGCCATCGGGCGCTACCCGGGGGACAAGGAGACCTGCGAGGCCATCCCCGGCATGCTGAAGCCGATCGGCATCGACGCCACCTGCAAGCCCATGAACTATCCCTTGTACACCAAGCTCCGCCGGGCCTACATCGACGACAAGACGAAGGACACGTACAAGAAGCGGGAGCCCGCCCTCTTCTACCAGGGCTACGGAAACTCCGCGAGCGACCCGGCCCTCATCATGCGGGCCTTCGTGGGCTGCAAGGGCGCCTGGAGCTACTACTGCGACAAGGAGCTGGACGCGGTGATCGACAAGGCGGCCCGGCTCTCCGACGAGAAGGCGCAGGACGCCGCCTTCGGCAAGATCACGGACACCTTCAAGGAGCGGGTGCTCATCACCCCCTTCTTCCGCATCCACGACGTCTACGCCTACGACAAGCGCCTGAACTTCACCGCGCGCCACGACGAGAAGATCTACCCCTGGGAGATCACCGCGAAGTAGCCGGCCCCGCCGGAGGCCCCGCCCGGGGCCTCCGGCGGGCGAGGAGCCGCCCATGCCCCGCGTCGGAAACCTCCGGGACCTCGCCTGGACCTACGACCCCTCGGGCGCGGCCGCCTCGCCCAAGCTCATCGGCACCCCCTACCTCGAAGTCCGCTGCCTCATCCTCAAGCCCGGCCAGTACCCGCCCTGCCACAGCCACCACGGGGAGATGGACGAGGGCTTCCTCATCCTGGCGGGCCGCGGGCTCATGCAGTTCGACGGGGAGGCCTTCGAGGTCCGGGAGGGCAGCGTGGTGCTGGGCAAGCGGGGCGGCTTCCACAGCATGAAGAACGTGGGGACGGAGGACCTCGTCGAGTTCAACTGCCGGGGCGGCCGGATGCCCTCCGGCTTCGTCCGTCCCGCGGACAAGAGCATCCCCGACGACCCCGAGCTCGTGCGGGAGCGGGCGGCGGACCCCTCCCGCTGCGTCCGGGGCACGGTGGACGGCCTCATGGCCGCCTTCGACCTCGCCACCGCCAGCAAGAGCGGCCTCCCCAAGGCCGTCGCCACCCCCTACCTGGAGGTCCGCATCGCCTCCTTCGCCCCGGGCGACCGGCCTCCGCTCCACCGCCACCAGAAGGAGCTGGACGAGGCCACCCTCGTCCTCAAGGGCCGGGTCGCCTACGAGGTGGACGGCGACCGGGTGGAGGGCGGCCCCGGGGACCTCCTCCACGTGCCCGGCGGCGCCTGGCACTACCTCGAGAACGCCGGGGGCGGGGAGGCCCAGATCTACAACGTGCTCGGGGGAGAGCTGCCGGTCCGCACCGAGTGGAGGTAGTGGCGTATTGACTTCGGCGAGCCCGGTCGAGCCGCAATACGCCCCTGCGCATCGCGCGGATGAATCGCGTTGTGAGGTTGCACGCCTAGCCGGAGAGCCCATGCCCGTCGTCGGCGGCTACCACCACGTCCACCTCATCAGCGCCGACCCCGAGGGGGCGGCCCGGTGGCTGGAGCGCTTCCTCGGGGCGAGGGTGGAGGGCCGGGAGGAGGCCCGGGGGGCGCGCAACGTCATCCTCCGGATCGGGGAGGCCGCCCTGAGCGTGCGGACGCAGCGCCCCGAGGACAACCTCGCCCCCTCGGACGGCCGCACCCGCCCCGGCCTCGACCACGTCTGCTTCCTCGTGGACGGCCTGGCCGGGATGCTCGGCGACATGAAGCGCGGCGGCGTGACGGTCGAGCTCGAAATCCCCGGCCCCGCGGGCGGCAGCGCCGCCGCCTTCGTGCGGGGGCCCGAGAACGTCCTCTTCGAGCTCATCCAGGCAAAATAAGGAGGGGGCGCCCCATGCGCATCCGCGGCGGCTACCACCACGTCCACCTCACCAGCCCGGACCCCGCGGCCGCGGCCTCGTGGTACGTGAGGTTCCTGGGGGCGGAGATCGTCTCCGACGCGGACCTGCGCGGCGCCCGGAACGTGCGCCTCAAGGCGGGGGAGGCGCTCCTCAACATCCGCGCCTCCCGCGCCGGGGAGCGCCACGCGCCCGCGCCGGCCAACGCCCACTACGGCTTCAACCACATCTGCCTGGCGGTGGACGACCTGGACGAGGCGCTGCGGGACGCGGAGGCCAAGCGGGCCGTCATCGCCGAGCCCCTCTTCACCCTCTCCTCGGGCCGGGGCTTTTTCCTCGAGGGGCCGGACGGCGTGCTGGTCGAGATCTTCGAGCCCAAGAAGGGCTGAGGCGCCCTCTCAGCTCTCCCCCCGGCCCTCCCGCACGAACACCCCCTCGATCGCCCCGCTGAACCAGCGGAAGGGGGCCGTGCGCCGCAGCCAGCCGTCCAGCGCAAGCCAGGCGCCCGGGCGGGCGAGGATGGGCCGCCGCAGCGGCCCCGGGAGGACGCTCAGGTTCTTCGGGAGGGCGTTCCAGTACCACATCTCCCGGGCCCGGAAGCCGTGCTCCCCCAGCAGCGCCCGGGCCCCCTTCATGGTGTAGAGCCGCTCGTGGAAGGCCACGCCGAAGACCCTCCGCGCCAGGAACTCCGACCAGCTCCAGCGGTTGGGGAGCATCATCAGCACGAGCCTCCCGCCCGGCCGGAGCACCCGGGCGAGCTCGGCCAGGGAGCCCCGCTCGTCCTCCACGTGCTCCAAGACCCCGCAGGCGAGGACCGCGTCGAAGGCGGCGTCCCCGAAGGGGAGCCGCACGGGCTCCTTCCCCCACACCACGTCGAGCCCCCCCTCCCGCAGGAAGAGGTTCCAGGGCGAGGGGGCCCCGGGCTCGATGGTGTAGGAGACGACCTCGAAGCCCCGGTTGCGGAGGAGGCGGGACATCTGCCCGAAGCCGCAGCCCCAGTCGAGGAGCCTCCCCCGCTCCGGGCAGAGGCGGGCGGCGAGGTCCGCCTTCCGGCGGTAGACCTCCCGGCCCAGGGGGGTGGCGAGGTGGAGGAGGGTCCCGCACCCCTGGGCGATGGCGCGCTCGACCGCCCGGGCGAGGGGCCGCAGCTCCTCCGGCTCGGCGCCGCGCTCAGGCGCGGTGGGATGGTCCGTCCCCATGGCTCTCCTCGTCCGCGCGCCCGCGCGCACTCCTCCCCCTTGAGGGGGGAGCATTCTTGCCCGGATCGCGGGTGAAGCCAAGGCCGGGAGGGAGAGGGGAAAGCACTCTGGCGGTGAAATCCCGCGGCGCTGTTCATGCGGGGGAGGGGGGAGAACCGTCACCCGGGTGCCCGGCTCCGCAGCGCCGCGAAACTCAGAAGCGATCGCCCCGCCGGTAACCCGTCGGGTTTCACCCCTAGCGGGAGCCCAGCATCTCCTCCAGGATCTGGAAGAGCCGGGTCAGGTCCACGGGCTTGAACAGGACTTCCACGGCGCCCAGGGCCTCCGCCTGGGCGAGCACCTCGGGGCTGCGCCGGGCGGTGAGGAGGATGACGGGCGCCCTGGCCTCCTCCTTGCGGAGGGCCCGCAGGGTGTCGATGCCGTCCACCTGGGGCATCCGGAGGTCGAGGAGGATCAAGTCCGGCGCTTTCTTCCGGATCTCCTCGACCGCTTCCCGCCCGTTCGCCGCGCGGGCCGTCTCGTGACCGAGCCGGAGCATCTCCTCGATGACGAACTCCTGGAAGAGCAGATCGTCGTCCACCACCAGGATGCGCCCCACCCTAGCCCTCCGGGATGGGGAAGCGGACGACGAGGACCGCGCCCTTCCCCGGCGGGCTCTCGGCCCAGAGCCTTCCCTCGTGGGCCTCCGCGATCTGGCGGGAGACCGGGAGCCCCAGGCCCGTGCCCTGGTCCTCGGGCTTGGTGGTGAAGAAGGGGTCGAAGATTTTGGGCATGACCGCGGGAGGGATGCCCGTCCCCGTGTCCTCGAAGCGGCCCTCCCACCAGCGCCTCCCCTCCGCCTCGGCGACGGCGGTCCGGACGGTGAGGGTGCCGCCGCCCGGCATGGCGTCCACGGCGTTCGAGATGAGGTTGAGGAAGATCTGCATGAAGCGGTTCCGGTCGCCCAGCACCTGCGACTCGCCGTCCCCGAACGCCCGCTCCACCCGGACGCTGGCCAGCCGGAGCTTGTGGGCCAGGAGCTGGAGGCAGTCGTCCGCCACCCGGGTGGGAGAGACCGGCTCGTTCCGGGGCGCGTCGTCGCGCGAGAAGCGGCGGAGCCCCCCGCAGATGTCCGTGATCCGCTGGACGCTCGCCCACATGACCTCCCCGGACTTGTGCTCCGGGCTCTCCTCCGGGTGATCCCGGATGAGCCGCTGGGCGTGGAGCCCGATGATGTTCGCCGGGTTCAGGATCTCGTGGGCCGCCCCCGCCGTGAGGACCCCCAGGGTGGAGAGCTTCTCGGCGCGGAAGACCAGCTCCTGCTTGCGGTGGTTCTCCCTCGCCGCGCCCTCGAGCGCCTCGGCCATCTCGTCGAAGGCCCGGGCCAGCCCGTTCAGCTCCGCCCCCTCGTGGGGGAGGCCGGTGCGCGCCTTCAAGTCCCCCTCCGCCATGCGGCGGGCGCTGAGGAGGAGGCCCTCGACTGGCTCCTGGATGAACCACCTGCCCCCGGCCCAGGCGGCCGCGAACGCGAAGGCGGCGATGAGGCCCAGGGCCAGGAGGCTGCGGACGAACACCCGGTCCGCCTCCTCCAGCGCCGTGTGCAGCGGAATGTCCACCAGGGCGTAGATCGCCCCCAGCTGCTCCCCCAGCGGCACGAGGGCGGTGAGCCATCGGGCCCCATCCCTGCCCATCCGATCGGCGACGGTCATCTTCTCCGCCGCCATCCTCCGGATGAGGGGGGCGTGGGCGAGCAACCCCCCGGCCTGGCCGCCGGGCAGCCGCGCCAGGATCCTTCCCTCCTGATCGATCAGGGTGAAGCGTCCGCCCGGGGGGAGGAGCGCCCGGTCCACCGCTCCCGCCAGCCAGGCGAGGTCCAGCGCCGCGAACACCACCCCCTGGATGGCCGCCGAGCCGCCGTAATACGCATGGCCGAAATTGATCGAGGCCTTCCGGGTGATGGTCCCGACCTGATACCCCCCCGTGGCGAACCCTCCCGCCGCCATGGCCCGGCGGAAGTACTCCCGGAAGGAAGCATCCACCGGGCTCTCCATCGGGAGGCCGCTGCACCAGATGAAGCCGTCCGTCCCGACCACGCCGAAGTTGAGGTAACGGGGGAACTGCCTGATCAGGTCCGCGAAAAGAGCGGAACAGGCCGCCCGGTCCCTTCCCTGCACCTCGGGGAGCCGGGCGAGGGCGCTCAGGAGAAGGCGGGTCTGGAAGATCGCGTCCTCGTGCCCGCCGGAGACGGCCCGGGCGAGGGAGAGCGCGCGCTCCTTGGCATCCAGGACTTCGGCGCGGCGGTGCTTGAGACCCGTGTAGAGGATGACGAACAAGGCGGGGACGACGGCTGCCCCCACGAGCAGCAAGAGGCGGGACCGAAGGCTGATCCGCGAAACGCGCCGCGCCATTCCGCCCTCCCGCGCCCGCAACCCGCAGTTGTCCAGGGGTGCCGAGGCGCCTACATGAAACCCATCATCCAGGGTGCGCCGCTCCACCCCCCCTATCCGGGCGCTCTCCCGCACCGTAAGGACGCGGGCCGCCTCTATTTGGCATGGCAGTCTCGCCCTGAAAGATAGGCTGCGCCTATCCGTTAAAATGTGACCCAGGTCACACAAATTGTAAAAAGTTGAATGCATATCAATTACCACATATATAAATCAATGCTACGGATAAATCAAGCGGTGCCGGGCAAGAATCGCCTCCCCCTCCCCCCCAGGGGAGCGGGCCTCCCGAAGGAGGCGCCGGGGAGGCCTTGCCGGGGGGCGCCCCGGGAGCGAAAATCCGGTTTTCTCTCCCGAGGGAGGCCCTGCCATGCGCATCGAGACCCTGGCCGTGCGGGCGGGCCGCCGGCCCGACCCGGCGACGGGGGCGGTCGCCCCGCCCATCGTCCTCTCCACCACTTTCGAGCGCGCCGGGGACGGGAGCTACCCCGGAGGCTACGTCTACTCGCGCACCGGGAACCCTAACCGCGGCGCCCTGGAGAGCTGCCTCGCCGCCCTGGAGGGTGGGGAGGCCGCGGCCGCCCTCGCCTCGGGCCAGGCGGCGGCCCTCGCCGTGTTCCTCTCCCTGGCGCCGGGGGACCACGTCCTCCTGCCCGAGGACGCCTACCACGGCACCGCCCGCCTCGCCCGGGAGATCCTCGTCCCCTGGGGACTCGAGGCCACCTTCGCCGACCTGACCGACCTCGGCGCGGCCGAGCGGAGCCTGCGGCCCAACACCCGCCTCATCTGGGCCGAGACGCCCTCGAACCCTCTCCTCAAGGTGACCGACCTGGCGGGCCTCGCCGGGATCGCGAAGGGGGCGGGCGCGCGGCTCGCCTGCGACAACACCTGGGCCACCCCCATCCTCCAGCGCCCGCTCGCGCTGGGGGCGGACCTCGCCGTCCACGCCGCCACCAAGTACATCGGGGGCCACAGCGACCTCACGCTCGGGATTGTCGTGGCGAAGCGGGATGACGCCTTCTTCCAGCGGGTCCGCGCCCGCCAGCACACCTCGGGCGCGGTGCCCTCGCCCTTCGACTGCTGGCTCGCCCTCCGGGGGGCGGAGACCCTGCCCGTGCGCATGCGGGCGCATTCAGAGGGGGCGCAGCGGGTGGCGGAGTTCCTCGCCGCCCACCCCGCCGCCGAGCGGGTGCACTACCCGGGCCTGCCCGGCCATCCGGGCCGCGAGACCGCCATGCGGCAGATGAGCCTGCCGGGGGGGATGGTGTCCTTCGAGGTGGGAGGAGGAGCGGAGCGGGCGCTCGCGGTGGCGGCGGGCTGCCGCCTCTTCACCCAGGCCACCAGCCTGGGCGGCAACGAGAGCCTCATCGAGCACCGGGCCTCGGTGGAGGGCTCCGGGACCCGGACCCCGCCGGGCCTCCTCCGGCTGTCCGTCGGGCTCGAACACCCCGACGACCTGATCGAGGATTTGAAGCAGGCGCTGGGCTGAGGGAGGGCTAGTCCCTCCCGCTGCTCCCGATGCGGCGGAGCTCCCGCAGGACGAGGTGGAGGTTCTCGTCCCTGAGCGTGGGGGAGATGACCCGGGAGCGGCGCACCTCGGCGGTGTCCACTTCGCCGACGGCCAGGCGCGGCTTGCCCAGGGGGGCGGCGGCCAGCGCCTCCCCCGAGGGGCCGACGATCTCCGAGCCCCCCCAGAAGTGGATGCCGTCCTCGTAGCCCACCCGGTTCGAGAAGAGGACGAACTGGTTGAAGGCCGCCGCGTAGGCGCGGTTCAAGGACTGCCAGGTGCGCTGGATGGAGAGGGAGGGGCCCCGCCCGGGCGCCGCGCCCGGGGCCTTCCTCCGCCGGTGGGGGCCCCGCGCCGGGCTGGCCGAGGGGATGAAGAGGAAGTCCGCCCCGTCCTGGGCGGCGACGTAGGCGAGGCTCGGGTGCCAGGCGTCCTCGCAGACGAGGATGGCGGCCCGCCCGAAGCGGGTGTCGAAGGCCCGCACCTGGCTGCCCGCGCCGACGTAGCGGTGCTCGTCGAAGAGCCCGTAGGTCGGGAGATAAATCTTGCGGTGGAGGTGGACGAGCCTCCCGCCCTCGAAGTAGGCCCCCGCGTTGTAGAAGGTGTGGCGCGGAGACTCCTCGACGAAGCCCACCACGAGCGCGACGTCCTTGCTGAGGGCGGCCACGCGCTTCACGAGCTCGCCCCCGGTGCGCTCGGCCACGTCGGGCACCATGTCCTTGAGGAAGTAGCCGGTGAGCGAGAGCTCGGGGAAGACGAGCAGCTCCGCCCCCTTGCGCTCCGCCTGGCGGACGGACCGCTCGAAGATCCGGAAGTTCGCCTCGACGTTGCCGAGGGTCGGGCCGATCTGGGCCAAGGCGGCCAGGAACTTCATGCGCGCTCCCCGCTGGAAGGAAGCCGCTCGCGCGGCGGAAAGGCCGATCTCTAGCACAGATGGGGGCGGGAATGAAAGCCCTCCAAGCGCCCTGATTGCCAGGGGAGATGATAATAGATAAATTTCCACCAACGGAGGGTGGACATGCTTTTCTTTATCGATGAAAGCCTTTCAAGTGATGGCCCCGAAGGTGCACCGTACAACGTGCTCTGCGGTGTGGCCGTCAAAGAACTGCAATTATGGAACCTAATACAGGCGATTCGGTCTGCCGAAAAAGAATACTTCGGGATGCCCCTCAAGAGTGCCTCCGATGAGTTCAAGGGAAAGAAACTTCTCAAACGGAAGACATTCAGGCTGGCCAGGTCCGCAGATCCGATTCCCCAGGATGAACGACTGCGGCTTGTCGTTTCGTTTCTGGAAAAAGGACAGCGGAAAGAAAGCGGAGGCACTCGGATGGAGTTCGCCGCCTACGGCCAAGCGAAAATCGCTTTCGTCCACAAAGTACTTTATATCTGCCAAGCTCACCAAGTCGTCACATTTGCCTCCATCGTTGCCAGGAACGCAAAGACTCCCGCAGGAGACTTCCTGCGAAAGGATTACGCCTATCTATTTGAAAGATTCTTCTACTTTCTTGAGTTGCAACATCAGGACGAACGCGGGCTGGTCGTGTTTGACGAATTCGAAAAGACCCAATGCAAAATTCTCGGCGACCAAATGAATCGCTACTTCTCCCAGACCATCACTGGCCGGGCGAGGAGTTCTCGCATCATTCCAGAACCATTTTTCGTCATGTCCGATCTGACTACAGCGACTCAAATCGCCGATATCTGCGCTTACTGCATCAACTGGGGATGGCGGATTCCTGGCATGATCGAGCCAACTCGCACCGAACTCGAACCATTTGGCAGAAGAGTACAAGAGCTACGATTTTTCGCGCGCCGTTACTCCGAAGCGGATGGCCGAGAATGGCCCGTCTTTGGATTTCGCTACATTGACGACTTACGGCCTAGACTTGAGAGAGCCCAAGATTTCTTCGAGGATTACAAGAGTACAGGTCAGCAGGGGGAATTGCCCCTAGAAGAAGAAAAAGGCTAAGGCAGGCCTTTCGGCACCACCAAAGCCTCCATCTCTTATATATAATAAATGCAATGCTTTTTCAATATTTTTTCGCGCGGGTGCACATTTTTTCTCACTGGTGCACATTTTTCGCCGCTGGCACACTTTTTTACCTACACCAGTGTCGTGTCGCTGCTATAAACCATGCAATTTTCGCTTAGCCTACCCCGCCCCCCGCGCGCAGCGGAAGCCCACCCCCCCGTGCTTCTGGGCGGGGGGGACGCGCCAGCGGCGGAAGGCCTGAAGCTTATCCTCCCCGTCCCGCCACCCGCCCCCCCGCACCACGCGCGCGGCGCCGCGTTCTGGCCCCCGGGGGTTCCGCTCCGGGGCCTCGCGGTAGTAGCCGGGGCCGTGGTAGTCCGCTACCCACTCGGCCACGTTCCCCGCCAGGTCCACCGCGCCGTAGGGGCTGGCCCCGCCCGGGAAGGAGCCGGGCGGGAGGGGCCCCGGGTGCGCGCCGCCGAAGTTGGCCCGGCCCTTGGGCGGAGCGGAGCCCCAGGGGTAGCGCCGGCCGTCCGCGCCGCGCGCCGCCTTCTCCCACTCCGCCTCGGTGGGAAGCCGCTTGCCCGCCCAGGCGCAGTAAGCCTCGGCGTCGAACCAGGTGACGAGGGTGACGGGGAGGTCCGCGGTGCCGGGCTGGGGATGCCGGCCCTCCCAGGAGAAGCGGCTCCAGTCCTCTCTTCTGAGGTCCCCCAGCGGCGAGCCGCTCGGGGCGGCCCGCTGGCCGTCCTGGGGGTCCCACGAAGGGGGCCGGCGGCCGGCGGCCTCGAGGAAGCGGGCGTAGGCCCGGTTCGAGACCTCGGCCTGGTCGATGTAGAAGGCGTCCAGGTGGATGGAGCGGGCGGGGGCGTCGTCTTTCTCCGGCGGGGTGGGCACCCCAAGCGGCTCGCCGCTTGGGGACCTCGGGGTGGGCGCGGGCGCCCCCCGCAGGAAGGCGCCCGCCGGGACGAGGACCATCGGGGCCTCGTCCCGGATCGTCCCGGCCGGGGCCGCGGGCAGGGAGGGCTCGCGGCGGCCCGCGCCGGGGCTCCCAAAAATCGGGGATTTCAGGGGCGCCGCGCCGCAGCCGGCGGCCAGCAGCGCCAGGGCCAGCGCGCCCCACGCCCCCGCGCTCATTCGAAGTCCTTGGGCTTCACGTCGTCGAACTTGAAGGGGGGGAGGTCCGACTTGGGCGGCGCGGGGGGCGGGGGGCGGCGGCGCACCCATCTGTAGAACACGGCTCCCGCGATGAAGAAAAGGGAGAGGACGACCGCCCCGCCCAGGTCCCGGACGTAATAGAGATAGGCGAAGGCGGCCCAGAAGACGAAACCCGCGCAGACGGCGAGCGCCGGGCGGCGTCCCATCGCCGCCGCCTCAGGGCTTGGCCGGGGGGAGGGGGGCCAGCGCCTGCTCGACCATGTCGCGTATCGCCGCCTCGAAGCGGTCTCTCCCGCCGAACGTGTAGCCGGAGTAGGTGGCCTTGGCGGTCCACAGGACCTTCCGCGTCTTGAGGTCGATCCAAGCGAGGCTGAGCTGCGCGCGCAGCGGCTCCAGCTGGAGAACCTCGAGGGAGCCCGCGACGGCCGCCGCCTCGGTGAAGAGCCGGGAGGCCCTTTCGATGGCCTCGGGGTCCAGCGGCGCGCGGGCCAGAAGGCCGGCCTTGGTGAGCTCCTCGAGCGTGACGTGGAAGTCGCGCACCGAATAGCCCTTGGCGAGAAGAACCTGGGAGATGATTTCCATGTTGGAGCGGGTGTCGTCTCCCTCGATCTTGAGCACCACGATCGAGGGAGTCCTCTCCAGGGCCAGCCTTTGGAACTCGGCGCTGCCCCGGGGGGGCTGATGGACGACCCCCACGTCGCGGCCGCTGAACGCCTCCCGCGGGGAGAAGGAGGAGCACCCTCCCAGGGCGGCCAGGGCGAGGGCTGCGGCGAGGAGGACCGCGGGCGGGCGCAAGAGGGCTCAGCCCTCCTTCGCGGAGGCCGAGGCCAGGCGCTTGGCGGCCTCGCCCTCCGCGCCGGTCATGTGGCAGGCGCCCTCGAAGACGGCGCCTTCCTCGATGTAGATGCTCGGGGTGTGGACCTCGCCCTTCACGTGGCTCCCGGCCCGGATCTCGCACCGCTCCTTGGCCTCGATCCGGCCCTCGACCTTGCCCATGATGATGACCACCCCCGCGCGGATGGTGGCCCGCACCCTGGCGGCCGCGCCGACGATGAAGATGTCCTCGGTCTGCACCTCGCCGTCGAGGACGCCGTCGACGCGCACCGTGCCCTCGAAGGTGATCACCCCCTTGAACTCGGTGCCCTCGCCGAGAAAGGCGCGGATGGTCTTCTCGTAGTTCTTCGAGCTCCGGGTCATCCACCAGCCTCCTGCGCCCATGGGATCCCCCTCCGCCGCGGCGGCGCGGCTCAGGCGAGCCGCTCGGCCAGCCCCTCGAGGATCTCGGGCGAGTAGTATTCGATGATGATCCGGCCCTGCCTCTCGTCGCCCTGGATCGTCACCTTCGTCCCGAGCGAGGCGCGGAGCCGGGAGGCGACGTCGCGGAGGAAGACCGCCTGCGGGCCGTCCGGCCCCTCGCCGGCCGCGGGGCGCGCGTATTGTGCCCTCGCGGCGGGAAGCCCCGCAAGGGCCTTGCGGACGCGCCCCTCGAGCTGGCGCACCGAGAGGCTTCTCTTGATCGCGGCCTGCGCGAAGGCGGCCATCTCCTCCTCCGACCGCAGGGCGAGCAGGGCGCGGGCGTGGCCCATGGAGAGGTTTCCCGCCGCCACGCTCTCCTGCACCCCCGCGGGGAGGCGCAGCAGGCGGATGTAGTTGGCCACGGTGGAGCGCTCCTTGCCCACGCGGGAGGCCACCTCCTCCTGCGTGAGGCCGAGGCGCTCCATCATGCTCTGGAAGGCGGCGGCCTCCTCCATCGGGTTCAGGTCCGAGCGCTGGACGTTCTCGATGATGGCGATCTCAAGGGCGCGCTCGCCCGCGGCCTCGACGGCGAGCACCGGGACCTCGGCGAGGCCCGCGAGGCGCGCCGCGCGCCAGCGCCGCTCGCCCGCCACGATCTCGCACTCCCCGTTCGGCAGCCGCCGGACCAGGATGGGCTGGAGGATGCCGTGCGCGCGCACGGACTCGGCGAGCTCCGCGAGGTTCTCCTCGTCGAAGTCGGTGCGAGGCTGGTGCACGCCCGGGCGCAGGCGGTCCGGGGAGATCGCGAAGAGCTTCCCCTCGGCGGGCTCCGGCGGGGGAGGCTCCTCCACCGCCGCCGGCACCGCGGGCTCCTCCGAGAGAAGGGCGTCCAGCCCCCGGCCCAACGCTTTCTTCGCCATGCCTTATCCCCTTGGCTTGCGGCCGCAGCGGGCCAGGAACTCCCCGGCCAGGGCGAGGTAGGCCTGGGCGCCGGGGGAGGAGATGTCGTAGGTGATCACGGGCTTGCCGTGGCTGGGCGCCTCGGCCAGCCGCACGTTCCGGGGGATGGCCACCCGGTAAACGAGGCTGGGCATGTGGGACCGGAGCTCCTCCCCCACCTGGCGGGAAAGGTTGGTGCGCGCGTCGTACATGGTGAGGACGATGCCGCCTACCCGGAGGCCGGGGTGGAGGCTGCCCCGGACCCGCTCGACCGTCTTCATGAGCCGGGCGAGCCCTTCGAGGGCGAAGTACTCCGCCTGGATGGGGATGAGGACCTCGTCCGCCGCCCGAAGGCCGTTCAGGGTGAGGAAACCGAGCGAGGGCGGGCAGTCGATCAGGATGAAGCGGAACCGGCTCCGCAAGGGGGCCAGGACCTCCCGCAGCCGACTGGCCCGGTCGGGAAGGTCGGCCAACTCCACCTCCGCCCCGGCGAGGTCAATGGAGGACGGTAATATTTTAAGTCCTTTAATATCAATATCTTGCAATGATCCGTTCCCCAAATGCTCGCGTAGGACCAGGGAGCGGTAGAGGGCGGGTCCAGACGAACGAATCCCGAAAGCGCTCGTGGCGTTCGACTGAGGGTCCAGGTCCACCAGGAGAGTGGGCTCCTCCGCTACCGCCAGGCAGGCGGCCAGGTTGACCGCCGTGGTGGTCTTTCCCACCCCCCCTTTCTGGTTCACGATGGCCACCACCCGGCAGCCGTCCGAAATTCCCTGGAGGATCGAGGGCGCGGGGGGAAGAGGGATAGCGACGGATTCGTTCATGGGCGCCCGGAGCCTTCAAAACAAAGAAAGGGTGTGTGCTCGCAGGAGACTGGCACATCCCTGGGGGAATTTCAAGAGATGTTCCACGTGGAACGGGCGATTCCCGTGAATTTGGTCTATTGGGGGGAAAAACGGTTTCACGTGGAACGCCGGGGAGGCTCCGGACTGGCTGGGAAGGGTCTGTAGGGGCGACCGGCCGGTCGCCCCTACGCCGCGGAATCCCCACTTTGGCCTGAGCAAGCCCGCCGGAGATGGACTTCCAGGACGGCGATGGCGGCAGGCGTCACCCCGGAGACGCGGCTGGCCTGGCCGAGGGTCCGGGGACGGACCTCCTCCAGCCGCTGGCGGACCTCGGCGGTGAGGTGGGGGACCTCTCCGAAGCGGAGGCCCTCCGGGATCCGCACCCGGTCCGCCGCCCGAAGGATCTCCACCTGCTGGGCCTCCCGGTCGAGGTATTCCTTGTACTTCACCTCCGCCAGGACGAACCTCCGGGACTCCCGGTCCAGCCCCTCCCAGAGCTCCCCGAGGCGGCCTCCCTGGAGGGCGTCCAGCCGGGCGGCCGTCTCGGGCTCGGCTTCCGGGCGCCTCAGAAAATTCCCCAGCGTGAGGGGCTTTTTCGGCACCGGAGCCCCGGTAGCCTCAAGGGTCGAGACCACCTCGGGCCGCAGGGAGAGCTGACGGGACTCCACATAGGCCAGGAATTCATTCGCCCCAGTCTTTCTTTCGCTATATTTTCGATATTCTTGCGAACTCACTGAACTCAGCCGGTGGCCCAGGGCGGTCAGCCGCCGGTCGGCGTTGTCGTGGCGGAGGACGAGGCGGTGTTCTGCCCGGCTGGTGAACATCCGGTAGGGCTCGGCGGTCCCCTTGGTGACGAGGTCGTCCACGAGCACCCCGATGTAGGCCTCCTCCCGCCCCAGGACGGCGGCCTCCTCCCCCCGGG
>Ga0156328_1160_pt1 | contig 24650 bp, 24 predicted proteins | sample RifCSPlowO2_12_FD_107976 | JGI IMG/M metagenome (GOLD analysis project Ga0156328, IMG submission 107976) | Candidatus Tectomicrobia bacterium RIFCSPLOWO2_12_FULL_69_37 | reverse complement strand
CGAATTCTTCTGCGTTTTCCCTCAGCGAGGATACCCCAAAAAAGTTTTTCAGCAGCCTCTTGATCTGAAAAATGACTCGATGCTTCCTCGGTATGTTCTGTTCTCTCCTCTTGTCTCGCTCGCAAAAATTCTGGCATTCCTCTGTGAAAATGAAATATCTGAAGAAAAGCAAAGAAATTTTGTGGATGCCGTAAAGAAGCAAAGAGTTTTCCAAATTATTTATTTTCCGCCAAAACCGGGAGTTGTTGATGAAAGTCTAATATTTTTGGACCAAATTTATTCTCAGCCACTTCTCCATTTTAAGCGAAATCCAAAATCAAAGTTGTTTTCGCTGAATGACTATGGCTTCTATCTTTTCCTGCTGAAATTATCTATTCATTTTACAAGAATCGATGAGAAGGTATCGCGCTCATGAGATTGAAGGGAAAGTGATTTCCTCCCGCTGTAATTCGTGAATGTGTGGCACCTCAATGTTTTCCAGTTGGTGTCTTTTCTGGTCACATAGCTGCCTGCACTTGCCGAAACCGCCTTCCCCCCCGGTTTTTGAGGGAATTTGAGGTAGGTACGAATCCGCCGCCGCCGCTTATATTCTCCCCAGGCGGGGTTCCGCCCGGGGAGTTTTTGCGCGGGAGGGCGAGGCGGTGAAGGAGGCTCTTGGGCCGGGAGGAGGGCGAATGGCGGTTAGTGGCGCTTATTGATGGAAAAAGATACCTGAAATACCCCCGGGCGGACGGCGGCGGGGGATGAGCCCGCGCGTCGGCAGGGGCGGGTTTGAAACCCGCCCCTACGGAGAGCCGGAACGGATGGGCGAGACGGGTGTCCGGAGGTGTCCGGGGAATTCCGGGATATTCCGGGGGGAAAAATAATCTAGGGCTTGCCCTGGCCGGCCTCCATGGCCTTGCCGGAGGCGTACCACTCGGGGCCGGGCTGCTCGGGGGGGTCGTCGTAGCGCTTGATCTCGACCTCGATGTTGTCCGGGTCGTAGAAGTAGGTGGCGTAGCCCACCCCGAAGGCGCCGAGGTTCTTATCCTGGCGGTGGATGTGGACGCCGTGCTCCTTCGCCCGCTCGATGACGGCGCCGTACTCCTCGTCGGAGAGGCTGAAGGCGATGTGGTCCATCCCGCCGCGCCACTTGCGGTCCCCCCGGCCGGCGAGGAAGTCGGAGATCTGGCGGGAGTCGTGCCGGAGGTCCTCGTCGGCCTTCTCGAAGTCGGGGCTGTAGAAGAGGACGAGCACGTCCTCCCCCACCCGGAAGACCACCTGGTCGATCTTCCCTCCCGCGATGGGGCGCCGGCCCACGGGCTTGAAGCCCATGACGTCGCGGTAGAAGGTGACGGAGCGCTCCAGGTCGGTGACCCGCAGGGCGACGTGCTCGATCATTTTTTTCATTTCCGGTTTCCTCCAAGCGGGCCCGGCGGCGGCGCGGCCGCCGCGCCGGGATGCCGAGCCCGATGTCCCTTTATTGAAGGATCGCGCAAAGGCTGGAGCCGCGCAATCGGCCGTCAGCCGAGCCCTCCGTGCGCCTGGAGCTCGCGCCGCAGCTCCCCCACGATGCGCACGAAATCGGGCGACTCCATGGTGGCCAGGTCCCGCGGGCGCGGGAGCGCCACCTGGGCGACGGCCTGGACCCGCCCGGGGCGCCGCGAGAGGACCACCACCCGGTCCGCCAGGAAAACGGCCTCGGAGATGCTGTGGGTGATGAAGAGGACCGTCTTGCGCCGGTCGAGCCAGATGCGCTGGAGCTCCAGGTTCATCATCTCCCGCGTAAGGGCGTCGAGGGCGCCAAAGGGCTCGTCCATGAGGAGCAGGGGCGGGTCGTGGATGAGCGCCCGGCAGAGGGAGACCCGCTGTTGCATCCCGCCCGACAGCTGGAAAGGGTAGTGGTGCTCGAAGCCCTCGATGCCCACGAGGCGGATCAGGTCGCGGGCCCGCTCGAGGTGGGCGCGGTAGTCGAGCCTCTGCACCTCCACCTGGAGCATGATGTTGCCGAGCACGGTGCGCCAGTTCATCAGGACGGCGCTCTGGAACACGATCCCCACGCCGGGCGCGGGGCCCCTCACGGGCTCGCCGTAGATGCGGATGCTGCCCTGGCGCGGGGGCAAAAGGCCGGCCAGGGCCTTCATCAAGGTGCTCTTGCCGCACCCGCTCGGGCCGAGGACGGAGATGAACTCCCCGTCCTCGGCCTGGAGCGAGATCCCCTCCAGCGCATGGACCGGGCCCAGCCTGGAGGGGTAGACGACCCGGAGCCCGCTGATCTCGAAAGCGGCCGGCATTTCCGCTTGGCCGCCTCTCAGCCCTGGCCTGCGGGAACGAACTGGTTCGTGAAGAACTCGCTCACAGGCAGGGCCTTCCCCGTCATGCCAGGCGTGAAGTCCACGAGAACCTTCTGGGAGGATTCCCAGTCCTTCTCGCTCATCCAGCCGAGAGGTTTCCCCTGGGTGTTCGCCGTGCCCATCATCTTGAGGGAGAGCTGCATCACCTGCATGAACATGGGCTTGTCCTTCTGCTGCTTGGGGAATGACTTCAGGAATGCGTCCACCGCCGGTCCGGGGTTCTTCTGGGCGTCGAGCCATGCCCGCTGGGTCGCCCGGACGAAGCGGCGGACGGTATCCGGGTTCTTCGCGAGGTAGTCCGTGTTCACGAAGATGCCCTTGTGGAGGATGTTCACCCCGTGGTCGGCGAAGGAGAAGTATCCCACCTTCTTGCCCGACTTGGCCTCCATGAGGGGCACCATCTTGTTCCAGAGCGTCCCCGTCGCGTGGGCCGTGCCGCCCAGCACGGCGAAGACCTTGCCCATGCCGGGCATGTAGGTCCACTTGAAGTCGTCCATGCGGAGGCCGTTCTTCGCCATGAGGGCGCGGACGGAGGCGTCCTCGGAGCCGCCGGGAGACATGGAGATGGTCTTGCCCTTGAGGTCCTTGAGCGACCTGATTCCCGAGTCCTTCATGTAGAGGAAGGCGCCCCCGCCCTGCTGCAAGAGACCCATGACGGCCTTGATCTTCGCACCCTGGATGCGGCCCATGATGAGGGAGCCGAAGTCCGCGAAGCCGAACTCGTAGGAACCCGCCGCCATCACCTTGACCGCGTCCCCGGAGCCCGTGCCGTCCAGTATCTCCACGTCCAGGCCCTCGGCCTTGTAGTAGCCCTTGGCCACGCCGAGGAAGAAGGGCGGGATGTCGCCCGAGACCTCCATCTTCCAGTCCGTGTGGAGGCGGACCTTCTGGGCCGCGTCCGCGGACGCGGCACCCAATGCGAGAAAGAAGCTGAAAACGATGGTGAGAAGCTGTCTGGCTCTCATTTTTGCTCCTCCCTGCGTTGCGGGTCACCCGAAATCTGGCCGGGGCGGGCCGCCTGGCCGCGCCATCGGCCGCAACTTACATGGACACCATCCTCTCCTCGCCCCGCACGGCCACGTCCCACGGGATGAGCATCTTCTCGAGCTTCACGACGGCCGCGTAGAGCAGCACCCCGATGAGCGAGAGCGGGATAAGGGTGGCGAAGAGGCGCGGCGTCTCCAGCATGGAGTTCGAGACGATGAGCACGTAGCCCAGCCCTTTGTCCGCGCCCACGAACTCGCCCACCACCGCTCCCACCGTCGCGAAGGCGGTTGCGATCTTGAGCCCGCTGAAGATGAACGGGAGCGAGTTGGGAATCCGCACCTTCTGGAACACCTGCCACTTGGAGGCGTTCATCGACCGGATGAGGTCGAGCATGTCTTGGTCGATCGCTTTGAGGCCGACCGAAGTCGAGATCACGATGGGGAAAAACGCGATCAGCAGGCTGACCAGCACCTTGGGAAAAAGCCCGATGCCGAACCAGATGACGAACAGCGGGGCGATGGCGATCTTGGGGACGGTCTGGGAAGTGACGAAGATGGGCATAAGCGTCCGCTCGATCGTCTTCGACCAGACGACGAGGATGCCCGCCGGAACGCCAAGCAACGCGCTCGCCATAAAGCCGAGGACGACCTCCGCGCCTGTGATCCAGGCGTGCCAGAGGAGGTACGACCAGTCGTCCAAGAGGGAGCGCACCACGGCGCTCGGGGGCGGCAAGACAATGGGCTGCACGCGCAGCCACACGACGGCCGCCTCCCATGCCGCGATCAGGACGAGAAGGAAGACGACCGGATAAAGGAAGTCCACGCCGCGCCGCCGCACCCCCCGGGCGGGGGCGTCCTCCTCGGGCTCATCCATCGGGAGGGGGGGCGCTTTTTCATCCTGGTACATTCCCCAGCCCTCCTGGCTCAGAGGAAAATGACCCGCGCTTTCGCCTCAAGGATGAAGAAGGATAAACCGGATTCTAGCCCGGGCGGCCCCCCCCGGCAACCGCGCCCCTCCGGGGCGGGCCGCGGGGACGCCTCCATGCGAGTGGAGCACGCCGAGGTTACGGGCGCGTTGCCGCCGTGTTTCGGGCGCGATGCGGGGGGCGGATGGGCGGCCCGGCGGGCGGGACAGCCCTACCCGTGCGCCTTGACGGTGGGGACCGTGATCGGGAAGGCGGGCTCGGTCCTCCCCTCGGCGACGGCCCGGATGGCCTCGATGATCTTGGCGTAGCCGGTGCACCGGCAGAGGTTGCCGGTGAGCCAGTGCTTGATCTCCTCGACCGAGGGGTCGGGGTTCGCGTCGAGGAGGGCCTTGCCCGCCACGATCATCCCCGGGGTGCAGTAGCCGCACTGGGTGGCGCCGTGGCTGGCGAAGCTCTTCTGGAGGGGGTGGAGGCCGCCCTCGATGCTGCCCAGGCCCTCGATGGTCTGGATGGAGGCCCCCTCCGCCCGCACCGCCAGGACGAGGCAGGAGCTGATGAGGGCGCCGTCCATCACCACGCTGCAGGAGCCGCAGGCTCCCTGGTCGCAGGCGCGCTTGGTGCCCATCATGGCCAGGTCCTCGCGCAGCACGTCCACGAGGTAGCGCGTCACCGGCACCGTCACCTCGACGGGGTCGCCGTTCAGGAGAAAGGAAATCGTCCGCCGCTCGGCCTTGGGCATGGCCCCCCCCTGAAGGGTTTTTCCGAGAAGGATCCGCAGGCCCACAATATACCACAGCCGAAAGGCCCGCGCACGGGGGGGGCCGGCCGCTGCCCCCTCACACTTTCCTGAGCGCGGGGATGAGCTCCTTCGAGATCAGCTCCATGCTGTGGAGGGCGGTTTCGGCTGGCATCCCGGCCCAGTGGGTGCGGATGACGAGGTGGTTCACCCCCAGCTCCTCCCAGTGGGGGCGGAGCTGTTCGAAGCACTCCTCGGGCGAGCCCAGGACGAAGCGGTCCTTGAGGAGGTCATTGAGCTCCTGGTCGAAGGACTCGCCCTTGGGCATGGCCTTGTCCTGGCCCCACTTGGCGTAAGCCTGGTACTTCCCGAAGAGGTAGGGCCCGGCCAGCTCCAGGGCGCTCCGGCGGTCCCGGCTGCAGAAGACCTCCTTGATGCAGGGGAGCTCCCCGGGGAAGGGCTTGCCGCAGCGCCCGCGCTCGGCGCGGAAGAGGGCCAGCTGGCGCTTGTTGGTGGCGGTGGTGGCGTGGGGGCTGATGAACCAGGTGTCGGCGAGCCGGGCGGCGCGCTCGACGGCCCGGTCGTTGTTCGCGGCGATCCAGATGGGGGGGTGGGGCTTCTGGACGGGGCGGATGTTCATCCGCACCCGGTCGAGCTTGCAGACCTCGCTCTCCCAGGTGACCTCCTCCCCGGTCCAGAGCTTCTTTACGAGATCCAGGCACTCCTCGAAGCGGCGCACCCGCTGGCCCTTGGGCACGCGGAAGGCGTCGAACTCGACCTCCCGGTAGCCGAGACCCACGCCGAAGACGAAGTTCCCCCGGCAGATGACGTCGAGCGAGGCCACGGTCTCGGCCACGTAGACCGGGTTGTGGAGGTTGATGAGGAGGATGCCCAGGCCCACGGTCATCCCCCCCGCCTCGGCCTGGAGGCGGGCGAGGAAGGGGACGACCTGGAGCTGCCGGTTGTTCCCCTCGTTGAGGTAGTGCTGGCCGGTGAAGAGGGAGTCCCAGCCGTGGTCGCGGGCGTGGCGGACCATGGCGTACTGCTCGTCGAGCGCGGCGACCATGTCCCGGTCCAGGTGCTGCTGGTTTGTGATGAAGAGGCCCACCTTCATGCGCGTCCCCCCTGGAGCACGGTCGTGCGGCTGGGCTGGCGATGAGGAAGCCAAGCTACCCCCGCGCCGGGGGAGATGACAAGCGGGGAGGATCAGCGGGTGGGGGGCTTGAGGGGCTTCTTCCCGTCGGCGGGGGGCTTTTGGGCCGCGGCCTGCCGCCGGAAGGTCTCGAACTGCTGCTGCATCTCCTCCAGGGCGCGGGCCCGCTTGGCGTTCTCCTGCTTGAGGGCGGCGATCTCCCGGCTGCGGGCCTCGGCCAGCTCCTTCGTCTCTTGCAGCGCTCGCAGCTCCGCTTCCAGCTTCTTTTTCTCGCTTTCGAGGGCGGCCAGGAGCTTCCGAGTGTCCTGTTGCTTCTCGTGGAGGGAGCGCAGCTCCTCGCCGCTCTTGGCGGCCTCCTGCTCCAGGGAGAGGAACTCGATCCGCCGGCGCTGCTTCTCCTCCTCGAGCAGGCGCACCTGCTTGTCCTTCTCGCGGAGGCGGAAGCGGAGGGTGATCAGGCTATCCTCCCGCCCGTCGAGCGCCCCGCTCAGGGGGGCCAGGATGCCGGAGAGGCGCTGAACCTCTCCGGCGAGGGCGCGGATGTCGCGGTCCTTCTCGCCGAGGCGCCCGTAGAGCAGGTAGATCTGCGCGGCGAGGGCCAGGCTGAGGGCCACAACGGCGCCGCCCACCAGGAGCTGCATGCGCGGGCGTGGCATCCGGCGTCTCCGGGGCGGGGCAGGACCCCAGCATATCACAACGGGCCGCTTTTTCTTACGCTGCATCGCCCGGTTTGGGCGCGCGCGGGGCGGTGTGCTAGAGTAGCCGGGCCGCTCACGCCGAACCCCTCTTGAGGTGGCCATGTTCCCATCCACCGAGGATGTCCGCGCCTCTCTCGCCGGGCAGGCCTACATCGCCACGCGCGAGATCTGCACCGCTCTCTACCTGGCGGAGGGGCTGGGGAAGCCGGTCCTCGTGGAAGGGCCGGCCGGGGTGGGGAAGACGGAGCTGGCCAAGGTGTGGGCCTCGGCCACGGGCCGGAGCCTCATCCGCCTCCAATGCTACGAGGGGCTCGACGAGGCCAAGGCCCTCTACGAGTGGGAGTACGGCAAGCAGATGCTCTACACCCAGCTCCTGCGCGACAAGCTCCAGCAGGTGCTGGCCAGCGCGGCTTCGCTGAGGGAGGCGGCCGACCGGGTTTCGCAGGAGGAGAACGTGTTCTTCTCCGAGCGCTTCCTCCTCTCCCGGCCCCTGCTGCGGGCCATCCGGGCCGAGGAGCCGACCCTCCTCCTCGTGGACGAGATCGACCGCGCCGACGCGGAGTTCGAGGCCTTCCTGCTCGAGGTGCTAAGCGACTTCCAAGTGTCCATCCCCGAGGTCGGCACCATCCGTGCGCCCAAGCCCCCGGCGGTGGTCCTCACCTCGAACAACACGCGCGAGCTCTCGGAGGCCCTCAAGCGCCGCTGCCTCTACCTCTTCATAGGCTACCCGACTTCCGAGGCCGAGCTGGAGGTGGTCCGCCTCAAGGTGCCCGGCCTGGCCGCCGAGCTGGCCAAGGAGGCCGTCGCCTGCGTCCAGCGCCTGCGCCAGATGGACCTCAAGAAGCACCCCAGCGTGAGCGAGACCCTCGACTGGGCGAAGGCGCTGGTCATGCTGAACGTCCGCCACCTCGACGAGGCCACGCTGAACTCGACCCTCACCGTCCTCCTCAAGCACGAGCAGGACGTCCTCCGCGCCCGCCGGGCCTTCGAGGCCGGCCGCGCCAAGGGCATGGCCGCCGAGGCGCTTCGCCGCGGGGGCGCGAGCCGCCACGAGGCCGCGGAAGACGGCGAGGAGGAGTGGCCCCCCTCCCCGCGCCGCCGCAGGGGCCGGGACCACCGCTTCGAGGACCCCTTCCGCCGGGGTCCCGAGCGCCCGGAGGACTAGGCCGTGGACCGGCGGATGGTGGACTTCGTCCACGCCCTGCGCGCCGCGGGCGTGCGGGTTTCCCTCGCCGAGAGCGAGGACGCCTTCCGGGCGGCCTCCCAGGTGGGCGTCGCCGACCGCGAGGAGTTCCGCAACGCCCTGCGCCTCACCCTCGTGAAGGAAGAGCACCACATCCCCCCCTTCGATCGCCTCTTCCCCCTGTACTTCGGGGCGGACGAGCCTCCCGCGATGGACGACGCCCTGGGCGGCATGGGCGGGGAGGACGCCGAGCGGCTGCGGGAGGCGCTGAAGAAGCTCGCCGAGATGCTCGGTCCGGAGGTCCTTCGGAGGCTCCTTGAGCACCTGTTGAAGGGGCGGCCGCTCTCGCGCCAGGAGATGGACGCCTTGGGCCGCGAGGCGGGGCTCCCCATGGCCGGCCGCCCCAGCCAGGCCCCCTGGATGGAGAGCCGGATGAAGCAGGCGCTCGGGCTGGACGAGATGATGCAGGCCCTCATGGAGTTCCTGGGCGAGCTGGCCGCCCGGGGGATGGGCCAGGAGGCCCTCGAGCGGCTGGCCGAGGCGGCGGGCATCAACCGGGAGGCGTTGGAGGATCAGATACGCCGCGAGGTGGGCTCCGCCATCGCCCGCCGGCAGCGTGAGGACTACGAGAAGCAGCCCCCCCTCGACGAGGTGATGGACCTCCCCTTCCGGGGGCTGGGGGAGCGGGAGATCGACCGCCTGCGCGAGGAGGTGCGCCGCCTGGCCGCGCGGCTGCGCAGCCGCGCCGCCCTGCGCCACCGCCGTTCCAGGAAGGGCCGCATCGACATGCGGGGCACCATGCGGGCGAACCTGCGCTACGGCGGGGTGCCCCTCGATCTGCGCCGCAAGCGGCGGGTGCTCAAGCCGAAGCTGGTGCTCCTGTGCGACGTCTCCACCTCGGTGCGCCACTGCGCCGAGTTCATGCTCACCCTGATCTACGAGATGCAGGACCAAGTCGCGCGCGCGCGGAGCTACGCCTTCATCGACCGGCTGGTGGACATCTCGCACTGGTTCGAGGAGAACCGCCCCCGGAAGGCGGTGGCGCGGGTGCTGCGGGCGTTGCCGCCCGGCTCCTACAACACCGACCTCGGAGCCTCGCTTGCCACCCTCTGCCGGGACCACATGGGCCACATCGACCGGCGGACGACGGTCATCGTCCTGGGGGACGGGCGGAACAACTTCAACGACCCCCGCCTGGACTGCATCGAGGCCCTGAAGGGCCGGGCCCGCCGGCTCGTGTGGATGAACCCCGAGGCGCCCTGCCTCTGGGGGACGGGGGACTCCGACATGCCCGCCTACGCGCCCCACTGCGACGCCCTGCACGAGGTGGGCAACCTCGGCCAGCTCGCCCGGGCGGTGGAGCGGCTCTTCGACGGGCGCTGAGCCCGCGCCTACTGTTTATCGAGGGACAGCGAAGCGGAGTTGATGCAGAAGCGCATGCTGGTGGGCGGGGGGCCGTCGGGGAAGACGTGCCCGAGGTGGGCGTCGCACCGGGCGCAGCGGACCTCGATGCGGCGCATGCCGTGGTTCAGGTCCTCGCGGGCGGCGACGCTCTCCTCCTGGGCGGGGGACCAGAAGCTCGGCCACCCGGTGCCCGAGTCGAACTTCTCGGAGGAGCGGAAGAGCTCGGCCCCGCAGCAGACGCAGCGGTAGAGGCCCTCCTCGTGGCAGTCCCAGTACATGCCCGTGAAAGCCCGCTCGGTGCCTCCCCGGCGGGCGACTTGGTACTGCTCGGGAGTGAGCTGGGCGCGCCACTCGGCGTCGCGCTTGGTGACCTTCTCAGTCGCCATTGGAGGAGGCCGCTCCCTCCGGGGCCTTCCCGATGTCGGTCATCACTTGCCGAAGGCGGCCCTCGAACTCCTCCTTCCCCGATCCGGGAACGAAGAGAGACAGGCCGGTGGACCAGGAAGGGGGCTGGGTGTTGTTCTTGAGGGTCCATGCCACCCGCACCTTGCACTCGTTGTATGTCTTCCCCCGGAGCTCGATCGAGGAGGTGAACATGCTGCCCACGGTGGGCTCCTCCGGCAGGAGAACCTTGAATCCCCCCATGCTGATGTCGTGCGGATCGAGGGTCAGGTCGGTAAGGCCGGGGGCGCTGATCAGAACGGGGAAGAGGACGAAATTGATCGGGAAGCGCGGGAATTTCCGTTGGTTAGAGGTCTTGGCCATCCCAGTTCTCCAGGATGATGTGCTCCCCGGATGGACCTAAGAACGCGTGAACCATTTCACCTTACCTTCTCCCCGGAGGGGGCGCAAACGGCGATTTCACCCTCTCAGGAGGCGCCCGCCCGTCTCCCCTCCGTCCACGAGGAGGCTGTCCACGCGCTCCGGGTAGAAGCTGATGAGCCCCCGGATGCGCGGACACTCGGGGATGGGCTCCTCGTAGCTCCACGCGATGTCCTCCGCGCGCTTTCCGCCCGCCTCGGCGCTCCAGTAGGAGGCGGCGCCCTTGTAGGGGCAGCGGGTCCGCGTTCCGCTGGGGGAGAGGAGGTCCATCCGGACGTCTTCCTTGGGGAGGTAGCAGCGCATCGGGCGCCCCGTTTCGAAGAGAAGCCGGGGCCGCCGCGTCTCGGCCAGCACGGCGCCGCCGAGGAGGACCTTCACCCGGCGGGTGCTCTCCAAGACGTCCACCCGCACGTAGGGGTTCCGGGGATGGACGAAGATCTCCTCCTCTTCCTCGAACCAGGCGTCCATCCGATCCCAGTAGAAGGCGAGGTGGCCGCCCACGGCGGCGGCTTCCTCCCGCGGGTCCTCGTAGCTCCAGACGGCGTTCTCGGCGGACCGGCCCCCGGCCGCGAGCGTCCAGTAGGACGCATCCCCCTTCCAGGGTCAGTGGGTGGAGTGGGAGGTGCGGGCGAGCTGCTCCATCCGGACGCCCGCACGGGGGAAGTAGTACACCGGCCGGTGACCGCGCTCGAGGAGCAGCTTCACGCGGCGGCTGTCGGCGATGGCCTCCCCCGCGAAGAGGGCCCGGACGCGGCGGGGGCAGTCCTCGACGTGGAGATGAGCGCCTGGGGCGAAAGGTCCGACGGACATGACGGGTATCCTCCCAAGAGGCGAGAGGGTTTCACCTTACCCGCCCCCTTGGGAAGGCGCAAACGGCCCCCTCCTCCCTTCGAGTGGCCGCGTCCGTCCCCTCCACGGAATTGACCCCAGCAAGGGTTTGGTTTATCTAATTATTGGAATCTTCCAGGTTCCCCTCTTGGCGGAACGAGAGCGAATCCTTCGGCGAGGAGGGAGCGAGATGCCCGCCTACGACTTCAAGTGCTCCAAATGCGGAAAAAACGTCACCCTGATCCTCACCCTCACCGACTACCAGCGGAAGGCCTACAAGTGTCCGAAATGCGGCTCGAAGAGGCTGGACCGCCGCATCTCCTCGTTCCAGGTCCAGACCTCCAAGAAGAGCTGAGCGCCCTGGCCCGCCGCGGGAGGTCCGAGCCGGGGGGCCGCCCCCCCGGGGAGGGCCGCCGGGCGGGGGGCTGGCCGGCGTGAGGCAGGGAGCGATCTGGGGGGCTGTTTTGGTCGCCGGCTTCGCGGCGGCCGTCTATTTCACCCGGCGGGAGCCCCCGGGCGCGCTCGCCCCGCCTCCGCCCGGACCGGCCAGGGGGCAGCTGGCGCCCTCGAGCTCCCGTGAGGCGGATCTGGCCCATGGGAAGGCCCTCTTCGAGCGCAGCTGCATGATTTGCCATGGCCCCGAGGGGCGCGGAACCCAGGTGGGCCCGGGGCTGGTGAACGCGATCTACGCGCCCAGTCACCACGCCGACGAGGCGTTTCACCTGGCGGTGCAGCGCGGGGTGAAGGCCCACCATTGGCGGTTCGGAGACATGCCGCCCGTGCCGGACGTCCCGCCCGATCAGGTGAAGCTCATCACCGCCTACGTCCGCGACCTGCAGAAGAAGGCGGGGCTTTTCTAGCGGCGGCCCATGTCAGGATTGAGAGAAAGGGCATGACGCGGGATGCGGAGAAGCTCCGCGGGCTGAGGGAGGAGCGGCTTCGCCGCACGGTCGAGCTCTGCGCCCGGGCCCATCCCTTCTACCGCCGGCGCTTCGCCGACGCGGGCCTCTCGGCCGGGGACATCCGGACCCTGGACGACCTGGAGAAGCTGCCTCTCACCCGCAAGGCCGACTATATGGCCGCGCCCGGGGATTTCATGCTCGACCCGGCGGCGGCGCCCGGCCTTCCCTTCGAGGAGCGGGCGCTGTGGAACGTGGCCTACACCACGGGGACCACGAACGGCCAGCCCTCGCCCTTCTACAATACGACGCACGACCAGTACCACATCATGCTTCAGGCCCGGGTGTGCAGCGAGGTCGAGGGGGTGCGGCGGGGGGACGTGTTCGCCAATCTGTATCCTCTTGCACCGGTGCCGCTCGGCGCGTTCTTGTGCTGCGTCCGCACGGCGGAGATCATGGGTTTGCCCATCGTGAGCACCCTGACAGGAAACCCGCACCCAGACTACCCCGTCCGGCGCAACCTGGACGAGGCGGTGGAGGTGGCCGCCTCCGCCCGGGCCACGATCATCTGGGGCGTGCCCAGCTTCGTCCGGCGCCTCCTGCTGCGCGCGCGGGAGAGGGGAGTCCGCCTGCCGGGGGCGCGCATGGTGGTGGCGGCGGGCGAGGGCGTGAGCCGGAGCCTCCGGGAGGAGTACATGGACCATCTCCGGCATTTCGGAGCGGAGGACCCGCAGGTGAGGTCCCGTTATTCCGCGACCGAGATGCAGGGGGGGCTGGTGCAGTGCTGCAACGAGGCCTCTCCCCACAATGTGGTGCCCGAGCTCTACCTCCTGGAGGTGGTGGACCCGGAGACGGGCAAGCGGGTGGCCGAGGGGGAGGAGGGGTGGATCGCCCTCACCCACCTCCACCGGCGGGGGACGGTCTTCCTCCGCTACCTCATCGGGGATCTGATCGCCCTCCGGACCGAGCCCTGTCCCCACTGCGGGCGGCTGGGGGAGCGCATCGTGCAAGCTCCCCGCCGGACGGGCGAGTTGGTGAAGGTGAGGGGGACGCTCATCAACCCCGGCATCGTCTTCGACCTCCTCTCGGCGGACCGGGCCATCCGGGAGTATCAGCTGCTCGTGCGCAAGGAGAAGCCCGGGGACGCGGACTCGATGGACGAGTTGGTCGTCCGCCTGGAGGCTCCGGAAACTGAAAGGGGCCGCTTGGCGGCCGAAGTGCCCGCGGCGATCCAGGGGGCCGTCATGGTGAGGCCGCGGGTGGAATTCGCCGGGCCGGGAGAGCTCCATGATCCCATGAAAAACGTGAAGGCGCGCCGGTTCGTGGACGAGCGGCAGGGGCGGTAAGCGCCCCAGGGAGGGTGCCGGCGGCCTGGCCGGGGTCCGTAAGAAGGGGATTGTCCTTTTTTCGCCTTGGTGGATATAATGGCGTGGGGGCCTAGCTTTTGGCTGGGCGGGGTTGGCGCAAGAGAAGGGGTTTCCGGTGTTTCCCGTCGGGGCAAACATCCAGATCATCGGATACCTGGATAAGCGGAAGCTCAACTCCCGCGTCATCGGCTGGAGCGACGGGGAGTTCGTCGTGATTGAGCATCCCGTCGTCCAGGGGGAGTTGGCGATGCTGCCCAAGGACGCCGCCGTGGTCTGCCGCGGCACGGTGGAGGGGCGCACTTACGCCTTTAAGTCGCACGTCCTCCATGTCATGGTCCAGCCCTTCAATTATCTCTTCCTGAGATATCCCCGGGACATCCAGGAAGTGACGGCCCGCCAGGGCCTCTGGGTGGACATCGAGGCGAAGGCCGGCATGGTCCTGTCCCCGAGCGACGCCCCCATCCCCCCCGCGGGCTTAAAGGAGATGGCGGGCCTCGTTCACAACATCAGCACGGGGGGCTGCGTCGTGTCCCTTCCCAAGGAGGCGAACCTGAAGGCGGTTGCGTGCGTCTTCCTCAGCTTCGAGTTGCCCAACGGGACGTCCGTGAAGTACCTCAAGGGTTCGGTTCCCTCCGATTTGCCCCTGGACGGGGATGGCGTGGTTGAGCTGCACTTCGACGAGGGCGACCCGAACGCGTCGCCCGTTTTCGATTTCCTGCTCCTGGCCAGCAAGATCCTGCAGCCCAACACAGAGTAGGAACGCGCAGCCCCCCGCCGTCCGTCTTCCCGGCGGGGCGTGAGGTCCTCCGGCATCCCCGTTTTGAATTCAAACTGCCAGGGAACGATGCGGGGGAGTCCCCCGTTTGGAGCATGACATGCTGACCTGTACCCGTTGTGGCGGAGAAAACCGGCCCGAGGCCCTGTACTGCCGCCATTGCGGAGGGGCCCTGGGGACCGCGTGCCCCGCCTGCCAGGCGCCCAACCTGCGCGGCGCGGCGTTCTGTGACCGCTGCGGGACCAGTCTGACCGCGAAGGGCGCTGGCCCCGGCCCATCCCAGGCGGGCGGGCGGGAGGACGTTCCTTCCGGATCGGGCAAGGCGGAGGACGGAGCTTCCTACACCCCCCGCCATCTCCGCTCCGTCGTGGGGCCGGCCGGAAGGATCCGGGGAGAGCGCAAGGAGGTCGTCGTCCTCTTCGCGGACGTGAGCGGCTTCACGGGCCTCTCGGAGGAGGTCGACCCCGAAGAGGTCCACCGCGTCATGAACGGGTGCTTCGAGATCCTGACCTCGGAGGTCCACCGCTTCGGAGGAACGGTCAACCAATACACCGGCGACGGCGTGATGGCCCTCTTCGGCGCTCCCCGTGCCCTGGAGGGCGCCCCCCGCGACAGCATCCGGACGGCGCTCCACATCCAGGAGAGGCTCAAGGACTATGCGACCCGCCTCGAAGCCGAGCGCGGGCTCCGCTTCCGGGTGCGGATCGGGCTCAACGCCGGGGAAGTGGTGGTCGGTGCCATCGGCGACGACCTGCGGATGGACTACACCGCCATGGGCGACACCACCAACGTGGCCGCCCGCCTCCAGGCGGCCGCCACGCCGGGCGAGATCCTGGTGAGCGAGAGCCTCTTCCGGCTCACGCGGGAATGGTTCAGGTTCGAGGATCTGGGGGAGCGGATCTTCAAGGGGAGATCCAAGGCCATCCGGGTGTACCGCGTCACAGGAAGGGGGAAGGTGAGCACCCGCATCGAGGCCGCCGCCCTGAGGGGCCTCACCCGGCTGCGCGAGAGGGAAGAGGTCCTCGACGCCCTGCTTCACCTCTACGGCGAAGTGCGGGAGGGCCGGGGGCAGATCGTCGCCCTGACGGGCGAGGCGGGCATCGGGAAGAGCCGGATGGTGTACGAGCTGAAGGAGGCGCTCAAGCGGGAGCAGGCCGATCCGCCCCTCTGCCTCACCGCAAGCGCCACCCATTACGACCGCTACGCCCCCCTTTCCCTGCTGCGCAGGATCCTCAAGTCCTATGCCCAGACCGTGGCGGAGTACTGCCCGGTGGTCCCTGGCGGGGAGGATGGCTACTGGCAGGAGGTGATCTTGGCCCGGGCCTCGCAGCTCCTGCCCGGCACCGAGGACATTCCCTCCATCCAGGCCATCCTCCGGCGGAGCGCCGGCAGTGAGCAAGCCGTCGCGGCGGACCTGCAGCGAGGCCTCGAGGCGCTCCGGGCCATATTCATCCTGGAGTCCCGGGAGCGCCCGCTCGTGCTCGCGGTGGACAACATGCGCGACGCGGAGCCTTCCTCGCTGGAATTCCTCGACCTGCTGGCCAGCCGGATTTCCGGGGCGCGGGTGCTGTTCATCCCGGTCCACCGGCCCGGCTTCGAGAATCCCTGGGGCTCCAGGAGCAACTTCCATCAGATCGCGCTTTGGCCCCTCTCGCCCGAGGCGGCCGAGGAGATGCTCTGCGAGATGCTGGGGCAGCCCGCCTCGCCCCAGCTGGTGGAGGTGATTCTCTCCCGGGCGCAGGGAAACCCCTTCTTCATCGAGGAGCTGGTGCGGGGGATGCGGGAGAGCGGCTCCGTCGCGAGCGAAGGCGGCCAGGCGCGCCTGAGGACGTCGGGAGAGGAGATTTCGTTCCCCCGCACCATCCAGGACGTGGTGCTGGCCCGGCTCGACGCCCTGCCTCCCCACCTTCGGGAAGTCCTGCAGGCGGCGTCGGTCATCGGCCCCCGGTTCGACTGCGATCTGCTCGCCGGCGTCCTGGGGGATGCGCCGGACCTGGAGGCCCGCCTGGCCGACCTCCAGGAGATAGAGATCCTCTACGCCAGCGAAGGGAAACTCCGCGGGGAATGGCGATTCTCCAACCGCATGATTCAAGAGATGGCCTACAAGGAGATGCTGCGCGGCCAGCGCGCTCTTCTCCACGAGCGCACCGGCCTGGCGATCGAGTCCCGGGGCCCGGTTGCGGTCGAGGAGAATCTCGACCGTCTCGCCTCCCACTTTCAGCGGAGTGACAACCTGGAGCGGGCGGCCCACTATCTCGTCCGGGCGGGCCGGCGCGCGTATTCCCTCCTTGCCTTGCCCCTGGCGGCCTCCCGCCTGGAGCAGGGCCTCATCTTCATGGAATCGCTGGGGGAGAAGGAATCCCGCGCCCTCCTCGGCGAGCGGATCCGCGTCCGGGGCGAGCTCGCGCTGGCCCTTTTCGGCTTGGGGGCCGACGAGAGGAGGGTCGAGACCCTTCTTTCCGAGATGCGGGAGATGGCCGGGCGGGCGGGGGACCTGCTGCAGCTGGCGATGGCCGATATCCACATGTGCACCCTCCGGTTCCGCCAGGGGAACCAGGCGGCCGTCGTCGAGTCGGCCGAGCGGGCCATCCGGACGGCGGAGCGGGCCGGGGCCTGGGAGCCGCAGTTCCGCGGGCACGCCGCCCTCGCGTCCGCCTACCGCCTCATGGCCAGGAACCGGGAGTCCATCGAGGAGAGCCGGCGGGCGATCGAGATCTACGAGCGGCAACCCGGGGACCGGGAGCGCCAAGGCGGGGGGCTCGTGAGCGTGTACATCGAGGCTTTGTCGGGCTTGGCTTCGACGCATGCCGTCATCGGAGAGGCCGCCGAGTCCGAGGAGTGGTTTGCGCGCGCCCGGGAGGCGGCCACTTCCGAGCGCTCCGTCCTCTCGATGGGGCTCGTTCGCTATTTCGAGAACTTTCTGTTGATGGCCAGGGGGCGGTGGGCCGAGGCGGAGGCCTCCATGTCCTCCCTCCTGGATGAGGTGGGGAAGTACAAATTCCCATTTGCCCGCTCGGGAGTCGCGGTCTGGCTGGGAAGGGCGAAGATCCACTTGGGAAAAGTGGAGGAGGGGCTTCGGCTGGTAGAGGAGGCGACCGAGGAGCGGCAGCGGATCGGCCAGCGCCTCCTGCTCAGCATGAATCAGCTCGTCCGGGCCGAAGGCCTCCGGCTCCTCGGCCGGGGGGAAGACGCCCTCGCGGCCGCTCGCGGCGCCCAGGAGGCGGCGCGGAGCGCGGGAGAGGAGTCCACCCGGCTGCTCGCCCTGGAGCTCGAGGCGCGCATCCTGTGCGAGGCGGCGGGTCCGGAGGAGCTGCGGTCCCGGCTGAGGGATTACGAGGAAGTGCTCGCGCAGTTGCGCCGGTCGGAACTGGGCCCCGACTGGATGCGGGGGAGGCTGAGGCTGGCCGCCTGGCTGGCCCGCCTGGGGGATGATCGGCACGCCCATCCGATGGAGCAGGAAGCCCGGCGTTACCTGAAGGCCATGGGCGTCCCCGACGCCGATGGAAGCCTGGATGAGGCCAGCGAAGCGGAGAGCGGGAGAATCTCCTCGGGCCGCCGCTGAAAGGGACCTGGATGAGGGGGAGTCGCCTGAATCGTGTGGCTTTGTTTCGAACCCGGAGGCCAAGGAGAGTGTTCCCCGGCTCGGGAAGCGGGATTGGCAGCGGCTTTTTGACACTTTTCGGTTTCTCCGCCGAGAGGTTTTGACCGAGGGTGACGTTTCTTCGCTCCTTCTGGCCCCAAGGCACGTTGATTCTCTTTGGTTTTTGGAGTAGAGATCCGTCTCATTACGAGACGGCTTTTCGGAATAAGCTGAAGAAAATCAGCTACCTTCGGACTTAATGTAAAGGGCGGGTTTGGCTTACAATTCAGGGTACAAGGTGGGCGAGGGAAAGTTCGAAAACTTCGTCGGCCGTTACATTTTCTTCGCCGTTTTGGCATCATCATTGCTGGTGATCCGGAGTGGTGTATTCTTTTGCGTTCAGGGATGGGAGAAGTGTGCGGATGGCACCTCAAGAATGAGGGGGGGGTCGCCGTTGATCCCCGATGGGTGAAGCCCGCCGGATCAAGCTTATGGGGAGCCGCTTCGATGCGGCTGATTTGGGAGTGTCCGCCCCGGAGGATGGTCAGCCACCCGTGAAGAAGCCCGTGCGAGCTCGCAGCCAGGTGAAGAACCCGGGGAAACCGCGCAGCCATTCGGGCGGCGACGGTGCCGCCCCCAAGGGGCGGCGGCTCGCCGCGCTGGTCGAGTCCGACCGGGGCGAGCTGTTCTCGATCCTCGTCGGGTGCAGCCCCGACGCCATCATGGCGGTGGATCAGCGCGGGTTCGTCCGCTACATGAACCCCGCCGCCGAGCGTCTCCTGGACAAGTCCTCCGCCGACCTCGTCGGCCGGCCGTTCTCCTTCCCCGTGGACAGCTTCCGCTCGCAGGAGGTGACCGTCTCGGGAAGGGGCACCGACTTCAAGGTGGCCGAGATCCTGGCCGAGGAGGCGGCCTGGGGCGGCGAGAAGTTCTACGTGGTGAGCCTCCGCGACGTCACCCGCAACGTCCGGATGCGGGAGCAGCTCCGCGCCCTCTCCGACGTGGATCCCCTCACCGGCCTCCTGAACCGCCGGGGCTTCTTCGACGCGGCCCAGCGCCAGCTCAGCCTGGCCCAGCGCACCAAGCGCGGGATGACCTTCCTCTTCGTCGACCTGGACGGCCTCAAGCGCATCAACGACACCCACGGCCACCTGGAGGGGGACCAGTGCCTCATCGAGGTGGCCAGCATCCTGCGGAAGACCTTCCGCCAGCCCGACATCCTCAGCCGCTACGGGGGAGACGAGTTCGCCATCCTCGCCATCGAAGCCATGGAGAGGAGCTCTCGGAAGATCATCGACCGCCTGCACAAGAACCTCTCGGCCCACAACGCCCGCAAGCGGCCGGACCGGCGCCTCTCCTTCAGCCTGGGCCTGGCCCATTTCGACCCGGCCTCGCCCACCTCCGTGGAGCAGCTCATCGAGCGGGCGGACGAGCGGATGTACGAGAACAAGAACCTGAAGAAGCGCGGGCGCGCCGCCCGGTAGCCCCACCGCTTAGGCCCTCACCCGCCGGTCCGCCAGCCGCAGCAGCGCCGCCGCCAGCACCTCCGTTCCCTGGACCAGATGCCGGAAGCGGGTGAGCTCCTCCGGCGTGTGGGAGAGCCCCTTCACCGAGGGGATGAAGAGCATCCCCATGGGGCAGAGCGCAGCCATGCGGCAGGCGTCATGGACGCCCCCGCTGGGGAGGGTGATCCAGCGGTTCCCCGCCGCCTCCGCTCCCCGGATGAGGGCCCGGCGCACCCCCGGCGAGGCTGGGCAGGGCGGCAGGACGTGGATATCGGCCAGCCGTCCCGGCACCTTCCGCGTGCGGCGGATGCGCGCGAGCTCCCGCCGCATCCGGCCCAGCATCCGCTTGAGGGCGGGGAGGGTCCGGGCGCGCAGGTCGAAGGAGAGCGTCGCTCCCCCCGGGACGATGGAGATCCACCCCGGCCGGACGGCCACCTCGCCGAAGGTGAGGGTGACCCGCTGCCCCGCCGGCGCCCGGCGGACGACGCGCTCCATCCCCACCATGAACTCGGCCGCCGCCATCGCCGCGTCCCGGCGGTAGGGCATGGGCTGGCCGCCCGAGTGGGCCGTCACCCCCCGGAAGATCGCCTTCCCCCGCACGTAGCCCACCACGCGGTCCACCACCCCGATGGGCACCCGCTCGGCCTCAAGCACGGGCCCCTGCTCGATGTGGAGCTCGATGAAGGCCTTGAGGGAGCCCCGGGCCAGCGCGCAGGAGGCCGCGCGCGCCGGGTTGCCGCCCGCCGCCGCGACCGCCTCGTACATGGACTTCCCGGTGGGGGGGTGGATCGCCCGCTTCATCTCTTTCGGCCCCACCACCCCCGTCATGACGCTGCTCCCGAACACCGTCATCCCGCAGGCGGACTCCTCCCCCACGAAGGCCACCACCTCGATCGGATGGTCGTGCGGCGCCCCGCTCTCCCCGATGCGGCGCACCGCTTCGAGCGCGGCCAGCACCCCCGCCGGCCCGTCGAAACGGCCGCCCGGGTTCTGGCTGTCGAGGTGGGAGCCCGCCATCACGGCGGGGAGGCCCCGCACCCGCCCCTCCTTCCGGCCGGTGAGATTCCCCACCGCGTCCACCCGCGTCTCGAGGCCCGCCTGTTCCATCCATCGGCGCGCCAGGTCCCGCACCCGGTTGTAGGCCGGGGTGAGGGCGACCCGCGCCAGGCCCGTCTCGCCGACGCGCCCGATGGCGGCCTGGGCGTCGAACTCGCGCTTCATCCGGGCCCGGTTGGCCCGCAGGGGAAGTTGGACGGCCATCGGTCCTCCTGAAAGGGGCGCCTAGAACAGATCCCCGGGCACGGGAATTTCTGCGTACGCCTCGGGCCGGAGGGGGCGCTCCGGCGCGATCCCCAGCAGCCCGAAGTAGTGGTAGGTCTGCCGCAGGTGCTGGACGGCGTGGCCCAGCGCCATCTCCATGAGCAGGTGGACGCTGATGGCCCCCATGTAGCTCTCCACCTCCTTGGCCAGGCGGTCCGGGTTCTTCCCGATGAAGTCCTCCAGCCTTGCCTCCATCATGTCCCCGTACGCGCAGATGTCCTTCGCGGTCCGGTAGCCCTCCGCCTCGGCCTCGTAGCGCCGCACCATCTCCTCGGTGTAGCGGCCCGTCTCCCAGGCCTCGATGCAGAGGCCGGGGCGCTCGAAGATGTGCCAGGTGAGCTGACGCAGGGTGCGCTTGCGGCCCGGGGAGACCCAGCCGAGCGTTTCCTGGGGGATCTGGCGCACCGCCCGCCGCGCCGCCTCGAACACGAGCCGGTAGTGTTCGAGCATCTTCCCCGCCGCGAGGAGGCCCCTGGCGGACTCGCCGATGCCGAAGGCGGCCTTGAGCTCGGGGATGTTGAAGCCCACCACCACCTTCTCCCCCCGCACCGAGACGGGGAGCGCCTTGATGCCCAGCGCCCGAAGCTCCGCCTGGGCCGCGGGGTCGTTCGAGCAGTCGCGGTTGACGACCGGCACCCCGTTCGACGAGAGGAACTCCCTCGTGCAGGCGCAGGTGTATCAGCCGTGGCGGGTGTAGACCTTGACGGGCTCCATGCGGGGCCTCCTCCGGAAGGGCCTGGATGCGGGTGCTATCTCCATCCGTTTACCCCATCCCCTCCCTCCTGTCACCTTTGCGGGACGGCTTTCCCCCCGGCGGGTTCTCGCCTATATTCGGTGGGCCGCACCCCGCCCGGGGAGCCCCTTCCCATGCCCCTCCGGCCCCCCTGGATCGTCAAGGGCGACATCGACGGCTTCTTCGGCCTGTGGATGGACAACCTCGTCCAGCTCCTCCTGATCGTCTCCCTCCTGAAGGGCGTGCTGGGCTTCCCGGACGATCTGATCTTCGGCCGGGTGCTGCCCGGCGCGGCCCTCAGCATCCTCCTCGGCAACCTCTTCTACGCCTGGCAGGCCCGCCGGCTGGCCGCCCGCGAGGGGCGGGAGGACGTGGCCGCCCTCCCCTACGGCATCAACACGGTGAGCCTCTTCGCCTTCGTCTTCTTCATCATGCTCCCCGTGAAGCTCCAGACCGGGGACCCCGAGGCCGCCTGGCGGGCGGGGCTGGCCGCCTGCTTCGTGAGCGGGGTGATCGAGACGGCGGGCTCCCTGGTGGGGAGCTGGGTGCGGCGGGTCACCCCCCGGGCGGCGCTGCTCTCGGCGCTCGCCGGGATCGCCCTCACCTTCATCTCGATGGACTTCGCCTTCCGCATCTGGGAGAAGCCCGTCGTCGCCATGGTGCCGCTGGGGGTCATCCTCCTCCACTACTTCGGGGGGGCGCGCTTCCCGGGGGGGCTCCCCGGGGGGCTGGTGGCCGTGGCGGCGGGGGCCGTCCTCTCCGCCCTCCTCTACGGCTTCCCGGGGGGCATCCCCGCCCCGGCCGGCTTCGCCCCGCCCGGCCTCTGGCTGGGCGCGCTCTTCTCGGCGCTCACGGGCCCCCTGGCCTGGAGCTACCTCGCCGTCTCCCTCCCGATGGGGCTCATGACCCTGGTGGGGAGCCTGATGAACCTGGAGAGCGCCGAGGCGGCCGGGGACCGCTTCGATACGAGAAGCTCCCTCGCCGTGAACGGGGCGGGCTCCCTCGCCGCCGCCTTCTTCGGGAGCTGCTTCCCCACCACCCTCTACATCGGCCACCCGGGGTGGAAGGCGCTCGGCGCGCGCTCGGCCTACAGCGCCCTGAACGGCGCCGTCATCACCCTCCTCTGCCTCACCGGCTCCGTCGCCGCCCTCGCCCGGCTCGTGCCCGAGGAGGCCGTCATCGCCATCCTCCTCTGGGTCGGCCTCGTCATGGCGGCCCAGGCCTTCCAGGCCACCCCCGCCCGCCACGCCCCCGCCGTGGCGCTCGGCTTCGTCCCCTCGGTGGCCGCCTGGGGGTTCCTCATGAGCCAGACCGCCCTGAGGGGCGCGGGCACCGGCCTCCACCAAGTGGGCGAGAAGGCCCTCGCCGCCGCGGGCCTCCACGTCCAGGGCATGATCACCTTGGAGCGCGGCTTCATCTTCTCCTCCATGATCCTCACCGCCATGGCCGCCGCCCTGATCGACCGCGACCGGCTCAGGGCCTCGGGCTGGGCCCTCGTGGGGGCCCTCCTGAGCTGGTTCGGGGTCATCCACGCCTACGCCCTCACCCCCGGGGGCGTCGTGAGCCCCTTCGGCTGGGGCCAGGCACCCGACGTCGCGCTCGGCTACCTCCTCATGGCTGGGATTTTCCTGCTCTCCGGGCGGGGCGGAAGGGGAGAGGGAGAGAGGGAAGAAAAAACCCCCCGGAGTACCCCGTAATATCCCGGACACCCCCGGACACCCCGGGAAGGCCCCAGGACGGGGGGAGAGGGAAGAAAAAAAGCTCCCGGAATGTCCCGGAAAGGCCCAGACACCCCCGGACACCCTTGGATTTTTCCGGTGGAACGTCCGTGAAAACCGTGGACACCGCTTTGACCCCCGGGTGAAAACCGCCTCCGGCCTCGCTCCCTCGCCATGACCTCCTCCACAGGCGCACCACGCCCGGAGCCAGCATAGGGCGAGGCGGGGGAGAGGTTCTGACATCAAACGCCGTCAAATTCGCGCAGGTTCGGGGGAGGGAGAAACAAGCGGTAAACGGGACAGAAAGGAGCTTAGAAACTGCGGAAGGAGGAGAGGAAGTGGACGAGAAGAGCTACCGACCGACTTCTCCCCACCCAGGAGGCATGCTGGTAACTCGAAACATTTGAACATTGCCACAATTCGAGCACTCGAAAATCCGGAATGCTTCTCCAGGGGCACTCAAACCAAAGTTTTGAAGCGCGCTAGGCCCGCTGCTTTCGTGGATGTGAATCCTATATACGCCGACACCACACACATGACACCATCGCTCGACATCCCGGTGAATTACCTGTCCGCCTCGCCGTAGAGCTTCAAGCAAGGTATCAATCTGCGTAAGTAGCTCGCTGGCGGATGTCCAGACTTGGCCCTCGTGCTCATGAACGCTCCCCCGCAAAAGGCGATTTATCCATCTCATTCGCTCGTCTTTGGGGAACTGGTGCTCGAGATTGAATTCCGGATGATCAAAATACCAAAGCCGCATTTTCGTGCGGCCAGAGACCATCGCCCAAAGAACTTTACCCAAGCTGAAGACATCAAAAGAAGGGCGTACCTCGTCGACCCGCATTCCCATTGCCCAACCAGGCATCCAATCGCGACTGCCGACGTTCTCGTAGGTGTCTGAAACCCGAGTCCTCTTTTCATCCTCAAAATACACGATACCAAAATCGCCGAGCACAAGCTCCGACTCAGCCACGAAGATATTCTCAGGCTTGATATCGCGGTGAACGAAGCCAGTGTTATGCAGAGCTGCAACTCCAGCCACCAGACCCCGGAACGCTTCCAACGCTCTCTCGGGCTGTCCCACGAAACGACCGGGATGCTCAACGAGCGTGCCCTCACGATAAAATGGCGTTACGAACCAGCCTTCATGAACCGAGTGGTCGATGACGTGTATCAAATTTGGATTTTTTAGTTGATCGAGCACAGCGACTTCGTTCTTCAGCCGGTCGAGAGCTTTCTCATTCGTTCGTGCTGGCTCGTGGAGGACTTTCAGAACGCTACAGTATTTCTCAGACTCCCTCCCAAGGTACTTTTCAATTACCGTGAGGACTCTCTTCGCGTCACGCGTGGAGTCCTCACGGGAGTGGATTCCTGATATTCCCCCGAATGCATTCCGGAATTCCCCAAAAAGCTTTCCCATATCTAGCAAGTCGGTGTTGAGCGCCAAATAGGCGACGCCTTGACCCCCTCGGCCAATTTCCCGAATTGTTTCCCATCTTCCGAACTTCATCACGCTGCCCTCATCACCTTAAATTGAGCTTGAGACGAGGTGCAATTACTGCGGGCGGGATGAGATGACTCCAGATCGGTGAGCAGCGGTCTGAACCCGACTCTCTGCCCCTACCCCTCCAGCGACAGGAGGAACGGCTCCTCCAGCGCCTCGCAGATCCAGCGCAGGAAGCGG
>Ga0156328_1155_pt1 | contig 24946 bp, 22 predicted proteins | sample RifCSPlowO2_12_FD_107976 | JGI IMG/M metagenome (GOLD analysis project Ga0156328, IMG submission 107976) | Candidatus Tectomicrobia bacterium RIFCSPLOWO2_12_FULL_69_37 | reverse complement strand
CGGGCGGCTCGCCACCATCGGGGAGATCGCCCGCGCCCAGCAGATCCCCCAGGCCTTCCTCGCCAAGCTCATGCCCATGCTCATCCGGGGCGGGGTGGTGAACTCGGTGCAGGGCCCCAAGGGCGGCTACCGGCTGGCGCGGCGCCCGGCGGAGATCAGCTTCCTCGACGTGCTCCAGGCGATCGAGGGCCCCATCTCCCTCGTCACCTGCCAGGACGACGGCGGCTGCTGCGACTTCGAGCCCTTCTGCACCATGAACGAGGTGTTCGCCGAGGCGCAGAGGCGGCTGGCCGAGTTCTTCCGCACCACGACGTTCGCGGACCTTCCGGTCCAGCCGTGCTGCACCGTCACGGACGAGAAGCTGAAGCGGGGCCTCGCGGAGCTGTTGCCCGCGCCGGCCCTGCCCCAGGAGAAGCGCTAGGGCTCCCTCCCCGCGCGGGGAGAGGGGCTTCCGGTCACCCTCAATCGGCTTGAACGAAAGGAGAACGTGCTCATGTCAGGCCCCATCACCCTGTTCGACGCCACCAAGCCCCAGAAGGCCGAAGGCATCACCATCACCCCGGCCGCCCAGGAGAAGGTAATCGAGATCCTCAAGGCGGAGGGGAAGGCCGGCTATGGCCTGCGCGTCGCCGTGACGGCGGGCGGGTGCTCCGGCCACAGCTACGGCCTCTATTTCGACGAGAAGCCCGAGGCGGAGGACATCGTGATCAAGGCCGAGGGCTTCGACGTCTTCGTGGACCCGCAGAGCTTGCAGCTCCTCGGGGGCGCCCGGGTGGACTACGTGGACACCATCGAGGGCGCGGGCTTCAAGATCGAGAACCCGAACGCCACGAGCTCCTGCGGGTGCGGGAAATCCTTCCAGGCCTAGGACGGAGGCTCCTCCAGGCCCCGGGCGCCCGGCGCGCCCGGGGCCTTTCCTTTCGCCGGCGGATGAGCCCATGACCTTGGACGCGCGGGCCGCCCCGCCAAGAGAATGGCGCGAGGAGGGCGCCGTCCTCCTCGTCTCCTGCTACGAGCTGGGCCGCCAGCCCCTGGGCGCGGCCGCGCCCCTGGCCTTCCTGCGCCGGGCGGGCTTCCGGCCCGCGGCGCTGGACGTGGCGGCCGAGGCCTTCTCCGGGGAGAAGGCCGCCCGGGCCCGCCTCGTGGGGATCAGCGTCCCCATGCACACCGCCCTCCGCCTGGGCGCCGCCGTGGCCCGGCGGGTGCGCGCCGCGAACCCCGGCTGCCACATCTGCTTCTTCGGCCTCTACGCCCTCCTGAACGCGGACCACCTCCTCGCGAACGGCGGGGACTCCTGCCTGGGCGGGGAAGCCGAGGCCTCCCTCGTGAAGCTCGCCGGGGCCCTGGCCGGGGGCCGCCCCCTCGAGGAAGTGCCCGGCCTCGCCCTGCCCGGGCGCCCGGGCTCCCCCCTGCTGGAGCGGCTCCCCTGGCCCGCCCCCTCGCGGGAGGGCCTCCCTCCCCTCGCCTCCTACGCCCGCCTCGCGCGCGGCGGCGGGATGCTCCTCGCCGGGGCCGTCGAGGCCAGCCGGGGCTGCAAGCACCTCTGCCTCCACTGCCCCATCCCCCCGGTGTACGGGGGCCGCTTCTTCGCCGTGCCCCGGGAGGCCGTGGTCGAGGATGCGCGCCGCCTGGTATCGCAGGGGGCGCGCCACCTCACCTTCGCCGACCCGGACTTCCTGAACGGCCCCTCCCATTCACTGCGGGTGGCCCGGGCGGTGCACGCGGAGTTCCCCGGCCTCACCTTCGACTTCACCGCCAAGGTCTCCCACCTCGTGAAGCACAAGGGACTGCTCCCCGAGTTCGCGCGCCTGGGCTGCCTCTTCATCGTGTCGGCGGTGGAGTCGCTGAGCGACGGGATACTGGAGAAGCTCCAGAAGGGCCACACGCGCGCCCAGGTCTTCGAGGCCCTCGCGGCCTGCCGGGCGGCGGGCCTCTCGCTCCGGCCCTCCTTCGTGGCCTTCACCCCCTGGACCGCGGCGGCGGACTACTTCGAGCTCCTCGACTTCATCGAGGAGGAAAACCTCGCGGACGAGGCGGACCCGGTGCAGCTGGCCATCCGCCTCCTCATCCCCCCCGGCTCCGCCCTCCTCGGGCGGCCCGGGCTGGCCCCCCACCTGCGGGAGCTGGACCAGGAGAACTTCGTCCACCGCTGGGCCCACCCCGACCCGCGCATGGACCGCCTCCACGAGGAGGCCCTCGCCCTGGTCGAGGAGGCCGCCGGGCGCGGCGAGGACCCCGCCCTCACCTTCGCCCGCCTGCGCGCCCTCGCGGCGGAGATACTGGAGATGCCCGGGCGCGCGGAATCCGCCCTAGCCGGCCTCTCCCCCAGCCGCGCGAGGCCCCCCCGCCTCACCGAATCCTGGTTCTGCTGAACGGAGCCCACCCAGGGCCAGTTGGCCCTGTGAGGAAAGAAAAGGAGAGGCGGAATGCCTCTCCCCTGATAGGTGGATGCCGTTCTGTAGGGGCGTTCCATGGAACGCCCCTACACATCCACCATGCAAGCCACCCGTAGGGGCGCACGGCCGTGCGCCCCTACAGAACATCCCAACCGCTCCCCCCTACCCGAACACCTTCTTGTACGCCACCTCATCAAATCCCACGATCAAGGTCCGGCCCTTCCGTATCGCGGGGGCGCGGAGGTTGCCGCTGGGCCCGAGGATGAGGGCGAGGAGGTCGGCCTTCGCGGGCTTCTCCTTCTTGAGGTCGAGGCGGACGGCCTTCTTGCCCTTGGCGGCGTAGAGCACGTCCACCCCATCGAGGAGGGCGAGGGCGTCCTTCCCGCTGAACCTTTGCTTCCGGGCGTCCGCCCGCTCGGCGGGCTCGATGCCCTTCTCCGCAAGGAACCCCTGCGACTTGGCGCAGGTAGTTCAGCCCGGGCGATGGTAGTACCAGTCGGCCTTGGCAGGCATGATCGTGTCCCCTTGAGTCTCAGCCCAGACATTCATCCGGCGCCTGTTTCCGTAGGGGCGACCGGCCGGCCTTCGCCAGCCGAAAGCCGGCTTCGGCCCACTGAAGGCCGGTCGCCCCTACAGACCGCACGGCCAAAGCATCGTCCCTCCGCCTCGCCCCTACATGCCGCCCCCCCAAACCATCCCTCCGTTGCCCGGACCGCCGGAGCCCTTGGCGGTGCCCTGGAGGTCGATGCGCTTCTCCTTGGCGTCCACGAAGAGGCTGGGGGCCGAGTGGGCGAGGCCGCAGATGAGGGCGCCCCCCACGTCCTGGGCGACCATGAAGTAGCTGTTCGAGGAAGGGCCGATCTTCCCCAGGTACCCGGCGAGGCTCTTCCCCTCCTCCACCCGCACCCGCACCGTCCCCTCGAACACCCCCTCCTTGAAGCCGGGGGCGCGCAGGACGGCCAGGTAGGGCTCGTGGGGCTCGGCCTCGAACTCCTCGAAGACCAGGAAGCCCCCCGTGCATTTCTCCACGATGGCGGGGTCGAAGCGCTTGAGCTCCAGCCGCCGGTAGTCCCCCTCGTGGAAGAAGCCCTCGGCGGAGGGGCCCAGGGCGAGCGCCGCCGCGAGGGCCAAAGCTTTCCACGCCAGCTTGAAGCGGCCTCTCATGTCACCCTCCGCGTCCGTTCGATGCGCTTATGCCCCGTCATCGGTGAATTTGTAGGGGCAGGCCTTGTGCCTGCCCTCTTTCAGGGCGGCCACGAGGCCTTCGCCCTCCGTAGGGGCTACGGCCTCCGAAGGAGGGGCCGCCCCTACAAAGCCTACGCCGCGCCGCCCCCTCCCCCTGACCCCCCTCCGGGAGGGAGGGTCTGTAGGGGCGATCCTTGTGATCGCCCCCCCGCCGGATGATGCGGGCGGCCACGAAGGCCGCCCCTACAAAGCCTACGCCACCCCGCCCACCGTCACCCCGCAGGGCTCGGGCGTCTCCAGGTGGGGGAGCACCTTCGTCATGAACACCTCGAGCTCGCGGATGACCTCCTCTTTGGGACACTGGGCGTAGTGCCAGATGAGGGCGATGAACTCGGCGGGCACGCGCTCGTAGGTGTGGACCCAGCCCTCGATGAGCTGCTCCAGGGTGCCGCCCAGGAAGATGCCGCTGTCCTTGATGTTCTGGATCCAGTCGAGCCCGGCGGTTTCGCTCGGGAACTGGGGGAAGAAGGGGACGTAGAAGTTCTGGTAGATGTCGAGGTCCCAGCGGCGGAGCTTCTCGTCGTACTCCTTCTCCGTGTCCGCCACGTGGATCCAGCGGCAGACGCACTGCCGCTCCCCGAGCTTGAAGGGATGGCCCGCCTGGTTCGCCTCCTTCACGTAGAGGTGGGAGAACTCCTCCATCTTCTCCAGCTTGGTGAAGTAGACGGGCCTGAAGCCGTTCCGGGCGGCGAACCTGATGGAGTCGGCGCTCGCGCTCACCGCCTGGAAGACGGGGGGATGGGGGGACTGGTAGGGCTTGGGCACCACGCTCACCTTGCGCACGGCGCCGTCCGCGCCGATCTCGCCGGGGGCGCCCGCGGCCCGGGCGCTTCGCCAGGCGGGGTAGCCCTTCACCCCGGTCCCGTGGGGATAGGGGATCTGGTAGTAGCTCCCCTTCACCTCGACCGCGTCCTCGGTCCAGCACTTGAGGAGCATCCCGACGCGCTCCTCGAAGATCTCCCGGTTGCGCACGTCGTCCTTGCCGCCCAGGTCGGAGGAGACCGTGGCCACGGAATCCGTGAACTGGCCCAGGATGTTGGTCCACCTCGACTGGTAGCCCCGGGCCACCCCGCAGAAGAACCGGCCCTCGGTGATGTGGTCGAGGATGGCGGTCTCCTCGGCCACCCGGATGGGGTCCTGGGCCGCCATGACGTAGCCCAGCGCCCCGATGCGGGCCCGCTTCACGTGGGCGGCCCACCAGGCGTTCAGCACCCCCGGGTTGGGCCCCACCTCGTAGCCCTCGGAGTGGAGGTGGTGCTCGATGGTGCTCACCCCCCAGACCCCCATCGCGTCCGCCGCCTTCACGATGTCGAGCCAGTCGTGGAGCACCTTGTGGTAGAGCGCCCCGTCCCGCGCCAGGGGGCGCTTGCGCTCCCGCTCGGCGCGGTCCCTCGCGGGCAGCATGGGGTAGAGCTGGAGGATCACCTTCGGCCTGGCCATCTTCTCTCCTTCCGTCCCGGATAAGACCTCGGATGCGCGCAGGATACCCGTCCGCCCCCGGCCGCCGCCAGCCGAGGGGAACCCCCCTGCGTCTGAACCTGGGCGTGAGCGGGACGGCCCAATCTACAGATGTCCCCGCCCCCCGGCAAGGAAAGGGCCGCCCCGGCGTGGTTTTTCCCCCTCGCCACCCGCCCCCCGCTGGGGTAGAATGGGTTCGTGCCTCGCCGCCTCGATCCAGGACATCCGCCGGCCCGGAGGAGGGCCGGCCTCTGAACCCAAGGAGGAACACGACCATGCGCTCGCAGCAATTCGCCCAGGCCACCGGCCAACGGGTGCTCTCCGCCGACGCCGCCGCCTTCATGCAGCGGGTCTACGGCTGGATGACGGCGGGCCTCGTCGTGACCGGGCTCACGGCCTACTACATCGCCGGGAGCCCGGCCGCCGTCCGCTTCATCTTCGGCAACCCCTTGGGGTTCCTGCTCATCTTCGCCCTCCAGCTGGGCCTCGTCTTCGCCATCCGCCCCGTCATGCGCAGCCAGGGGGCCACGGTGGGGGGCCTGCTCTTCCTCCTCTACAGCGCCTCCCTGGGGGTGACCGTCTCCACCATCCTGCTCCGCTACACGGGCGACACCGTGGCCCAGGCCTTCCTCGTCACGGCCGGGGCCTTCGGCGGGCTCACGATCTTCGCCTTCGTCACCAAGCGCGAGCTCTCGGCCCTGGGCAGCTTCTGCATGGTGGGGGTGATCGGGCTCCTCATCGCCTCGGTGGTGAACATCTTCATGCAGAGCCCGGGCATCCAGTTCGCCATCAGCGCCCTGGGCGTCCTCATCTTCGCCGGCCTCGCCGCCTGGGACACCCAGAAGATGAAGGACTACGCCCTCACCCAGGACACCGGCAACGAGACCGGCCGCCGCGCCTCGGTCATGGCGGCACTGGAGCTCTACCTCGACTTCGTCATGATGTTCATTTACATCGCCCAGCTCCTGGGGCGCTCGCGGGAGTAGCCCTCGCGGCCGGATACGAAGCAAAGCAAAAGGCCGGGGCTCGCGCCCCGGCCTTTTTTTGCTCCCTGAGTTTTAATTATTTTCATTACAAAGAATATGGTTCCCAAAAAATATTTGGGAACATAACATGAACTTGCATTAAAATAGATGGGGAAATAAGTTATAATCGTGCCATGAACCTCGTTGGCCGTAAGCAGCTTTTGGAATTCGTGAGGAAACATGCAGATGCCAGAAATTGGATAGCCACATGGTTAGCTGAAACCAAGGCTGCCAATTGGAGGACGAGCCAGGACATCAAGGCGAGGTATCGCTCAGCCAGCTTCTTGGCCGAGAACGTTGTGATCTTCAATGTGAAAGGCAACAGATACCGGTTAGAGGTTCAGGTTTCATACGGCCTAGGTGTCGTCATGGTTAGACACATTGAAACCCATGCCGACTACACCAGAAGAATCAGCAGGGGGAGATGAGATGGAACCTCGCGTGATCAAGACCGAAGAGGACCACGAGGCTTCCCTCGCCGAGGTGGAGCGCCTGGTCGCTCTCGACCCGGCCCCGAACACGCCGGAAGGAGACCGCCTCGAACTGCTCGCCACTCTCGTCGAGGAATACGAGAAAGATCACTTTCCCATCGAGAAGCCCACCCCAATTGAAGCCATCTTGTTCCGGATGGAGCAGCAGGGACTAGAGCAGAAGGATCTCATTCCATACATCGGAAGCAAGAGCAAGGTTTCAGAAGTGCTAAGCGGTAAGCGGAGACTGACGCTGCGGATGGTCCGAGCACTCAATCAAGGCTTAGGAATTCCGCTTGAAGTCTTGACGCACGAACATGACGTGGTAAGGCGAGAACCCGGCAAAGGAGATCGTCCAATGAGCACTGCCAAGAAAGTGAAGGTTGAGATGCACAAGGGAGAAGAATACGAATTTTCAGATGTCACCCGCATCGAGCATGACCGGTACAAATACGAACTGTACCGGGATCGAGAAATCGTGGCTGTTCTCAACAAGTGGGATGTGAAAAATTTCATCACGGAGGAACAGAAACAAGAACAGGACAACTGACAAAGCTTCGTGGTTGCCTGCCTACGTCACTTATCGAGTCCCGGAACCCCCACCTCGCCCCTCATCCGCCCCGAGTCCTCCCTCTCCTCTCTGATTTCCCACCCGATCCGGAACTTGAGGGAATTTGAGGTAGGGGCTTTACGCTCGGGAGGGGTTATGTTCCCCGCCGGGGGCGGCGCGCGCGCGCGTCCGTAGGGGCGAACCTTGTGTTCGCCCTCCGGCCGGGGCGAGCACTGCGGGGCGAATACAAGATTCGCCCCTACAGGGGGAAGGTTAGAGCAGTTTCAGTTTGTCTCGGGAAATAACGCTTATTAATGGAAAAAGACCATGAAAATATGGAGGCGGCGGTAAAACCACGGGTACCGGGCTCGGGGCCTAGACCTGGAGGGCGGGCTCGAGCTCCTCGCCGAGGGGCTTCTCGGCGATGACGGCGAGGGTGAGCTTCCCGGCCTGGAAGATGTCCCCGCTCACGCGCTGGACGTCGCCGGGGCTCACGGCGTCGATCTCGGCGAGTTCCTCCTCGACGGGGTAGAGCTTGCCGCGCAGGAGGAGGTTCGATCCGCTCCGCCCGGCGAAGTACTCGGAGCTCTCGTGGACCTGGAGGTTCCCCCGCAGGTGGCGCTTGGCCTCGCCGAGCTCCTGGTCGCCCACGGGCTCGTTCTTGAGGCGGGCGGCCTCGGCCAGGATGACCCCGGTGGCCTCCTTGGCCTTTTCGAGCGACACGCCCGCCTTGAGCTCGACGAAGCCGGTGTCGGTGTAGCGGTGGGGGCTGGCGCTGACGCTGTAGGCCAGGCCGCGCTTCTCGCGAACCTCGGTGAAGAGGCGGCTGCTCATCTTCCCGCCGAGGATGTTGCAGGCCACGCGGAGCGCCGGGCCGTCGGGGTGGTCGAGGCCGAAGGCGCGGAAGCCGATGGCGAGGTTCACCTGGTCGGTCTGGCGGGCCTGCTCGACGATGCGCTGGCGGCTCTCCCCGGGAAGGCCGGGGGCGGAGAAGGGCTCGGTGCCCCCCTTGCGGCCGCCGAAGTGGCGCTCGGAGAGCTCCATCACCTGGGCGTGGCTGACGCCCCCCGCCACCGAGACGACGGTGTTGCCCGGGCTGTACCAGCGCTCGATGAGCTCGCGCATGTGCCCGGGCTCGATGGCGCCGATGGTCTCGCGGCTGCCGATGACCCCCATCTGGAGGTTGAAGATGTGGGTCTCCAGCATGTCCGACACCCAGAGGCGGGGCATGTCCTCGTACATCTTGAGCTCCTCGAGGATGACCTTCCTCTCGCGGTGCCACTCCTCGCGGTCGAGGAGGGAGTTGTTCACCGCGTCGGCGTAGACCTCAAGGACGGTCGGGAAGGCCTCGGCGGGGGAGGTGAAGTGGTAGCACGTGCGCTCGGCCGCCGTGTTCGCGTTGATGGAGGCGCCGTTGCCCTCCATCTCGCGGGCGATGTCGAGGGTGGTGCGGGTGGGGGTGCCCTTGAAGATCATGTGCTCCAGGGCGTGGGAGACGCCCACCACCTCGTCGCGCTCGTGGCGCCCGCCGCAGCCGAAGTAGATGTGGAAGGCGGCGGCCCGGGTGTCGGTGCGCTCGGTCGTCACCACCCGGATGCCGTTCGAGAGCCTGCCCTGCGCGACCTTCATGGGGCCTCCTCAGCCGCCGCCCGGAGGCGCGGAGCGCCGGAACGGCAAGGGGCCGGAAGAGCGGCTTTCCGGCCCCCGCGGCGTTTTTGGTGGTGCCGGAGAGAGGACTTGAACCTCCACGACCCGAAGGCCACTAGACCCTGAATCTAGCGCGTCTACCAGTTCCGCCACTCCGGCCCGGAACGGAGAATCCTTGTATCGGGGGGCGGCCCCAATGTCAAGGCAGGGCGCGGCAAACCGGGGGTGCGGCGGGAGGCCGTTTGGGCTAGGATCGCCCCCTGCGCGGACGGAGTGAGGCGGGGATGAGCCAGATCAGCGCGAAACCCATCGGCCTGGCCATCGTGGGCTGCGGGAGGGTGGGCCGCATCCGCGGGCGCGAGGCCCGCGCCTACCCCGGCACCCAGTGGCTCGGCCTCTGCGACGTGGACGAGAAGAAGGGCCGGGCGCTGGCCGAGGAGCTGCGGGCCGACTTCTTCACGAAGGACTACCGCGAGCTCCTCGGGCGGCCCGAGGCGAACGCGGCCGTCCTCGCCACGGACGAGAACGAGCACGCCGCCACCCTCTTCGCCGCCATCGATCAGGGCCACCGCATCCTGGCCGAGAAGCCCCTCGCCACGAACGCGGGGGAGTCCGCCAAGATCGTCCGGGCCGCCGAGCGGGCCGGGGTGGACCTGGTGGTGGGCTACACCCAGCGCTTCCGCCGCCGCTGGCTCGCCGCCCGGGAGCACGTCCGGGCGGGCCAGCTGGGCGAGATCACCTCGGCCACGACGCGGGCGTTCCTCAACCGCATGGTGGCCCACGCCCGCCTCGCCGCGAACGAGGACCGCCGCCTGCTCTCCCCCATGGTCATCTCGGGCACCCATGCCCTCGACGTGGTGCTGTGGATCCTGGGGGACGGGAAGGAGCCCGCCGAGATCTACGCCCGCTCGGTGGCCAAGAGTCTGAGGGGCATGGGCGCCAAGGACGCCACCTTCGCCCTCTTCACCTTCGGCGACGGCGCGATCTGGAGCTTCTCCGTGAGCTGGGCGCTGCCCGTCCTCTGGCCCGCCTCGACCTACGGCCTGGAGGTGGGCATCGTGGGCACCGAGGGGGTGCTCACCATCGACGACACCCACCGCGACATCGTCCTCGCGGCCGAGAAGCCCCTGAAGGCCCACCGCGGGGACGAGCGCCAGGTGAGCTTCCTGGAGAGCTACCCGGCGGGGGACATGTCGGACGGGCAGTTCTGGGGCCCGATGAAGGAGGAAACCATCTCCTGGCTCTCCCGCATCGCCACGGGCGCGCGGACGCCCCACGCCACGGCCGCGGAGGGCCACCGCAACCTCATGCTCACCATGGCCTGCGACCTCTCGGCCAAGCGCAAGCGGCCCGTCGCCCTCCCCCTCGACCCGGAGGAGCTCCACCGGGAGCTCATCGCCTAGGCGTGCCCCCCACCCTCGTCCTCTACACCCGGCGGGAGTGCCGCCTCTGCGAGGAGGCGAAGGCCCAGCTCCGCGCCCAGTTCCCGCGGCTCCCCGTCGAGGAGGTGGACGTGGACGCCGACCCCGCCCTCGCCGCCCGCCACGGGGTAGAGGTGCCCGTCGCCTTCCTGGGCGAAGTGAAGGCCTTCAAGTACCGCCTCGACCCGGCCCGCCTGCGCCGCCTCCTCGCCGGGGGCTGAGCCCCCGATGGAGTGGCTCGCCTTCCTGGGCGTCGTGGCCGGGGTCTCTCTCTCGGGGGTGATGTCGCCCGGCCCCCTGACCGCCCTCATCCTCGCCCGGGGCCGCCGGAGCCCCTGGGCGGGCCTGTGGGTGAACCTGGGCCACGCCGCCGCCGAGGCTCCCCTCATCCTCCTCCTCTGGGGAGGGCTCCAGCCCCTCCTCCAGGCCCCGGGCGCGCGGCGGGGCATCTCCCTGGCGGGGGGCCTCTTCCTCCTCTGGATGGGCCGGGGGATGCTCCGCGGCCGGGCGGAGGGCCCCGCCGGAGCCCCCGCCCGCAAGGAGCGCGCCGCCCTCCTCGCCGGGGCCGCCATGACCGCCCTCAACCCCTACTGGCTCCTCTGGTGGCTGACGGTGGGGACCAGCCTCATCGCCCGCTCCCAGGCGCTGGGGGCGGCGGGGGCGCTCGCGGCGATGACCGCCCTCCACCTCGCCTGCGACTTCGCCTGGGGGCTCTTCCTCTCCTGGGCGGCCCACCGGGGCGGGGGGGTGATGCGCGAAGAGACGTGGCGGTGGGTCGAGCGGGGCTGCGGGGCCGCCGTCCTCGCCTTCGGCCTGTTCTTTCTCTACGAGGGGATCTCGGGGGGCGGGTGAACCCGACGGCGCCGGCCCCTTCATGAGAGCCGGCTCACGAAGCTCCCTCCGCCTCGGGCCTGCAACGAGCTCAGACTTCGGCGAGCTCAGTCGAGGCGGGGAGGGCCGGGGTGAGGGAAGATCGCCCGTGCGGCATTCCCCTCACCCCCTTCCCCTCTCCCAGGGGGAGAGGGGTGCCGAGTCCCGCGAAAGCACTTCTCTAGGCGAAAGCGGGTACACCTCCCTCTCCCATTGGGAGAGGGCCGGGGCCTTCGCCCCCCGAAGGGGCTTCGGTCCCCAAAGGGGGGTGAGGGAGTTCTAAGCGCGCGCGATTGGCCTTCCCCGCCGGAGGGGGAAAGTACCCAAATCAAACCCTAGCCCTGCACCCCGAGCCGCCCGCGGGCTTCCCCGGTGTCGCGCCGGATCTGGGCGGCGAGGGCCTCGGGCCCGGAGAACTTGCGCTCCTCGCGCAGGCGGGAGACGAACTCGAGCCGCAGGGTCTCGCCGTACACGTCCCTTCCCCCTTCGAGGAGGTGGGCCTCGATGGTGCGCCTCTCCCCCCCGAAGGTGGGCCGCCGGCCGATGTTCGTCACCGCGGGATGGCGGGCGGAGGCGCGCTCCCCGATCCGCGCCCAGCAGGCGTACACCCCGTTCGCGGGGATGAGGACGGGGGGAGTCTCCAGGTTGGCGGTCGGGATTCCGATGGTGCGGCCCCGCCCCTCCCCGGGGACGACGAGGCCCGCGACGAGATGGGGCTGGCCGAGGAGCTTCGCGGCCTCCTCGACCTCGCCCGAGGCGAGCAGGCGGCGGATCTCGGTGCTGCTCACCCGGCGCCCCTCGAACATGTAGGGCTCGACCGTCTGGGTCTCGAAGCCCAGCCGCTCCCCCTCGGCGCGGAGCAGCCCCACGTCCCCGGCCCGGCCCTTCCCGAAGCGGAAGTTGAAGCCCACCACCACCCGCCCGGCGCGGAGGCCCTCGTGGAGCAGGCGGCGGACGAACTCCTCCGCAGGCGTCCGGGCCAGCTCGGGCGTGAACGGATGGACCACCACCGCGCTCACCCCCTGCTCCTCCAGGCGGGCCAGCTTCTCGTCGAGGGCGGTCATGAGGGCGGGGCAGCGCTCCGGGGCCACCACGCTCAGGGGATGGGGATCGAAGGTGAGGACGGCGCTTCGGGCTCCGCGCCTCGCGGCCTCGGCGTTGATGAGGCGGCAGATCTCCCGGTGGGCCAGGTGCACCCCGTCGAAGTTCCCGACGGTGAGGACGGTCCGGCCCTCGCCCGCGGGGAAGGACGCGACGCTCCGGAAGACATCCACCAGGCGGCACCTCGGGGCGGGCCGGCTCTCGATCGGATGTGAAGGAACAAGGCCTCGCAAGGACCCAATATATCTAGCAGAGGGGGGACGGCGCCCGCAAGAAAGCGGCCGGGCCCGGGGGGGGAATCCGTTGCGCGGCCCGATCCCTTTCAGTAGTATGGGCGCGGCCCGGGGACCGGCCTTCCCGCACGGGGGAACCCGATCTTGTCTAAACCTGCAGCCGGGTGGAAACTGCCGGGCCCATTGGCCGCCTCGGGGGGTTCCCGACGCATGTCGCGCTCCCGCCTCCTCCATTCCAGGGTGGACCACCGACCATGAGACCCCATGACCTGCTGCTGGCGCTGGCCGCCGCAGCGGCCTCCCTCGCCCTGGCCGCCGGGCCGGCGGCGGCGGCCGAGGCCCCCGTGGAGAAGATGACCCTCGACCGCCCGCGGGGCCCGGCGCCGGCGCCGCAGGTGAGGGGCCCCCAGCTGACCCTCACCATCCAGGAGGCGGTCAGCCTGGCCCTCGCCCGCAACTTCGACATCACCATCGAGGCCCACAACCCCCGCATCCGGGAGAGCGAGCTCACCCAGCAGAAGGCGGTCTTCGACCCGGCCCTCGCCTCCCAGCTCAACACCAACCGCTCCGAGACGGACACCGTCAGCTCCTCCTTCACCGGCCGCCAGCGCGACAACAGCGCCCAGGACGCCTCCGTGGGCCTGACGAAGAAGTTCATCACCGGGGCGGACGTCTCCCTCACCTTCCAGGCGATCCGCAACTCCGTCAACACCACCCAGAACATCTTCGACCCCAACTACCAGAACACCACCACCCTCTCGATCACCCAGCCCCTGCTCAAGAACTTCGGCGTGGACGTGAACGAGGCCAGCATCCGGATCGCCGCCGCCACGCGGGACCAGTCCGTCCAAACCTACCGCCAGCGGGTGGTTGAGGTGGTGGACCAGGTGCAGCAGGCCTACCACGACCTCGTCTTCGCCATCGCCAACCTGGAGTTCCGCCTCAAGTCGCTCGACCTGGCGAGGGACCTCCTCCGCCGCAACCGCATCCAGGTGGAGGTGGGCACCCTCGCCCCCATCGAGATCACCGAGGCCGAGGCCACCGTCGCCCAGCGCGGGGTGGACGTCATCATCGCCGAGCGCGACGTGCAGGAGAAGGAGGACGCCCTCAAGAAGCTCCTCAACATCACCACCGACCTCCCCTCCTGGTCCATCCACGTCATCCCGACCGACAAGCCCGCCTACACATCCGTGCGCCTCGACGAGATGGCCATCGCCATGACCGCCCTGCGGAAGCGGGCCGACCTGGAGAACTCCCGCGCCGAGATCGAGAAGCGGAAGTTCGAGCTCGCCCGCGCGAGGCAGAACCTGCTCCCCCAGCTCGACGCCATCGCCAGCGCCGGGAACCAGGGCCTCCGGCAGGACTACTCGGAATCCCTCGACCGCATGGCCACCAGCAAGGGCCACACCCTCACGGGCGGCCTCTCCTTCAAGTTCCCCCTCGGCAACCGGGACGCCGAGGCCAACCTCGAGAAGAGCCGGCTCCAGCTCTCCCAGGCCAGCACCTCCTTCCAGCAGCTCGAGCAGTCCATCCTGGAGGAGGTGCGCCGCTCGGTCCGCCGGGTGCGCTCCGACGAGAAGCGCGTCGAGGCCACCCGCGTCGCCCGCCGCCTCGCCGAGGAGCGCCTCGCCGCCACCGAGAAGAAGTTCACCGTGGGCCTCTCCACCAGCCGCGACATCCTCGAGGACCAGGAGCGGCTGGCCAACGCCCTGACCGAGGAGATCCGCGCGGTGGTGGACTTCAACAAGAGCCGCGCCACCCTGGACCGGACCACCCATTCCTCGCTCGAGCGGTTCCGCATCCAGCTGGACAACCCGGCCGAGCGGGCGTTCAAGCCCACCCCATGAGCGCGGGCCGCATCCTGGGCGTGGACTACGGGGAGAAGCGCGTGGGGCTCGCCCTCAGCGACTCCCTCGGCCTCACCGCCCAGCCCCTCGCCCAGATGGAGCGCTCCGACGACGCCCGCCTGGCCGAGGCGATCGGGGGCCTCCTCGCGGCCCACGAGGTCGAGCGCATCGTGGTGGGCGTCCCCCGCGGCCTCTCCGGCAAGGACTCCCCCGGCACGCGCCGCGTCCGGCGCTTCATCGGCAGGCTGCGGGGCGGCGTCCCCGTGCCCGTCGAGGGGTGGGACGAGCGCCTGAGCACGGCCCACGCCGACCAGGCCCTGGCCGAGATGGAGGTGAAGCCGAGCCGCCGGGCCGGGCGGCGCGACATGATCGCGGCCCAGCTCATCCTCCAGAGCTACCTGGACCGCCGCCGGGCCGCCTCCTCCTCCTGACAATGAGCGACGCCGGCCCCTCCGCTTCGCCCGGAGCCTCCCCGCCTCCGCTCTGGACCCGCCGGCACCGCGCCGCCTTCGCCGCCCTGGCCGTCCTCATCCTCCTCTCCGCCGGGACGGCCCTCATCCTCCGGCGCGACTTCGACCGCCCGGCCGATCCCGCGCGGGAAGCGCTCCTCCTGGTCGAGGTGCGCCCCGGCTCGGGGGTGCGCCGGATCTCCCAGGAGCTGGAGGCGAAGGGCCTCCTCCGCCGCCCCCTGGCCTTCCAGCTCCAGGCCCGGCTCCGGGGGGGCGCCCGCCGGATCCGGGCGGGCGTCTACGAGCTCAGCCCCGCGATGCCCCCGCGGGCCATCTACCGCATCCTCATCGAGGGCCGGGTGGCCCAGCGCACCGTGACCATCCCCGAGGGCTACAACCTCCGCGAGATCGCCGAGGCCCTCGAGCGCGCCGGCCTGGGCCCCCGGAAAGACATCATCGAGAGCGCCCGCGACCCCGCCCTTCTCGCGCGGGCGGAGGCCGAGGGGGACTCCATCGAGGGCTACCTCTTCCCGGACACCTACCGCTTCCCGCTCGGCACCCCGCCCCGCGAGATTCTCTTCGCCATGTCCCAGAACCTGAGGCGCAAGTTCGGCCCCTCCCTGCGGGAGCGGGCGCAGAGGCTGGGGCTCACCCCCCACGAGGCCCTCACCCTGGCCTCCCTCATCGAGAAGGAGACACCCCTGGCCGCCGAGCGGGCCCTGGTGGCCGCCGTGTTCTGGAACCGCCTGCGCAAGAACATACCCCTCCAGAGCGACCCCACCGCCGTCTACGGCCTGCCGCGCCCGGACGGCCCCATCCGGCGGCGGGACCTCGCCCACGACTCCCCCTACAACACCTACATCCACCGGGGGCTCCCGCCCGGCCCCATTGCCAGCCCGGGCCTCGCCTCCATCGAGGCGGCCCTCCACCCGGCCGACGTGGACTACCTCTACTTCGTGGCCACCCCCTCGGGCGGCCACGCCTTCTCCCGCACCTACCCCGAACACCAGGCGGCCATCGCCCGCCACCAGACGAAACGAAAGGAAACGGTTGACCCCAAAACACCCTAATGGCATGATTTCCTTCACTCTCTGCGTCCGCCCGGCGGCAGACAGAGCGCCCGTGGAGCGGATCCGCCCCCTTTCCCCCATCCGGTTTCATTCGCACCGACTCCGGACGGAGAGTGGAATCCATGGCAAACCAGTTGCTCCTCGTGGACGATAGCCCGCTGATCCACCGCGTGGTGGAGCTGACCTTCGAGGGGCAGGACTTCTCCATCCACGCCGCCGACACCCCCGAGCAGGCCCTGGCGATGGCGCGCACCGTGAAGCCCGACATCGTCGTGGCGAGCGCCGAGATGAAGGGCGCGGGCGGGGCGGAGATCTGCCGGCGGCTCCGCCAGGAGGGAGAGCTCGGCGAGACCCCCGTGCTCCTCCTCACGAGCGCCAAGTCGCGCATCAGCGAGGACGAGGCCCGGCAGGCCGGCGCGGCGGGCGTGCTGGTCAAGCCCTTCGAGCCCGAGCGGCTCCTGGCCGAGGTGGGGCGCGCCATGGCGCGCGGCGGGGCGGGCCCGGAGGCCGCGGCGGCGGCCGGCGGCCCTCCCGGGCAAGAAAGCCCCTCGGGCCTGGACCTCTTCGACGACCGCGAGCTCGAGTCGCTCTTCGCGGGCGGGCAGGAAAGCCCCGCCAAGCTGCCCGTCCAGGCCCAGGACGACAGCGACCTCCTCCTCCAGGCGGAGAAGGTGCTCGACCAGGGCGACCCCTCGGCCGCGGCGGCGGCCCCGCCGGCCTCCGCCCCGGCCCAGCCGGACTCCCGCCTCTTCGACGACAGCGAGCTGGACGACCTCTTCGCCGAGGAGGCCGAGGAGAAATCCCCGGCCGCGCCCGCCCCCCAGCCTCCCGCCGCCCAAGCGCCCGGCGAGGAATGGGCCGACCTGGATCTGGAAGCCGACATCGTCACCAAGGCCCCCGAGAGGCACGGGGACCTGGCCGACCTCGCGCGGGAGCAGGCGAGCGCGGCGGAGGCGCAGCTGGCCGAGATCGAGGCCGAGTTCGCCTCCAGCGGAGCGCCCACCGAAGAAGACATGCAGGCCGCCGAGTCCCGGATCGAGAACCTCCAGGAAGAGCTCTCGCGCGACCTCGCGGGGGCCGGGAACATCCAGCTGCACAAGCGGCCGGCCGCCCCGCCCCCCGCGCCGGCCTCCCCGGCCCCGGCGGACATCGACGACGACCTGCTCGACCTGGCCGCGGAGGCGGGCTTCGGCCGCCCCCGCCGCACCGAGCCGGAGACCGCCCTGGACTCCAAGGCCGGGGTCGAGCTGGACCTCGAAGCCGAGCTGGCCGCCGCGGGCGTGTCCGGCCCGGGGGACGATCCTCCCGCCGCCGCGGGGGCCAAGGCGGACCTCGCGATCGACGACCTCGTGGAGGCGGGCTACACCCTCCCGACCGACGAGCCGGGCGACGACACCCCGGTCTGGGACATCCCCTTGAAGCAGCGGGACGACGCCCAGGCCGCCGAGCCGGCCGCAGCACCGGCGGGCTCGCCCGGCCGCCCCGAGGAGGGGGACTTGGCTCCCCTCGTCCAGCAGAGCCTGGAGCGCACGGTCGAAGCCATCGTGCCCGCCCTCATCCGCAACATCGAGGCGCTCGTCGTCAAGCAGCTCCCCGACCTGGTGGAAAAAATCGTCCTGCGAGAGATCGACAAAATCAAGCGCGGAGAGTAAAGCGTGCTCGGGCCCCGCTACGAGCCGGAGGCGGCGGAAGACCGCTGGTACGCCTTCTGGCTAGAGAAAAATTACTTCCACGGCCGCCCCGAGGCGGGCAAGCCGGCCTACTCTATCGTCATCCCGCCGCCCAACGTCACCGGCTCGCTCCACATGGGCCACGCCCTGAACAACACCCTCCAGGACATCCTCATCCGCTGGAAGCGCATGAGCGGCCACGCCGTCTGCTGGATGCCGGGCACCGACCACGCCGGCATCGCCACCCAGAACGTGGTGGAGCGCCAGCTCGCGGCCAAGGGGCTCACGCGCGAGCGGCTCGGGCGCGAGAAGTTCGTCGACCGCGTCTGGGAGTGGAAGGACGAGAGCGGGGGCACCATCATCCGCCAGCTCATGCGCCTCGGGGCCTCCTGCGACTGGAAGCGCGAGCGCTTCACGATGGACGAGGGGCTCTCCAAGGCCGTGCGCGAGGCCTTCGTGCGCCTCTACGAGGAGGGCCTGATCTACCGGGGGGACTACCTCGTCAACTGGTGCCCGCGTTGCGGCACCGCCGTCTCCGACCTGGAGGTCGAGCACGAGGAGCGCGAGGGCAAGCTCTGGGAGTTCCACTACCCCCTCTGGGAGGGCGGCGAGGGCTTGACCATCGCCACCACCCGGCCCGAGACCATGCTGGGGGACACGGCGGTGGCCGTCCACCCCGGGGACGCACGCTACGCCGCCCTGGTGGGGAAGTTCCTGCGCCTCCCCCTCGTGGACCGCAGGATTCCCATCATCGCCGACCGCTACGTGGACCCCGCCTTCGGCTCGGGGGCGGTCAAGGTCACCCCCGCCCACGACCCGAACGACTTCGAGGCGGGGCTGCGCAACAACCTCCCCCAGGTCAACATCCTGACCCCGGACGGGAAGATCAACGCGAACGGCGGCCCCTACGCGGGCCTCGACCGCTTCGAGGCGCGCGAGCGCGTCGTGGCGGACCTCGAGAAGCTCGGGCTCGTGCGCGGCGTCAAGCCCCACAAGCATTCGGTCGGGGGCTGCTACCGCTGCGGCACCGTGGTCGAGCCCTACCTCTCCAAGCAGTGGTTCGTCCGGATGAAGCCCCTGGCCGGGGAGGCCATCCGGGCGGTGGAGGAGGGGCGCATCCGCATCATCCCCTCCCAGTGGAAGGCGACCTACTTCGAGTGGATGAACAACATCCGCGACTGGTGCATCAGCCGCCAGATCTGGTGGGGCCACCAGATCCCCGCCTGGTACGACGACGAGACCGGCGAGGTCTTCGTCTCCCGCGAGGACCTGGACGACCCCAGGCTGCGGCGCGAGACGGACGTGCTCGACACCTGGTTCAGCTCGGCGCTGTGGCCCTTCTCGACCTTCGGGTGGCCCGGGCGCAACCGCGACCTGGAGTTCTTCTACCCCACCTCGGTGCTGGTGACGGGCTTCGACATCATCTTCTTCTGGGTGGCCCGGATGATCATGACGGGCCTCAAGTTCATGGAGGACGTCCCCTTCCGCGACGTCTACATCCACGCCCTGGTGCGCGACGAGCAGGGCCAGAAGATGAGCAAGACGCGGGGGAACGTCATCGACCCGCTGGAGATCATCGAGAAGTACGGGGCGGACTCCCTGCGGATGACCCTCACCGCCATGGCCGCCCAGGGGCGGGACGTCCGCCTCTCCGAGGAGCGCATCGCGGGCTTCCGCAACTTCTGCAACAAGCTCTGGAACGCCGCCCGCTTCACCCTGATGAATCTCCCGGGCGGGCTGCCGGAGATGCCGGAACGTGCAAAGCTCTCACGCCCTGACCGCTGGATCCTGAGCCGCCTGAACGACACGAACCGCAAGGTGGACGCGGCGCTGGCGGAGTACCGCTTCAACGACGCCGCCCTCGCCCTCTACCACTTCACATGGAACGAGCTGTGCGACTGGTACCTCGAGGCCATCAAGCCCTCCCTTCTGGGCGGGGCCGAGGGGGACTCCAGCCGCGCCGTCCTCGTCCGGGTGCTGGAGCGTACCCTGCGACTGCTCCACCCCATCATCCCCTTCATCACCGAGGAGATCTGGCAGAAGCTCCCCGGGCGGGAGGGCGAGAGCATAGTCACCGCCCCCTGGCCCGCCCCCGCCGAGGGCTGGGACGACCCGGAGGTGGAGCGCGAGTTCGGTGCCTCTGCCAGCTTCGTCAATGGGGTGCGCAATGTGCGGGGCGAGAACAATATCCCGCCTGGAAAGCTACTCACTGTCTCTTTCGATACCGACATAGAGGAGGCAGCAACAGCTGTCTTGCAAGATCAGGAATGGGTCAAGCGACTTGGGAAGATTGGTTCGATAATTATTGGACGAGAGGTAGAACCTCCTCCAGGCTCCACCTCTACTGTTTCAGGGCCGTTTCAAATATTTATTCACCCAGACAAGGAACTGCTGGAAAAATTGGACGAGGATATCCGTCGTCTTGAGAAACAGATCAAGGACGCGGCCTCTTCCATCCAGGCCCTGGAGAAGAAGCTGGCCAACCCTTCCTTCGTGGAGCGCGCCCCGGCCGAGGTGGTCGAGAAGGACCGGGGGCGGCTCGCCGAGGCGCGGGACCGCGAGGCCAAACTCCGAGCCCGTCTCGCCGCCCGCCTCAAAGAACGCGAAGGCTAAATGGCCTTTCCCTCCGGCTCCCAGGCCCTGGCGTGGCGGGTCGAGTGGCTGGAGGCGGCGGGCTCGACGAACGACCTCGCTCTTGAGCGCGCCCGCCGGGGCGAGGCCGAGGGGCTGGTCGTCGCCGCCCGCACCCAGACCCGGGGCCGGGGGCGGCAGGGCCGCGCCTGGCATTCCCCTCCGGGGACCGGCCTCTACTTCTCCGCTCTCTTCCGCCCCCCCAAGGCGCCCGCCGAGGCCCGCCTCCTGACCCTCCTGGCGGGGGTGGCCGCGGCCGAGGGGCTCTCCTCCCTGGCCGGGCCCCCGGTGGGCCTCAAATGGCCGAACGACCTGAGAATTTCGCGGAAAAAGGTGGGGGGCATCCTCTGCGAGTACGAGCCCAGGGGAGGCCCCCCCCCGGCCGTGGTGGCGGGGGTGGGGGTCAACCTCTCCGGGGAGGAGTCCGGCTTCCCCCCTGAGCTGCGGGGGCGGGCCGCTTCCCTCAAGATGGCCGGAAAGGGGGCTCCCGGGGCCGGGGAGACGCTGGTTCTCCTTTTGAGACACCTTGATTTCTGGTACAAAGTGTTCTGCGATACCGGGTTCGAGCCCGTGCGGAAGCAGTGGATGGAAATATGTGATAATTTAGGAGAGGAGGTCGCGGTTTCGTCCGGAGGCGAAACCCGGCGCGGGAAGGTCGCCGGAATTGACGCCTCGGGCCGGCTTCTTCTCCATGGCGCCGGGGGGGTCCTCCTCCGGGCCGAGGCGGGGGAGGTCATCGAGACGTGAACCCGGGCGGCCGCCTCCTGGCCATCGACGTGGGCAACACCCAGACCGTGGTGGGGCTCTTCGACGGGGAGGAGCTCCGGGCGAGCTGGCGGCTCGGCTCGGTGGCCCGGCGGACGACGGACGAGCTGGCCATCCTGATGGAAGGCCTCTTCCGGCTGGGCGGCCACCGGATGGACCAGGTGAAGCGGGTGGTCATCGCCAGCGTGGTCCCGCCGCTGGGGCCGACGCTGGAGGAGATGTCCCGGCGCTACTTCGGGGTGGCGCCCCTGGTCGTGGGCCCGGGAACCCGGACGGGGATCGTGATCAAGTACGACAACCCCCACGAGGTGGGAGCGGACCGGATCGTCAACGCCGTCGCGGGCCATCACCTCTACGGCGGGCCGCTCGTGGTGGTCGACTTCGGGACCGCCATCACCTTCGACGCCATCTCGGCCCGGGGGGAGTACCTGGGAGGAGCCATCTCGCCGGGCTTCGGCATCGCCCTCGAGGCCCTGGTGGATCGCACGGCCCGCCTGCCCCGGGTCGAGCCCGTCATGCCGCCCTCGGTCGTGGGGAGAAACACCGTCCACAGCATCCAGGCGGGCATGTATTTCGGCTTCATGGGCCTGGTGCGGGAGATCGTGGGGAAGATGAAGGCCGAGCTGGGCGCCGCCACGAAGGTGGTGGCGACCGGCGGCCAGGGCGCCGTGTACGCCGCCGAGGGGACCCTCTTCGACGAGGTGAACCCCCACCTGACGCTGATCGGACTGCGCCTGATCGCCGGGCGGAACCCCTGAGGGGGCCCGCGGCGGCGCGCGAGGAGAGGTAGCGAGCGTGTACCTGGATTACTGGGGTCTCAAGGTTCCGCCCTTCGAGAACCTTCCGAACCCGGACTTCCTCTATTTCTCGCCCAAGCACGAGGAGGCCATGACGCGCCTCCTCTACGCCGCCCACGGCCGGAAGGGGGCGGCGATGCTCTCGGGCGACGTCGGGATGGGGAAGACCACCCTCACCCGCGCCTTCGTCCGCCAGCTCTCGGAGCAGAAGTTCGACGTGGGCATCGTCGCCAACCCGAGCCTCAGCCCGGTGGACTTCATCAAGGAGATCCTCTACCAGCTGAACGTGGAGGAGAACACCGACTCCAAGGTGGACCTCCTCCGCCTGCTCAACAACAAGACCCTCAGCAACGCGCAGGAGGGCAAGACCACCGTCGTCATCGTGGACGAGGCGCAGGCCATCAAGGACGACGAGACGATGGAGGAACTGCGCCTGCTCCTCAACTTCCAGCTGAACGACCGCTTCCTGATCACCCTCATCCTGGTGGGCCAGCCCGAGCTGCGCGAGCGGGTCGAGAAGATCCCCCAGTTGAGCCAGCGGATATCCATCAAGTATCATCTAAGCCCGCTCGACTACGCGGAGACGGTGAAGTTCATCTTCTTCCGTCTCAAGGTGGCGGGCTTGGAGAAGAGCATCTTTTCCGAGCAGGCGATCAAGATGATTTATCAGGTAGCGAACGGAGTGCCCCGGAAGATCGTGAACGTGTGCGATCTGTGCCTCCTCGTGGGGTTCAGCTACAAGGTCCCCCTCATCAACAGCAAGCTCGTCGAGAAGGTCATCCGGGACGGCGGGGGAGGAGTCTGAGCCATGCGCCTGAGCGACCTCATCAAGCAAGGGCCCGAGGGCCAGGACCCCAAGAAAAAGCCGGATCCCAAGCCCGAGAAGCCCGCCGAGGAGACCCCCAAGGCCGAGGAGGACGCCTTCCGCCTGAGCAAGGTGGCCGATTTCCGCACCCCGCCGCCGGAGGCCCGCCCGGCCCCCGCCCGGCGCCCCTCCGGCGAGGAGGCGCCCCTGGCGCCCCCTTCCCTGCCCGGGGCGCCGCAGCCCCAGGGCCGGGCCGCCAGGCCCCGGGCGGAGGAGGAGACGGCCGCCCCTCCCCCCGACTTCGGCGGCGCGGGCCGCCCCCAGCGCCCCGCCGCGGCGCCTTCCCCGCCCCCGGCGGCCGCAACTCCCCCGGCAGCCGCGGTCCCCCCGGCGGACGCAGCGGCCAAGCCCCGCCGGCGCGGCTCCATGCTTATGGGCCCCGAACCCGGCACCAGCGGAGGCGACGATCTCACCTCCCAGGCGGGGGCCGCCCAGCGCAGCCGCCTCGAGAACCCCTACCGCCCCCTCCGCCAGAAGGCCATCGAGTACGTCACCGGCGCCTTCCAGGCGGTCGGCAAGAGCACCCAGCTGAACCTCGAGGACGGCGAGGACATCATCTTCGAGTGCCTGGAGCACCCGGACGCCCTGGAGCAGCTCTACGCCCTGGCCGTGGGCCAGAAGGACACCACGAACTCCCTGGCCCTCCACCTGGTCAACCACGCCACCTACTCCCTCAAGCTCGGCCGGGGGCTCAAGTGGTCGCCCGAGCGCCTGGTGCGGCTGGGCGTGGCCGCCCTCCTCCACGATCTGGGCATGTGCCACGTCCCCCAGCACATCCGGCACAAGGAGGGCAAGCTCGCCCCCGAGGAGATGGCCGAGATCCGCAAGCATCCCGAGTACGGCCTGCGGATCATGCTGGAGAACTTCGGGGAGCCCTTCCGCTGGCTCGGCGAGGCCCTCTACCACGAGCACGAGCGCGAGGACGGGCGGGGCTACCCCCAGGGCCTCCTCGGCAACGAGATCTCCGAGTACGCGAAGATCATCGGCCTGGCCGACGTCTACGAGGCCCTCACCCACAACCGGCCCCACCGCAAGCGGCTCCTCCCGCACAAGGCGGTCCAGGAGATCATCCAGACCCAGAAGGCCTCCTTCCACCAGCGGCTGCTCAAGGTGATGCTGGAGGAGCTCTCCGTCTTCTCCCTGAACAGCCTGGTGCGCCTGAACTCGAACGCCATCGGGCGCGTGGCCCAGACGGTGCCCGGCCAGCCGCTGCGGCCGGTGGTGCAGCTGCTCTTCGACGGGGACGGCAACGAGATCTCCGACGAGCGCATGATCGCCCTGAAGGAATTCCCGCTCCTCTACATCGTGGACTCGCTGGACGAGACCGAAGTGCCTCGCTCGTAGCCGCATGAGCCGACCCCTCCCTGGCTTCCTGGCCCGCTCCCCGCGCATGGCGCGCATGCGTTGGGCGGTTCTCTGCGCCCTCCTCATGCTGTCCTCCCCCGCCGGGCGCGCCGAAGGGGCCGCCGCCGGCCCGGGGGCCTCCCTCCCGCCGGAGGAGAGCTACCTCTACGACGTCGACTTCATCTTCTTCAAGAATGTCGCGGACGGGACACTCCGCCTCCGGCGGCTGGGCAACCTCAGCTACCGCGCCGAGCTCATCGCCGAGACCAAGGGCTTCATCGGCTTCCTCACCGGCTACCGGAAGAACCACTACACGAGCGACCTGGAGTACGACCCCGCCCGGCGCCGCTTCTCCGCCCGCCGCTACACCAAGACGGTCTACCGGGAGCTGGACATCTCTAGGACCACCATGGCGATCGACCGGGAGGCCCGCACCGTCCAGTGGGCGACCACCTTCAACGATGAGCCCCTGGAGAAGGGGACGGAGCCCATCCCCGAGGGCGTCGTGTACGAGGACCTGCTCTCGGCCTTCTTCAACTTCCGGAGCGGCGGGTTCGGGCCCCTCAGCAAGGGCCGCCATTTCACCGTCGTGACCCTCCCCGGCTACGATACCCCGAAGGAGGAGAAGGAGAGCGGGGAGAGCCTCGCCCGCAACTTCGACATCCGGATCGCCGACCCCGAGACCGAGCGGAGGTACCGCGAGGCCTACGACCGCGAGAAGGAGAAAGGGCTCCTCGTCCTCGTCAAGGTCCCCAAGGAGCTGTTCGGCCAGGAGACGGGAGAGGTGCGGGTGTGGTTCGACGAGAGCCTCATCCCCGTCTCGGCCACGATCGACCGCGCCTATTTCTTGGGGGACGTGCGGGGGATCCTGCGCAAGGCCGTGATCGGCCGCCCCCCCGTCCCCCCCGGGGCAAACCCGCCCGCCCGCTAGCGGAAGGCGTCGCGCAGGAGGCGGAGGGGCCGCGCCTCCCCCCCCGGCCCGGCCTCGACGATCACCACGTCGAAGCGGCAGAAGGCGGAGCGGGCCTCGGGGTGGGTGAGCAGGTAGTGCTCGGCGGCCCGCCTGATGCGGTGCTGCTTCGCGGGCCCCAC